>Ga0208716_1000407_pt1 | contig 18285 bp, 18 predicted proteins | sample NGESurdeep092012_8_FD_184482 | JGI IMG/M metagenome (GOLD analysis project Ga0208716, IMG submission 184482) | Arctic peat soil microbial communities from Barrow, Alaska - NGEE Surface sample 415-3 deep-092012 (SPAdes) | ecosystem: Environmental > Terrestrial > Soil > Wetlands > Peat ...
CGCACACGCGCAAGAGAAGACGTGACGGCAGGCGTGGCCGGCCGGTGACGCCGTCGAGTCGCGGCGACAACAGCACAACGCGCTCGCGCGCCGCTTCAAGGGCAAGCGCGAAGAGATAGCGGGCTTCGTCTTCGCGTCCGCTCTTGAGTGGCAGGCGCCACCCGTGACGGGCCGCCACAGCGGCACGTTCGTCATCGAGGAGCAGCGCATCCTGGCGTGGCCGCGCCGCCAAGCCCCCCTCGGCGAGCGCCGTGATCAGCAGGACGCGGAACTCGAGGCCGCGAAGCTCCATCGGTGTGAGGATCGCGACGCCGTCGACGCCGACGCGTCCGCACGGTATGCGACGCTGCGCGCAGAGCTCGCGAACGGCGGCGGCAAAGCTCTCCCGGTCGACAACCTCATCGACCGCGTCGAGGCTGCCGAGCGCGGTGATCTGGGCGAGGATCCCATCGGACCCGTCAACGCAGAGGCAGCGATATGCCGCGACGAAAGCCGCCGCCAGCTCAGACCAGCGAGCAGCGGCCGGAACGGCGCCGACCGCCGCGTGCAGCTCGTCGACCAGCGCGAGCAGCTCGCGCACGGCGAGCAGGGAACAGTCGTGGCGCGCCGCACTCTCGACATCGCCCTCATCGTCCCGCCCTTCGCCGGCGCGAAGCTCGGCGCTGCGACGCTCGTGGTAGTAGCTGCGTCGCGCCAGCCTCTCGCGCCATTCGTCGATGCCGCCGACGATCGCGCCGCGCCGCGCCTCGTCATGCCAGAGAGCGGCCGCGGCGGCGGTGGCGCTTTCGCGCCGCAACGGCGCAATGGCCAGGAAGTCGAGCACGGCGCGGCGCGAGAATCGTGGTCCGGCGACCGGTATGAAGCAGTCGAGCAGACGCAGGACGGCATGCGTCTCGCGCGACGCGTCCGGCAGGCGGCAGGCGACGTGCACGCCGACCGCGGCAAGCTTCTCGGCGACGACCGCGACCGACTCGCCGCGCGGCACCAGCACGGCGATCTCGTGCAGGGCGACGCCGTCATCGACGGCGGACACGACGGCGCGCGCAACCTCACGAAGCTCGCCGCCCTCGTCGATCACGCTGAGACAGCGTAAGGACTCATCGCGCACCGCCACCGCCGGGGGGTGCGGCGCGAACACGCCGCCGCGCACTGCGGCGAGCAGCGAATCGTCCGCACAGCGATCGAGCTGTCGGCGATCGAGGCCGAGCCCGGTGAACTGATCGAGAGCGGCGTCTCCGTAGGCGGCGCCGCTCGCCGGCGCGGGCACGAACACGGTAGCCGTACCGGTCGCCACCAGCGCCCGCATGAGCCCCGCCTGCATTGCCGGCAGGTCGTAGATGCCGAAGATGCAGAAGTGCGCCGCCGGCGCGAAAGCGCCGCCGGCGACCGCGACGGCGGCGGCGCTGTACACGGCCGCCTCATCTGTCAGGCCAGCGCCGTCGAACGCCGCGCAGTAGTCGGCATACAGGCGCGTCAAGTCGGCGGCCTTGCCTGCGTGGGACACAGCACCGGCCGCCCACGCCGAGCGCGGATCGACCAGCGCCTCGCGCAAGTCGTCGATGGTGCGCACGAGAGCGCTGGCGAGACCCGGCATGTGCTCGACCGGGGCGAAGTACCACGGTCGGCCGCGACGCTCGCTGAGCAGCCGCTTGACCAACCGCTCTTTGCCGAGTCGCCCCAAGGGCTCGCGCTGGCCGGCGCTCCGCGCGACACGCTGGGCGAACCGATTGATGGTCAGGATCTCGACGTTGGCGAGAGCGCCGAGATGTCGGCCGAGGGTCAGCGTGAGCCGGAGACGCTGGTTGCTCGAGCCAACCAGCACGATGACGGGCCGCAGCGCGTCGTCCGCTTGCGCCGCCCGGACATCGTCGACCAGTGCCGTCTCGAGCTCACGGAAGCCACCGACAAAGAGGCCGCTCACGTGCGTCGCTTCAGTCGAACCGGCAGAACGCTGAAGATCCTGTCAGGCACCGGTGACGTCTGCCGCCGGGGGCGGGTCTCAGTGGAGAAGCGTGTACAGCCAGAAGGCGCCGGGAACGAGCGCTGCCAGCGACCAGACCAGCGGTGACTTGGCGTTCTTGACGATCGCTTCGATCAGCGTGATCAGGCCGATCAACGCAGCGACGAGCGCGACTACGGCGCACACGATGAAGAGCACCCGTTCGACCGAGTTGTAGTGGAGCGGAACACCGGAGACCTTGCGCGGCGCCGTGATGTAGACCACCAACCAGATCAGGAAGGTCCCCACCATGCCGACCCACGCGCTCAGGAGGCCGATCTTGCGCAAGATGCCGACAGGGACGTAGTCCGTGGTCCGCGACGCCCACGGATACCGCGAATGCTCCTCTTGGGTCAAGTCTCTCGCCATGTTCGCCTCGCATCGCCGTGGTTAGAATGACTGTCATGGTACCATGGAGAACCAGCGAAGCACATTGTCGATCCCCACACACCGGATCCGTGAACTTCGCGCCGAACACGTGGGAGATCAAGCTGCAGCCCAAGCTCCGCTACGCGGTCGTGCTCGGGTTGCTGCTCGGCGCGGCGATCCTGATGATGAGCAACCCGAGCCCGTTCCTCTACTTCCAGTTCTAGCGTGAGCGGCGGCGGGCAGATCAGCGGCGGCCCGGGCGGCGGCGGCGCCTAGCTCATACGGGGGTTCCGCGACGGGCTTCATCGACGGCGTGCACTGCGCACACCGGAGATGGAGAAGATGATGACGAAGGTTCTCGCGATCCCCGGCAGTCAGCTGCGCTGAGCGTGAGGCGCCGGCGGCGACGCCGCCGCCGGCGCCTCACGTGAGGGCGACGATGAGGTCGCGAACGTCCGGATAGTCGCGCAGTAGATCCTCCCGGCCGCCCACCTCGAGATCGGCGGCCTCGAAGCCCGGCGTCACGAGGCAGCCCACGAGCGACCACGCGCCCTCGGCGCAGCCGTGCAGACGCGCTGCCTGCCAGACGCCGGCCGACACGAGCACCTGGGGGGCCGCCGGCGGTTCGCCGCCGAGGAGCACGGTGTCGGCGACGCGACGGCCGCTCAGCCGGATCAGCTCGAGCGCTTCGCCCCCTTGGTACAGCCAAAGCTCGTCGGCTTTGAGGCGGTGGAACCGACTCGGCGCCCCGCTCGTGACGAGGAAGAGGATCGCGGTCGCCGCGCAGCGCCGCCCGCGATCCGTCTCGATCTGCGCGGTCGACCGGTAAGTCTCGCGGAAGAAGCCACCCTCGGAATGCGGTTCGAGGCCCAGCGTGGCGATGATCTCGGCGGCGGTCGGTCTCACCTCTCCAGCCTACCCGATCTCCCCGCCGGCAGACATGGGGACGGAACTGGAGAAGCCCCGCCGTCAGCTGCGCGGCGGGGCTTCTCTGTAGCAAGCCTGTAAGCCGGATTCTGTCGAGGATGGCCATCCATCTCGCCTGCGCGTCGCCGCGCAGATCATGCGACCGAAACCCGGAAGCCGGGGCGAGCAACCCCATCGCTCCCCTATTTGGTCTTGCACCAGGCGGGGCTTGCCGAGCCGGCCTGTCACCAGGACCGCTGGTGAGCTCTTACCTCACCGTTTCACCCTTGCCCGCACCTCCGAAGAGGCCGCTGGCGGTCTGCTCTCTGTTGCGCTTTCCCTCGGGTTTCCCCGGCTGGACGTTATCCAGCGCCCTGCTCTGCGGTGTCCGGACTTTCCTCGGCGAGCGGCCTCGCGCGCTCAGAAGAGGCGCGCAACGCCGGAACGCCGCGGCCACCCGGCTTGCATTCGCATTGTACCACCAGGAGTTCAGTCGGGAACCGACGCGGCGCGCCGGGCCGGGCTCAGCTCGGCCGCGGCCGCCTCGTCAAGCAGCCATGTGAGCACTCCGGCGGACGGCGCGACAGCCTGTGCAGGCACGGCGACCGGCATGCGCAGACCCTCGAGGACCTCGGCGACCATCCCCGCCTTCTCGCCGCCGGTGACGACGAAGAACACGCGGCGGGCGGCGTCGATCACCGGCAGGGTCAGAGTGAGACGCGAGTCGCCGTCGGGTGCCAGGTTGACGACCACCAGTCGATCCTGCTCGGTCACCGCGTCGGTGTGCGGGAACAGCGAAGCCGTGTGCCCGTCGGCGCCGAGACCGAGCAGCACCAGATCGAACACCGGCACATCGGCGGAGTGGGCGGCGGCGCGCGCCGGAGGCGTGAGGATCTCCTGCTCATAGGCGCGCGCCGCCGCCTCCGGCTCCTCCTCACCGTGCATGCGATGCACGTTCTCCGGCGGGATCGGCACCTTGCTGATCAGCGTGTCGCGCGCCATGCCGTAGTTGCTCGCGGGCTCCTCGGGCGGCACACAACGCTCGTCACCCCAGTAGAGGTGCACGCGCCGCCAGGGGATCTTGACGCTCACCGTCTGGCGCGCGAGCTGCCCGTAGAGGGCGCGCGGCGTGCTGCCGCCGCTCAACACGACAGTGAACGCGCCGCGCGCCACCGCGCTCTCTTGCGCGGCGAGCACGAAGAGGCTCGCCGCGCGCTGCGCGACCGCGTCGGCGTCTGTGAGTACTTCGATCTTCACGACCGCTCAGCTACAATTTCTCGAGCGCCTCGCGCCCGCTCATGCCGGCGGCGATGCCGCGTGCGGCAGCGGCCTCGTTGACGACGGTCACCTCAGCGACGAGCAGGTCGTCGACGGTCGCGATCGCATCCCCGCGCGTCGCCTTGGCCTTTGCCGCCGGATACTCGAACCGCTCGAGCGCGAGCACGTCGAAGGCGCCGCAGGCGAGCATGCCGACGGCGGTCATGACCGCCACGAGGTTGACCGGCCCGAGCGGGATGACGAAGCCGTCGGCGCGCTTGTCGCCGAGAACGACGATCTCGTGGCGCGCACCGATCACGGCTGCCTCCAGCGACGCCCGTCGCGCGCCACAAGCCCGTCGGCGGCCTCGGGACCCCAGGTGCCGGCCTCGTAGATGCCGAGCCCGTGACCCGGAGTCGCCGCCCACCGGTCGAGGATCGGCATGACGATGCGCCACGCCTCGTCGACTTGGTCGTCGCGATTGAACAGCGTCGCATCGCCGGTCATGCAGTCGAGCAGCAGCGTCTCGTAGGCGCTGAACGGCAGCTCACGCAGCGCCGAACCATAGCTGAACTTCATCTCCACGGGCTGCAGCCCGATCACCTGCCCCGGCGTCTTCGCCTCGAAGCGCAGCGAGAGACCTTCGTCGGGCTGGATCCTGATCACGAGCAGGTTCGGTGGGATCTGGCCGCCGAGCTTCTCGGCATCGCGGAAGAGCAGATGCGGCGGCCGCTTGAACTGCACGGCGATCTCCGTCGCCTGGTGCGGGAGGCGCTTGCCTGTGCGCAGATAGAAGGGCACGCCCTGCCAGCGCCAGTTGTCGACAAGCAGCTTGACCGCGGCGTAGGTCTCCGTCGTGGAATTCGGCGACACTCGGTCCTCACGCCGGTAGGCGATCACCGGCTGCTCATCGATCGTGCCGTCCACGTACTGGCCGCGAACGGCGAACTGATCGACATGCTCAGGTGGTATGGAGCGCACGGCGCGCAGCAGCTTCACCTTCTCGTCGCGCACGGCGTCGGCGCTGAACGCGACGGGCGGTTCCATCGCCGTCAGCGCGAAGAGCTGGACGAGGTGGTTCTGGATCATGTCGCGCAGCGCGCCGGCCTCTTCGTAGTAGGCGCCCCGGTGTTCCACGCCGAGCGCCTCGGCAGCGGTGATCTGCACGTGGTCGACGAAGCTCCGGTTCCAGACCGGCTCGAAGATGCCGTTGGCGAAGCGAAAGACGAGGATGTTCTGCACCGTCTCCTTGGCCAAGTAGTGGTCGATCCGGTAGACCTGCTTCTCGGCGAACACCTCGCGCAGAACGACGTTGAGCTGGTGGGCGCTCTCGAGATCGTGACCGAATGGCTTCTCGACGACGATCCGTGTCCAACCCTGGCCCTCGGGCGCCGCATGTTCGGCGACGTCACCGGAGGCGCCGCGCCGCGCCAGGCCCGCCGCGCCGAGTTTCTCGATGATCACCGGGAACAGGCTCGGTGGTGTCGCCAGGTAGAAGATGCGATTGCCCGCCGTGCCCTGTTGCTCATCGAGCTCCGCCAGCAAATCGGCGAGGCGCTGGTAGGCCTGCAGGTCGTCGAAGTCGCCCTGCAGGTAGCGCGCCTCGCGCACGCAGCTGCCACACGCCTGGTCGATGCGGCTGTCGTCGCCGTAGAAGCTGTCGATCGCCTCCGTCATCGCCGCGCGAAAGTCCGTCTCGCTGAGCGCACGCCGGCCGAAACCGACGATCGCCATCCGGCTCGGCGACACATTGTGGCAGGAGAGGTCGTAGAGCGCCGGCACGAGCTTGCGGTGCGTCAGGTCTCCGGTCGCTCCGAAAATGACCACGGCGCAGGGATCGGGCGGGCGCTCGAGACCGAAGGGGTCGAGCGGCGACGCGCTCGGCCGCGGACGCTCGAGAGCGTCGTCGAGCTGCTCGTACTCGAGCGCCATCACTTCTCCTTGACCGCGTGGCCGCCGAACTCGTTACGCAGCGCCGCCAGCACCTTGGCGCTGAAGGAGTCGGACTGCCGCGAGCGGAAGCGCGTGAAGAGCGACATCGCGATCACAGGCATGGGCACGGACCGTTCGATCGCCTGCTGTACGGTCCAGCGACCCTCGCCGGTGTCTTCTACGTAGCCGGCGATCTTCTCCAACCCCGGGTCTTTGGCAAACGCGTCGACGGCGAGCTCGAGCAGCCACGAGCGCACCACGCTGCCCTGGTTCCAGAGATCGGCGATCGCGGCGAGATCGAGGTCGTAGCCGCTCTCCTTGAGCAGCTCGAAGCCCTCGCCGTACGCCTGCATCATGCCGTACTCGATGCCGTTGTGGACCATCTTCACGAAGTGGCCGGCGCCGTAGCCTCCCATGTAGCCGTAGCCGTGGCCCGGCGGGGCGAGCGTCTTGAGGATCGGCTCGATCTGGTCGAACGCGCTCTTGTCGCCGCCGACCATCAGGCAGTAGCCCACATCGAGGCCCCAGACTCCGCCGCTCGTGCCCGCGTCGAGGTAGCGGATGCCTTGCTCGGCGAGCTTCGGGCCACGTTCCTGATCATGTGTAAACGGCGAGTTGCCGCCATCGATGACGATGTCACCCTTGCCGAGATGCGGCAGGACGGTGGCGATCGCCTCGTCGGTCGGCGCGCCGTAGGGCAACATCACCCAGATCGCCCGCGGCGCCGCGACCGCGGCCGGCAGCTCGGCGAGCTCCCGCACCGCTTCCGCGCCCTCGTGCGCCAGCTCCTGCGCCTTTTCGAACGTGCGGTTCCAGACCACGACGCGGTGGCCACCGCGGAGCAGCCGCCGGGCCATGTTGCCGCCCATCCGGCCGAGACCCACCATCGCCACATCCATCGTCTTCCTCCCTCGCTCGGACTCGTTCGCTGTCGGCGCGCGCGTCGCGCCGGCAGCCTACGTCGCTGCTTCGACCAACTCGAGCAGCTTCGCGACGGCTGCCGGTACGTCATCGCCCAGGCAGATGCGCAGCGCGCGGCACCCATGCGCGCGCAGGGCGGAGAAATCGCCACGCGCCTGCGCCCGCTTGAGCACGCTGAAGCTGTACGGCTGCCCCGGGATGCTCGCGTCTTCGCGATCGTGACCGACAAGCTGCAGGAAGAGACCCGTGTTGGGACCGCCCTTGTGGAGTTGGCCCGTGGAGTGCAGGAAGCGCGGCCCATAGCCGAGCGTGGTCGCCGCTCGCAGACGGTCGCGTAGCACGGCGCGCACGCGTTGTAGCGCGTCCCATAGTGCGGGGTCGGGCGCGACATACGCCTGCAGAGCGACGTAGTCGCCGGCGGCGGTCTGCGCGAGGAACTCGCGCAGCACTTCCGGCAGACCGTCGTCGGCGATCGGCAACGAGAGCTTGGCGTCGGCGCCGCCCGGCACCTCGGTCATGAGCTCGCCGGAGGCGACGAACCCGGCGAGCAGACGCTTGGTGTTGTCCTTGCTCTCCTGCACGTTGGGTTGATCGAACGGGTCGATTCCGAGCAGCGCGCCGGCAGCCGCAGTGGCGATCTCCCAGCGCAGGAACTCACCGCCAAGGTCGAGCGGATCGTCGAGATCGATCGTGACGACCGGCTGGCCGGCGTCGGCCAGTGCCGCCGCCGCCATGTCCTGGCCGGCGTCGGCCGCCGCCGCCAGCCTCACGTAGACGAACAGCCGGTCGTCGCCGTAGCGCGCCGGCTCGGCCGGCGGCTCGAGATCGACCGGCACGATTCCCATGCCTTCCTTGCCCGTGCTCTCGGCGACGAGTTGCTCCACCCAGGCGCCGAACGAGGCGACGCCGGGCGACGCGAGCAGCGTGAGCTTGTCGCGTCCGGCTCCAGCCAACCCACCGAGCACGGCGCCGAGGTGCGCGCCGGGGCTCTCCACGGCCGCCTTTCCTGCGGCGCAGGTGTCCGCCATCGCCAACGCGCGCCCAAGAAGCGCATCGAGGTCGAGCCCGATGAGAGCGCCCGGCACGAGCCCGAAGAATGACAACGCCGAGTAGCGGCCGCCGATGTCCGAAGGGTTGACGAAGACGGCGCGGAAGTCCTCGGCGAGCGCCTCTCGCTGCAACGACGTGTCCTCGTCCGTGATCGCCACGAAGTGCCGCCCAGCGAGCTCACCGCCGAGGTGCTCGAGGGCGTGATAGAAGTAGGCGTGAAAGCTGGCCGTCTCGGTGGTGCCGCCGGACTTGCTGGCAACGACGAACAGCGTGCGCTCGAAGTCAAGCGAGCGCTCCAGGTCGAGCACCGCCTGCGGGTCGGTCGAGTCGAGCACGTGCAGGTCGAGGTAACCTTCGGCAACGCCGAACGTGCGCCGCAGCACCTCGGGCGCGAGGCTCGACCCGCCCATGCCGAGCAGCACGGCGTCGGTGTAGCCCTCGGCGCGCACCTCGTCGACGAAACCGACAAGCTCGGCGACCTGCTCGCGGATGTCGGCCGGCACGCTGAGCCAGCCGAGCGCTTCGGCGATGATCGCTTGATGGGCCGGCGTGCTCTTCCACAGAGTGGTGTCGCGCTCCCATAGCCGGCGCCCGAAGTCCCGCTCGTCGAGACCGCGAAGGGCCTGCTCGACGAGCACCTGCAGCGCCGGCGTCAATTCAAGCTTCATGCGCCCACTCCGTCGGCGGCGAGCAGCGCCTGCCGGCGCTTGTCGACGATCCCGACAACGCCTTCGTAGGCCTTGGTGAAGAGGTCGACGCCCTCCTTCTGCAGTCGCTCGGTCGCGGCACTCACATCGATGCCCACTTCGGCGAGCTCACGCATCAGGCGGCGGGCATCGTCGTATCCCGTGTCGATGGTGCGCACCGGGCGGCCGTGGTCGCGGAAGGCATTGAGCGTCGCCTCCGGCAGCGTGTTGATCGTCAGCGGCCCTATGAGCTCGTCGACGTAAAGGACGTCGCTGTAGGCGGGATTCTTGGTGCCGGTGCTCGCCCAGAGCAGGCGCTGCACCTTCGTGCCAGCGCCGGCGAGGCGACGCCAGCGAGCCGAGGCGAGGATCTGCACGAAACGCTCGTACACGAGCTTCGAATTGGCGACGCCGAGCCGGCCTTTCAGTCCGTTGAGGCGCTCCGCTTCAGCGCCCATCGCGATCTTGTCGTCAAGCAACCGATCGACCAGCGTATCGACGCGCGACACGAAGAAGCTGGCCACCGACGACACGTTGCGGAGCGTGACCTGGCGCTTCGATCGGGCTTCGAGGCCGAGCAGGAACGCTTCGGCGACGGCCTCGAAGTGCGCCATCGAGAACATCAGGGTGATGTTGATGTTGAGCCCCTCGGCGAGGCACTCGCGGATCGCCGGGATGCCTTCGCGCGTGCCGGGGATCTTGACCATCACATTGGGTCGGTCGACCGCGGCGAAGAGTCGGTGCGCTTCGGCGATCGTGGCGGCGGTATCGTAGGCCAGCTTCGGCGATACTTCGATCGAGACGAACCCGTCTTCGCCGCCCATGCCGAGGTAGACCGGCGCGAACACGTCGCAGGCGGCGCGCACGTCATCGATCGCCAGCCGATCGAAGATCTGCGCCGCGTCGAGCCCCTCGCGCGCCAAGCGCAGGATGTCGTCGTCGTAGCCTTCGCCGGAGCCGATCGCCTTCTCGAAGATCGACGGGTTGGAGGTGACGCCGCGCACGTCGTCCTCGTCGATCAGCCTCTGCAGACCCCCGGAGCCGATCAGCCCACGACTGATGTAGTCGAACCACACGCTTTGTCCGAGCTCTCCCAGCTGGTGCAGCCGATTGGCATTGTTGTTCATACGGTCCGACTCCTTCCGGTCGTGGCACTCACTGCACGCGCGGCGATGTGTCTCCGCCGCTGCATGTCGCACTTATGTACCCGCGGCGGGATGAGGCTACGCGCTCCCGCCGCCGGCGAGCCGCTTCGCCGTCTGGTACACGTTTTCCGCGGTGAACCCGAACTCGGTCATCAGCCGGTCGGCCGGAGCCGAAGCGCCGAAGTGGTCGAGTCCGATGACCTCGCCGGCATCGCCGACCCAGCGCTCCCAACCGAAGGGGCTCGCCGCTTCGACGGCGAGGCGGGCCGTGACAGCAGCCGGCAGGACCGCCTCGCGATAGGCCGCCTCCTGACGCGCGAAGAGCTGCCAGCTCGGCATGCTCACGACGCGTGCGGCGATGCCGTCGGCGCGCAACCGCTCGTACGCCGCCACCGCGTGCTGCACCTCGCTGCCGCTGGCGATGATGATCACCCGCGGGGTACCGCCGGCGTCGGCGAGCACGTAGCCGCCGCGCGCGACTCCGGCGGCGGCGGCTTGCATCGTCGGCACCTTCTGCCGTGTGAGCACGAGCCCCACAGGACCGTCCCCGTGCGTGAGAGCGATCTTCCAGGCAGCGACGGTCTCGTTGGCGTCGGCGGGCCGGATGATCGTCCAGTTGGGCGTCGCGCGCAGGATCGCCAGATGCTCCACGGGCTGGTGCGTGGGGCCGTCCTCGCCGAGCCCGATGCTGTCGTGCGTGAACACGTAGATGACCGGCAATCTCATCAGCCCGGCGAGGCGCAACGACGGACGCATGTAGTCGGTGAACACGAAGAACGTCGCCACGTAGGGCATCACGCCGCCGTGCAAGACCATGCCGTTGGCGATCGCCGCCATCGCGTGTTCGCGTACGCCGAAGTGCATATTCGGGCAACCCGGGCTAGAGGACTGGAAGTCGCCGCACTCCTTGAGGATGGTGTTCGTCGACGGCGAGAGGTCGGCCGACCCGCCGATCAGCGCCGGGAAGAAGGGCGCGATCGCGTTGAGGGTCTGGCCGGAGGCGGCGCGCGTCGGCACACCGCCGTCCTCCGGTTTGAAGATGGGCAGCGCCGCCTCCCAGCCCGGCGCCGGCTCGCGCCGCTGCGCGCGGTCCCACGCGGCGGCGCGGTCGGGGTCCGCCGCCCGCCAAGTCGCGAACCGCGCCTCCCAGTCCTTCGCGATCTGCGCGCCTTTCGCCGCGAGCGGCGCATAGAAGGCGCGCACCTCGTCGGGCACGAGGAACGTGGGCTCGAGCGGCCACCCGAGGTGTTCCTTGGTGAGCCTCACCTCATCGGCGCCGAGCGGTTCGCCATGCGCCTTCGCCGTGTCTTGCCGGTTGGGCGAACCGAAACCGATGTGCGAACGCACAGCGATCAGCGAAGGACGACCGGTCTGCGCCTTGGCGGCAAGGATCGCCGCGTCGAGCGCACCGCGGTCGTTCGCATCGGCGACGCGCTGCGTGTGCCACTGGTACGCGTCGAACCGCGCGACCACGTCCTCGGTGAAGTCGAGCGCCGTGCTGCCCTCGATGTGGATGTGATTGTCGTCGTACAGGACGATCAGCTTTCCCAGCCCCAGGTGCCCGGCAAGCGACGCCGCCTCGGAGGAGACACCCTCCATCATGTCGCCGTCACTGGCGATCGCATACGTGTGGTGGTCGACGATCGTCGGTCCGTCGCCGTTGAACGTCGCCGCGAGGAAAGCTTCGGCGATCGCCATGCCGACCGCGTTGCCGAACCCCTGGCCGAGCGGGCCGGTGGTCGTCTCGACGCCGGGAGTCAGGCCGTGCTCGGGATGGCCGGGCGTCTTGCTTCCCCACTGGCGGAATTGCCTCAACTCTTCGAGCGGGAGGTCGTAGCCGGTGAGGTGCAGCATCGCGTAGAGCAACATGCTGCCATGGCCGGCGGAGAGCACGAAGCGGTCGCGGTCGACCCACGTCGGATCGTTCGGGTTGTACTTCATGTGCCGAGTCCAAAGGATGTGAGCGACCGACGCCATGCCCATCGGCATGCCGGGGTGTCCCGAGTTGGCCTTCTGCACGGCGTCGACGGCGAGGAATCTGATGGTGTTGATGCAGCGCTCCTCGAGTGCGCTCGAGCTGCCGGAAGCCACGTCTGTCATGATCCCGCCCTCGTCGGATGTGATGGCCCCTACGCCTCGGTACTCAATGACAATGGGGGCCGCTTTTCAAGGATGCGCCGGCACGCCGATGTCCAAAAGGCGCCGGCGCTCTCCTGCCTACATGTCGCCTTCCGCCGGGACGATGCAGATGAAGGAGAACACCGCATCGCCGTCGTTCGCGAACTGATGCTCGGCGCCGGCGGGGATGAACGCATACGAGCCGGCGCCGACCGGATGATCCTGCCCGTCGAGGTGCAGCAATCCACGACCGGCGACGATGTAGTTGATGTGCGGCCACCCGTGCACGTGCCGTGGCGTGTGGCCGCCGACGCGCAGCTCGAAGAGGCGCATCACCCAGCCGTCCCACCCGTCCGCGGGCGAGATCAGCACCTTCTTGGTGACCTCAGCGATACCGCGGCCCTGTATCTCTGCCGTCGCCGTGCGATCGATGTGCCGAACGGTCACTCTTCACCTCCTGCCGCAGCCGAAACCCTACTGTTTCGGCGGCCAGGGCACGAATGCACTCGTCGTGCGCTGATAATCGCGGTAATCGTCGCCCCGGCTTGCGACGGCCTGCGCTTCGGTGGCCGGGATACCGGTCACCTTGAAGAGGAAGAACGCCATCAACGCCGGGCCGACCAGCGTCGCCCACCAAAAGGTATTGCCGATCGCGATCAGCACGTACGTCCACCAGTACAGCCACTCGAAGAAGTAGTTCGGGTGTCGCGAGTAACGCCACAGCCCGCGGCGGCATGTCGTGCCCCGGTTCGCCGGGTCGGCGCGAAAAGCCGCCAACTGGCGATCGGCAGTCGTCTCGCCGGCCACGGCGATCACCCAGAGACCGATCGCCACATACGCCCAGATGGTGAGCTCTCGGACGTCGATGTTGACGACGACGACAAACGGCAACGACAACAGCACGTCGAGAAAGCCCTCCGCCTGGAAGAACACCATGAATCTGGACTGCGCCTGGTCGCCCCACCGCGCCCGCAAGGTCTGGTACCGGCCGTCTTCATCCTTGCCACGCACGCGGTTCACGTACACGAAGAGCGCGAGACGCACCGACCAGAGTCCGGCGAGCACGGCGAGCAGCACGCGATACGCCGGAGCGCCGTCACCGATCAGAGCATAGAGCACCGCCAGCAGGCCGAGGCCGGCGGCCCAGCCGACGTCGACAACGCCGGCGTCGTCGCGAGCGCGCTGCACGAACCAGAGGGACGTCATCAACACGGTGACGACGAGCCAGCCGAGTCCGAGGAGCGCGAGGCACTCCACGTCAGCCACCCACCTGTTCCAGGGCCTTCTGGACCGCTTTGCGCACCGGCTCCTCGGGGTCGCGAAGAGCGCTCCGCAGCGCCATCGCCGACCTGAGGTCGCCGATCTTGCCGAGCGCGTCCGCGGCCAGCGCGCGCAGCAGGGCGTCCGGGTCGCGCAGCTCCCCGATGAGCACATCGACGGCCGCAGCAGCGCCCGCTTCGCCGAGCACGAATGTCACGTCCTGACGCCGATGCAGGCTCTGGTGATCGGTGATCACAAACATCATCGCGGCGATCGCCGGCTGTCCGGCGGCAAGCAGTCCGGCGCGCGCCAGCCGCACGTGGCGCAGATTGAACGACTGCAGATGGGTGATCAGGAGGTCGGTCATGTCTGCCAATGCTACGGCGGCGGCGCGGCGCACAGATTCGTCCTTCTTGTAGCTGGCGGCGCGCAGCAGCCCCTCGAGGTCGCCGCGACGATCGAGTCTCTCCACGTTCGGCGGTCCGAACAGCCCCATCGTCTCCCTCTCTCAAGCCGGTGTGTGCCGCCTAGCTTAGCTAGTCGGAGAAGCGCCCGTCCACTCCGGGCGCCGCCGGATCGTCGAGACTCCCCGGCGACGCCCGCCAAATCGAGGAAGAACACCCCATTCGACGCGGGAAACGCGTCACCGATGACTTGCAACGAGCAACGGGAAGCGCCGCCACAGCCGGCGCACCGCGAAAGCAACTGGAGGAAGTCATGAAGCGATATGTCGTTCTCGCACTTTCAGCGTTCGCACTTTCCGGTCTGATCGCCACGCCGGCCCTCGCGGCCAAGGGCGGCGGCGGCGGCAAGCAAAGCAAGTCCCCCACGCCGGCCAAGATCCATCACAACCACGGTCACAATACGGTTCTGTGATCTGAGTCCAGGCTTCGGGATCACATAGTCCGAGCGCCGGAGCTAGCTAGCGCAGCACCCGGTCGGCGACATCGAGCATGCGTCGCGGCAACTGCGCGAAGCTCTTCACCGGGAAAACGTCGCCGTGCCCGAGGTCGGCCATCTGCCGACAGAGACCGGGATTCATCTTGTAGTCCTCGGTAAGCAGCACGAAGAGCCGGTTGAAGCGGGCGGCCAGCGGCAGCGGATCGCCGCCCGCAGTGGACACGCCGTCCGTGACCAACAACCCGGCCTTGCGCGGGTTGCGGCCGCGAGTCAGTTCCTCGGCGCCGACGCGCAAGGCCGCCTCGATGTTGGTGTAGCCGCGCACGGGCTGCTCGAGCATGCGCTCGACGACGAGCGCGGGCGGGGCCTCCTGTTCGAGATGACTGACCGCCCGCGCCTGATCTTCGAACACGACCACCGACAGGTCCCCGCGGTGCAGCTTCAGCGCCAACACAGCAGCGGCAACGGCCGCCATCGCCATGTTCTCGCCCGACATCGAGAGCGACGTGTCGACCATCAGCACGACCTGCTGGCGACGCTCCTGGCGGCGCTCGACGACCCAGTCCTCGGGCTCGGGCAACTCCTTGGCGCCGATGTTCTCGAGAGTGCGTTCGAGATCGAACTCGCCGGAGAACGGGTCGCGGAGCGGTTCGCGGACGCGCTCGGTGGCGCCACGGATCGGGCCGACGAGATCGGCGGCGCGGCGCAACACGGCCCGCGCCGCCAACCTCTCTGCGTAGACCTGGAGCTCGCGATTGAAGATGCGCCGGTCGCTGCGTGTGAGGTTGACGGCGATCGTCCAGCCGTCGAGATCACCAATGGGCACCGCATACTTCTCGGCGAGCCGCGCCAGCGCCTCGCGGCGGTCGGGTCCGGCACCGCCGGAGCGGCCCTCGACGACCTGTGCGCTGCGGCGCCGTCGCGCCGCACCGGCGGCGCTCAGGCTTTTTTTCGGCCGTCGTCCGGATCTTCGCCGCCCCACGCGTCCGGGTCCTCGCCGCGCTCGACGACGGCCGCGTAGATCTCGTCGAGCGCAGACTCGAGGTCGGCGTCGATGTCGTCGCGCAGGTCGACGCGCGTCGCCAAGGCGGCCGCGGCGGCGCGGCGCAGGGCGTCCCCACCGTCAAGTGCGGCGGCGATCGCGACGGTGGCGATCGCGGCACGCACGGAGGCGCCCTTCTTGAAGCGCGCGTGGCGGCGCGTGGCGCGCGCCAGGGCGACGGCGTGGCCGATCAGCTCGGCGTCGGTACTGCCCGTTTCCCGCGCGACGATGGCGCGCTCCTCGGCGGCACTCTGATACTCGAGCACGATGTGCTCGAAACGATCACGCAACGCCTCGGACAGGTGGCCGGTGGCGACGTACTCGACCGGGTTCTGGGTGGCGACCACCTGAAACCCGTCGGCAGCCAGCAGCGTGCCGATGTGCGGGACGATCACGATCCTCTCGTCGAGCGCCGGCAGGAGCACGTTCTGCACCGACTCCGGCATGCGGTTGAGCTCGTTGATGAAGAGCACGCTGCCGGCGGTCATCGCCTGCACGAGAGGGCCGGCGAAGAACGAGCGCTCGCCATATCCCTGCTTGAGCACCAGCGGCGGATCGAACCAGCCGGTGAGTTTGGCTTCAGAGTAGCGGTCGTCGCCGTCGACGCGCACGGTCTGGCGACCGAGATGCCCGCAGACGGCGAGCGCGACGGTGGTCTTGCCGACGCCCACAGGGCCTTCGAAGAGGATGTGACGGCCGGTATTCAGCACGGCGAGCGCCATCGCCAGCTCGCGCTCGCGCCCGACGATGCCGTGCTGCTCCTGGATCTTGCGGATCGGCGTCACGGCCTCATGTTACCAGTACGAGCCCGTAGAGCCGGAAGTCGGCGCTGGTCGATCGCGCGATCTCGATCGTCAGTCCGGCCGCCCGCACCGTCGCGAACGTATCGATTCCGCAAGCCTGCATCGACGGCCGCACGTCGGCGGGCTGCCGACACGGCGCCGCGAGATCGCACCTGTCGCAGAGGTGGCACGGCCCTTGCGCCAGACCGAAGGCTTTGTGGTGGCCGGCGAGGAACAGCTCGCGCTCGAGCGCGAGCACGACCGTGTGCAAGCGGGTGCGCCGCGCCAGCTCCACCGCGTCGCCATCGCCGGCCCCTGCCGCGCCCGCCCCAGCGCGCCCCCCGACAAAGACGAGCAGCGCCTCGCCGTAGCAGGCGAGCGCTGCCCGGAACTCGGCCAGCGATGGGCCGTGCGGTGGACACGTCCTGCAGAGACCGTATTCGTCGCATCCGTAACGACACTTGAGGCTCACCCAAGCTGCCGTCTCGACTGCGGCGGCGGGCAGCGGGCGGGCGCCGTCGGCGCCCAGCGCCACGGCGCGCGCCGCCCAATCGACACCGTCAGTCACGCCGCATCCCCGACCGTCCCGCGATCACGTAGACGAGCAGCCCGACGACGTGCAGCCAGAGAAGCACGATCAGCCAGAAGACCTTCATCCCGACAGTGAGGTCGTCGCGCACGACGACCTCGACGATGAAGTAGATGTTGATCACGAGGATCAAGGCGGCGACCGCCAAGCCGACAACGAGGGCCACGCCGGGGAACAGCGCCAGTGCCGTGACCTCGTTCACTGAAGATCTCCTCTCGGATGACGAAAGGGGGCCGCCGTTTCCAAACGGTACCCCATCCCGTCGCGGCGCGCTTCAGCGCGCGAATGCGAAGCCGAATCCGGGCGCCTGATCGAGCGGCGTCAAGGGGCTGCGCGGCACGCCCGGGTGCGGCTCGCCGTGATAGTCGCGCGGCGCGACGTCGTTGGGGCCGCGTGGGTAGAAAAGGCTGGCCAGCGCCTCGATCTGGTCGCGGCCGACGGAGAGCTCGAACTGGCCGCCGCCGTAGAGCGTGATGCCGGCCGCCCGAGACCTCTCGATGCAATCGAGCAGCGCCGCGACCGAACCGAACCGGGAGGGCTTGATGTTGAGAAACCGCGGTCGTAGCGGCAGCGCCTCGACGTCGGCCCACGAGTGGACCGGCGCGTCGAAGCTGAAGCGGCTCTCGGCGCCGGCAAGAGCGGCACGGAGTTCGGAGGCCAGCGACGGGTCTTCGAGGATGGCGCCGGGAAAAGCCGCGGCCACCGCCCGGTACTGCCCCGCATCCGGCGGGTTGTCGACCGGCGTCCCTTCGTAGAACGACTTGAAGTCGAGCGCGCACACACGGCCGGTGGCAGCGATGCGCGCCATCGTCGCCGCGTCCCAGTCCGGCGTTGGATCGAGTTTGAACTCCAGCCCCGGGTCGATCGCCAACCACGGGTCGATGTCGAGGCGCGTCGAGACGACGAAGCGCACGGCGCGGTAGTCGCGGTCGAGCGCCGCGCCCAGCGACCGGCCCTGCTGACGCAGGGCGAGGTCGAGCGCGGCACTCTCGAACGCCCAGCGCCGGTACTGGCGGGCGACGGCCATGCTCGGCGGCTTGGCCGGGAAGAGATCGAACTGCCCGAGCCGCTGCGACAGGCCGTCCAGTGTCCATTCGCCGGCAAGCGGAAGCGCCAACGGGTACTCATCGTGCTCCTCGGCGAGGTAGGTGACGTCCTCCCCGCGTCCTTCATGCCCGCCGCCGCGCACTATGACATCCGTCGTTACGCGGCGAAAGCCGCTCGACACGTCGAGCTCGTGACGCTCGATCGCGTAGCTCTCAACCTTCAGGTCGCGCGTCGCCAGCTTCGCGTAGACGCTGCCGAACCTCTCCTGCACCGTTGTCTCCA
>Ga0208716_1000408_pt1 | contig 18280 bp, 14 predicted proteins | sample NGESurdeep092012_8_FD_184482 | JGI IMG/M metagenome (GOLD analysis project Ga0208716, IMG submission 184482) | Arctic peat soil microbial communities from Barrow, Alaska - NGEE Surface sample 415-3 deep-092012 (SPAdes) | ecosystem: Environmental > Terrestrial > Soil > Wetlands > Peat ...
GTATTGCCTCGATAAGCAATATTGGAGAACACTTTCTGTTCGTTAATGGCGAGACGGCGGGCTACGGCCTGGACAATCCGGCCATTGGCTTGGTGGGGGACTAGCCAATCCACTTCGTCCCAGGTGTAGTTGAGCTTATGGCTGAGCGCCTCACAAATTTCTCCCATCAAGGTGACGGCTGTGCGGAAGGTGCGTGCCCCTTGCATGTGGATGAAATCTGATTCCAGAACCATGGTTCTGTCGTTGTCCGGACGGGCGCGCATCATCACATCTTCTAATTCCAGTCGTCTGGGATAGTCTTCTTTGCCAGGTCCTTGCCCCGTGAGGACACAGGCTACGGCCCCATCCCCGAAGATAATGGCGGTATCGAGGTCCATCGGATTGACCACTTTGCTCATCTTCTCTGCCGTCACTAGCAGAATTCGCTGATCGGGATTTACTTTTAGGTATTGCTGGGCCACGGATAGGCCATAGATAAAGCCTGAACAAGCGGCACTTAGATCAAAAGCGGGACAGGCGCCACTATCGAGTCCCTGTTTCAGACGACAGGCTACCGAAGGAATGACTCCGTCCGCAGAAGTGGTGGAGACGAGGATCAAGTCTAGGTCTTGAGCGTTCATGCCTATTTGCTCAAGCGCGCGCTCGGCTGCCCACAAGCCCATATCAGAGGTATCGACCTCAGGAGGAGCCAGACGACGTTCAAAGATACCTGTGCGCTGTTCAATCCATTCTTCCGTGATCACCCCACCCAAACGTTCTGCCAATTCCCGGTTGTTCACAACCCCTTCTGGAAGATAGGCGGCAATCGAGACAATGGAGGGAACAAGGGCCTGATTTAGAGCCTTTGGAGCCTTAGAAGGGACTACTGCCGATTCATGGGCTATAGGCTGAAGAGGGACAGCCTTAGCAGCAGTGATTAGGACCTGTGGCGCAGAGGTCGTCAAGTAAGCAACGGTATCTCCGACATAAATATCTTGACCCGGTACCACCAATAGTTCTGCTATATAACCATCACAAGTGGCTTCCAGCTCGAAAAGGGCCTTGTCGCCTTGGAGATCCGCGATATGCTGCCCCTCTTCCACTCTTTCGCCTAGGGCGACCACCCAGTTGAGTAAGGTGGCTGCTTCATCCGTAGGAGCTACCCTGGGCACTACAACAGCGATTCGTTCAATTTGCTGATCATGCTTGGCTTCATGCGCTATCGCAGCGGCCTGGACTAAAGGCACGGTAGGAATAACCTGGGTTTGTGCTGGTTCATAAATGACCCTGCCCAAGACTTGTTGGGCTGCCGTCACAATTTTATCGACGGAAGGCAGTTGGGATAGTTGCGATTCCATGTTGTAGGCGATGTAGGTATCGCTACGGGTGACCCGTGCGCCTTGAAAACCAGCGCCTAAACGTTCATGGAGTTCTGCCAAAATTTCAGCGCCTAACCCTGCTGTTCGGCTGTCTTCATGAACAACCACCAGTCTTCCGGTGCGCCGTGCCCGTTCAGACAGGAACTGCATGGGTAAGGGGCTCAGAGACGTGATTTCCAGGACTTCTGCCTCTACCTTCTGTTCGGTTAAACGGGTCGCCGCTTCCTTACACAGGTCTACCGTTCCCCCCCAACCGACTAACGTCAGGTCTTTCCCTTCCCGGTGAATCCGATAGTCGACCGAGGGGGTCCCGCTCAAATCAGCGAGTGGATAGCGGCGGTTGAGCAGAATCTTGGGATATAGATAAACCGTAGGTCGTTCGCTATGGAAAGCCTGCAATAAGCTTTGGACCGCATCTTCAGGGTGAGCCGGCATCACCACATCGATGCCGGGAATATGGGCCAGAGTACCTTCTCCCGTTTGACTATGCCACGGGCCCATTCCTGCTCGATAGGCTCCCACAGGGGCCAGAATCAACAGAGGCGCTTGCCATTCCCCTTTCGACCGCCAATAGAAGGTACTCATCTCAGAGAAAATTTGATTGAGGCCCGGCCCCATAAAATCAATAAATTGCAAAAAGCAAATCGGTCGCTCTCCCGCTAAAGCACGGCCAATACCCGTTCCTAGAATCGTCGCTTCGGCTAAGGGGCTATTCTCAACCCTGCCAGGAAAATGAGTACTCAGACCCCGTGTGACTCCGAATACATCTCCTTTTGGGTCTTCAATATCTTGACCAAAGAGAAATACTCTAGAGTCCGTTTCGAGCAAATAGTGCAGCGTATTGTTTAAGGCTCTGCGCAGGGTAATGCTGCCTGCATCTATAGTTGAGTCGCTCTCAAGGTTTGCAGTCCTGTGCAGAAGCGGTTTGAGATCTAGCGACAGGGGTGGTTTCTTGGGTGGAAAAACGTCCGTTTCTCTAGCCGGGTCTGGATCGGGGAGGGATCCTGCCAAAGTCGCGGCTTTCTCGATTTCTTCTTGGGCTTCAATTTGTATGTTCTGCCAATTTTGCTGGCTGATTAGATTTTTCTCAAGGCAAAAGCGAGAAAAAATCGCTAGGGGGTCCTTCTGGGTAGCCTGGAGCAAATCTTCTTGAGAACGGTATATGGCTTGGTCATCAGAACTGGTATGGCTGGAGAGCCGTTCCAAGATCAGTACGATGATGGTGGGCTTGCGTTCATGGCGGGCGCGTTGGACGGCTTGCTGTCCCGCTTGATAGACGGCCCAAGGGTCAGAACCATCGACGCGGATGATCGGAGTTCCCAGAAATTCTGCTTCTTCTCTCCCGATCGTCCAAAAAGTCTTGCCGCGAGTAGCCGTAGAGATTCCATAGCCGTTATCTTCCACGCACAAGACTAGAGGAACCGGATTCATCCCCAGATAGGCTAGGGCTTCGTAGACTTCTCCCTCTTGGGTCGAGGCATCCCCTACCATCGTCAGGACAATTTCCTGCTGGGCACTCTGTTTCAGGGTCAAGGCCACCCCTACCCCATGCAAAACCGCAGAACCTACAGGGCTGGAAAAAGAAACTACTCGATGGGCTTTGCTCGAAAAATGAGAGGGCATTTGTCTGCCGCCAGAGCCGCTGTCTGCCTTGGCGTAGAAATCACAGAAAAGGTCGACCGGGGTAAGCCCACGCGCCAGTAATAAAGGCTGGTCTCGATAATGAGGAAAAATCCAATCTTCAGGAGTCAGTAGATCCGGTAAGACCACGAGCGATTCATGCCCTGTACTGGAAAGTTGGAATGCGCCCTTCCCCTGGTGGATTAGGCTCTCTTCCTTTTTATCCATAAATCGAGAAGTGACCATAAGCCTCAGCCATCGCCTAGCTTGGGCCTGAGTCGGAAGGAGAGAAGGAGGCTCAATCATATTTAATACGCTACCATCCTTCAGGGGCAGAGATAGTCCGTTCTCAAAGACTCACCACTTAAGAACGCCGTGCCTATGCCTGTACAGGACCACACCTTATATATGTTGTACAACCAAAATCGGGATGCTCATCACTAAAGTCGGATATTTGCCAGAATTTCACCAGCTCCTTGGTCCTTGAGCGATTCGGCGAGTGCCCGGCCCAAAGCTTCCGGATCTGAAGCGAGACCTTGTTTGGTGTCACGAATTAGAGCCTTTCCATCCAAACTCGCGACCATGCCTTCGAGGGTAAGGGTTTCGCTTTCTAACGAAGTGGAGACCCCAATCGGGACCTGACATCCACCTTCCAAGGTGCGCAGCATGGCCCTTTCGGCGCGACAGCACACTTCTGTTGGACGATGATTGAGGACCTGCAATAGTTCGATCAAAGGCTGGTCTGCGGCCCGACATTCGATGCCCAGAGCGCCTTGACCCACCGCATGAAGGGAGATATTCCCAGGAATCACTTGGTCGATCCGGTCTGCCCAGCCTAGACGGTGTAAACCAGCGACGGCCAAGACAATACCATCGAATTCTCCGGCATCGAGCTTGCGCAGACGGGTGTTAAGGTTGCCACGGATATCTTTAAAAACCAAATGGGGATAGTGATGGCGCAGTTGGGCCAGTCGACGCAGGGAAGAAGTGCCAAGCACTGTTCCCTCAGCCAAGGTGCCTAAGGTTTGTCCTTTGTGCTTGCTGTGCAGGACCAGAGCATCGGCTGGATTTTCCCGTTCTGTAACCACTGCTAAGGTCAGTCCTTCCGGTAATTCCGTAGGCAAATCTTTGAGGGAGTGAACGGCAAAATCCGTGGTGCCTTCCAGCATGCTGACTTCTAATTCTTTGGTAAATAAACCCTTATCGCCGATTTTGGCAAGGGCAACGTCTAGGATTTTGTCCCCCTGAGTCTTTAGTTCTGTCAAAGGGAATTCGTAGTCAGGATAAATTTTCTGGAGTTCTCCCCGAACCCAATGAGACTGAACGAGGGCGAGTTGAGAATCTCGTGAACCGATGCGTATTGCGGTGGACACCACACGCTCCCAGGGAGCTACCCTTTATTTGAGTGATCTGCGCTCCTTATGGTACCGCGTTTGGCTCTGGGATGCGCCAGTTCGTAAACCTTGCGTAGTCGCTGGGATGAAAGATGGGTGTAGACCTGGGTGGTGGCAATGGTGCTATGGCCCAAAAGTTCTTGGACTACTCTGAGGTCTGCGCCGCCTTCCAAGAGGTGGGTGGCAAAACTATGACGTAGGGTATGGGGAGAAATACTAAATCCGAGAACCTCTTGGCCTAAGGTCTGGAGCCTGTGTTGGAGGGCACGGGCAGTGAGGCGGTTTCCATCTTTTGCGTTGAGAAAAAGAGCCTGTTCCGTGGGGGTTTTGACGAGTTCAGGCCGACCGATCCAGAGATAGCTTTCTAGGGCTTGCATCGCCGGACCATCGAGTAGGGCAATCCGTTCTTTATTGCCTTTGCCGATGACACGCACTTCTCCCTGTTTGAGGTTTAGCTTATCCAGATCAATCCCAATCACCTCTGATACCCGCAGTCCCGTGGCATAGAGAGTATGAGCCCAAGCCCGGTCCCTAAGATTGATTGGGTCATCTCCTGCCAGTGCCATAAGCAACTGTTGGGTTTGGGTTTGGTCTAAAACTTTGGGCAAAGTCCGGCCCTTCTTTGGGCCATGCAGTTCTTCGGTGGGATTGCTGGTACGGTATTCTTCCCGGACCAAAAACCGATAAAAAGACCGCAGGGCCGCCATTTTTCGATTGCGCGTGCTGATCTTGTAGTCTTGTCGAGCGAGGTCTGCAAGATACCCTCGTACTTCTCGGGTGTCCACTTCCAATACGGAAGCTACGTGCAAATGGGCCATGAACTGTTCCAAGTCGCGACGGTATGCCTCACGGGTATGGGAAGAAAAATTGCGTTCGACGGCTAGATAGCTCAAGAACTCCTCTAGCAGCGGTGTAGATTGACGTACGCCGTTGCTCTGACTGGTTTCAGAAGCATCGCGAGTGGGAGTGTTACTCATTTTTCAGGCCGTTCATCCTTGAGTTTTGAGTACGCAGACGGCTGCAGGTCTTCGCTGTAGAGTATATCGCCGCTCGGGCTTCGGCTACGCTCAGCCCAAGCTCTGGTTTATGTGCATGGTCAACTTGCGTCGTGATTCTCCGTTTCGCGACAGAAAAATCTTTATTTGTCGCGATTCGTATTTGCGCGACCAATAAAGTGACGCGATAATAGAGATGCGCCTTTTATTTGTCGCGTATCATGCCAAAGCATCTCGCAGAAGAAGATTTGAACATTCTTGTTCAGGCTGTTGCCCGTTATCCTGAAGGGGCAAGGCTCGATGATTTACTCCCTCTCGTGAACTTGCAGCGGCGGACATTGCAGCGGCGGCTCGCTTTGCTGCAAAAACAAGGGTTCCTGGCGATAGAGGGGCATGGTCGGGCAACTAAGTACCATTTACTTCAAAGACTTCCTGTGCACGGGGAACAGCATCTTGTCAGACCGTCTGAAAGAGGCAGTGAAGATGTGACGCTCGATGAAGATGGTATTCCTGTCTCTGCTGAAGGGCAGAAGATTCGAGCCTACGTGCACCTACCGCTTACCCAGAGGAAGCCCGTTGGGTACAACCGCGATTTCCTCGATGCCTATCAAGCGAACCAAACGTTCTATCTCCCCCAGGCGATGCGCGACGAAATGGCCGCGATGAGCAATCCATTCGCTCAGCAAATTCTCCCAGCCGGTACCTACGCTCGACAAATCTTTAATCGCTTGCTCATAGACCTATCGTGGAACTCAAGCCGACTTGAAGGCAACACCTATTCGCTTTTAGAAACGCAACGCCTTATTGCCTTTGGACAGAGCGCTGAAGGGAAGGACAGCCTAGAGGCGCAAATGATCCTCAATCACAAGGATGCCATTGAGTTCTTGGTAGAATCTGCAGAACAAGTTGGTTTAAATCGGTTTACGATCCTTAACCTTCATGCCCTGCTGTCAAATAATCTGCTTCCAGATCCAGAGGCCAGTGGGCGGCTACGCTCCATTCCCGTGAACATTGGTGGTTCTGTCTATATCCCCTTAGCTGTTCCTCAACTCGTCGAAGAATGCTTTAACCAGATCCTAAACACCGCCTCTGCGATAGAGGATCCCTTTGAGCAAGCGTTCTTTGTGATGGTTCACCTGCCTTACCTACAACCATTTGAGGATGTGAATAAGCGGGTCTCTCGCTTGTCGGCTAATATCCCGCTCATCCGCAATAATCTCTCTCCCCTCTCATTCACAGGTGTTCCAAACCGTATCTACATTGCGGGCATGCTCGGTGTCTACGAAATGAATCAAGTTGAGTTGCTTCGCGACGTGTTTGTCTGGGCCTACAAACGCTCCTATGAAAACTACATTGTTGTCCGTCAATCCCTGGGTCAACCCGATCCCTTCCGCCTCCGCTACCGTCAGCAGATGATCGAGGTCATCGGCCAGGTAGTCCGGCAAAAATTGATAGGGCAAGATATCCCCGTTTTCATCGAGCATTGGAGCAAAGACAACTTGCCAAAAGAGGACCAACCTCGCTTTGTAGGAGTTGTTGAGGCAGAGCTATTTGCGCTACACGAAGGTAATTTTGCTCGCTTCCGTTTGCGACACTCCGAATTCCTTGACTGGTTTGACTTATTCAAACATTCCGTCGGAAGGTAAACCAGAACCGCTCAAGCATTTAGAGGCAGATATCTGGTCTCGGAGAATCGATCTGGAGCATCGGCAAGTGTATCGAGTTAAACATGCCCGAATCGACCTTCTGGCCTGTCGATATCATTATTAGGTATTGATACTGTTTGGGGTTCCTTTGCAAAAAAACGGGTGTGTTTTACTGAGGGTAGCCTGCTGCATCGTGATTCATGGACAGGCGTTGGCGAGCAGATTTACAGCCTACAAACGACTCCTGGAAAGAACTGCAGCACTCATTATTTTTGCAACAGAACCTATTACGCTGTTTCGTTGAAATCTTAAGATACATTGCACTTTCACGCAGATTTCTTTTTGAGGTCACAGTATAATTCTCCTACGGATTGAAAGTCATGGCTGTCTAAATTCCTCCGGAGTCGGTATGAAATGGGATAAAATGCGTCGCAGTGAAAATGTTGAAGATGTCAGGGGCACTTCAACGGTTGGGCGAGCTACGGGCGTTGGCATAGGGAGTCTCGTCATTGCGCTATTAGCAGGTGCAATCTTTGGCGTAAATCCGGTGACGGTCCTCAACACGATGCAAGGCATCAGTTCAGCTCCCACTTCATCTGTCCAACAGCAGCCTGCTCAGAATGGTATTACTGATCAGGAGTCCGAGTTTGTGAAGGCAGTCTTGGGCGATACAGAAGATACCTGGTCAGCCATTTTCAAACAGCAGCTTCGGACTTCCTATCAACCTCCGCGTTTGGTTTTGTTTCGGGATGGAGTTAATTCAGCGTGTGGGATGGCGAGTACGGCAAGTGGCCCGTTTTACTGCCCACCCAATCAGAAGGTCTATCTGGATATGAGATTTTTTCAAAAGATTGAGGCAACGGCAGGGGCCAATGCGGATTTTGCACGCGCCTATGCGATCGCCCATGAGGTAGGACATCATATTCAGAATCAGCTAGGAATAGCCTCGCAAGTAAAACAAGCACAGGCACAATCCAGCAAATCCAGGAGTAATGCGTTATCAGTACTCCTAGAACTGCAAGCCGATTGCTTCGCGGGCATCTGGGGACATCATACCGCCCGGAGAGGATTGATTGGAGAGCGGGATGTAGAAGGGGCGATGAATGCCGCAGCCCAAATTGGGGATGATTACATCCAACGGCGATCGCAGGGGTATGTGGTGCCAGAGTCATTTACCCACGGGTCGTCGAAGGAGCGGGTGCGCTGGTTTAATAAAGGCCTGCAGTCAGGTTCTATCCAACAATGTGACACGTTTGCGGCGGCAGGCCGGTAATCGCTAAATCCGCTCCAAGCCTCCCATATAAGGCTGTAGCGCGGTGGGGATGGTCAAACTACCGTCTGCATTCTGATAGTTCTCCAGAATTGCCACCAGGGTGCGGCCTACTGCTAGACCAGAGCCATTGAGGGTATGGGCAAAACTAGTCCCTTTTTGATTTTGGTCCTTGAAGCGAATGCCTGCCCTACGGGCTTGGAAATCTTCACAATTCGAACAGCTAGAAATCTCTCGGTAGGTCTTTTGACTAGGGAGCCAGACTTCCAGGTCGTAGCATTTCGCGGCAGAAAATCCCATATCTCCTGTACACAGGAGTACGACCCGATAGGGCAACTCCAGCATTTGTAAAATCGCTTCAGCATCCTGCACGAGTTTTTCGTGTTCTTCATAGGAAGTGTCAGGATGGGTGATTTTCACCATTTCTACTTTGTTGAACTGATGGAGGCGGATCAGCCCACGGGTATCGCGACCGGCACTACCTGCTTCTCTCCGAAAACAAGGGGTATGCGCCACATGATAGATAGGCAGTTGGGCCGCATCTAAAATTTCTTCTCGGTACAAATTGGTCAGCGGGACTTCAGCAGTGGGAATTAGCCACAGGTCATCATCGGCACAGTGGAACAAGTCCTCTGCAAATTTAGGCAGTTGTCCGGTTCCTTGTAGGCTTGCGGAATTAACAAGCAGGGGAGGAGAAACTTCTGTGTACCCATGATCCAGGTGACGGTCTAGCATCAGGTTCGCTAAGGCCCGTTCTAGCTTGGCCCCAAGACCGACTAAGGCGATAAAGCGTGCTTGCGCTAATTTGACAGCTCGGCTGACTTCGAGAATACCGAGCTGCTCTCCCACTTCCCAATGGGGTTTCGGCTCAAAGTCAAAACTGCGGGGAGTGCCCCAGCGACGGACTTCCACATTTTCTTTTTCATCGGCTCCCTGGGGGACCGAGGCATGGGGAAGGTTGGGTACGGTGAGCGCTAAGGCATTTACTTGTTCTTCAACGGTTCTTTCTTGAGCTGCTAGTTCGGCAATACGGTTTTTGAGGGCCGTGCCTTCTTCCTTTAGGGCTGCAATCCCCTCATCCTGGGGATTCGTTCGTATCCGTTGGCCCACTTCCTTGCCAATCGCATTGGATTTGGCTTCTGTTTCACTGCGCTCGGTCAGGAGTTGTCTGCGCGCTTGCTCCAAGGTGAGCAGGGTGTCCACCAAAGCACCATAGCTATCATTACGGCTCAGGAGTCTGGTCTGGAATAGTTCTGGGTTTTGGCGTAGGGATTTTAGATCGATCACGGGGCGTTATTTACGAGTACTAGAGCTTAACCAATCTAAGAGATTTTACTTCCCTATAGATAGTGCCGTTGCGATCCCCTTTTCGCGAATGAGTATAAGTTCCTATCAGTTTATGTCTTCATGATTACCTTATATATAAATGCCGATAGGGCATCAATTGCGTAGAAACTGTGATCAAATAGCAATACTATAAGTAGCTGTAGCAAAATAAATTTACTCAGGTAATAGCAAAGTGTATGGCGAGTGTGCAAGCTGTCCGAAACTATGTCGCCTTCCATGTCCAACAGGGCAAGCAGGTACTGAGTCCTGTGCATGGAATTTTGCCGTTCCACGCTCATGTGATTGGTTCAGAAGGCCTGAGCGTAGCGTTCTTGCTCTATTGGCGTTCGCTCCGCAAGCATCTAGATTTTCAACATCTTCAAATAGAAGGGGATGAGTTTTGTTTTGGGCAGCTTTTAAAGCCTAATTGGGAATTTGGTCTCTGTGCTCGCTGTGACTTGATGATCCCGGTGCCCGAGACAGGAGCTTACCAGCCACCCGCTTGCTTTGCGTGCCAAGACACCTCCTGCCTTAAAGACCAGGCGATGGCTTCGCCACATCTGCACTCCAGGGCTGAAAGTCCACAGGCGCTAATCGACAAAGGCTAGATGCAGCAAGGCATTCATGATGGCGGCTGCAATCGTTGATCCCCCTTTCCGTCCTCGTATTTGAATTTGTGGGATCGCTAACGCTGCTAGCGCTTGTTTGGCTTCTTCGACGGCCACAAAACCCACAGGTACCCCAATCACAAGCGCAGGTCGTATTTTTCCTGCTTGGATTTGCTCTACCAAGGCCAGCAGAGCCGTAGGGGCATTCCCAATCACAAATAGGCCATGGGGATAGGTTCCAGATAAGGTCAGCATGCCCCCAGCGGTTTGGGTCGGTCCTTCCCCTGGATAGTCCAAGGCACAATAAGCCGTGGGCTTCCCTGCTTTGGCCAAAGTGCTAGCGATCCCTACCGCGACCATCTGCACATCTACGATTACAGGAATATTTTGACGGAGCGCTGTAATGCCCGCTTGGATCGCTCCCGGACTGAAGTGAAATAAGTCTTTTAGTTCAAAATCGGCGGTCGTATGAATAGCTCTACGAATGATGGCATACTCCTGCTCAGACCAAGCATGAGGACCAATTTCCTGATCGATAAGGGCAAAACTTTGTGCAGTAATCGGATGAATATCCATAGGTTATTGAATAGCTCTTTCTACTTCTGCTTCCGCTTCTAAAAGCAGATTTTGTAATCGGTGAATCATCGCTTCTGTAGTCTGCCACATAGCTCGTTGATGGGCTTCTAAAAGTCGTTCAGCCATATCTCGCAAAGCCCAGGGATTTTTAGCGGACAAAAAAGTTTTTACGGCTGGGTCTAGGAGATAGGCTTCTGCGATTCCTTCATACATCCAGTCCGTGACTACTTGCGCGGTTGCATCATAGGCAAAAAGATAATCTACGGTGGCGGCCATCTCAAAAGCGCCCTTATAGCCATGACGCATGACCCCGCGAATCCATTTTGGATTGACCACCCGTGAACGAAAGACTTTAGCCATCTCTTCTTCTAGGGTCTTTATTCTTGGTTTGGCGGGCTGGCTGTGGTCTCCAAAAAATGCCTTTGGCTGTTTTCCGGACAACACTCTGACCGCAGCGATCATTCCCCCTTGAAATTGATAGTAGTCATCAGAATCAAGGAGGTCGTGTTCGCGATTGTCTTGATTGTGGAGGACCAGTTCCAACTTAGAGAGTCTGCGAGAAAAAGCAGCATGGGCTGTTTTGCCTTTGCCGCCCCGTCCGTAGGCATAGCCTCCCCAGTTCACATAGGCCTGGGCTAAGTCTTGGCTGGTGGTCCAGTTCTGTTGGTCGATCAGTCCTTGCAATCCAGCCCCATAGGCTCCAGGCTTAGAGCCGAAAACCCGGTACATGGCCTGTTCTTGCGCTTGTTCAGCGCTTAAGCCTTCCTGCTGCCAAAAGGTTTGGTCTTTCTGGATGGACCGACGTAACGGATTATCCGTAGGAGATTCCTCCAGTTGGGCAATGGCTTCTACGGCTTGGTGAAAGAGGTCGATGACATGGGCAAAGGCATCTCTGAAAAACCCTGAAACCCGGAGCATGACATCCACTCTCGGTCGTCCCAGAGAAGCGCAGGTAATCACTTCAAAGTCGATGACTCTGCCACTGGCCCGGTCCCACACTGGTTGCACTCCAATCAACGCCAGCGCCTGAGCAATGTCATCTCCGCCTGTACGCATGGTAGAAGTGCCCCACACAGAAAGTCCCAGCGTTGTCGGATATTCGCCGTGGTCTTGTAGATGTCGTTCGATCAAGGCTTCCGCTGCACGACGACCGATATCCCAGGAGGTTTGGGTAGGAATCGCTCGACTATCGAGGGAGTAAAAATTGCGCCCTGTCGGTAGTACATCCAAGCGTCCTCGCGTAGGAGCGCCTGAAGGTCCCGGTGGCACATAGCGCCCGTCTAGCCCCTTGAGGAGATAGTCAATTTCCTGGTGGGTTTGTTGCACGTTTGGCAGTAGGTTGTCGAGTAGATGGGATATTCCTCCCTCACCCCTCTTCTCCCGCAACTCGTCCCCCACCAACTGAGCTGCTAGCTTTTCTAGGGCTTCCACTAGATCTCCGGCGATACGGGGTTCTACTTCAAAAGCCAGCTTCTGTCTCACTTCTTCGGAAAGGGGCACGGTCCAAGGCATGGCGAAATCAACGGTCAGTGGGTCAAAGTCCAGACCTAACTCATGGGCTAAAAATTGGGTTATGCCCTTATTCGCTAAGTACGGATTGGGGTTTCGGGCCAGGGCCACCAGTAAGTCTCCAAGAGAAGTCCCTTCTGGAGCCTTGCCAAAAATATGAAGCCCATCGCGGATTTGGGCCTCTTTTAATTCGCAAAGATAGCCATCCATTTGCATCAGCCAGTGATCGACGGGCGTAGAAAGCTCGATGCCTAGATCTTGATGGAGTGCATGCTCGGTAATCAGTTCCCGGACATGCTGTTCAATCACTCTTAGTCGGGTGGCGTCCAGGCCCGCCGCTTCGTAGTATTCATCAATCAGTCGTTCCAGTTCTTGCAGGGGACCATAGGTTTCGGCGCGGGTCATGGGCGGAATCAAATGGTCGATGACCACCGCTTGGGAACGACGTTTCGCCTGGGCCCCCTCTCCTGGGTCATTGACAATAAAGGGATAAAAGTTCGGGGTCGGGCCAAAGATAGCCTCTGGGAAGCAATCTTCACTAAGAGCAAGTCCCTTGCCAGGAAGCCATTCCAAATTGCCATGCTTGCCTACATGTACTACCGCATCCGCTTCAAAGATATGGCGGAGCCAGTGGTAGAACGCGAAATAGGGATGGGGCGGAACAAGGTCTGGAGAATGATAGTTCGCGGCTGGGTCTTCTTCATAGCCACGGCTGGGTTGGATGCCAACGAAGATGTTGCCTAAGGATAGGCCTGGAACTGGAAAAACCTTTTGCTGATGGAAATCGCGCAGCTTGTGAACTCCTGGCGCTTCTCCCCATTGAGCCGTGACAGCCTCTTGGACGGCCTGCGGTAATTGCGAGAAAAACTCCTGATATGCTGCCGTGGTAACGGCTTGATGGATAGAACGCCCTTCAAAACTCTCCTGATCATTGGTCACCCCTTGTGTGAGGGTGCGGATTAAGTCATCTCCATCTGCCGGAATCGCTTCCACGCAGTATCCTGCTGCGGAGAGGGCCTTCAGAATTTCAAGGCAACTATTGGGCGTATCCAATCCGACCCCATTGGCAAGACGTCCATCTTTGCTAGGGTAATTGGACAGAATCAGAGCAATTTTCCGCTCTTGCCTGGGCCTCCGTCGCAACCGAATCCAATGGGCGGCAAGCGCTGCTACAAACTGCACCCGGGTAGGCTCTGATTGATAGGTAACTACAGGAGTCTCCAGCTGGGCGTCCTGCACTACTTCAGATGATTTGAAAGAAATAGCGCGGGTAATAATCCTGCCATCCATCTCAGGCAGAGCAACGTTCATCGCCACATCCCGAGGGCTTAGTCCCTGAGTGCCTGCTTCCCATGTCCCTTGACTGCTGCTGGCGAGAATAACTTGAAAGATAGGAATATCTAAAGCCTGATAAAATCGCTTCCCTTCGGCAGAATCAATGGAAAATCCTGTGGTGTTCAAGAGGAGGTCTATCGCTTGAAAATAGTCTGCCAAAGCCTCTAGAATTTCTGGCTCTTTTAGGCTTTGAACGAAGACCGGGAGGGCTCTAATCCCTTGTTCTGCAAGCGCAGATACTAAAGCATCAATCGGTTCCAAGTTTCCAGAAAGATAGTGGGCTCGATAAAAAATAAGACCACATTGGGGACTATCAGGGCTCAAGGTTGATATTTTCTGAGGCGTATAAGTTCCCCAACGTTCTATCTTTTGGACAGGCGTATTTTCAACAGGTTGTTGACTTTGGATGGCATAAATATAATGCAGTCCTTGTAATAGATTCTCCGGCCCTCCTTCGACGAGATAACGCCACAAGGTATGCACCTGGGTGAGCGGCACCGTTGAATTTTCCATTAAGTCCAGGTCGACCTGTTCATCCCCAGGCAATAGATAAAGGTGGATCCCTCTTCGTTCGGCGAGTTCTTTCATCACTTCCAGTCCATAGGACCAATAGGATCTGCCGCCCAATAGACGAATAATGATTATCTTCGCTTTTTCCAAGACTTCTTCGGCATAGGTATCAATCGTTAACTGCTGTTGCAGATTCAATAGATTGATCGCGCGTACGCTGGCTGGATAAGACCACTGCTTGAGCGCTACGGACAAAGCTTGAATTTCCGTATCGGCTGCCGTTAGGAAGATAATATCGCCTGGGGTTTGCTCGATGAAGACGACCCCTTCTGTGCCAGGTGTCCAGCCACCGGGAGCAACTTGTAAACGATGCATATTAAACCGTTCGCAGGGCAGCTTGAAGCGTAGAAATTTCGTTTAAAGCTTTGCCAATAAGCACTAACCGGGTTCCCCGTTCTCCTTCTAGCCAGGGACGGTCATAGTACTGGTCAAAGCGATTGCCAACCCCTTGGAAGACTAAACGCATCGCTTTGCCAGGGACTTCGACAAATCCTTTTACCCGATAGATTTCGTGGGCTTCTACTAAATATTGCAACTGCTCTAGCAATCTTACCGGGTCGATAGGACCAGCTTCAAAAACAATCGAATCTATTTCATCATCATGCTCGTGGTCTTCCCCTTCTTGGTCATGATGCGACCTGCGGTTATCGAGATCATCTTCGACCTGATGATTAAACCCGAGGAGAATATCGGGGGATAGCTTGCCATAGTTTGCATGAATGATTTTCACATGACTCGGTAATTCAGCCCTGAGCAACGCTTCTACCTGCTGGCGCGTGGCTGCATCAATAGAATCAGCCTTATTCAAAATCACCAAATCAGCCACGGCCAATTGGTCTTCAAAAAGTTCTTCAAGCGGCGTTTCATGGTCCAAATTTTGATCAGCTTGGCGTTGGGCTTCTACTTTGTCCCGGTCGGTTAAGGCTCCAGAAGCCACCGCTACCGCATCGACTACGGTCAGAATCCCATCCACCGTGGCTCCATGGCGAATTTCAGGCCAGCGGAAAGCTTTCACAAGCGGCTTGGGCAGGGCCAGTCCACTGGTTTCAATCAGAATTTGGTCTATTTCGTCCCGACGTTCCAGCAGTTGGAGCATCGTGGGCAGAAATTCTTCCTGTACAGTGCAACACAAGCAGCCATTGGTCAGTTCAATCACATTCTCTTCCGGACAATCGCTGCATCCTTTGAGCAATGCCCCATCAATGCCCAAGGCCCCAAATTCATTCACCAACACCGCTAATCGGCGACCTTGGTTATTTTCTAACAGATGGCGAATCAGGGTCGTTTTCCCACTACCGAGGAAGCCTGTAATCACGGTGACCGGAATTTTTTTTGTCATCACTAAAACTCGATTCCTATTTGCGCTTTGATGCCTTGCTCTCGAAAGGGGTGTTTCACCAACTTCATCTCCGTCACCAAATCGGCGACTTCAATCAGTTCTGTGGGAGCGCCCCTGCCCGTCAGGGCCACATGCACGGGTTCAGGTTTTGTCTTTAGGCCATCGATCACTAGCTGTGGATTCAGATAGCCCAGGGACATCGCCACATTCACTTCATCCAAAAGGACCAGATGATAATCACTGGATTGGATTAGCGCCAATCCCTGACTCCAGGCTTGTTCAACCATTTCGATATCTTTCTGTCGGTCCTGGGTTTCCCAGGTGAATCCTCCGCCCAAGGCTGCAAAAAGCACCTGCTCTCCAAAACGGTCTAGGGCAGCCTTTTCTCCCGGTTGCCAAGCCCCTTTGATGAACTGAATAATCGCTACGCGCTTACCATGCCCCAGGGAGCGAAAGATCATGCCCAACGCTGCTGTGGTTTTGCCCTTGCCCGTCCCAGTATGGACAATGATTAAGCCTTTTTCCAGGGTTTTAGCCGCCAGCCGTTCATCCTGTACTTCTTTGCGGCGCTGCATTTTCTGACGATGGAGGTCGTTATCTAACTCAGGCATGAGGAGGATCCTAGGAAGGCTTTTTGGAGAGGGTCTGTATCGTAACTCTTCTTGATACGACTTGGAAGGTTATTTTGGAATCCTTGCCCAATAGGGTGGAAATTGCCTAATACCTAATTTAGTGAATTATGGGATGAAAATACGTCCGACTCCCATGTAATCTTCAATGTCAAGCACAATATCAATAATGCGATCTGCACATCGGCTACGATAGCTAGACTCTTTACTAAAGCGGTCAAGGTTTCCGATAGTTATGACTGGAAAGGAATCAATCGTGTTATTTTCACGAAGAACTCGCTCCAATGAGTCTTCTCCTTTCATGTTCCGGTTCGCGGTTAGGAGAATCATTCGGTTCTCCTGAGATAGCCTCCATACAAATCGATCATTACTATCTGTTGGCAAATCAATATCATTAAAAAATATGAAACGAATCGGAATTAGATCAAGCCAACCATCATTTGCAATTTTCCCTAGCAGAATAGCAGCATACTTCTGAAGGTTATAGTCAATCAGAAAATTCATAACTCCGCTGCATGTCTAGCTTTCTGCGCTCGGAGTTTTTCCCATAGAGTTTCTCGACCAGCTTTAGGCGGAGCAGCAGCAATGCGAGCAAAGCGTTCTCGATTCCTTTCTTCCCAATATTGCCGGATTTCCTCTGCTGTTTTTAAAATTTCTTGATACTCAGATTCCACTTCATCACGATTTCTCTCAATGTAGATTAACGCTGCATCAAGTTGCTCTTCTGTCAATGGGAGCCAGTTCAAGATTACCTGTGGTGGTTTTCCCATTGCGAGATGATCCATTACGTCATACAAAGTAATGCGCGTCCCGGAGATTGTTAGCCCACGCTCAGTGCGAACAATAGCTGACTGACCATTAGATGCTGGAGCCATACCGATTGCTTTTTAGAATCTACCTCTATAGTACCTTACACAAAAAACAAGGTGGGCATTGCCCACCCTTAATCTTTACAGTCAGCTTAGTTCAGTTGGTCAGCTAATTTGAGTATTTGTAAATTGCTCTAATGTATTGTCTATAGCCAAAAACGAAGCTGAGCAGTTGCGAAATATTGCGATGGGAGCAATCACTCCTGAGCTAATACCAATTTTAATTGGTATTACATGGAAATGCCAATTGGCCAAACAAGGGATCACCTCACTCTGGCCCGAGTGCATAGTCGGGTAAGGGGCATGCTGAGACGGTCACTGTATTCATTAGGGCGCAAGAGTTTGAAACATTTTTAGTACAAAGGCATAGAGGAATTCCAGTATGCTGTCGTATATTTTCGTACGAGTATGCACAGTACCCCTAATAGAGAAGGGCTAGGTTAATGGTTACAGCAGGTCCATAATTTGTGGGGTCGGCTTCATAGTTAGGTGCAAAAATCCGAATTCCGGCTTCGGCACAACAATCTCGGATATTTTCATTCAATTGGGAGCGCGCCTCGTCAATTTCTTTTAGGGTTTTGTCCTTGAAATACTCCACATCGATATAAACATTAAGCAGGTAAGTGACATAAACGTCGTTCAGTTCCCCTTGCAGCACGAAAGGGAGCAAGAGCAAGAAACCTTACATGTGCTTCAAAACAGTAACTTAATGAGGCAAGTTTCCAATTCCGTGGCTACTCATACAGAGAGACAAGGCTATTCGCCAACGCAAGAGGAACTCAATGAGATCCTTAGTGTTTGAAGGAGATACCTGGAATGCACATGAGCAATTGCACCAAAGCGACAAAAAATTACACGAAAATCTTTGTAAAATCCTTAAAGAAATGCTGAGAGGAGATCCAAAATCAGGAATTGGTAAACCTGAACCTCTTAAACACAATTTATCTGGCCTTTGGTCTCGGAGGCTATCACAAAGGGATCGAATAATCTATAAGTTTGATAGCGAATACATTTACGTATTTGCAATTGGTGGTCAGGAGCGAACGATATGTTCGTAGATATGAGTTCTGAATATACGTGCATGGTCGTCTCCCCTGCTTTCTAGTGCTTGTCTCCCCATAAACTGGTTGCGGGGTATATAGCGGTTTTTGGCTCAATAGAGTACAGTGGGAGCATAGTCCTTACCATGAACGATTTTAGATGAAAGCTTATTCTGTAGACCTGCGTATGAAAATA
>Ga0208716_1000409_pt1 | contig 18240 bp, 21 predicted proteins | sample NGESurdeep092012_8_FD_184482 | JGI IMG/M metagenome (GOLD analysis project Ga0208716, IMG submission 184482) | Arctic peat soil microbial communities from Barrow, Alaska - NGEE Surface sample 415-3 deep-092012 (SPAdes) | ecosystem: Environmental > Terrestrial > Soil > Wetlands > Peat ...
CGGTTCGCTAAGTGGCCGGCACGTCGTAGGAGCCACACACGCGCGGCTCCGAGGGGAAGTGTTCTACGTTAGTTATTCCCTCCAGCCTGGAATGGCTGCCCCAGCCAGGGGGTGAAGAGCACTCCAGTTCCCGAAACGGTTGCACAGCCCTTGGCGACCGGTCCGCCTGAACATCCCCACCAGTTTTGGGTTGCATCGACGATGGCGGTCCCGGCGTTTTGGAGACCAACCTGGTTGTCCGAGATGTTGTTGAGATGAATCTGCACCGCCGGGACGTTGCCCGTTGCGGGTGGTACGTTGACCACGATGTCAAAGGCCTCCTGGTGAATCACGTTCTGCGAAATCAGCGTGCCTGTCATGGGCGCAAGGCTATAGATGTTGATCCCGGTTGGGCCCGCCGTAGCCGCGTCCGCGAAATCCTGCGAGTTGGCGGAGATGTCGTTGCCGAGGATGACATTGTCATTGAACATCGGCGGTTCTGCCCCCGCGGGGGCGGCATGATTGTGCATGGTCACGCCGGGTAGGCCATTGCCCCTCAGGCGGTTGTTGATCACCACGTTGCCGTAGGCCTTGGAGCCCGGCCCTGGAGCGAAGATTCCGACTCCCGGGCCTCCATTGTAGGAGGAGTCGTTCCCCGATATCGTGTTATGGAAGACACCCGCCCCGCTGTGTGAAGGCAGCGTGATTCCACAGTCCAGCGCAGTATTCCTCACGACAGAGTTGCCCGTAATCAGGTTGTTATGGGTGGGACCAGTATCATCGGTGATCAGAACCCCGCCCGCGTTACCGGTGATCGTGTTGCTGGCCAGTGTCGAATGATCGACGCCGCTGAGAAGAATGCCCTCGCCGCAATCTTCAGCCTCGCCGAAGAAATAAGGGAACAGCGACAGCGTGGGGCAGGTTCCTGAAACAAGGCCTCTGTCGTTGTTCAGTACGCTGTTATCCGATACCGTGACGCTCGAAGCATTGGAGATGACAATTCCCGCGTTGTTGGCGTTCCTGACCGTGAATCCCGATATCACCACCCCGCTCAGGCCGGGATAGTCGTAGCCATCGACGTTGATGCCGAAAGGTTTGTTGAGCGCGTCGATAATCGTGTTCTGCCGATTCTCGCCGATTAGCGAAAGTGATTTCGGAATCACGACGTACTCATTATAGGTACCGTGTGCGACCTGGATGGTATCGCCGGCCGATGCCAAGGTAACGGCGGCTCCGATTGATGGAAAACAGCCGCCGGCGCCGCCCGGATTGACGCAGTGAGTTGCGGCCGCCGCTGGCCGGCCGGCGCCGGTGAGCAATAGCCCCCCAATGCCGATAGCTGTCGCGAGAGCCCGGGCAGTGCCTTTCCGGGCAAACCACGAGCAATTGAATGATCCTCGTATCTGGTGCATGTTTCCTCTCCTGTTATGCTCTTCGGCAGCCCTTATTGGACGCGAAGAAGCCCCTCGATGTGTCTGGTCACGAACGCGACCGAAAGTTCAGATGGTGCCGAGTGTATCATGCCAGCAAGAGGCAGATATGCTTTTCACTTCAATCAATGTAAACTTCTGCACTACTAGTAAATCCAGTACGGCGGATGCGCCGCGAGAATCACCCAGTCTCTTAGGCGGCCACACGTCGCGGCTTATGGAACGGTTGACGTACTCGGAAATTGGAGTGTCCAAGTCCCGCCTGTGGGAGTTAGCGGTTCACGACCTCGCGAAAACGTTGGCTATCGAGAACAGCTCTTGGACATCCGTCCAACAACCGGATGAGTCCTGGTAAACGACGATTTCGGCATAAAGCTGTGCCAAAGGGGTCTCCGGGTGGCTTCCCGCCAGTCGCCAGGATCTTCTGAATTACTCTCCAACCTGGGCGATGACCCGATCGTAGAGATCTTGATCCATGAAGAACCGGAGTGCCAGCAGCCGATCCAACTGCGGCCTGATCTTGGCCAGGAAACCGCGCTCCTTGCCCGCCATGAGGATACCGGCCGTCCTAATCACCCGGAGACCCAGCGACGCGGCAAGCCGCCGCGCAGGCTGTTCATCCAGAATGAGCAGCGCGGCTGCCAACTCCAAACCCAAACTGATGACCTCATGTTCTCCTGGACCAATGGAAGCGCTCACCGTGCCGGGTTGGAGCGGATGTGCCAGTTCCTGGACAAGGACCCAATCGGGCAGTTTTGCTACCGTTGGCTCCACTTCCCTGGCAACGGCAGGAGGAATGCAAATGCAGGTGTGAAGCCGGCGCAGCAGATCGAGTTGGCCAATCTGAGTAAGCGCGATTAGCGGACTCGAATTGGAAAGATTTCGTTTACCGCGGTGGTGCGCGTGGATACTCCGCAGGAAGTGGAGTACTACCGCAATGGCGGAATTCTGCCCTATGTGCTACGCCAGTTGGCGGCCCCCATACCATCCAACTGACGCCTGGCGGTTAGTGCATCACCCATCCGCCATCCACGTTGAGCGTCTGGCCGGTCATTCCGTCGCTCAACTCCGAACTCAGAAAAAGGCAGACGCGCGCGATATCCAGCGGCAGAATGCGCCGTTCGAGGCACTGCGAGGCCATCATTGCCTGGACCTGTTGCGCGGTCACCACCTTGGCCTCCGCGTCGACCTTAATCGCACCCGGGGTGATGCAGTTGACGTGGATATTGTGTTCGCCCATTTCCCGCGCCAGCGAGCGGGTCAGCCCAATCACGCCGCCCTTTGACGCCACGTAGTGCGCGAGCAATGCCATCCCGAGGTGGAACGTTACCGAGGAAATATTGACCACCTTCCCGCCGCGCCGCGCCACCATGTGGGGCAGCACCATTTGCAGCGTGTGGAACATGCTCTTCAAGTTGATCTCGTGCATTTCGTCCCACTGCGCTTCGGACATTTCGAGGAAAGCCTGGCGGGGGTAGACGCCCGCGTTATTGATCAGCACATCGATGCGGCCGAAACCGCCGATCGCGCTCTCCACCCAGGGTGCGATGTCCTGGCGACGCCGCACGTCGCCGCCGAAAGCCGTCGCCTCTCCGCCCGCCGACACGATGGATTCGGCAACCCGCCGGCAACCTGCCAGATCCCGATCGAGAATGTAGGTGTGCGCGCCTTGACTGGCAAAGAGCCGGGCAACTGCCTCGCCGATTCCGGTGGCGGCGCCAGTGATCAATGCGACCCGATCCTTCAACATGGCAACATCATAACCCGCTGGCGCGCGTATCGGGGAAAAATGTGCGGGATCAAAGACCGGCGCATGGCGTGCGCCGTGCCGCCGTTCAGCGCCGGGAGAAGTGTCGGCAAGATGAGCATGGGCCTGGTCATTTCCTGGCGCCCTCGCGGTGTGCCGCGGCTTCGAGGTACGGGGCGAACTCCTTCCCCGGCGCGGCGATTTCGAATTTGATGTTCAGCGTGTCCTTGCCGGTGCTGGTGTAGGTCAGGCGGAATCGCGGACTGGACGGCGCGCCTTGCGAAACAAAAACCACGCCTCCTTCGGCGGGTTTGACGGTGTATTGAATTACGTGCTCCTCGTTATCGAAGTAAGTGGCGCGCAATGCATGGGTGGTTTCGTCGCGGTAGACGATCGTCAGATCGTCGTGCCGGGACGCGGGCCTGCCGTTGGCCGGCGGGTACTCGGCGAAGCTCTTGCGCACTAGAACCTTGCCCTGGAGATCCGGGGAAAACGAAAATGCGCCCGACCCTTGCCCCGGTTGTCCGCCGCCTTCGCCGGTCCAGTTGCCCACCAGAAACTGCGCCGGCCCCCAGTCCTGACCAAGCAGGGAACACACAAACCATCCGGCGATCGCCACGCGCTTCATGGCTACCAGGATAATCCAAACAACGACGTGGCATAAGGCTCCGCCTTGTGCATCCGCGCCGAAGCCCGGGCGGATGCAGATCCGTGCTCGAAATACCTTGGGCCAGCAACGTGCTCCCTATAAACTGCGTTCACCACGCAATCGAAAGAAAAGGAGTCGAATCGTGAAAATTAAAGTGCTTGTATTGATGTTGTTGGCAGCGGGAGCCGTCTTTGCTCAGGTCTCCGTCGGAATCAGAATTGGCGCGCCGCCGCCGGACCGTGTAATGAGGGCTCAGCCGCGCAGTCCCGGCGCCGGGTATGTTTGGGTAGCGGGCTACCAGTACCCTGTGGGCAACCGCTACCAGTGGCACCAAGGATACTGGACCCGTCCTGCGTACGAAGGCGCAACCTGGGTGGCACCTCACCATGATGGACAGCAGTACTTTAACGGCTACTGGAAGGGCGATCGTGGCCAAGTCAACCACGACCATAAATGGGACAAATCGAAGGACAAAAACCGGGACTACAATCGCGACCACAAGTAGCTGATGGCACTTCGATGAAGACGGGACCGGCCAGGTCCAGGATCACAGCTTGAAACGCCGCCTGCCGGAACAGGAACCTGTTCCGGCACGAGATCACTGCCAGACCTTCCACGGCGCCTGGCCTTTTGCCCACAACTCGTTCAAATATTGATACTCCCGGTAGGTATCCATGGCAAAAAAGAAGCCATCATGCCGGTAGGCCATCAGTTCGCCGTCCGCCGCCAGGCGTTCGAGGGGCCCACGTTCCAGCACGCAGTCGTCGCCTTCACCTTCCAGATATTTCAGAACTCCGCGGTCGAATACAAAAAAGCCGGCGTTTACCCATCCATCCGATTGCGGTTTCTCCGCAAAATGCGCCACGCGGCCACCGGATTCAATGTCCACTACTCCGAAACGCGATACCGGGCGTACGGTGGTGAGGGTCGCCAGTTTGCCGTGGGCACGGTGAAACTCGAGGAGGGCGGAAATGTCGACATTCGCCAACCCGTCGCCATACGTCAGCATGAAAGTATCGGAGTCCAGGTAGCGTGCAACTCTCTTCAGCCGGCCTCCGGTCATCGTCTCCTGCCCCGTCTCGGCGAGACAAACCTGGAAGTCCTGCTCAGCATGCTCATCGTGAAAACGAATCGCATCTTTTCGTCCGAGGCAGATCGTGAAATCGTTGTTCATCGCCTCATAATTGAGGAAGTACTCCTTGATCATGTGGCCCCGGTACCCCAGGCAAAGCACGAAGTCGCGGAGACCGTAATGAGAGAACAATTTCATGATGTGCCATAGGATCGGCCGAGTTCCCACGGATACGAGCGGTTTCGGCCTGAACTCGGTTTCTTCACGCAGCCTCGTGCCTTGGCCACCACACAATATGACGACTTTCACTGTATTTCCACTATCCTTAACGTTTATTTCCAGCTCTTGTTTTGATCTTAGCTCAAATGCCGTCAACTGCGATGGGCGACCCAAGCTGACGGCCCATTGCCAGGAGAGGACACGTGGCTGGACTCGAAATTGATGCGCTCCCACTCTATGACCAACGGACGGTTGAGGACCTGAGGCACTACGCAAGAATAACTTCGCAGTTGCTGCCGTGGCGCACGCACTCCTGCGTGCCGCGTCGAGTCTCACTCGACGCTGGAGCGCCCCGGGGCCAGCGGGCGTCGGCAACAGTGCCGACGCTGCACGCCGGAGTGCGTGCGCCACATCTGCCAGTCAGCCAATGTGAGGTTATTCCTGCGTTGGCCCTAAGTTGAGCCGTAAGGGCAGGCGCGAGTTCATTTATGCCACGCCACCCGCCAACTCCATGGTGTCGCTGCCGACGCCTTGGTTGGGCAGGCGGATGAGGAAGCGGGTTCCCTTGCCCGGGGTGCTCTCGACTTCGATCTTGCCGTTGTGGGCCTTGACGATCCAGGCGACGAAACTGAGGCCGAGTCCGAGGCCCTGTTCGGGAGTGGGCGCCGTGCCCTGGCCGGGGACGCGGTAGAAGCGGTCGAAGATATGCGGCAAGTGCTCGGTAGGAATGCCGCGGCCGTTATCCTCCACCGCGAGTTCGACGAAGCTGGGGTGCACCTGAAGGGACATCTTCACGGCGCCGCCTTCGGGAGTGAACTTGAGGGCGTTGGAAAGCAGGTTGGTGATCATGCGCTCAATCTGCACGCGATCGGCTTCGGCGGAACACTCGGCCGGCAGTTCGGCGGTCAGGCGCACGCCGGCGGCTTCGGCGGGGATCTGGAACTGCTCCACCAGGTCATCCACTACTTCGCACAGGTTGAGGCGCGATTTCTGAAGCACGATCTGACCACTCTCGGCCTGGGAAAGCAGGAGTAGAGCGCGCACGATCTGGCTCAGGCGGTCGATATCGGTGAGCGCGTTGAACATGGCTTCGCGATACTGATCCGTGGTCTGGGCGGTGAAGAGCGCGACTTCGAGCTGTCCGCGGATGGCGGTGATGGGGGTGCGCAGCTCGTGGGAGACATCGGCGGAGAACTGGCGCATCTGCTGGAAGCTGGCTTCCAGGCGCTCGATCATGCGGTTGAAGGTGAGGATGAGGGTATCCAGTTCGTCGCCCGCGCCGCGCGTGGGAATGCGCATGCTGAGGTTGGAGCCGGAGATGCGCTGCGCGGCCTGCGCCACGGCGAGCACCGGCGTGAGCGCGCGGCCCGCCATGTAATAGCCCAGCAGCGAGCCGAGGATGAGCGCGCCGGGAATCACGGCGGCGAAGACCCACGTATAGTCGCGCAGCGTCTTGACGTTATCCGCATAGGATGCGCCGACAGCGACGTAGTAGGGTGCCCCGTGGCGTTCGGAATAGACGATTCCGCCGCGAATTCTGACAGGCTCGCCGTCGGAAGTCTTGCGCTCTTCCCAGAAGATTTTAGGCTTGGGGGAAGCCGTCGCCTCCATCACCTTCTTGCGGATGTCGGCGGGCTTATCGACTCCGACGTCGTCATAGGTGGTGGAGACGGCGGGTTTGCCAGTAACGGAATCGGGGATGGGGTTGCCATACTGATCGGCGACCATGTAGATCTTGCGGGTGTCGAGAACGATGGTGGTCTCGTCGGGATCTTTGTCGTCGTAGTACCAGGCCGAGCAAATCTTGTTGCCAAACTCCAGGACGGGTTCGATGCGCATGTAGCCCTTCATGGCGGCCCAGTCGGCGTTGAGTTCTTCCTGAAGCTGGTCGTCCAACTTGGTGGCGAGGCGCGCACGAAAGGCCAGGGCGACGCCGGTGAGGAGCACCGTGAACAGTACCGCGTAGCTGATGGTAAGGCGGAAGCGAAGGCCGCGAAAGAGGCGGCGGAAATCGCGCTTGCGGCTCACATCACACCTGCGGAGCGGCGGCCGGGCCGGCGGGCTTTTCGGCCGCCTTTTCGGGGGCTTCGATCATGTAGCCGATGCCGCGCACGGTCTGGATCAGCTTCTGCGGGTAGCGGTCGTCGATCTTGCTGCGCAGGTGGCGGATGTAGACGTCGACGATGTTGGTGAGCCCGTCGTAGTCCATATCCCAGACGTGCTCGACGATCATGGTGCGGCTCAGCGGGCGGCCCTTGTTGCGCATCATGTATTCGAGGATGCCGAATTCCTTGGGGGCGAGCTCGATGGTTTCGGCGCCGCGGACCACCTTGCGGCGGATGCAGTCGAGGGTAAGTTCGGCCACCTGGAGGCGTTCGGGGGTGGGCTGGCCGCGCCGCAGGAGGGCGCGGACGCGCGCCAGGAGTTCGACAAAGGCGAAGGGCTTGACCAGGTAATCGTCGGCGCCTTGTTCCAGCCCTTTGACCCGATCGTCGAGCGCGCCGCGGGCGCTCAGAATGAGCACCGGGGGACCGACTTTGCGGTTGCGGATTTTTTCCAGAACCTGAAGGCCGTCCATATCGGGCAGCATGCGGTCCAGAATCACCAGATCGTAATCGGTGGCGTGGATACACTCCAGTGCCGCGCCGCCGGTGAGTGCCGCATCCACCGCGTATCCGGCGCCTTCCAGGCCCCGGCAGAGGAAGTCGGCGATGCGCTTTTCGTCCTCGACGACTAGAAGTCTCATGTGATTACAGCTTAACGCAAAGGGCGCACCAATCAGATGGTCAATTCAACGCAGAGACGCAGAGAACGCAGAGGAAGCGCAGAGAAGACTCAGCAGGTCAAAATCTGAGACCGTGGGGCCCGCTGTCATGGAGTGCGTGACTTTGACGCGGAAACGCGGATAATCAATCGGTTTTCTCTGCGCTTATCTCTGCGTTCTCTGCGTCTCTGCGTTGAAATCGAATCCCCGCGTGGCCCAGCCGTCCTCGGATTAGGGCGCGATTACCCTACTTGACGCGTTTGAGGACCATGGGGGAGCCGAAATCCTCGCCGCCCTCGATCTTGGTGGTCAGGGTAATTTCGTCGCCTTTGACGATGCCCTGGCTGATGAACTTGGCGGGATTGCCGCCCATATCCACCTGGACGAAGAAGGAGACCTTATCGGCTACGACCTTGCCATCGTTCAGCGGCAACGGCTGGCCTTGCGGACCGGTCACCGTGCCGGTGAGCTTTTCACCATCCTGTTTGAAGGCATAAGTGAGGGTAAACGGGTTATCACCCATTTGCATGGTTCCCGACCAGTTGCCGGAAATATCGGCGGCCAGAGCGGCCCCGGCAAAAATGGCGCAAAGTACAGCAGTGGCGAAAAGAATTCGTCGAGTCATGCCTGCAATTCTACCGTGATTGCAGCTTCACGCAACCGGTCAGGCGGTACCCTGCCCGACCCATGGCAGGCGAAACCGCCTGCCCCACCCTACTTGACGCGTTTGAGGGCGGTGGGGCCGAAATCCGGGCCGCCCTCGGCCTTGATATTCAAGGTGATTTCGTCGCCTTTGATCACGCCTTCGCTGATGAACTTGGTGGGAGTGCCGTTCATATCCGCCTGGACGAAGAAGGAGACTTTATCGCCTGACACCTTGCCATCGTTCAGCGGCAACGGCGGGTTTTGGGAACTGGTCACGGTGCCAGTCAGCTTTTCCCCATCCTGTTTAAAGGCAAACGTGAGGGGAACCGGGTCATTACCCGCTTGCATGGTTCCGGACCAGTTGCCCGAAATATCGGCGGCCAGCGCCGCCCCGGCAAAAATGGCGCAAAGTACGGCAGTGGCGAAAAGAACTCGTCGAGTCATGCATGCAATTCTACCGCCCGGGACTCGGTTACGCTAGTCTGGAGTCACAGGTATGAAAAGGGACGACGACGTGAGTTGGGGCCGGCTCGGCTGGATCGAGAGGTTATTTCTCGTCCTGATGGCGATCTGGGCGCTGCTTTTCTTCACGGGTATGGCGCAGAGATACCAGACGCTGGCCGCGGTGGCCGCGATCATCATGGGAGTGCTCGCGATCGTCAAGATCGGCCGGATGGCGATGCGCAACCTGATCTGGAGGCTGCGCAACCGCCTCATCGTCGCGTACCTGTTCATCGCGGTGGTGCCGATCGTGCTGATCCTGGCGCTCATGCTGGTCACCTCGTGGGCCCTCGTGGGGCAAATGGCGGTGTACATGGTGAACCGGGAACTGGATAACCGGATGCGCACACTCGACTGGCCGGCCGAGACGTTGACGCGCGCGCCAGCGCGGGATCCGCAGACAGCGCTGACGCGGTCGCTGCCCATGCTGCGGCGTGGGTTTTCGAAATTCGAAATGCTGGCCACCGGCGAACAGCAGTTTCGTTACCCGCCGGACTCCAAGCTGTCGGCGCCGCCCGAGCCATGGAAGAACGCGAGCGGCCTGATCACGAGGAAAGACGGCGATACCGAGCGTCTGTTCGCGTGGGCGCACTCCGAGCAGGGCGGCAACGAGGTGACGATTCTGGCGCCGATCACGGCCGAACTACTGAGCGGCCTGGTGCCCGGGATCGGGGACATCACGTTTCCCGGGTATACCCAGCGATCGGCGAAGTCGCACGTGCCGGCGGCGGCGAATGGGCTGGATTTCGGCGTGAGTTTTCTGTATCCGATGTTCGTGCCGTCCTGGGAGAATCCGACGGCGCCGCCGCGGCAACTGTACTTCATGGTGGATACACGCTACTCGGCGGTGCTGGGAATCGTGTTCGGCCAGAAGGCGGATTGGAGCGAACTGGCAATGACGGCGCTGGTGGCGCTGGTGGGCGTATTCCTGATCGTGGAAATGGCGTCGCTGTGGGCCGGGATCAAGCTGACGCGCACGATTACGGGCGCGGTACACGAGTTGTATGAAGGTACGCAGCACGTGCGCGAAGGCGACTTCAACTATCGCATCCCGGTGAAGGGCACCGATCAGATTGCCGAACTGGGCGGTTCGTTCAACACCATGACGGAGAACCTGGGGCGCCTGATCGTGGTAGCCAAGGAGAAGGAACGCCTGGAATCGGAGCTGGCGATCGCCCGCGACGTGCAGAATCAACTCTTCCCCAAGGACGTGCCGTTTACCAAATCCCTGGAATTGAAGGGCGTGTGTACCCCGGCCCGCATGGTATCGGGCGATTACTACGATTTCATGGCGCTGCCTAACGACGGCCTGGCATTCGCCATCGGCGACGTGGCCGGCAAGGGGATTTCGGCGGCGCTATTGATGGCCACCATTCAATCCACCATGCGGACGCAGTTGAGTACCGCCAACGGCAGCCCGCTGCAACACCTCTCGGCGGCGAAGATGGTGGCCACGCTGAATCGCCAGCTCTACGCCACCACGTCTCCGGAGAAATACGCGACCTTTTATTTCGCGCTCTACGACGAAGCCCTGCACACGCTCACCTACACCAACGCGGGACACCTGGCGCCCATGCTGCTGCACGGCAACAACCTCGAAATGCTGGATTCCACGGGCACCGTCGTGGGCGCGTTCCCGGTGGCAGTCTACGAAGAGAAGACCGTGACCCTGGAGCAGGGCGACGTACTGCTGGCATACACCGACGGCATCGTGGAACCGGAGAACGTGTACGGCGAAATGTTCGGCGAAGATCGCTTGAAAGATCTGCTGGTCAAGTATGCCAGGGCGGATTCCGCCGAACTGATCGCGCGCACCATGGAGGCGGTGGTGCACTGGACCGGCGAGGGCGAATTGCAGGACGATATGACCATGGTGGTGGCGCGGCGCTTATGAAAATCCTGACCGCGGCGGAAATGCGGGATGTGGACCGCCGGACCATCGAGGCCGGCATCCCGGGCATCGTCCTGATGGAGAATGCCGGGCACCGCGTGGTGGAGTTTCTGGCCGAACGTTTCGCCCCGCTCGCCGGGCAACGCATCGTGGTGCTCTGCGGGAAGGGCAACAACGGCGGCGATGGCCTGGTGATCGCGCGCCAGTTGCACACGCGCTTTGCGCTCGATTCGCTGCACGTGGTGCTGCTGGCGGAACCCGCGGAGCTGAAGGGCGATGCGGCGGCGAATTTTGCGTGTCTGCTGGCCGCCGGGGGCACGGTGGAGCGCGAAATTCCGGCGGAGGCGCGCGCCGCCACGCTGGTCGTGGACGCGCTCTTGGGCACGGGCGTGAGTGGAGCGGCCACGGGGCGCATGTTGCAGGGCATCCGCGAAATCAACCACGGTTTTCCGCTGGCCGCCGTCGTGGCGGTGGACCTGCCTTCCGGCATGCCAACCGATTCCGGCGAGCCGGCCGGCGAATTCGCGCGCGCCGATTACACCGTGACGTTCACCGCGCCCAAGGTGGCGCACGCCATGCCGCCGAACTGCGACCACATCGGGGAACTGATGGTGGGCGCAATCGGCAGCCCGCCCGAGTTGTATGCGGACGCATGGCTCGCACTGTTGGAGCCGGCGATGTTCCGCGAACTGCTGGCGCCGCGCGCGAGAGCGGGGCACAAGGGCGCCTACGGTCACGTGTTGGTGGTAGCGGGGTCGCGCGGCAAGACCGGCGCGGCGGCCATGACCGGGCTGGCCGCGTTGCGCGCGGGCGCGGGGTTGGTGACGGTGGCGTCGGCCGTAAGCACAATCGCAGAGATCGCGTCGCATGCGCCCGAGTTGATGACGGAGCCGCTGGCGGAGACGCCGGAGGGCTCGATAGCGCCTGACGCAGAACTGGAGCGTATCACGGAAGGGAAGACGGTGGTCGCCATTGGTCCTGGCCTGGGACGCGCGCCGCAAATCGCGGCGATGGTGCATGCGCTGTCCCACGCTTTCGAAGGACCGATGGTATTGGACGCCGATGCGCTGGTGGGGCAGGTCAACGGTGCTCCCTCCCGCATACGCATCCTCACCCCGCACCCCGGCGAAATGGCGCGTTTGACGGGCAAAACCACCGCCGAAGTTCAGGCGGATCGCATCGGCGCGGCGCGTACTTATGCCACGGAACATGGCGTCACCCTGGTGCTCAAAGGACAGCGCACCGTGATCGCGTTCCCCGACGGCCGGGTGTGGATCAACCCGACCGGCACGCCCGCCATGGGGAAGGGCGGCTCTGGCGATATCCTCACCGGGATGATCGCGGGATTGGTGGCGCAGTTCCCGGAGCGCGCCGGCCAGGCGGTGGCGGCGGCGGTTTACCTGCACGGTCTCGCCGGACAACTCGGCGCCCAGGCACTCGGCGAGAAGTGCCTGATGGCCACCGATCTTTTGCAATATCTCCCGGACGCGATGGAGGAGTGTGCCCAAGTACCACACCGCGTCTGAAGAGGAGACCATGGCACTCGGCGAACGGCTGGCGGGCGAGTTGCCGCGCTCTGGCGTGGTGCTGCTGATCGGCAATCTGGGGGCGGGCAAGACCACGCTCGCCAAGGGAATCGTGCGCGGCCGCGGCGCGGCGGAGCGCGACGATGTCTCCAGCCCCACGTTCACGCTGATCCACGAATACGGGCCATTCGGCAACGTGTACCACATCGATCTCTACCGCCTGGACGAAGCGCGCCAGGTGGAGACGCTCGGCCTCGAGGAGATCTTCGACCGCGACGCGCTGGTGCTGATCGAGTGGGGCGAGCGCTTTCCCCAACTGTTGCCGGCCGAGCGCACCGAGATTTTCATCCGGACTACGGGAAACGACGAAAGGGAAATCGAAGTCAGAGCAGTCACATGAGCAGTCACCTGAGCAGTCACATTAGTAAACAGCCCTGGGCCTTGATTCTGGGCGCCAGCAGCGGATTCGGCGAGGCCACCGCGGTGGAACTGGCGCGCGCCGGCATGAACATTTTCGGCGTGCATATGGACCGGCGCGACAAACTCGCGCACGTCGCCGAAGTGCAGGCGCGGATTCGCGCGGCAGGCCGCGAGTGCGAGTTTTTCAATTTCAACGCCGCCGATGAAGATAAGCGCAAGGGCTGCGTGGAGCAGATCCGGCAGCGCCTGACGGACGCGCAGGGCTGGCTGCGCGTCCTGATGCATTCGCTGGCGTGGGGCGCGCTCAAGCCGCTGGCGGGCGCGGAGATTGTCGCCAGCAAGAAGCAAATCGAATCCACCGCCGACATCATGGGCCACTCGCTGGTCTATTGGGTGCAGCAGTGCCTGCTGGCCGGGCTGTTCGACAAAGGCACGCGGATCTTCGCCATGACCAGTTCGGGCAGCACGCGCGCCATCCCGGAGTACGGGCCGGTGAGCGCGGCCAAGGCCATTCTGGAGGCGCACATCCGGCAACTGGCGCTCGAACTGGCGCCGGCCGGCATCACCGCCAACGCGATTCTGGCCGGGGTCGCCGATACGCCCGCGCTGCGCCTCATCCCGGGGCATGAGAAACTGATGGAGATCGCGCGCCTGCGCAACCCCAACAAACGGCTCACGACACCGGAGGACGTGGCACGCTGCATCGCCGCCCTGTGCCATCCGGCGACCTATTGGATGACCGGCAATACGATTCACGTGGATGGCGGCGAGAACATTGTAGGATGAAACCGATGAAAGACAACGGACTGCCCTGCCTGGATCTGCTGGAAGCCACGCCCACGATTCTGCGCGGCCTGATGGCCGAACTCTCCGCCGAGGACGTGCGCTGGAAGCCCGCGCCCGGCCGGTTCTCGGTGGGCGAGGTGCTGTCGCACCTCAGCCATGCCGAGGGACACTGCTACCGCGCGCGCCTGGACCGTTTCCTGAACGAAGAGAATCCCGAGTTCGAAAGCGATGACGCGCAACACCACCTGGAGTTGTATCGCAACATGGATCCCGAGGATGCCTTCGACCATTTCGAGGAACAGCGCGAGACCAACATCGAAGCGCTGCGCGACTTGCCGCCGGGCGCTGGCGAACGCAAGGCGGTGCACCGCAAGGTGGGACCGATTACAATGGCGGAGATGCTGAACGAATGGGCGCTGCACGATCTGGGACACATCCGGCAGATCGCGGAATTGGTGCGCGCCCGCAAATACCTGGCGGGCGCGGGTCCGCTGGCCGGCTTCTACCAACTGAAACCATGACGATACGACGCCTACTCCTGGCCTTGGCCCTCGCGGGCGGCTTCGCGGGCACCCTGGCCGCTCAGACCTTCATTCAGATGTCGGACCCGCAGTTCGGCATGTTCACCAAAGATGCGGATTTCGCGCATGAGACGGCGAACCTCGAGTTCGCGATTGCCACGGCGAACCGGCTGATGCCGGCGTTCGTCGTCATCACGGGCGACCTGATCAACAAGCCCACCGATGCCGCGCAGGCGGCGGAGTATAAACGGATCACGGCTAAACTGGACCCGAAGATCAAGCTCTATAGCGTCCCCGGGAACCACGACGTGGGCAACGAGCCGACCAAGGAATCGCTGGCCCAGTACCGCGAGCGTTTCGGCCCCGACTATTACAGTTTCCGCAGCGGCGATGTGGCGGGAGTGGTCCTCAATTCGAATCTGGAGAAAGGTGCGGAGAAGGTTCCCGAGGAGGCGGCCAAGATGGAGGCCTGGTTCCGCAACGAATTGGAACGGGTCAAACTGGCGGGCGCCAGGCACATCATCGTGTTCCAGCACATTTCCTTGTTTCTGAAGGAACCGAATGAAAAGGACCAGTATTTCAATATTCCGCAGGTGGTCCGCGAGCGATACTTGCGGCTGCTGCACGAGTACGGGGTGCAGCAGGTTTTCGCCGGCCACTACCACCGCAACGAACTGGGACGCGACGGCGATCTGGAAATGGTGACCAGCGCGCCGGTGGGCATGCCGCTGGGCGGCGCGAAATCGGGCCTCCGCGTGGTCACCGTAAAGGACGGTACGGTGACGCACAAGTTTTACGATTTCGGCGACCTCCCGTAGGACAGACGATCGCCGTTTGTCGTCTGTCGTTTCGTCGCCTGCCAACCCGCCCCGCCACGGCATTCGACGTGCACCAACCCCACCGTATGTTGTCCCGTTGGGTAAGTTTTGCATTCTCGGCGGTTGTGCTGCACGCCGCTATCGTCGCCGTCGACCCCGTGGCGGTGAACAATCCGGTGCAGGGGGATCTCGCCGATGGCGCCCACGGAGCCGGCGTGGTGCGCGCCCAGATCCTGCTCGCCCGGGCGCATTTTTCCTGCGGCGAGATCGATGGCGCCTTCGGCAGCAACTTCCAGAAAGCGTTGTCCGCATTCCAGGGCGAGCGGAAGCTCCCCGTCACCGGAGTACTCGATGCCGCCACCTGGAGCGCGATCCAAACGGATACCGCACCGGCGCTGATCGATTACACCATCACGCCAAAGGACCTGAAGGGGCCATTCGCGCCCGTACCCGCCGGTATGGAGGCGCAGGCGAAGCTGGCGTACTTGGGGTATGCGTCGCCGTTGGAAGCAATGGGTGAGAAGTTTCACGCCAGTCCGGAACTGCTGCAGGCGCTCAATCCGGGCGCGAACTTCGAGCAGGCCGGTCAGCAGTTGATGGTGCCGAACGTCCACGTCATCCCGCGTCCGCTGGCGCGCCGCATCGTCATCTCCAAGGAAGAGAGTTCGGTGCGCGCCTACGGCTCTTCCGGCAGGCTGCTGGCGTTTTTCGCCGCCACCATCGGCAGCGAACACGATCCCCTCCCCATCGGCGACTGGCGGATCAAGCGCGTCTACCGCAATCCCAAGTTTTATTACGACGCGACGCTCTTTTGGAACGCGAAGGCGTCCACGGGTAAGGAGATACTGCCGCCGGGGCCCAACAATCCGGTCGGGCCGGTATGGATCGATCTCTCCAAGGAACACTACGGGATTCACGGTACGCCGGAGCCGGCCAAGGTAGGCCACGCCACCTCGCACGGCTGTATCCGGCTGACCAACTGGGACGCGCTGCAACTGGCGGCGATGGTCCGGCCCGGCACACCGGCCACCCTGAAGGAATAAAGAAATGAAGACGCTAGCGGCATTCGTACTGGGCTTCGCCGCGGGGATGGTCTGCCTGGCGGCGGGTTTATGGAGCACTGGAAGCCTTCTGCCGGGGCACGCGCTGGCGGCCCCAAAGGTTCCCGAGGCGGTGCAGTTCCCGCAGCCCGCGGCGGTCCCGCCTCCCTTCCAACCTCCGGATACGTCACCTGCCGCCACGCCAAAAACAACACCGGCGCCGGCAGCGGCAGCGCCGGACGACACACCTGCCCTGGGCATGCCGGTCGCCGGGGTGGATCCGCACACTCTACGGAGTAATTTCTCGCAGACGCGCGGCGGGCACGCACATGAAGCGCTCGACATTATGGCGCCGCGCGGCACCGAGGTCCTGGCGGTTGCCGAGGGGAACGTGGTCAAGCTGTTCACCAGCAAGCCGGGCGGTCTGACGGTGTACCAGTTCGACGATACCCGGACGTGGTGCTACTACTACGCGCACCTGGATCATTATGCTCCCGGCCTGAAAGAGGGGATGCTGCTGCGCAAAGGCGATGTGCTGGGTTACGTCGGGTCCACCGGCGATGCCTCTCCGGATGCTCCACACCTGCACTTCGCGGTGTTTCAACTCGGCCCCGAGAAACATTGGTGGCAAGGGACCGCGGTGGACCCGCTGCCGTTGTTTAAGTAAGCGGATACTACAAAACGCTGGCCCTTCACAATTGCCGGCCCTCACTGGACCGGCGGCGCGCCCGGCCCATGAAGCCGGTCGCCAATGCCGAGGAAGACCGCCAGTCCCTCATCGATCGCAGCGATCTCTTCCCGCGCAAGCTCCCCGAACACACGCCGGATCCTCCGCTTATCGATTGATCGCAGATGGTCGATCAGCGCGAAGGACTGCTTGGCGAGGCCGCTCTGGCCGGGCGCCAGCGGCGGATAAAGGAGTCCCTCGCCCGGGGTCCCTGTTACCGGCACCACGCACACCAGCGGAAAGCGCTGGTCGCTGATGACGTCCGGATCGCTCACCACAATGCAGGGCCTCACACCGTGCTGTTCGTGACCGAATATGGGGTCGAGTTCCACCACGACCACTGCGCCGCGGCCGAGCTTCACTCGCGCCCCTCCACCCAGCCCTCGCCGGAGACCCACCGTACGGGCTTGCCGGCGCTGCTGTCGACCAGTGCCTCCGTATCGTCCTCGGGCAAGCTGCGAGCCCATGCCTCCAGTCCCTCATCGGCGAGCTCCGCGCTCTCCGGGTGGGGGTTCTGTAGCGATCGGCGAAGATCCTCGCGACGGCGGCGATCCAGTTCATGGCGGACGGCATCCGCGACGAACTTGCTGCGGTTCTTCTCCCGCCGGTCAATGTCCCTGACGAGGTCCATCGGCAGGGTCACGGTCACACGTCCGACGCTGGCCATTTCATACTCCCAGTATGATCATACCGCGGCCACAGCTTCGAAGCGCATCGGCGGGCTGGCGCCGGGCTGATTTCCGCATTGCGCGGCGGCCCTTTGGCTCACATACGGCTTGGCTTTGTTACGCGTACTTGTAGGACATCTCCCCAGGGTTGATGTCGATTCGCAGGTCTGACCTGGACTCTTCGATTTGCCCAAACAACCGGACAATCTCCTCCAGCTTATCCTTGAGTCCGTCCCCAAGCGCGAGCGTGACGGCCCGTATTAGCCTATCGCTTTGGTGGGAGATCGGATCTTCGTTGTTTTCCCATTTAGAAAGTGTGGTCTTGTCTACGTGAATCAAATGGGAAAACTCTTCTCCGCTCATTCGCAGGTACTTGCGAAGGAACCGCACCTCTTCGCCAACCAGCCGATACGGCTTAGAAACCACCGCGACTACGAGCAGTCGCAGTAGAACATTGACGCGCGGTATTACGGGGTCTGTGGTGCGGCACTTTGGGCACCGGATTAGATCGATGCCTTGCAGTACAACGTTGGGAAGTCCGCTCTCTTTGAACGGGTAGCTACCGCGAACCACTTTGGCGTTTGCCCCGCACTCGCCACACGCGGTAGTTTTCATTTTGGCTTCCTCCTTGATTGAATCGAAAACACGGTGATTAGATAGGCTCTATCGATTTCCTTGAAACTGAAAACGACTGCTAGCCATTCCCCTCCTGGCTCATGGCCCTCTACGCGATATTTCCACTCTCCGGTCTTGATGTCTACTTCGGGCGGATCGTAGATCCTCCCTGACTTGAGGACAGCCCATGCGTCCTCGAACGCCAGGTGCTCCTTCGCCAAC
>Ga0208716_1000411_pt1 | contig 18202 bp, 12 predicted proteins | sample NGESurdeep092012_8_FD_184482 | JGI IMG/M metagenome (GOLD analysis project Ga0208716, IMG submission 184482) | Arctic peat soil microbial communities from Barrow, Alaska - NGEE Surface sample 415-3 deep-092012 (SPAdes) | ecosystem: Environmental > Terrestrial > Soil > Wetlands > Peat ...
GCCCCGCACGATGGCGTCGATCGTCCTCCCGTCGAACGGAGGCCGCCCGAGCAGCAGGTAGTACCCCACCGCGCCCAACGAATAGACGTCCGTCCGGAAGTCCACCTGCCCGCCGAGGAGCTGCTCGGGCGCGGCGAACTGCGGGGTGCCACTCCGCGACGTGGCGCCGCCGAAGAGGCGGCCCCGCGGCAGGGCGAGGGCGAGGCCGAAGTCGGTTACCCGCACCCGCCCCTCGGGTCCCAGCAGCAGGTTCTCGGGCTTGATGTCGCGATGCACGAGGCGGAAGGTGTGGGCGTGCTCGAGCGCGGCGAGGGTCCCGTTCAGGATCCTCGCCGTGCGATCCACGGCGAGCGCGCCCTCCTTCTCCACCACTTGCGCCAGGTTCGGCCCCTTCACCAGCTCCATCGTGTACCACTCGAGCCCCGAGCGCCCGTCGATGTCGTAGATGTTGACGATGTTCGGATGGCTGAGGCGTGCGGCGAGCCGCGCCTCCTGGGCGAACCGCTCGACGACGGCGCGGTCCTCGGTGAGGGTCGGGTCGAGCACCTTGAGGGCGACCTCGCGCTCGAGGCGGAGGTCGCGGACGCGGTACACCCGCCCGAAGGCGCCGGTGCCCACCTCGCCGAGGAGTTCGTAGTCGTCGCCGAGGGCGCGGCGCAGGTGCCGCTCCCACTGCGGCGATTCAGGGAGGATGAGGGACGGCGGTCCCGCTCCCGGCTCCGTGAATCCCCCCGAGGACGCCGACAACTCGGCGAGCATCTGGGCGGCAGAGAAGAACCGCGCCGACGCTTTGGGCCGCAGCGCGCGCTGGACGATGGCGTCGAGCACCTGCGGGCATGCCGGCCGCCGCTCGCACGGCGCGGTGTGGTCGGCGTCGGGGGCGTGGCCGGTCAGGGCGAAGTAGAGGATCGCCCCCGCGGCGAAGACGTCGGCGGCGTCGTCCCCGGGGCTGCCGCTGCGGATCTCGGGGGCGAGGAAGGGCGCGTTAGACTCGGCATCGGGCGCGGCGACGACGTCGAGGACGGGGCTCGCCCAGCGGAGGTCCACGATCAGCGCGTTGCCGGCGGCGTCGAGCATCAGGTTCGTGGGCACGATCCGGCGGACGATGACACCCTGGTGGTGCGCGTGCTCCAGCGCGTTCAGGACGTCGCGCGCCACGGCGAGGACGTCGGGGATGGGCCGCGGCCCGCGGGCCACCGCCTCGGCGAGGCTCTCCCCCTCCACCCAGTTCCCGGCGCGCCACGCGAAATTGCCGCGGAAGCCGCCGCCGTAGATGCGGCGGAAGCCGGGGTGGTCGAGCTGGGCGAGCACCTCCCCCTCGCGCAGGAACCAGGAGCGGCCGGGGCTGTACTCGTCGAGGTGGATGCGGAGGGCGACGCGGCGCTTGAGAACGAGGTCGCGGGCGACGTAGAGGACGCGCTCGTCCGACTCGGCGACGACGCGCTCGAGATCGAAGAGATCATCGAAGAGAAGGGCGAGATCCATCAGAGGGGAAAAGTAACGCGCACCGCGCGAATGGCGAATCCGAATCTCCTCATTCCCGTCTTGCGGCGTCACCACGGGCGGCTCAAATAGGAGCCGGAGGGGAGCCGAACGTGCGAACGCGGTACCCGACACTCGTGGTGGGACTCTGTGCCTTCGTCACTCTCGCGGCGGCGGGGCAGCAGCCGCGCTCGGCGGGGACACCGACCCCACGTCCGCCGCGGCCGGCGCCGCGCGCCGCCACCGCGTTCCAGCTTCTTGCCGGCTCCTCGTTCGCCCTGGCGCTCGACGCCAACCGTGTGCGGTGCATCTTCGACAACGTCGGCCACCAGTGCACGCAGATCGGCGATCTCTATGCCGGTGGTTCGTGGCCGAAATCCACGGGGTACCCGTACCTCTATAGCAGTGGCCTGCAGGTGGCGGCCATCGTCCCGGCGTGGGCCGGCTTCGGCTGGTCCGGCGATACGGTGGGTGCCTTTCTCAACGACCTCAACGGCTCCTACGGTGCGGGCAGCGCGCTCGCCGGGCTGTACGACTCCCGGCGGCCCGCCGACATCGAGAACTGGCCCAGCGCCGCGTACGTCCGCGACACGACGTTCTTCGATCCCTCGCTCCTTGGGCTGAAGGCGATCTCGGAGCAGGACTCGTGGGTCCGGTATTGGGACGCGGGCGCTACGGGGTTCAGCCGGAAGCACGCGATGGGCCTACTGGTGGATCAGCGCACCCTCGCGTGGAACCGCCCGGAAGGGAACCGGGACGTGCTCTACGTCCTGGTCCGTCTCATCAACGTCACGGCGAGGGATCCGTCGCGGTACAGCGGGCTATCGGCGTTCGGCTACACTGCCGAGGACATCTCGGAGATCGCGCGGATCGGGGCGGAGTTCCACGCGCGGTCCGACACGGCGGGGGGGAACCTCCCCGACAGCGGCTTCACCTGGACGCGCCTGTACGTCGGTCTCGCGCAGGACCCGGACATCGGCCAGTTCCCATTGAACGACAACTCGACGCCGATCCTCCCCTTCGCGATGGCGGTCGCCTACAACTCGAGGTTCAACGACCCCGGGTGGGACTGGCCCACCGACGTCTTCGCGCCACCCTTCGCGAGCGCTCCCGGGCTGGTCGGGACGAAGGTCCTCCGGGCGATCAGCGGGCCGGTCACCGGCTCGTCCGTCGTCTCGATGTTCACCAACTTCACCGGAGGAGACCCGTTCCCTAGTCCCCGCAATGTGGCGTCGCTGTGGCGGATGCTGGCGAATCACCTCACCCCGGCCGACGGCAGCTGCAACGCTCCTCTCGGGACGCCCCTCTGCCAGTTGGTACAGGGGTATATGGACACGCGCTACGCCATGGGCACGGGACCGTGGCCCGACGTCCTCGCGGGGAGGGCGGTCTCGTTCGCGATCGCCTACGTCTTCGCCGCGCCGGTCGCATCCGCCCTGCAGACGGATGGCCAGGGCCGCACCCTCGGGAACCCCAACTTCGACCTCGTCCCGGGCTACCCCGCGACTGGACCGCATCTCGCCGCCGGCACGGACACGGTGCGGCAGATCGAGCGGGTGGCCGGATGGACGGGCTACTTCGACGCCAACGGGAACGGCGACATCGAGGCGAACGAGGTGCAGACGCTGCCGCGCTCCCTCCTCGCCAAGGCGGCGGCGGCGCAGGCCTTGGCCGATCACAAGTTCGTCCTCCCCGTGCCGCCGGCGGCGCCGAGGTTCTACGTGCTGCCGGGGGACGGCCAGGCCACCGTCGTCTGGGAGCGCTCCGCGTCCGAAGTGACGGGGGACCCGTACTTCGCCCTCGCGGCGGATCCCCTCTCGCCGCTCTACGACGCGAACTTCCGGCGGAACGACGTCGAGGGGTACCGGGTGTGGCGCGGACGGACCCCGGAAGCGATGCAGCTGGTGGCGCAGTTCGACTACACGGGGACGTCCATCACCGACCACGCCGGGCAGGTCTTCGCCGGCAGCGTGCCCGAGACGTGCGCGCCCGAGCTGGGCATCGTGGCCGGCTGCGCCGCCGATTTCGCGCACGGCGGCATCGTGAACGTGCCCCTCTCGGGGACGGTGATCCAGGTGCCGTGGGGCGGGCGGGTGCTGCTCGCCTCGGGGGGCGCGCTCGTGCTGCGCGCCGACACCGCCGGCACGGGATTGCCGGCGGGCGCCGCACCGTTGCGTGACACGGGTGTGCCCTTCGCGTTCGTGGACTCGGGGCTGCTGAACGGCACGACGTACGTCTACGCCGTCACCGCCTTCGACGTGAACAGCGTCAACTCCGGCCCGGTCACGATGGAGAGCGAGCGGGTGGTCCGGACCGTCACGCCGCGCGCCGCGTCGTCGAATCTCCACGCCGCCCTCGTCGCGACGCGCCTCGAGGGGGGCGACGGCTCGCCCCTCGACACCTCCCTGGCGTTCCCGGCGATCGACCCGAACGACGGCACCTTCGCGGGGCCCATCCCGCCCGCCAACGGCGGCACGATCACGTTGCCGGCGATGGTGCAGGAGCTCCTCCCCGCCGGCACCTTCACCCTGGTCGTGGATTCCGTCGGCCCCGGGTTCGCCGACGGGACGGCGGGAGCGGGGAGTCCGCTCGTCTACTTCAGCGTGCTGGGCGCTCCGGCGGCGACGCGCGGCAGTGCCGCGATCTCCCTCTCGTCGGCGTTCCCGGCCGATCCCGGGGGGCCGTACGAGTACGTCGGGCCGTTCGTCCCGTACGACTCCGCGCAGGAGCGGCGCTTCGGCGTGCTCTTCGCGCCCGATGCCCGGATGGTCGTGCGGTTCGCGGGGCTCGCGCCGGGGTTGCAGGCGTCGTCGCCCGGCGTGGCGCGGGCCGCCGTCAACGGCGTGGGTTCCGCGGCGAGCCGCTTCCTCGCGCACTCGCGGTGGTTCGACGAGGGGGGCCGGGAGCCCGCCGATCCGACCATCACCCCCTTCGCGAGCGCGAGCCACACGAGCGGTGCGCTGACGGGTGTCGCCGCCATCTTCTCGCCGCTGCCGTACCGGCTCCCGGCCTCCGCGGGCGCCGCGCACGGTGTCCCGCGCTCGTATCGGATCTTCCTCAGTGCGACGCTCGCCGCCTGGCACCCGGGGGATTTCGTCGTGCGCTGGGGTGCCGGCGGGCAAGTGACGGTGACCGACCTCACGCACAAGGTCGCGGTCCCGTACAAGGGAGCGATCCAGCCGGGGTACGGCTTCCTCAACGTCTCGGCACTGGCCGCGGCGGGCGTCTCCTCCGGCCAGCTCAGCGATGGCTCGGTGGGAGTCACCTTCGACCCGACGGTGGCGAGCTACTACAGCCTGCGCACCATCGCGCCCGTCTGCACGTCGGCGCTGAGCGCCCCGTGCGTCCCGCTCCAGCCGGCGGCCCAGCTCCAGCCGGTGGACGTCACCGACGACGGCGTGGCGGACGGGACCGGCGTCGCGCTGGTGCTCGACGGAGAGCCGTTCTTCTTCCTGATGACCTCGCTCCCCGCGGCGGGGACGGCGTGGCATCTCCGCGCCGTCGGAGGCGCCGGGATGACGGCGACGTGCGCGCCGGCGCTCCCCGACGCGTCGTCGGATCTGCTCCCCGGCGCCGAGCCCACGGACTGCGCCGGGTATGCCTTCGCGGCCCCGGTGACGCGCCCCGCCTACGTGCCGGGCCTCCGGTACACGATCGAGGTGACGCGGCAGTTCGGTGCGGACTCCGTGGCCCCAGGCGACCTCGCCCGGGTGCACACCGTCCCCGACCCGTTCTACGTGACGAACGGGCAGGGCCTCGTGGGGCCGCCGTCCATCCGGTTCGTGAATCTCCCCGAGCGGGCGATCATCCGCATCTACACGTCGAGCGGCATCCTGGTCACGATGCTGACGCACAACGATCCGACGGCGGGCGGGGAAGCGGTGTGGGACGTGACGAATCGCGGGGGGTGGCACGTGGCGAGCGGGGTGTACTTCTACCACGTCGAGACGCCTGACCACCGGACGAAGGTCGGGCGGTTCACGGTCGTGCAGGCGGTCCGCTAGGGCAGGATCCTCCGCAGCCGCCGCGCCCCGGCCGTTCCTTCCTTGGCGTCTTGGCGTCTGGTCCCTGGCTCCTGACCCTTGGCTCCTGACTACTCGATGGTCTTGTGGAACCGCGTGATCGCGAACCACAGCAGCCCCGGCCCCATCACCGCCAGGGCGAGGAGCTGCGTCCACAGCGCCGAGAGGCCGGCGCCCTTGAGGAAGATCGCCCGCACCATCTCGAGATAGTGGCGCAGCGGGTTCAGCAGGCTCAGCCACTGGAAGGGCACCGGCATGTTCGCCACGGGGAACATGAACCCGCCCAGGATGATGATCGGCAGCATGAAGAAGAACATCGTCATGAAGGCTTCCTGCTGCGTCCCCGAGATCGTGGAGATCAGCAGGCCCAGTCCGACCGAGGCCAGGATGAAGAAGAAGCTCCCGGCGCCGAGGAGGAGGAGGCTGCCGCGCAGGGGCACGTGGAACCAGAGGATCGCCACGAGCACCACGAGCACGAGGTCCAGGGCGGTGATGAGCACCACGGGCAGCGTCTTCCCGACGATCAGCTCCGCCGGGCGCAGCGGACTCACCATCAGCTGCTCCAGCGTCCCCATCTCCCGCTCCCGCACGACGGCCATCGAGGTGAGGGAGAGCCCCATCAGCATGATGATCATCCCCGCGACGCCCGGGACGTTGTAGACGCGGCTCTTGAGGTCGGGGTTGAACCACGCCCGCGCCTCCAGCTGCACGCCCGCACCCCCTCCCGTTCCGCCGGCCCCCGTGCCCCCCAGATTCAGTGCCAGTCGCTGGACGATCAGCCCCACGTATCCCTGCGCCACGTTGGCGGAGTTCGCGCTGGTGCCGTCCACCAGCACCTGCACCTTGGCCCCGCGGCCGGACGCGAGGTCGGCGGCGAAGCCCTGCGGGATGTCGAGGCCGATCGTCGCGTCGCCGTGGTCGAGGGCGCGCGTCACGTCCGCCGGCCGCTCGCCGCGCCCCGCGATGACGAAGTAGCCCGACGACGTGAGGCCGTCCACCAGCTGGCGCGAGACGGCGGTGCGGTCCTCGTCGACGATGAAGGTCCGCGTGTCGCGGATGTCGGTGTTCACCGCGTAGCCGAAGATCATCAGCTGGATCAGCGGCGGGCCGAACATCAGGCGCTTCATCCGCGGGTCGCGGAAGAGCTGCCGCATCTCCTTGCGCACCATCTCCCGCGCCCGGGCGAAGCTGAAGCCGGCCCCCGGGCCCGGAGCGATCGCGGTGAGCGGTGCGTCGGTCGACGGTGCGCGGTCCGTCACGCGATCTCCTTCTTGAACGCGCGCACCGCGGCGACGAGGCCGATGGCACCGAAGAGGAGCATCCCCAGTCCGTACGGCCAGAGCACGCTCGGCCCCACCCCCTTGAGCATGATGCCGCGCGCCAGCGTGATGAAGTACCGCGCCGGCACGGCGAGGGCGATGATCTGCAACGGCTTCGGCATGTTCACGATGTCGAACATGAAGCCGGAGAGGAGGAACGAGGGGAGGTACGTCACCACCATCGCCACCTGCACCGCGAGCATCTGCGACTTCAGCGCCGCGCTCACCAGGATGCCGAGGGAGAGGGTGCCGACGAGGAAGAAGAACGAGGCGGCGAGGAAGTAGAGGATGCTCCCGCGGAAGGGCACCTGGAACACCACGTCGCCGATGAAGCCGGTGATGAGGACGTCGATCATCCCGATGGCGAGGTAGGGGAGGAGCTTCCCGACGATCACCTCGGCGGGATGCACCGGCGTCGCGGCGAGCTGCTCCATCGTGCCGCGCTCCCACTCCCGCGCGATGGTGAGGGAGGTGAGCATCGCGGCGATGATCATCATGATGACCGCGATGAGCCCCGGCACGATCATGTGGCTGCTCTTGAGTTGCTCGTTGTACCAGACCCGCGTCTCGGCGGTGACCCTCGGCGCCACCGTGCGGCCGCCGAGGAGGGCCTTCGCCGAGTACGCGGCCACGATCCCGCGGGCGTAGGTGAGCGCGAAGGTGGCGGTGTTGGCGTCGCTCCCGTCCACGATCGCCTGGACGGGGGCGGGGCCCCCGGCGGCGAGCCGCGCGGCGAAGCGCGGCGGGATGACGAGGACGAGGCGCACGTCGCCCCGATCGATCAGCGCCTCGGCGTCGCCGTAGCGCGCGAGGTGCCGCGTGACGACGAAGTAGCTGGAGGCGGTGAAGGCGTCGGCCAGCGCGCGGCTCGCCGAGGTGCGGTCCTCGTCGTACACCGCCATCGGGATGAAGCGGATGTCGAAGGTGATGATCCAGCCGAAGGCGAGGACCATCAGTGCCGGGAGCACGAAGGCGAGGCCGAGGCTCCGCGGGTCGCGGAGGAGGTGGAGCGTCTCCTTCCGCGCCATGGCGACGAGCCGGCGGAGGCTGATCGGGTTCCGCATCGGGCTAGCCGAGCACCGCGCCGCCCTCGCGGTGCACCAGGGCGACGAAGACGTCCTCGAGGGAGGGGCGCACCGCCTGGATGCTCCGGATGGGGAGGCCCTTCCCCGCCAGGAGGACGGGGAGGTACTCCTCGGCGGCGGCGGCGTCCTCGACCATCACGTGCACGTCGCGGCCGAACATCGCCGCCTCGAGGACGAGGGGCGCGCCCTGGAGCGCCTGCGCCACCGCGGGGCCGTGGTCGGCGGCGATGGCGAGGAGGGGCTCCGTCATCGTGGTGCGCAGCGCGGCGGGGCGGTCGAGGGCGATGATCCGCCCGCGGTTCATCAGCGCCAGCCGGTGGCAGTACTCCGCCTCCTCCATGTAGTGCGTGCTCACGAACACCGTCGTCCCGCCGGCGGCGAGGCCGTAGATGAGCTCCCAGAACGACCGGCGGGAGATCGGGTCCACGCCGGAGGTGGGCTCATCGAGGAAGAGGAGGGGGGGCTCGTGGAGCACGGCGGTGCCGAGGGCGAGGCGCTGCTTCCAGCCGAGGGGCAGCTCCCCGGTGAGGCGCTGCCGGTGCGCGGTGAGGCCCGCCATCTCGAGGACCGCCTGGCGGCGCCGCTCGAGCCGCTCGCCGGTGACGCCGTAGAGGCCGCCGAAGAGCTGGATGTTCTCGTCCACCGTGAGGTCGGGGTAGAGCGAGAAGAGCTGGCTCATGTAGCCGATGCTGCGCTTGATCCTCTCGCTCTCCGTGCGCACGTCGAAGCCGGCCACCGTCCCGCTCCCCGACGTGGGGACGAGGAGGCCGGTGAGCATCCGGATGGTGGTGGTCTTCCCCGCGCCGTTGGGGCCGAGGAAGCCGAAGATCTCCCCCTCGCTCACGTCGAAGGTCACGCGGTCCACGGCCGTGAAGTCGCCGAAGCGGCGCGTGAGGTCGCGGACGCTGACGGCGACGGTCACGCGGCGCGCTCCGCGGCGGAGACGCGGTGGATGAAGACGTCTTCGAGGCCCGGCACGATCTCCTGGCGCTCCAGCACCGTGATCCCCGCGGCGGCGAGGGCGGCCTCCGCCTCGGGGCAGTCGTGCTCGGGGTCCACGATGGAGGCGTGCACCACGTCGCCGAAGAGGGAGGCGCGGGCGACGCACGGCACCGCCGCGAGGACCGCCGCGGCGCGGCGCGGGTCGCTGGTGCGGACCGCCACCACCGTGACGGGGAGGCTCGCCTGGAGCGCCTCGGGGGTGTCGAGGGCGATCACGCGCCCCTTGTCGAGGAGCGCGACGCGGTCGCACCGCTCCGCCTCGTCCATGTACGCCGTGGAGACGACGACCGTGACCCCCGACGCGACCATCTCGTGGAGGATGAGCCAGAGGTCGCGCCGCGAGATGGGGTCCACGCCGAAGGTCGGCTCGTCGAGGAGGAGCACCTCGGGGGTGTGGATGAGGGCGCAGCAGAGGGAGAGCTTCTGCCGCATCCCGCCGCTGAGCTGCCCGGCCCGCCGGTGCTCGAAGGGGCCGAGGGCGGAGAAGCGGTACAGCCGCTCGAGGCGCGCCGGCCGCTCGGCCTTGGGCACCCGGTAGAGGTCGGCGTAGAAGTCGATGTTCTCGCGGACGGTGAGGTCGGGGTAGAGGCCGAAGCGCTGCGCCATGTAGGCGCTGTGGTGCTTCACGGCCTCGGGGTCCTTCACCACGCTCACGCCTAGGATCTCGGCGTCGCCGGCGGTGGGGCGGAGGACGCCCGCGAGCATCCGCAGGGTCGTCGTCTTCCCGGCGCCGTCGGGGCCCACCAGGCCGAAGAGGGAGCCGGCGGGGACGTCGAAGGTGAGGGCGTCCACGGCGGTGAGCGCGCCGAACTTGCGCGTCAACCCGCGGACGGAGACGGCGGCGTTCGCTGCTGTCACTTGGCGTCTTGGCGTCTGGGCGTCTGGACGCCCGCCTCCAGGCGGACGTCAGCCGGAATCCCCGGCTTCAAGTCCACCAGACTGTCTCCGACGATCCGCACCTTCACGGCGTAGACGAGCTTCACCCGCTCCTCCGCCGTCTGCACGGTGCGCGGGGTGAACTCCGCCTGGCTCGCGATGTACGACACCTCGCCGGTGTAGCGCTTGCCGGGGTAGGTGTCGGCGGTGATCGTCGCCGTCTCGCCGAGGTGCACGGCGCCGATGCGGTCCTCGCGGACGTAGATCCGCACCCAGCGGTCACTGAGGTTCGTCACGGTGAGGACGGGGGCGCCGGCGCCCACCACCTCGCCCGTCTCCCGGTCCTTCACGGTGATGACGCCGTCGAACGGCGCGCGGACGGAGGCGTTGGCGAGCGTCGCGTCGAGCTGGCGCACGGTCGCCTCCGCCTGCGCGACGGCGGCGCGCTGGGCGGTGATCCGCTCGGGGCGGGGCCCCTGCTCGACGAGCTGCCGCGCCTGCGCGGCCTGGTCCCGCTGCGCGCGGGCGAGATCGAAGGCGGTCTGCGCCTTGTCCATCGCCTCCTGGCTCACGGCGCCCCCCTCGAAGAGCTGGCGGGTGCGCGCGAGGTCGCGCTGCGCGTCGTTGAAGCGGTCGCTCGCGGCGCCGGCGGCGGAGCGCGCCGAGGCGACGTCCTCGGAGCGGGAGCCGGTCTGGAGTTCCGAGAGGAAGGCGCGGGAGGCGTCGAGTTGGGCGGCGGCCTGCGCGCGCCGCGCCTGGAGCTCGGTCACGTCGAGGCGCGCCAGCATCTGTCCCGCCCTCACGCGGTCCCCCTCGTCCACGGCGACGGTGTCGATGCGCCCCGGCACCTGGAAGCCGAGCTGCGCCTCGGTGGCCTCGACGCTCCCCGACGCGGTGATGACGCCCGCGCCGGGTCCGCCGCGGAAGACGGTGAAGCGGAGCACCAGCGCCAGGACCACCAGCGCGGCGATCGGGATGAGGATCTTCTTCGGGTTCATGTCGGACCTTTCGCTCACCGCCCACCGCTCACCGCATACCGCGAGTGCATGGTGCGTGGTGAGCGGTTCACGGTGCGCGGTGAGCGGTTCACGGTGCGCGGTCTGCGGTTCACGGTCACTGCGCCTCCGCCACGGCCGACGCGAGCCAGGCTGGCGTCAGCTCGCCGGCGACGCGCGCCAGCTCGATGCGCGCCGCGATCTCGCTGTGGCGCGCCTCGACGAGCGAGGCCCGCGCGCGGAGGAGGTCGGTCTCGGCGTCGAGGTAGTCGGTCTGCGTGCCGGAGCCGGTCTGGAGGGTGAGGCGGCGGATGCGCACCACCTCATCGAACTGCTCCGCCGCCGTGGCGAGCGCGGCCACGCGGGCGTGCGCCTGGCGCAGCGCGCCGAGGGCGCGGTCCACGCTCTGCGCGAGCGCGAACTCGGCCTGGCGCACCTGCTCCGTGCGGACGCGGTAGTCGGCGTCGGCGCGGCGGATCTGGCTGGCGCGCTGCCCGCCGGTGAAGAGGGGATAGCTGAGGGCCACGCCCGCCTGCCACTCGCTCCGGAGGTCGCCCCGCGAGGAGGCGCGGTCCACCCAGTTGCCGAGGAGCCTGACCTCGGGGAAGCGGGTGGCGCGCACGGCGTCGAGCTGGGCGAGCCCGGCCTGCGCGGCCTGGCGCGCCTGCTGGAGATCGGGGTTGGCGGCCTCGGCGCGCGCGAGGAGATCGGCGCGCTCGGGCACGGCGGTCGAGTCGCGGAGATGGAGGGGCGTGAGCCGCGCGCCGCGCGCGCGGTCCACCGCCACGTTCGCCAGCTGCGAGAGGTCGCGCTCGGCCACCTCGAGGTCGGCCACGGTGCCCTCGCGGTCGGCGCGGGCGCGGGTGAGGGTGGCCTCCATGCGCAGGACCTCGACGCGGGCGGCGCGCCCGGCGGCGAGGAGCTGGTGCACGCGGTCGGCTTCGGCGGCGAGGGCCTCGAGCTGCTGGTCCTGCGCGTGCAGCACTCCGTGCAGCGTGAGGACGCGGAGGTACGCCTGCGCCACGCGCGCGAGGAGCGCGGCCTCGGTCGCGTCCACCGTCGCGCCGGCGGCGCTCTCGGCGGCGCGGGCGGCGCGGATGCGCCCCGCGCGGGCGCCGAAGTCCCACAACGTCCAGCTGAGGGACGCGGAGCCCTGTTCCGTCGTGCGGTCGAAGACCGGCGGCGAGGCGAGCGTGAGACTGTGCAGCGGATACACCAGCGAGGGCAGCTGGTAGCGGGTGAGCTGCGCGTCGAGGGAGAGGCGCGGGAAGAGGGGCGCGCGCGCCTCGCCGACGGCGGCGGCGGCCTGTTCGCGGCTCGCGCGGGCGGCGGCGATGGTCGGGTAGCGCTCGAGCGCGCCGCGGAGCGCCTCCGCCAGGGTGAGGCGCGCCGTGTCCTGCGGCGCCTGGGCCTGCGGCGCGGTCATCACGGCCTGCGGTGCGGCGATCACGGCCTGCGGTGCGGCGGCGAGGGCCAGGGCCAGCACGAGGGCGGTGCCGTTCATCGGGCACCGGCCTTCCGGTGTGCCGGCGCGCGCGCGGCGGGGGCCGCCGTTGCCGCGCCGGGGGCGCAGGGAGCGGCGAGGCCGGCGCGGATCACGGCGGCGGCATGGACGGCCATGCGCCCGGCGGTCTCGGGGTCGCCGACCTCGAGGCCGGCGACGGCGGCGATCACGGGGCGCGCGAGGTTGAAGTAGATCGGCTGGGACATGACGCTGAGCGCCAGGAGGGTCGGGTCGCCCGCGCGGATGGAGCCGTCCTTCTGGCCTTCGACGATCACGCCGGTGAGCACGGGGAGGATCTCGCGGAAGGTGCCCGCCATGGCGGCGTTGATCTCCCGCCCGCTCGCCAGCTCCCGGGCGATGATGGCGGGCATCTGGGGCCGCATCCGGATGTGCTCGAACACGGCGTGCACGATCGCCTCGATGCGATCGAGGGGCGGCATCTTCGCGCGGCAGACCTGCGCGAGGCGCCGGCCGAGGGGGGCGACCTGCGAGCGGAGGACCTCCTCGTAGAGGCCCTGTTTCGAGCCGAAGTGGTAGCCGACCGCGGCGAGGTTGGCCTCGGCAGCGACGGCGATGTCGCGGACCGTGGTCCCCTCGTAGCCGCGCTGGGCGAAGAGCTCGCGCGCGACCTCGAGGAGCCGGTTCGGCGTATCGGTAGGGGCGCTCATCTCGGTCCGACTCCTCCCATGCCGGGTGCCTCCCCGGCGGATTGGCATTCAAACGTCCGTATGATATCAAACGAACGTATGACTGTCAACGGCCGCGCTGGGGAGGGCCCACAGAGGGGGGCGCGGACTGAGGGGCGCGCAGCCCAGGACCCACCGTGGCGCGTCGGCGCTACCCACGGGCTGCCATCGCCCTCTGGGGAGTCGCCGCGAGCCGTCCCGCTACCGCGGCGCCAATGTTGACAATGCAACTCCCTATTGTGCAGTGAATTGTACGCCGCAACCCCTTGCCTCAGGTCGCGCGGCGATGCAACAATAGGCCGATTCTGCCGCATGCGATCGCAGCCCTGACGGAGGCTCCCGCCGATGACCGAAAAGGCGCTCCGCACCACGTTCCTCCTCGGCTCGCTCCTGTTCCTCGTCCTGCTCCTCGCGATGACCCGCGACTCCCTGCGCCAGGTGCAGGGGGGCCGCACGCCGGCCGTCACGGCGGAGGTCGCAGCGGGGAAGGAGGTCTGGTCGAGAAGGAACTGCAACGACTGCCACACCATCCTCGGGATCGGCGGCTACTACGCCCCCGACCTGACCAAGGTGGCCGACCACCGCGACGCGGAGTGGCTCCGCCGCTTCCTCGCCGATCCGGCGGCGGCCAAGCCGGGGACGACGATGCCGGACCAGCGCCTCGTGGAGGCCGACGTCACCGGCCTCGTGGCCTTCTTCGACTGGGTGCGCCGCATCGACACCAACGGCTGGCCGCCGCAGCCCCTCGCGCAGCTCGGGAGCGCCGGGCCGGTACGGCCGACGGCGCCCGCCGCGTATCAGAACAAGGGATGCAGCGGCTGCCACGCGGTGGACGGGCGGGGCGCGAGCGGCCCCGGTCCCGATCTCTCGCACATCGGCGCCACGCCCTACGCGGGCCTCGCCAACGACTCGGCGTCGCTGGTGCGCTTCCTCGACGACCCCGCGGCCGTCAAGCACGGCGCGCTGATGCCGAAGATCCCGCTCACCCCAGGCGAGCGGGACGGCCTGGTCCACTACCTCCTGGCGCTGAAGTGAGGGGGAACGAACCATGACACCGCATCTCAGCGTCACCCACCGCTCGCAGACGATCGCCTATCCGTTCTTCGTCGCGGCCGGCGCGCTCTTCCTCCTCCAGGTGGTCTTCGGCCTCGTCCTCGCCGCGCAGTACGTGTGGCCGACGTTCCTCCTCCACACGCTCCCCTTCAACTTCGGCCGCGCGAGCCACCTCAACCTGATGATCTTCTGGCTCCTCCTCGGCCTGATGGGCGCGACGTACTACCTCGTGGCCGACGAGACCGACAGCGAGATCTGGTCGGTGCCCCTCGCGTGGGCGAACCTCGTCGTCCTCCTCGTCGCCGGCGTCGGCGCGCTGGCCAGCTACTGGTTCCTCGGCATCGCCCGGGGGAAGCCCTTCACCGAGGCGCCGATGCCGTGGCCCCTCGTCATCGCCCTCGGGGTGGTGCTCTTCCTCATCAACGTGTTCGTCACGCTGTTCCGCTCGAAGAAATGGAGCGCCATCACCTTCGTGCTCGCGTTCGGGCTCGTGGGGCTCACGGTGCTCTACCTCCTCGACCTGCCGCGCTTCGACAACCTCACGGTGGACTACTTCTGGTGGTGGTGGATCATCCACCTGTGGGTCGAGGGGACGTGGGAGATCATCGCGTCGGCGATCATGGCGTACCTGCTCCTCAAGCTCACCGGCGCGGACCGCGGCCGGCTCGCGAAATGGCTGTACGCCGAGGTCGCGCTGGTGCTCTTCACCGGCATCGTCGGCATCGGGCACCACTACTACTGGATCGGCACGCCGCGGTACTGGCTCCTCTGGGGCGCCGTCTTCTCCGCCTTCGAGCCGCTGCCCCTCGTGCTGATGGTCTGGGACACCTTCGAGCAGGCGCGGCGCCGCCACGCTCGGCCCGCGAACCCCACGGTTTGGTACTGGCTCGGCGGTTCGGCCATCGGGCACCTCGTCGGCGCCGGCGTGTGGGGCTTCGCCATCACGCTCCCGCAGATCAACAAGTGGACGCACGGCACGCAGGTCACGTCATCGCACGGTCACTTCGCCTTCTTCGGCGCGTTCGCGATGCTGGTGCTGGCGGCGATCTACTACATGGCGCCGCGCCTGCGGGGGATGGAGCGCTGGGCCCCGCGCCGCTCGCAATGGGCGTTCTGGCTGATGACGAGCGGGATGCTCACGATCGTGCTCGCGTTCACCATCGCGGGCGTCGTGCAGACGTACCTGGTCCGCCTCCTCGGGATGGACTTCATGACGGTGCGGACGGAGTACGTGGCGTTCTGGATCTTCTGGGTCGGCGCCGCGGGGCTCGTGCTTTTCCTCCCCGGCGTCGTGCTCTTCCTCTGGGACCTCTTCGCGGGGAAGCCGCCGGCCGCCGAAGCGGCGTAGGGGAAACGGCAAGGAGGCCGCTGGGGGACTGGGTCCTCCGGCGGCCTTTATGCGTCAGTATAACTACTTAACAGACAAGCGATTAGATGATATACGAATGATTCTCTTGCATTTGTAGCCGCTGCCCATATCTTCGATTCCTGTCACACCCAAACCCACCAGTCGATTCCGCCGCCGCGCCGCCTGGCGCTGCGGACGCGTGGTACCTCTCAGGGGGAGGTCGTATGTCGTTGCGCCGATGGTCGGGGACAGGCATCGCAGGACTGGCGTTCGCCGCCGTGCTGGCGGGCTGCGCGAAGAAGGAAGAGCCCGTCGCCGCCGCGGCTCCCGCGGGTCCGGCGAAGGGGACGCCCGAGTGGGAGATGCAGAACGCGATGAGCGCGGCGCCCCGGGCGGTAGCCTCCGGCGCGACGCTGATGAAGTGGGGCGCGACGCCGACGGCGGCGCCGATCCAGCTCCGCGCGGGAACGAATGGCTGGACCTGCTTCGTGGACAACCCCGGCTCGCCCGGCAACGACCCGATGTGCTTCGACGCCGCGTTCGGCGCGTGGGCCACGGCGTGGATGGGCCACAAGCCCCCGCACATCACCGCCTTCGGCACCGCCTATATGCTCCAGGGCGGCACCGACGCCAGCAACACCGATCCCTTCAAGGCGGCGCCCGACTCCGGCCACGCCTGGGTGGATACGGGCCCGCACGTGATGGTGGTGGTGCCCGACGTGCGCAGCCTGAGCCACATCTCGACCGACCCCAGGAACGGCGGCCCGTACGTGATGTGGGGCGGCACGCCGTACGCGCACGTGATGGTGCCGGTCGCGGCGGCGGCGGGGGCTACGCCCTAGGGGCGCACGAGGAATGCGCACGAACAGCGGCGCACCGATGCACCAAACAGAAGTGCCCAGGAGTTGTCCTTCCTGGGCACTTCTTCCATTCAGTGGCTGGCGCCGATGCGGGAGCGGGCGCAAGACGCGGGGCCGGCAGGGGCGATGCCCGACTCTGCGAGCGCAGCGAGCAGCCGGAGGGCGTCGCCCCTGCCGGCCCCGTGCCGCAGCGCCCGCGCGCGCCCCGAGCTACGCGTGCACCGGCGGCGCCGGCCACTCCCCGCGCGCCGTCTCGTACGCCAGCGCCACCGAGAGGAGCGCCGACTCCTCGTACGCCCCGGCCGCGAACTGCAGTCCGATCGGCAGCCCCGCCTTCGACCGCGCACACGGCACGCTGATCGCCGGCAGCCGGCTCAGGTTGTAGGGGTACGTGAACCGCGTCAGCGCGTAGCGCGGCAGGTCGCCCCCCGGCGCCACGGGCTCCATCGCCACGCGGTTGTCGAAGGCGAGCATCGGCACCGTCGGACCGGCCAGAAAGTCCACCGCGTCGAGCACCCGCCGCAGCGCGTGGCTGAACGCCTTCCTCCGCTCCAGCGCCACCAGGTACTGCGCCCCGCCGATCTTCCCCGCCGCCTCGAGGGAGCGCGCCACGTCCTCGCCGTAATCCCCCGCGCGGGCCGGGTACCACCGGCTGTGGAACGCGAGCGCCTCGGGCCGCACGATGGCGATCCCGATCTCGAAGCACTGCTCCAGCTCCGGGATGCGCACCGGCCGCACGTCGGCGCCGAGCTTCCTCAGCACGTCGAGCGCCGCGCGCACTCCCGCCTCCACCTCGGGATCCACTTTCTCGAAGACGAAGTGCTCGGGGACGCCAATGCGGACGCCCCGGAGCGAGGTGCGCCGTACGAGCTCCGGCTTCACCCCCGTCAGCGCCTCGAGCCCGAGCGCGGCGTCCTCGACGGTGCCGGCGATCGGCCCCGCGGTGTCGAACGTCTTCCCCAGCGGGACGATGCCGCGCGTGGGGACGAGGCCGTAGGTCGGCTTGAGGCCCACCACGCCGCAGAGCGCCGAGGGGATGCGGATGGAGCCCGCGGTGTCGGTCCCCGTCGCGAGGGGGAGGATCCCCGCCGCGACCGCGGCGGCCGAGCCCCCCGACGAGCCGCCGGTGGTAAGCGAGGGGTTCCAGGGATTCCCCGTGGCGCCGTAGTGCGGGTTGTCGTTGGTGGTGCCGAAGGCGAACTCGTGGGTGTTCGTCTTGCCGAGGGAGACGGCTCCCGCCTCGGCGAGGGCGCGCACCACCGTCGCGTCCCGCTTGGGGATCCACTCGCCGAGGATCCGCGAGCCGGCGGTGGTCCGCAGCCCCTTGGTGGCGATGAGGTCCTTGTGGGCGATGGGGATCCCCGTGAGCGGCCCCGCGGCGCTCCGCGACTTCCGCCCGGCGAGCGCGTCCTCGGCGCGGCGGGCGGCGGCGAGGGCGCCCTCGGCGTCCACGGTGATGAAGGTGTTCAGCTTGGCGCGGGTGCGCTCGATCGCGGCGAGGGCGGCTTCGGCGAGATCCACGGGCGAGAGGCGGCGCGCGCGTAGCTCGGTGGCGAGGTGGCGGATCATGATGGTAGATGATAGAACTACATTTACCAGACGCCAAGACGCCGAAAGACAGGAGTCAGAAGCCAGACGCCAAGCGCCCAGGGGCGCGGCCTGTAGATTGGTGTAAGTGTTGTAGGGTGTACGTTTCCTCGGTGCGTGGGTGCGTGGGTGCGCGGTTCACGGTCAACGGGAGCGGGAGCGAACATGAGAGCGATGCGTGCGGCAGTCCTCCTCGCGGCGTGCGGCCTCCTCGCGGCGTGCGGGAAGGAGCGGCAGGTCCCCGCCGCCGACGAAGCCCCGATCCCCGGCAGCATCGCGGACAAGGTCACGCGGGCGGTGGCCGCCGGCCCTGAGTGGATCGCGGCGCTCGCCACCGTCGACCAGTGGCCCCTCGACGATACGGCGCAGTTCGTCGTCGTGCG
>Ga0208716_1000412_pt1 | contig 18167 bp, 15 predicted proteins | sample NGESurdeep092012_8_FD_184482 | JGI IMG/M metagenome (GOLD analysis project Ga0208716, IMG submission 184482) | Arctic peat soil microbial communities from Barrow, Alaska - NGEE Surface sample 415-3 deep-092012 (SPAdes) | ecosystem: Environmental > Terrestrial > Soil > Wetlands > Peat ...
CAATGACCCTTGCCCGTTATCCTCTAGCGCGTTTGCTCTATCCTTTGTCGGGTATGCCTTTAATTCCTTTGTACCATTCAAAATCCTCGAACCGACCGCATAAAATGGCTCCCCCCCGGCCCCCAACTACCACAGGAAGCTTACGCTATGGGGGATTTAGGAGGCTTTGCGTGAGTCCTGTTCTTGCCTGAATCGCTATTCGTACGCCAGAGAGATAATGGATACATGTTGAAAGGCAAAAAGATAAGCAGATAGGCCAAAAAAAGATTCTCGTTAACGAATGCGAAAAGTACCGAGCCAAGAGTATAGAGAAGCCCATAATTGCAGCGTCGATTGATAATTACCACAAGCCCTTGGTCCATATCTTTTCCCAACAACCTGTAGCCATCCGAGGAGGCATACCGCCAAAGAAGATTAAAGGCTAGGGCAATGCATAGGTAGTTTCCCGAGTAGACGACGGCGGCAACCTTGGGTTCGTGCTGGATATAAGCCGCAAGCAGAGCTGTAGGGAAGGGTAATAAGGTCACAAACAGAAGTAAAAGACCATTCAGATAGAGGAAGTGATTGTCCACGTGTTTGATATGGGTAAACACGTTGTGATGTTTCACCCAAATAACGAGAATGGAAATGAAGCTCAGGAAGAATGCTAAATAGGAAGGCCACTGTTTAAAGAGCAGGGTCAACAATCCCCAAGAAGATACTCCTTCCATGTGAGGCGGCACCTTGATTCCCAGAACGAGGAGGGTAATGGCGATGGCAAAAACCGCGTCACTGAAAGCCTCAAGCCGCCCCGTTTCTTTTTCCCCACCCATCTGCGAACTGTCATCTGTACGCATATATCTCCTTCGCGGGAGTCGTAAAGGGCACAAGAGTAACGGTTTAAGATTCAGTTACCAAGCACTCCCCTTTAAGATATGACAAAACATCCTCTGTCCAAGCTAGTCTAGAGGTGAGATTGCTACTTTTCTCACTAGAGGAAGTTACTATGGTCGATTTTTTCATTACCTGGCTGGTTTCAGCGGCAGTGTTGGTTCTGGCTTCCTATATCGTGCCCGGCTTTACCGTGACCACGTACACGGCGGCCCTCATCGCCGCTTTGGTTGTAGGCATTGTCAATGCGGTCGTGGTTCCTATTCTTAACCTGTTGGCCCTGCCCTTGAATATTTTGACGTTGGGCCTATTCTCGTTCGTAGTGAGCGCAGTGGGGTTACTCTTAGCCGCAGCTTTGGTTCCTGGCTTCGCGATTGCTGGATTTTGGCCTGCGCTCTTGGCAGCCGTGTTCATTGCCGTCGCCAATGGATTAGTGGGGCTAATTGGCGGGAAGAGCTTCGCTTAAGTTCTGGAGTTAACCCCGTCGTCCATCCCGTTCTAATTCCCTGGGCGTTTTCCCACGCCATAGGAATCGGAGAGGAGTTCCTTCAAAGCCTAAACTGGCTCGGAATTGACTTTCCAAATAGGTCCGATAGTTGTCTTTGATCAGCTTAGGTTCGTTCACAAAGAGAACAAACGTAGGCGGCTCGGCTCGAACTTGTGTACCGTAATAGATTTTTCCTTGGCGGCCTCTCTTATCTGAAGGCGGCATCATGCGAATAGTCGCTTCTTTGATCGCTTCATTAATGACCGAAGTAGAAATTCGGCGTTGATGTTGAACACTGGCCGCATCCACCATTTCCATGATTTGAGGGACACGCTGTCCGGTCAGTGCACTGGTAAAGATCGTGGGAGCCCATTTGACGAAATACAGTTCCTCTCGAATCTGCTCGATATAGGTATTCATCGTGTAGGTGTCTTTTTCTACCGCATCCCACTTGTTCACGACCAAGACACAGGCCCGACCTGATTCCTCAATCTTTCCAGCCAAACGCTGTTCCTGTTCCGTGGCCCCTTCCGTTGCATCTATGACCAAAAGCACCAAATCAGCGCGACGAATCGCTTTCAACGCCCGGTCCACGCCAAAGGCTTCAGGTCCATAGTCTACTTTTGACCGTTTGCGAATCCCAGCGGTATCAATGAAGCGATATTGCTTGCCATCCCGCTCGATCACCGTGTCAATCGCATCCCGCGTCGTCCCTGAAATCGCGGAGACAATCGCCCGCTCACTGCCTACCAAAACATTGAGCAAGCTCGATTTACCTACATTCGGGCGACCAACAATCGCCACTTTTAATTCTGGAGCAGCCTCTTCTTCGCCCATCAAAGGCAGATTCTGGACCAAAGCATCCAAAAGATCTCCCGTCCCCGCTCCATGAATTGCCGAAACCGCATAAGGCTCTCCTAAGCCAAGGCCCCAAAATTCCGAAGCCAAAGTCAGCGCCGTGGAAGGTTCTTCCAACTTATTAACGGCCAATAGAATGGGGAGTTTACGCCCTCTCAGCCATTCTGCCACTTCATAATCTGCAGCGGTTGGACCGAGCTGACCATCCACCACAAAAATCGCCGCTTTCGCTTCTTCCAGCGCTACTTCTACCTGCTGGCGAATTTTCGGGAGGAACTCTTCTTTATCTTCAAACACGAGCCCCCCCGTATCTACGATCTGGAAGTAGTAGCCATTCCAATCTGCAGGCAGGTAGAGACGGTCGCGGGTAACGCCAGGTTCGTCATGAACGATTGCTTCTCGTCCCCCGCAAATTCGGTTAATTAGGGTCGATTTACCTACATTCGGACGACCAACAATAGCAACAATGGGCAGAGTGGACATGGGGACAATCCTAAAAACTTGATTCCAGTCCTATTAAGATCTTGGAACCATAAGATCCCCAGCATACGAGATTAGGAGTTACCATGTCGCATGGTATCCCTAGCGGCACAACGTAAACATGACCTATACGGTGCGATTAATCAACGAGAAAAAAGGCCTTGACCGTACCTTCCAAGTCAAAGAAGACCAACATATTCTTGAAGTAGCCGAACAACAAGGGCTTTCCCTACCCTATTCCTGTCGTACCGGAGTCTGCTCCGTCTGTACCGGACGCCTCTCAGAGGGCACCATCAACCAGGACGAAGGCACTATTTTGACGGAAGAACAGCAAGAAGCAGGATTTATCCTGACCTGTATTGCCTATCCCCGTTCAAACTGCACTATCCTTACGGAGCAAGAATCAGAGTTGTTTTGATTTGCTGTCCTCGACTGTCTGATAAGGGGCCTCTTCCATCGGGTATGATAGCGAAAGCCTGCGGCGTTGGTGGCTGCCATCATGTTGCTCGATCTATAACTTCGTGTGTCTGGGAATCGAGTGTGTGTTCTGGTGAGCATGGCAGATTCATTCTGTATCCTCTAAAAGACAGCCGAGATTCCCCCCTGGTCCTCCAGGTCGCCCACAAGAGGTAAAACGGCGTTGCGGGTTTAAAGCCCCTGGTCCTCCAGGGGCTTTTTCACAGGAACTTCAAAAGTTCTTCATGGAGAATTCATAACTTAATGCGAAACTGCAGTGTCATCGAGACCTACTGCTTTCTTCTGATCCATTTTCGAGATTTATTGAAAAAGTATCTAAAAGGCTACAAAAAGATGTAGTCCGATAACAAAGAAGTCTATATTGCCGTTAGAATCTAACAAGCTTGACACGTGTGAGGAAAAAAAATTGGCATCAACTCGTTCTGCTGTACCCCAAACGCAGCAGTCGCAGCCTGTATTGAAAATTGTCGGAGGACGTTCTCTTTCTGGGTTTATTCCAGTTAGTGGAGCCAAAAATGCAGCTCTTGCGATTATGGCTGCAGCAATCCTAAGCCCAGAGCCGTGTCGCATCACCAACATCCCTAGACTGATGGATATCGATACGATGTCTCAAGTCTTGGAAGCGTTGGGAGCTAAGGTTTCCTTCGGAGAAGGTTGGCTAGAGATCGATGCTGGGAGTATTAAATCGCACAAGGCCCCCTATGAGTTGGTGAGCCGCCTCCGCGCTAGTTTCTTTATTTTGGGTCCGATGTTGGCCCGCTTCGGAATGGCCCGCATCCCCTTGCCCGGCGGCTGTGCGATTGGTGCAAGGCCAGTCGAACTGCATGTGCGCGGACTGCAAGCGATGGGCGCGGATGTACGGATTGAACATGGGGTCGTAGAAGCCCATGCCCGCAAGCTCAAAGGAGCAAAAATTTATCTGGACTATCCCAGTGTTGGCGCGACCGAAACCTTGATGATGGCAGCAACCCTTGCCGAGGGAGAGACGGTTTTAGAAAATTGTGCTCAGGAACCTGAGATTTCTGACCTGGCAGGATTTTGTCGGGCTTTGGGCGCTAAAATCCGCGGAGCGGGCACCAAGACTATCGTGATCAGTGGTGTCCCCCATCTCCATGGCACCGAATATGGAATCATTCCCGACCGTATAGAAGCAGGAACGTTCTTGATAGCGGGAGCGATTACCAATTCTTCGATCGTGGTAGGTCCTGTACTCATAGACCATCTGACCGCTCCGATCGCTAAATTAAGAGAAATTGGTTATTCCGTGGAGCCAGAGGGACTGAATCATTTGCGGATAGGACCAGCCCGCGAACGCAGGGAAGTACACATTGAAACATTACCGTTCCCAGGCTTCCCCACGGATATGCAGGCTCCCTTCATGGCTCTTTTAGCCCTAGGCGAAGGAACCAGTCTGATTAGTGAAACCGTGTTTGAAAATCGAATGCAGCATGCCTCGGAACTGAATCGGATGGGAGCTGACATCAAGATCCGCTCTAACCATGCCATTGTCCGGGGAGTGCCCTTCCTGTCTGGAGCCCCTGTAGATGCCACAGACCTTAGAGCTTCAGCGGCCCTCATCTTAGCGGGTCTAGCAGCTCAGGGAGAAACCCATGTGGCTGGATTGCAGTATCTAGACCGGGGCTACGACCGGATTGAAGAGAAATTGTGCATGATTGGAGCAGAACTACATCGGATTGGGACAAATCCTGTTCTAGCACCAGTATAGACAGGCAACATACAGGTAAATGGAAAAATAAATGCCCGGCCATCTCTATTACAAATTGAATATTGATAGCCGGGCGTATCCTGTTCTTCTCGTCCCTAATAGTAAGAAAATACACAGCGTAAAGCATCCGTAACTTACGCAAATCTACCCGGTAGTTATACGGATATAAATTCCTACTTATATTTTTTGCTTTGTCCTATCCTGCAAGGGACCGTTGAACGACAGAGAATTGTTCCAAATCCTTGAGCGCTCGGTCCCGATAAGCTCGATAGCGGTCTACTTTATTGCGGATTTTATGGGGTAGATCCGGTAAAATCCCAAAATTGGGAGGCATCGGCTGAAAATGCTTGGGTTCAGCACTGGTGATGTACTGCACAAGCGCCCCCAACATCGTGGTCGTGGGAAGAGTAATTGGAGTTTCCCCCTTAGCCAGTCGGGCCGCATTGGTTCCAGCAAGCCATCCGCCCGCCACCGCAGGCGTGTATCCCTCCGTTCCGGTCAGTTGGCCTGCTGCCAAGATAGTAGGCACTTTATGAAATTGTAGGGTCGGACGCAGGAGTCTAGGCGCACAGAGAAAGGTGTTGCGATGCATAACCCCCAGGCGCACAAATTGAGCCGCTTCCAATCCAGGAATCATCCGGAATACCCGCTGTTGCTCGCCCCACTTTAGGTTCGTTTGGAACCCCACAAGGTTCCAGAGCTTGCCTTGACGGTCTTCCATGCGTAGTTGGACCACCGCATAGGGCCAACGCCCCGTCCTTGGGTCATCCAAGCCCACAGGCTTGAGCGGGCCATAGCGGAGGGATTCATAGCCCCGACGGGCAATTTCTTCCACGGGCAGACAGGCTTCAAAGAATTTTCGAGAGGCTGCTTCTTCAAATTCTTTGAGGGGCGCTTGCTCGGCTTCAATAAGCGCTTCCCAGAAAGCTCCATACTCCGCCTCAGTCATCGGACAGTTCAAATAGGCTGCTTCTCCCCGGTCATAGCGAGAAGCCAGAAAAGCCCGTCCAAGGTCGATAGAATCACCTTCGATAATCGGGCTTGCTGCATCAAAAAAGCTGAGATATTCCAGTCCCGTAAATTGCTCCAGCGATTGAGCTAAAGGGTCACTGGTCAAAGGACCTGTTGCCAGAACCGTTATATTTTCTGAGGCACTGGAGGGAATCTGGGTGACTTCTTCCCTCCGAAAATCAATCAGGGGATGATTTTCCAAGATTTCGGTGAGCTTTTGACTAAACACAGCCCGGTCTACGGCTAAGGCTCCTCCAGCGGGAACCGCATACTGATCGGCAACCCTAATCACCAAAGAACCCAAACGACGCAGTTCCTCTTTGAGTAAACCAGGGGCTCGGTCACTCCCCAAAGCGCCAAAAGAATTGGAACAAACCAACTCTGCTACATGCTCGGTATGGTGCGCGGGGCTCTGGCGGAGAGGACGCATTTCTGAAAGGATCACAGGGACTCCGGCCTGAGCAATTTGCCAAGCACATTCTGTCCCAGCCAAACCAGCACCAATGACCCTTACGGTAGCCATGTATACCTACGGATTACTTCGCCCCAGAATTATAAGTTATGGTGCTAAATCCATGAACCCGTCGTTAAGCACTCCGTACATTTTGGTATTTCTACCTGGTATTTCTACGGACCTAGTGGGTACACTGAAGGACACTTCTAGTCAAGTATCAAGGGCTTTATGGGCGTTGCAGACTTAGCATCGCTGATTCTCTGGGGAGCAGTGGGGGCTTGCGTGGGCAGTTTTGTCAATGTTGTCGCCTATCGTTTACCCTTGGGCATTTCCTTGGTATACCCAGCTTCCCGCTGTCCTTCTTGCCATAGCGCCTTAGGCCCTACGGAGAACGTACCTATTTTAGGTTGGCTTCTCCTGAGAGGGCGCTGTAAGAGCTGCCAAGCTCCTATTTCAGCGCGTTATCCCCTGATAGAAGCGCTCATGGCTCTTCTATTCATGGGAGTAGCCCTATGGATGCAGAATTCGCTGGGAAACGTGGGTATGTCCTCCGGCTGGGGGGCAGTGATTGGCTATTCCCTCTGGATCGCCGCCCTGGTCTCTTTGGCCCTGGTGGACTGGGACACGATGGAATTGCCCGATGAAATCACCCGTCCCTTTGTGGCCCTCGGGGTTCTTTTCCATACTTTGGTTCCACTTCTGGCTACCGATGATGGTAATCAAGCTTCTATAGGCTTGATGCAAAGCCTCTGGGGAATTGTCTTTGCGCTAGGGCTATTTGATGTCCTCTCTTACGGCAGTGAGAAGCTCTTGGGCAAAGAAGGCATGGGAGGTGGGGATGCTAAACTTGCAGCGATGCTAGGAGCTTGGCTCGGTTGGCAGGGACTCCTCGTCGCTCTTGCCGTCGGTTTTCTCTCAGGAGCTTTGGGAGGGGTGCTGGCAATGACCTTGAAATGGATAAAACAGGGAGAAGTTTTTCCTTTTGGTCCATTTTTAGTCTTTGGGGGAATAGTAAGCTTATTCGCCCAAGATGTTTTAGTCAGTAGCTATCTCAACTTGATTGGATGGTGAGGGCGCTACAGTGGGTAAAAAGCTGTGGACCAATTGCTTTCTTTCCGAAAGGATTTGTAGCAAATAAGTTCACCAAGCTGAGTTCATAAAGCTGGTAGTTCAAAAGTCGATCTATCAGCGCTATCACTAAACGTATACGGTGTGGGAAATGTCCTCTGAGTGGGGTTTTGTGTAGGGTGGAAAACATTTTCAAGAAATTACTTCCTCGCCGTGGCGGCTCTGGCTTAGGCATCGAAATTACGCAGGACCAAATTACGGTAGCGCAATTGGTGCGTAGGGCTGGACAGCAATACGACCTGAAGCATTTGGTCAGTGCCCCAACCCCATCAGGAGCTGTAGTGGAGGGCCGGGTCGAAGATACTGCGGCCGTTTCAGCTATCCTTCAAGATTTGTTCCAAAGTAACAATATCAAGGCTAAACAAGTCGCCACGGCTATTCCAACCCGTGAGGCGGTTATCCGCCTGATTCCTCTGCCAGCGGACCTCCAAGCGGCTGAGTTGAGAGAAGTCGTCCTCAATCAAGAAGCTGAGCTCTACCTACCCTTCCCCCGGAACGAAGCCTACGTAGACTATCAACCTTTAGAAGAAGTGGTGGACCCCGATGGAGTCCGTAGGCAAGAAGTTCTCCTGACCGCAGCACCACGCTCCATTGTGGAAAGCTATATCCAGGCCATAGAGCAGGCTGATCTCACCCCCCAAGTGGTTGATATTTCCAGCTTTGCCCTGATTCGAGCCGTCCGTTCTAAACTCTTGGAGTTTTCTCCTGAAGAAGCCCTGGCCCTGGTGGTGATCCAGGCAGAAGCCACAGAACTCAGCATCTTGGTGAAGGGGATCCCTCGGTTCACGCGGACCATTCCGATCGGCACCTGGGAATTCAAAGAAACGTTGAGTAGAGCTTTAGACCTCCCCCCCGGCCAAGCAGCTAGTTTGTTGCAGAGCCTTACCCCTCCCTTGAGCAGTCAGGGCAAAGGTAATACGGATGACCAGTCTTTCTCCGGGCGCGGACAGGCAGCCTTGCGTCGAATTCTTACGGAACTAACCGAAGAGATTCAGCGGTCTTTAGACTTTTACCTTTCTCAGGGAGAGGTCGCTCCTTTGTCGCAACTTTTGTTGGCTGGCCCTGGAGCGACCATGAATCAGATGGATCAATATCTTTCCCAACGCCTCAACCTCCCTGCTACCCGCTTGGATCCGGTCTCAATTTTGGCGCTACCGGACAATATCGCCGTAGCAGAAGAGATCCGCCCCTCTATCGGCACGGTGCTTGGTTTGGGTCTCAGGAATTTATAGAAAGGAGTAGCCAGTAGTCAACATGTTTGTACCTGAAATTAATTTCCTCAAAGACCGAAACCCCGATACCAATGGGATGAATTTTGGTGATGAGTTCGGCGGGGAAGACAACAATAATACTCCTCTAATGCTGGCAGCCGCGATTCCTTTAGCCATTTTGGTCTTGGCTGCAGGAAGCTATGTCTACTTCGGAGGACAGCTAGCCAGTAAGCAAAATGACCTCAAAGCCCTAACCGCTGACGTTTCTAACCTGGAAGGTCAGTTGACAGGGTTGCGCAATCAGCAGCAAGAACTCCAGGAAAAACGCGACCAAGTTCAGGCCGTTATTGGTCTTTATGACCTATCAAGGCCTTGGTCCAGTGTGGTAGAAGATATTCGTCGCAAAGTACCCCAGGGAGTCTGGCTCGAAGATTTTTCAACCACAGCAGGGGCGGACGCGAGCAAAGAAGATGTGCTCAAAGTCAAGGGAAAAGCTTTGCAGTTCCAGCAGGTAGCCAATTTCAAGCTCACCCTAGAACGGTCTCCCTTCATTGCGCGGGTAGACCTGGGAGAAGCCAATCTGAACGAAGCCAACAAGGACCAGCCCGCTACGGTTAGTTACTCGATGGATGTCAACCTAAAAAAGCAAAAGCTGGATGAAGTCCGCAAAACCTTAGAAGAGACTAATTCCGTTGGCTTGCTCGAAAAATTGCGTCGCTTACAACAGGAGAGTATCCGATGACTACCAACACTAAATTGTTTGGCTTAGACCTGGACCAAAAGACCCTCGCGCTTCTAGGTGGGGTTGGTGGGGCCTTGGTGATTGGAGTACTCGCCTACAATCTAATTTCTCCGCTCTATACCCAGAACCAAGAACTCCAGAGCCAAATTGACCAGAAAACCCAGGAAAAAGCGACCAAGACGCAAGAACTAAGTCGCCTTGCTACCGTTCCAGAAGAGTTGAATCGCGTCAATTCGACTTTTAGTAGGATCGCTGGCTCCATTCCTAAGAATTTTGATATCTCTACCTTGCTGATTGATACCACTCGGATTGTAGAGGGGGCCGGTGCCAAATTGGTGAAGTTCACGCCAGGGCAAACTACCGCAACCCAGGAAGTAAAAGGGCTAAATAATCTCCAGAAAGTAGTCAATAAAGTCAGCTTTAAGGCGACTTTCCCGCAAGCCCTAAAGGTCCTGCAGGATGTTGAGCGGTTAGAGCAACTGCTCAGAATCGAGAATTTGTCCCTCAAGCCCATTGTGCAGAAGGAAAGAGCAGACTTACTGCAAGTGGATTTTGATTTAGTGGCCTATCTACTGAGTGATACTCCTGCTGTCGGGAATGCTAGTGCAACAGCACCTGCATCGCAGGGGGCAAAACCTTCATCTCCTTCTGCTACGTCCACGACTCCCATTCCGGCTCCGACCAGTTCTTCCACCCCATCTAAATAACAACAAACTTCTATGAACGACCAAGATTTTGATTTCCAAGTTTCACAGGATCCAAAAGACCCTAAATCACAGGTCAGCCCAGTACTCTGGGCAGCCTTGGGCGTGACCTTAGTGCTTGCAGGAGGTTATTACTTTTGGAGTAGTCCTGACAGCACCGCCGCCCCTGCGATTGAAGCCTCTGCGCCTAACCCCGTAGAAGCGCCAGCAACCGCTAGGGTGCCAAAAGTGGCAAACACATCTCCGCCTGCTGATGCGGCTTTGGCAACACCAGCAGAGGCAAGTTCTGCCCCCAGCATAGCGTCTACGCCTATTAGCGCGACTAGCGCGACCCCAGTGGCTTCTCGTTCTGGAGCTTTGATTCCTTCTTCCAATACCCAATTCTTGACCAATCAGGCGATCAAGGGTGCAGGACGGGAAGACCCGTTCAAAAGCGCAGCCGCTTCCATTCCTGCCCCTCCTATCCTGCCTAAACTTCTCCTTCCTCCTTCGCTTCTTCCACCTGAGAACAAAACGGCAGCGATTAGTCCCGAAACCCCACCCGCTCCGGTAGCCGTTACCGTTCCCCTCAAAGGCATTTTTCAGGTGCAGCAAGATGCCTACGTAGTGATTGGCCATGAAGGGGGAGATGAGATTCTCAGGGCCGGAGATTACCTCGACAGTCCAGATCAAGTGCAAGTCGTCCTTGTCTCTCCCTCAGCTCGCACTGTCACCTTCCGGGAGAAGGGTAAAGATATCGTCCGCAATGTAGAAGCTAATCCCTAATTTTTAACCGTCTGTTGGAGATTGATTGACATGTTTGTGCAAGGAGTGAATAGAAAGCAGATAGCTACCACTTTGGCCCTATCTGTAAGCGTATTGTTCAGCGTGGTTTCCCCTGTTCTTCTCGTCCCCACAGCGGTACAAGCTCAGGCACCTCGTTCCAAAGTTACGGACATTCGGGTCGATACCCAGTCTGGACGTCAGGTGCTCATACTCAATATCACAGGGAGCCCTACCAAGCCTGAAGTGGTTTCAACCATGGTAGGAAATGCCTATGTGGTGGATATCCGCGAAGCCAGCTTAGGCATCGGCGACAATCGCTCCTTCACCTTAACCAAGCCTAGCGACCAGATTAGCAGTGTCGAAGCCCAGCAAACGGATGCTCGCACCGTACGCGTAACCGTCAAAGGAGTGGGTGGGAACGCTCCGAAGCTCTCGCTCATGGAGACTTTACCGACTTCTCTCCGGTTTGATGTCGGTCCTGCCGGCCAGATCGCCCAAGGTACCGCCACCGCAGATGTGGCCGCTCGTCGGCCAGACAACAGAGAATCCACCACGACGGTGAGCACTCCTGTAGACCTCAAGCAGCCTGGTTATGGCGAAACCGGCCCCCGCAAGTTCTCCGCGAGAGCCGTAGCCCCTCCTACTGGAGATGTAGCGATCGGAGACATCACGGTCGAATCGGCGGTGAAATTAAACTCTCCTGAAATTGTCAACATTGAACGGGCGACGGTTCCGACCAAAGCCTTCTTGCAAATCCTGGCCAGACGGGCGGGCTACAACATTATGTTTGCTCCCGATGTTCCCGAAGCGACCGTGACCATGGATCTGAAACAGGCCCCCGTGGAGGACGCGTTTAACTTAGTCCTCCGCCTGAGCAACCTCAAAGCACGCTTGATTGATAAGAACATTTTGGTAGGGGCAACCTTGCCGAAAGACTTGATTCAGACCTCGGTCCGCACCTTCCGCTTAAACCAGACAGATGTAGCAACCGTCGTTCCTCAGATCAAAGAGTTAAGCGCTCAGATCAACGAAGATTTATTTGCTCAGACGGATCTCCGTACTAACTCTGTAACCTTGGTCGGGACTGCTCGGGCTCTGAAAGTAGCGGCGGCGCAGATTTCTCAGCTGGATGTCCGTCAACGTCAGGTTCTACTGGCTGTGAAGCTGGTCGATATCGACCTGAACGATAACGAGAATTTGGGGGTCAACATTGGTTCTGCCTTAGGACAATTCACGAATGGAACTTTCTCTAATTCAGGATTTGGGGGAGCCACTCCTTTTCTCACAACAACGAATAGCAGTGGCACGGTTAATGCCGGTACAACGCAAAATTTGGTCACAGGCGAAACCATCCAAGGTGGAGCCCCGTCCGTTAGTCGTTTGGACCTTTCCGTACCATTGGGGCCTAGCGCTGTTGCAGATACCTTTGCTACGGTATTTAATAGTGCCATCTCCCCAATCCTCTCCAACGTCCAAGCTCGTCTTGAGGCTTCCATCAGATCTGGGCGCTCCAAGGTCTTGGCTGAACCAAGAATTCTGGTACAAGCATCAGACAGTTTTAATAAAGGGAACAGTGCCAAAATTGACATCACCGACGATGTAGTTGTAGGTACCAAGATCCAGGTAGACCCTGCCACAGGACTGACTACCAGCTCGGTAGAAAAGGATAAAGCAGGGGTTATCTTGAAGGCTGAAGTCTTCCAGATTGATGACAACGGCTATGTGAATGTGTCCCTCAAACCAGAAATTAGTTCGATCACTTCCTCTCAGAGAGATGCTCAGAACAACATCGTTACCCTCTTGACCCGTCGCAACTTGGACATTCAAAAAGTTCGTCTGCGGGATGGAGAAACCTTTATCATCGGTGGTTTGCTTCAGAACCAAGACCTCACCTCTACCCTCAAGGTACCTATTTTGGGAGATCTGCCCTTGATTGGAAGTCTCTTCCGTATCGATTCGGTACAGAATCGCCGCAGAGAAGCAGTCTTGATGGTCACCCCCTACATCATGAAAGATCCCGTCACTTCTGGGCAGCCAGCAGTAAGCCTCAATCCCCAGTAGAGATACCCGATACCCGTAAGCATGAGAACCCTCCTCGAGAGGGTTCTTTTTTGGGGACCAAAGATGCAAGTACCAGGCCTTACAGAGCGAGGTACACTGAGGGCCTAAGCTACATGGACAAGAGGCCGTGACCCAGCAAACCGAGCAAGCAACAAAAACAAGAGTTGGATTGGTAGGAGCCTCTGGATATGGAGGAATACAGCTTGTCCGTTTGATTCTGGACCATCCTCATCTGGAGCTTACCTATCTGGGCGGTAGCAGTACGGCTGGCCAAGAATTTGGCCAGGTCTATCCCCATATGGCGCCTTGGTTTAATCAACAATGTGAGGCCATCGAGATAGAGGCCATCAGCGAACGCTGTGATGTAGTCTTTCTGGCCGCTCCTAATGGTGTGGCTTTGGAGCTAGTCCCAGCCCTTGTGGAGCGGGGCCTTAGAGTCTTAGACCTATCGGCTGATTACCGCTTTACAGACCTTGCGGTTTATGAACAATGGTATGGGAAAGAACGCAAGGACCACAGCACGAATGCTAAAGCCGTCTATGGTCTGCCGGAATTGTTCCGTGAAAAAATCGCCAACGCATCCCTCGTCGGTTGTCCCGGTTGTTACCCAACCGCTTCGCTCCTCGCCGCCGCTCCCTTACTCAAGCAGGGATTGATAGCGACCGAGAGCCTGATTATTGATGCCAAATCCGGAGTGTCTGGTGCCGGTAGAGTCGCGAAGCAAGGCTCTCTGTTTGCTGAAGTGGATGGTTCTGTTGGCGCCTACGGAGTCACCCAACACCGTCATACTCCAGAAATTGAACAAGTTTGCTCAGAGCTATGCGGTCATAATCTCACCCTGCAATTTACACCGCACCTGATCCCGATGACGCGGGGCATTCTCGTAACGCTCTATGCCCAGCTACGCGACCCAGGATTGGTGACAGAGGACCTCAATCTGGTCTACACCGCATTCTATCGCCAAGCGCCCTTCGTGACCATCCTGGACGTTGGTGTCTATCCCCACACCAAATGGGTAGCAGGGACCAATTCTTGCTATATCGGGCTTGCTGTAGACCCTCGTACCGAAAGAGTGATTGTTCTTGCGGTCATTGACAACCTCCTCAAAGGCCAGTCGAGTCAGGCGATGCAATGTCTAAACATCATGATGGGATGGCCGGAAGATTTAGGCCTACCGAAAGTAGCCTTTTATCCATAGCGGTTACCCTACGGTAAAGCCCTCAGAAAAAAATCGATAAAGCCACGGGGCATGGGGGCATTCTGGGATTAAAGACCTCAGCGATTTTCGGGGTTATTCATTTTGGTATGGCCATGTCTGTAGACCATCGGTCTTCAACTTCATCTCTTGATTCATTTACCGAGAGGTCAACTGATTCATCGACTCGGTGGTTACGGTTAGCCTCTCTCTTAAAAGCCCCCCTAACTTTAGAAGTTTTGGAGTTTGGAGAGGACCATGCCTTCCAAGCTTGGCTACAACAAAGTGGATTTCCGTCGTCCCCTCCCTTGTCTCCCCAAACGGGTGCGTTGGTCTGGTGGGACCCTGCTGGGCAAACATGGCACGGCGCTACGGCTGTTGCCCCTGATAGTCCTCAGGGCCGCCAGTACGAAGACCAATTATGTTTCCACGCCACCTTGGGCGACTTACTGCCGACAGACCACTTTCTCTGGTGGGTCTTAGAAGATGCTCCAGCCCTACCTTCATGGCCTACGGAGGCCTTTCTCAGCCCCGAACATCGGGTCCACATCCGACGTTTAGAAGCGATTGTGTATCAATCGGATGTGCAAGCTGAGCTGGCAGACCTTGCCACGCAGACCTTGGCTGCCCCAGGGATCACGCGGATAGCTGACCGTGTCGGCGTAGAACGCTCCACTTTAGCAGCATGGGCTTTTTGGGGAGAGGCTCCTACCTGGATCTTCCGGGAAGAACGAGCGATCTGGAGCAATTATCAAGCCCAAGGGTTAGAGCCTCCCCCCCCAGGAAAGCGGGCCTTTCAAGACCATGGTCAAACGTGGTTTTTGCTGGAAGAGCCTTTAGATGACACCTTTATTTTGGTGCGCACCTGCCCCCTCAACACCCATCGAATAAGGGAGCTGAGCATTAGTCCTGCCCAGTTCTTCGACCGGCTACCTACTTTAGCAGCCCTTTCTCTTTCTTTTGATTGGATCACAGACGACGTGCACCGCGTGTTTGATCTGGTTTCAATCTGGCTAAAAGGAATCCCTGTCCGGGTGATGCTCAGTGTGCCCCCTACTATTGCAGCCGAAGACTATCTTGCGCAGGCGCGACAGCTCTTGGAGCATCATCCTGAAAAGATTTGGTTGCAAGAGGCGATGGAAATGGGAAACCTCAAGATAAGAGCGGGAATTGGTCTATTGGCCCACTATCAAATTGGCTTGGCCCAGGACATGCAGGGAGACCAAATCTACTTTAGATTTGACCAGAGCCAGCAAGACCTCCAGATCGTGGGCAGTTGGATGGATAGTGCCGGGACCTTGCCGTATTACCAAGGCCAATTCCAAGTCCTCTGGGAAGCCCCGTCATCCTCGACGATAGTCGCTCTGGACTTGTCACTGATGAGCCGCGCTCTTCTCTAAGAAGTAGGACTCGATCCTCTTGTGGCATTAATCAACGGAGTAGACCATGCGTGATTCTTTGAGGACTTTTTGTCTCAGACAGCTCTATCAAAATCCGGCCTTCTCCTCAAAAAAACTGTTAGAACTTGCTGTCCAACATGGTTATTTGGAAGCTTCTACTAAAGATCACCACACCAAACTCTTGAGCGTACTCGCCGGTATTCCAAGAGAAGAGCGTTGGAACAACGACCGATTCTTCCCAGGAGGCTTGGGAGAATTTCGGGCCTACGATAGCTTGGTTTCTGTCCTCGCTCAAAGCCGAACCCTAGATACAACCCTTGTGCGCCCCCTGCTCGGGGCCGTTAATTTAGCGCTGCATCAAGACCGAAGATTTTATTGTCTGGATGATGGTTCTTGGTACCTCCAGCATCAAACCATCGTGAATGATGAACTCTTCACGGCTCTGCAGAAAGAAAACACAGAGGTCTTGCTTAAAGCATGGCTAGAGACCTATATCGCGAAAAATCCTGGAACGGCCCCTGTATTTTGGAGCTTAGACCCCCGCTTTGTCTTGGAAGGACAGCACGTCAGGCTACATGCCCACTCCACACTCTTGGGTAAAGAGTTAGAAAATTTGTGGCCTGCATGGGAAGCTCAATTTGCTCATGGAGCGAGAGTTACCACCGAGAGCCTGTTACAAGTATTCCCCGATGACTCTAGGCCATCGTCCCTGGCGTTGGAGCAGGTCTTGGCACTCAAAGGCATCTACCCGATCGGAAATAACCTATGGATGCAAGAAGCATTTATCCCAAACGTTCCCTCTGTTGGGGGTGCGGCGGTTTTCCGAGTTTCAGATACCCTCCAGGAAGAACCCCTCGCGTTTCCCTCCCTGTTGGTCTTGGATAGTGTTGGTATAGGGGAAGTCGTGCTGACGGCGGCCCATCGAATTTATGGGGTATTGCCTATTTCCTGCCATAAAGCCGAACGACTATCTCAAGCTACGGGTCTGGATTTAGGGCTAGATTTAAAGCCCGAAGATAATACTTTTGAAGTCTGGTATAAAGACGGGTTTCTTTTCTCAGAAGCCCTGGCGCAACGCTTGGCTCTATTAAGTCCAGGACAGTGTTTACGGCTCTCTGTCACCGAAAAAGGACTTTCCTTTGAACTGCGGGGGTTTGATACACGGATCGCCACTGCCCAAAATGGACTGTTCAGTCGAGAAGAGCTACTTTTGCCCCATTCTGCCTTGAGGGCATCGCTACTAGCCCAGGTGCAGGCAGAGCCAGAAGGCATAAATTTAAGTACGCTGATTGCGAATCTAAGCCCTGACTTTAGCTTGTCTGAAATCACCCAGGCGCTGACGAGTCCCCTGATTAATCGGGGCCCTGGAGGATTTTGCCGTTATCATGCCTTATCTTTCGATCCCCAGGAAGCAGTCCTTGCCCTGCTTACAAAATCACCTGAAAGTCAGCTACAGGATTTGAGTAAATCACCAACGATTTCTGAAATTGCCCATAGGCATTGAACCGGTATTCACACTGCCACTGGATGCAACGAAGTCCGTCTCTAAATCGCTTCTGTCGTTCTAGAGGTACGTTCTACTTGTTCATAGATAGAAGCGCCTAGTTCTAGCAGGGAGTGTTGGAGGACAGCCACGCGTTCGCGCAGTAGCTCTTGGTTGTCATTATCTAGGGCTGCCCGCACTTCTAGGCTGGCTGTTTCGACAACAACGATAAACTCAGAACGTACCCGGTCTCGGTTTTCTGAAAGTGTCTTCTCACAGGTATAAAGTAGAGAATCCGCTTGGTTACGCACTTCAGCCAGTTCGCGACGCATACGGTCTTCTTCTGCGAAGCTTTCGGCTTCTTTACGCATACGCTCAATTTCTTGCACCGTGAGACCGCCAGAATTGGTAATGGCAATTGTTTGAGCACGGCCTGTACCCTTATCTAAGGCTCCGACCTTAAGAATGCCATTGGCATCAATTTCAAAACTCACTTCAATTTGCGGAATGCCCCGAGGAGCAGGTGGTATCCCCGAAAGCTGGAATCTGGCTAGAGATTTATTGTCCTGGGACATGGCCCGTTCGCCCTGAAGTGCATGAATCTCGACAGAGGTTTGACCATCGGAAGCGGTAGAGAAAACTTGAGCTTTGCAGGTAGGGATACTGGTATTGCGTTCAATAATTTTGCTAAACACTCCCCCAATCGTTTCGATGCCCATAGAAAGCGGGGTGATATCGAGCAAGAGGACATCCTGGACCTCTCCTCCTAAGACTCCACCTTGGATGGCCGCCCCTAGAGCGACAGATTCATCGGGATTAACGGAGCGGTCCGGTTCCTTACCCATAAAGCGGCGAACGGCGGCCTGCACTGCGGGAATACGGGTAGATCCTCCAACCATGAGGACTTTTTCAATTTCACTGGGGGAGAGCCCACTATCCTTCAAGGCTTGCCGGACAGGCTCCATAGTCCCTTCAATGAGGTCTGCCGACAACTCTTCAAACTGAGCGCGGGTGAGGGCCGTATCCAGATGTTTTGGTCCGGTGGCATCCGCCGTGATAAACGGCAAATTGATCGAAGTGGAAACCGTGGTTGAGAGTTCTATTTTCGCTTTTTC
>Ga0208716_1000415_pt1 | contig 18102 bp, 21 predicted proteins | sample NGESurdeep092012_8_FD_184482 | JGI IMG/M metagenome (GOLD analysis project Ga0208716, IMG submission 184482) | Arctic peat soil microbial communities from Barrow, Alaska - NGEE Surface sample 415-3 deep-092012 (SPAdes) | ecosystem: Environmental > Terrestrial > Soil > Wetlands > Peat ...
CCTATTCGCCATTCGTCGAGATGTACGCTCCCGGCGGCGCGCTCCTCTCCACCAGTTCCAACGGCCTGTTGCGCAGGGTGCTCCCCGCCGACGGCGCGTACACGCTCCTGGTGCGCGATCGCAATGCACTCAATCTGGGCAGCTATCGCGTCAGCCTGCAGGACGACACCAATACCTGCCCGGTGACCGACACGGAAGCTCCTGTGATCGCGCTGGTGCGGCCCACCGGCGGCGAGGTCCTCCCCGGCGGCGCCACCTTCCGCATACAGTGGCTGTCCGACGATAACGTCGGCGTGGCCGCTCACGATATCGCGCTTTCGACCGACGGCGGCAAGACCTTCGCCGACCCGTTCGCCAGCCTCGGCGGCACCCTGCAAGCCTACGACTGGAACCTGCCCTCCGACATCGCGCCCACTCGCACCGCGGTCCTCCGCGTCACCGCCACCGATGCGGCCGGCAACGCGCAATCCGCCACCAGCGACCTGCTCACCTTGATCGGTTCCGGATTCACCCCGAACAGCAGCGCCACTTACTCCTACGACGGCCTGAATCGCCTCACGGACGTATCGTGGAGCGACGGCAGCACCATCAAATACACCTGGGACGCCGCCGGCAATCTGGCCTTGATTACGATTACCGGGCAGTAAGGCCGCATGGAGCCCCAGCAACCACCCGAGACGGGCCTCGATGACAGACAAACTCAAGGATGATTACACCGCGCCCATGAGGTGAGCCCCCATGAGTCCGGTTCCGGCTCATTGTGAAACCCGAGGCTCCAATATGGGAACGTGTTGATATTTCAGCGGTAGGCGTCGCGGCGATCACGGACCCGGTGGATGGTGATGGTATCTTCCGTCTCGTCGAAGATCACGCGGTGGTTGCCGACGCGCAGCCGGAGTAAGCCCTCGAACTCGCCGCTGAGCGGCTTGACTCTGCCAGTGCCGGTTGCGGCGTAGCGATGGATGGCCGTCAGAATATTCAGGGCGGCGCGCTGCTCGATAGCGCGGACTTCCTGCGGAACGTTCGGGTGGAAGCGAATTCTCTTCACTGGGAATCTTACTCGCCCTGGTGTTGGCGGACCTGGTCCATCGTGAAGCCGCACTCGGCGACCACCTCCTCGAAGGGAATGCCGCCTTCCGGGTTCTGCCGGAAGTAGTCACGCGAAGCGACGACCGCGCGGCGGTCTTCCACCGTCAGTTCCTCGCCATCCTCCTCGCGGATCATGACTTCGAGCAGCTTGACGATGGCGTCGAACTGGGCGGGGCCGAGCTGATCGAGCAACTGGTGAGCTTGTAGTCTGTCCATGGTCTTCCTTTGGCCGCCAGAGTCGCCGTGCTTCCTTATTCCATATACTCCCAGAGACGGTAACCCAAGGTCAAATCGTAGCGCCTGGGCTATTTCAGAACAGCCGGAGGGCGATAAACTTCCGCGGGTTCGCCTTCAAACCCTTGGCCAGTTCCTGAAACTCGCGTGTCGTCCCGGCCAGCGCTGCGTTGAGTTGCGGGTTCACCATCAACTGTCCCACCGTGCCCTGTCCGGAGTTGATCTTGTCCATCATGCCGCCGATCTTGAATGTCAACTCGTCGTAGCGCGCTTGCAGTTGGCCGAGCCTGGCGAACGAACCCTTGCCTGCGCCGATCTCGGTCTCGAGCGTGTGAAACTCCGCGGTGGCCCGCTCCAGGCCGTCCTTGAATTCCTTCAGCCTGGCGGACGTGGCTTCCGCGCTCGCCATGATCGCGTCCAGCCGCTTCAGCGGCGCCTGCAATTGGGGGCCGAGCGGGTCATCATAGAATAGCTTCGTGACCGTGCCATGTCCGTGCTGTATGTCGGCCATCAATCGATCGAGTTCGCCAGAGACCCCGGCGCCCGTCTGCAATTGCGGATTCTGCACGATCTTGCCGATAGCGCCGCTACCTTTGTCCACGCTCGACATCAACTTGTCGGCGCGCGTGGCCACCGCCTGCAGGCGGTCCAGTTGCCGGCTCATCTGCGCCATCATCCTGGTGATGTCCTGCGTCTGGGTGATGCCCAATTCGGCGCCCGCCTGGACGTGCTGCGCACTCCGCCCGCGGCGAATCCCGATGAACTGGTCTCCCAGGAGGTTGTCGGAAGCCAGGCCCACCACCGAATCCACCGGGATCTCGCGCAGGTAGCGCTCTCTCACTTTCAGATCGAATTCGATTTTCCGATTGGGGTTGCGCGAGTTGGTGAGCTTCTGGGCGTCCAGGTAGCCGATAGGGATGCCGTTGAGCCGCACCTGCGTGCCGTCCATCAGGCCCGCGGCGTCATCCAGGAAGGTGTAGAGCGGTACGTAACCCGGAGAGAGATCTTTGGCGCGGAACAGAAGAAAACCAGGTACGGCCAAGAGGACGCATCCGCCCAAAACCGCGATCGCCACTTTCCGCTTCGAGGACCGCACGCTTCACGCCTCCGCCCGACGCCGATCATACCACCTGACCAAGCCTACCAGCACCAGCGCCATGGTGACGGCGATGCCGGCGATGTTCCAGACGTTGCGGGCCAGGAACCCGTGGGCATCCTCGCCCAGACGTATCCCGAGATACGCTTCGCCGTAATAGCGAATCACGCGCGCCAGCAGGACTACGCCCAGAAACCGGCCCACGGGCGTATGCATCGCGCCGGCCGAAATCACGAAGATCTTCAGCGGCAGCGGCACGAACGGAGTCACCGCTGGGATGAAGACCGTGAGCAATCCGTAGCGCTGAAACCAGAGCCGGAACTTCTGCCGCTTGCCGTCGAGCGCTTCCTCGCCCGCGAACCGCCGGACGCCGTAGCGCGCGGCGCCGAAGAGAATCAGGTTGCCCAGGAGCGAGCCCACGGTGGCCGTGGTGGCGGCGAGGTATGCCACGTGCGGCGTCTTCACCGCCAGGATGATCAGCAGGGCGTCCACGCCGCCGACCAGCGGCACGCCGAGCGAATCGAGGAGCCCGATGACGAATACGCCCATCGGTCCAAAAGCGATTAATGCGTCGCCGATACTTTTGAGCAATGCTTTATTTTAATGTATTCCGTGAACGGCACGCCGTGGCTGCGCTCCGCGGAGTCGCCGAACACAGCCGTCGGGCCGCGGACCAGCAAGCGTCTGCGGTAAGATCGAGTGGTGGAGTTCGAATAGGACGCCGGCAAGGCAGCCTCGAACCTGTCCAAGCATGGCATCAGCTTTGCGGAGGCGATGACGGTCCTGAGCGACGCTCTCGAAGTGATGATCCCCGACCCAGCGCACTCGGACGCGGAGTTGCGATTCGTCAGTATATGAGTCAAAAGGTGAATCCTGAAGAAGACGAGGACATGCTGCCGGAGTACGACTTCGCTCACGGTGTGCGAGGCAAGCATCACGAAGCTTACAAGGCGGGAATCAACGTAATTTTTCTTGAGCCCGATCTGGCGAAGGTTTTCAAGGATTCGGACTCTGTCAACCGAGTGCTGCGACTACTTTTAGATCTGGCTAACGAGAATGTCGCTACGAATCGGCCGGCCTAACGAAGCGATGCAGCGGACGGGCCAAAACCGCCCGCCGCTGAGGGTGAGGGAACCCACGAGACCGAATAGCGTGTCAGGCGACATGCAACGCCGGAGCGTTGCCTCGGTCACGATGGGGCCTCACGACGATCTCTACGTCCTGATTGAGGGCCACCAGAAAACGCAGAAGACGCTCCACGGAGAACTGGCGGAATTCCTCGCGTAGCATTTTGGATACGTCGGGTTGACGGATGCCCAACAGATCGGCCACTTCGATCTGTTTCGAGCGCCGCTCTTTCCTGATCGCATCGATTTTGAACACAAGCTGCGATTTGACCAGATGTTCTTCCGCATTCGGCACGCCGATGTCCTGGAACACGTTACCGCTTCCGATTTCGTATCGTTTCCTGCTCATCGCTCCCTCGTAGGCGCCGGGCCGGAAACTGAGATCACGGCTTAGCTGGCCCTCTTCGGGCGCGGTTTGTTCTCCCGCTCCTCGTTCAGTGCCCTCCCGAGCAATGTCTTGATTACCGCTTGGCGGCTGACATTGAGCCGGGCCGCCCGTTCATCGAGTTCTCGCAGCATGCCTTGCGTCAGGTCAACGTTCACGCGACGGACCGGTCTGACCACGGTGAACTTGTTGGTGAAGTACCCGGAAATGTCTTCTCCACGAGAGGCCATCTCTGCAATCTCGTCGGCAGTTCGCGTATTCCTAGACGTTTTCGGCATAGCTTTGCTCCTCCTCTTTGGTCGCTTTCCAGGCGGTGACAAGGTGGTAGTATTCACCCGCGGAGTCATGCCGGATCTCGAAAATCACGGAACAGAGGCGACCTCTGCACCAACCGATTGCACGAAACTGTTCCGGATCGTCGCTCTTCTGGTCGACGAGGTACACCTGATCGAATACGTCCTGCGCCTCTTTCAGGCTGACGCCGTGTTTTCGTTTGACGTCCCGGCTCTTCAATCTATCGAATTCGACCCGCATCGCCATGTATAACCGTTATACCATCGCCCGATCCGCGGACGATCCCCAGGAGGCGCGTGCGCGGCATCCGCTCCCTTACGGTCGCGGCCCCGAGTCAGGCTTTTCCAAGCGCCCCTCCCGACCTCACAGCAGATCTGCGAACGACTTGCGCAACTTGTAGAACCAGGCGTGGCCCAGCAGAAACACCACCGCCGCCACCAGCCACAACTTCCAGACCGCGCCGAACGCGGGCGCCTGATTCTGCAAGAAAATCGACCGGTAGCCGTGCACCAGAACATAGATCGGGTTCTTGGTCAGAATCCCCGCCGCAGCTTGCGGCAGCTTGTTCTCCGGGTAGCAGATCGGCGTCAGAAAGAACCACAGCGTCAACACGAAGCCCATGATCTGGCCGAGATCGCGGGCGAACACTCCCAGCGCCGCCAAGAACCAGCTCACCCCGGCGGTGAACAGAATCTGCGGAATCAGCAGCACCGGCAACCACACCAGCGCGCCCGGCAACGTGTGGTTGATGGCCAGCAGGAACGCGCAGTACAGCAGGATGGCAAACATCTCCGTGATCAGCCCGGCCACCACCAGATTCACCGGCAGCGTCTCCACCGCGAAGACCAGTTTCTTGACGAAATTGCGATGCTCCAGCATCACGCTGGGCGCCCGCCCGGCGGCCTCGCTGAAGGCCAGCCACGGCAGCATGCCCGCCAGGAAGTAGAGCGCGAAGCTCGACCAACTGGCCTGCGGATCGTAGCGGTCGCGCAGCACCACGCCGAACACGAAAAAGTAGGTGAGCATCAGCAACAGCGGATTGATGATGGTCCAGAACGCCCCGCCGAAACTCCCGCGATACCGCCCCAGAATGTCGCGCCGCACCATCACGCGGATCAGGCCGCGATTGCGCCACACGGTCGATACCGGATAGACGAACGCCCGGCCGACGGCGCGCACCGCGCCCTCCCGGGCGAGAGAGGCGCGGGTGGCCACGCGCACCCGGTCCACGCGCGCCGCGCCGTCAACGGTAGAAGTCTCCACCAGCAGGAAGGGCCATCCCTGCTCGTAATACCAGCAGAGGTTTTCGCGCATCGGCGAGAGCAGCACCTGGTAGCGGCCGTCTTCCCTTGGCAGCTCGATTTCCAGGCGCACCCGCGCGGTCTCGCCGGGCTTCACCTCGCACTCCGGTGCCACGCGCGCGCCGTCCACAATCAGCGTGCCGGTGGCGGCGTCGAAGAGGTGATAGCCCACGCCGAAACCCTCGCTCGGGCGCCACGTCGCGGGCGAATCGTTGCGGACCAGAAAGGCGGCGTGCAGCCGGCGCGTACCCGCGTCGAGCCGGACATCGGGCTCCAGGTAGGCGGCGTTCATGCGTACGGCGTTCATGCGTACAACCACGCGGGATAGCGTTCGCGCACCGCGCCGATTTTTCGGCCCACGGCGTAAATGCCGTCGCCGCGCAGTTCGGTACTCAGGCGGTACCGCTCCAGCAGATGCAGAATCCAGCCGAACTCGGGATGCGGCTCATCGCGGAACTCGCCCGTCTCCAGCCTCGTCACCTCAAAGCCGGAATTCTCGAGCAGTTGGTGAATCTCGCGCGGCGCGTATTCGCGATTGTGCCGCGCGTCCACCTCGCCCGTGCCTTCCGCCGGCCGGATGTAGGCGTGGAAGAATCCGGGATGATACCCCTGCAGGATCCCCGAGATGCCGCGCAGCGCGGCGATGTTGGGCGTGGTCAGCACCAGGTGGCCGCCCGGCCTCAGGATGCGGTTGACCTGGCTCATCAGGTGCATCGGGTCGGCGAACAGGTGCTCGATCAGTTCACCGCAGATCACGGTGGCGAAGTGGGCATCGGGATAGGGAAACACGTCCTTCTCGGCATCGAAATGATCGATCTCGCACTCGAAGGTTTCGCCCTCGGCGTTGGTCACGCTGCGATGGTCGATGCGGCCCAGTTTCCCGTAGTAGCAGCCGCGCACTTCGCCGTAGCCGAGTTTGCTGCGCAACGCGGGCGTGATTTGCAGGTACGCACCCATTTCCAGGATGCGATCGTCCAGCTCGCCGGGCGGCGTGATTTCCAGCGTCTTGATGAGGCGCGTCTGATGCGTGTTGAGGTACGCTGCGGATGCGTCGCTGGTTGCCCAGCCTCGCAGGTATTCGAGGGTAGGGTGCGGCCGTGCCTCGGCCTCGGCATCGCCCTCGGCATTGCTCTCTCGATCGGGCGGGGCGAGGCTGGGCTCCACCGTGCCCGGCGCCCACTCTTTCCCTTGAATCACCGCCTCCAGGAAGCCGGCGTATTGCGCGGCCACCGTCGCCCAGTTGCACTCTCGGGCGACATAATCCCTGGCGCGTTCGCCCAACTGGCGAGCCACTTCGGGGCGCGAGACCAGCAGATTCAAATACTCGAAGATGAGGTCTTCCTCGCCGGGGCCCACCGGCACCTTCAAACAGACATCGTCGGGGAACTCCTGAAAGGAGCCGACCTCGGAGACCATCACCGCCTTGCCCAGCCCCAGCGAGCGCAATAGCGTACCCGAACTTTCGCCCACGGTGGGAAAGCGCAGGTTGAGCACGATATCGCAGGCGCCCAGGTAACCGACGAAGTCCGCGATCGGCGCGAAGCCCAGCACACGCACGTTGGCCGCGAGGCCCATGGAGCGGATCATCGCCTCCACCGGGAACTCCGGGTGCGGCTCGCCCACCAGAATCATTTTGACGTTCGGCATCAGGCGCAGCAGGCGGCGGAACGCGCGCAGGGATTCGGCGATGCGCTTGTACGGCTTGAGGTATCCGAAGATGCCCACCAGCGGGGTAACCTCATCCAGCCCCAGCTTGTGGCGGAACGAGTTGCGGTCGGCCCGCGGAATCCAGGCGCCGTGCGGAATCACGGCAGTGGGACCGGTAAAGCCGGCGGTGCGCATTTCCTCCCGCATGAAGCGGCTGTGCACCACCACGCCGCGCGACGCCGCCAGAATGCGCTTCGTCATGGGCACGCCTTCGTAGTCCGGGCCCACTTCCAACTTGCGGACCCGCTCGGCGAAAGCCAGCGCCGCCTCGCCGCCCTCGTACTCGCACTCGCGCACGTAGGCGTCCCAATCGCCGCGCTTGATGGTGAGATCGGCCATCAGGTGGTGCAGGTTGCTCTCGTGCATCACCACCACGCCGGGATGGCGCAGCGCGGTCTGGTAGACGAAACCGTGATGGCCGTTGTTGCCCACGTGGTAGAGCGCGATATCGAAGCGCGCCGGGTCGAAAGACTTCTGCGGGCCGGAAAACACATCGAGCGCCACCAGCGGCTTGAGGCTTTCGATCAGGGCTTCGGAATAATCGGCGATCCCGCTGCGCGCAGGCGGCAGCGGGGAAAAGAACGCCACACGCATTCTAGCGCACCAACTCCAGCGTAACCGTGCCGATACTCATCGGGATTTTGATCAGCAGCGGCGTGCGGGCGGCATCCCGCGCGTAGAAAATCTCGAAGCTGAAATCGCTCGCCGGACCTTTCACGCTGACGTTCAGGTGATCGGTCACCACCGGCTTGCCCGCCACCGGGATGTCCTGCGCCCCGGTGTAATCCATCTTCACCTCATAACCCGAGCCGAAAAAAACTTTGCCCGCGGGCGGCACTCTTCCCTGCCCCATCTCGCGCCGCGCGAAGTATTGGAACGAGAGCGCGTCGCGTCCGCAGGCGGGAAGGTCAAACTCGCTCTGGCCGCCGCCGGCCGGGACCAGCGTCTGCCGTTGCGCCCGATTCTTCTTCTGGTCGAACTCGGTCTTCTCGGTGACTTTCTTGGTTCCGTGGCTGATTTCGCGCTGCAAGGTGGACGAGCAAAGGTCCGCGCCGCTGGCGGTCGATTTGTATCGGTCGGAGATCGGAACCACCGGAATGAGCACGCTGGTGGACATGTCGAAATCCCAGCCGCCGTCGCCGGCCTTGTGGGCCGTCAAGGTCACGTCGCCCAGGCTACGGCCGCCGGGCCAGTTGACGCGGTAGCGCAGGGTCTCATTCTGGAATGGGAAGCCCGTCAGTTGGTCCGCCGCCAAAATCGGCGGAGCGCCAGCCATCACAAGCATGACAAGCAGGAGGATATTTCGAAAAGAAGTCATCGATGGGCTATGGTCTGAGAATATACGGCGCTGGTGGCGCGCGATTTCTCGAGTACGTCGTGGAAGACTGCGAGCGTCCGCTGCGCGGTCTTCTGCCAGGAGAAGTGCGCCGCGCGCTGTAATCCGAGCCGCTCCATGCGGAGGCGCAGTTCGGCATCCAACAGAAGGTCCGCCAGAGCGCGCACGATTTCGTCGAGCGCGTAGGGGTCGAAGAGAATGGCCGCGCCATCCACCACTTCGGGCAGCGCGGAAGTATGCGAACAGGTCACGGCCCGGCCGCAGGCCATGGCTTCCAGCGCCGGCAAGCCGAAACCCTCGTAGAACGAAGGGAAAACGAAAAGATCGCAGGCGTTGTACAACTGCAAGAGGTCCGCATCGGAGACGAAGCCGCAGAACTGGATGCGGTCCGCCACCCCGGAATCGCGCGCCGCCCTGTGCACCTGGTCGCCAAACCAGGTTTCCTTACCCGCCAGCACCAGGTTCTGTTTGAGCTGCGGATAAGCCTGTACCAGCCGGGCAAAGGCGCGGATCAACCCGATCTGATTCTTGCGCGGCTGCAGGTCGCCCACGGAAAGCACGAACGGCGCGTCGATCTGGAAGTGCTCGCGCACCACCGCCGACGCCGCCTCGCGCGCAATCGGCCGGAACTCCGACGCCGCCGCGTTGGGCACCACCACTACTTTGTCTTCGTCCAGTTCGCCGTAGACCTTAAGGATCGACGAGCGGGAAAACTCGCTGCCGGTCAGAATCTTGGCAGCCCGGCGCACGGTGCGCCGCACCGACCACTGCAACTGCCAGGCGCGATCGCGGGTGAAGTACTCCGGGTGCTCCAGAAAGCTCACATCGTGAACGCTCACCACCACGGGAACCGGGCACGCGAGCGGCGCCGTGTACTGCACATGCAGCAGGTCCGGCCGGTCTTGCCGCACCTTCATGGCGAGGTCAAACCCCAGGCGCACGAACGGGTTGGTAGCAATTCGCCGGGTTCGAATATTAGACGGGATACATTGGGCGGCACTCTCCGCCGACACGTAGGCAATGAACTCGTCGTCCTGGTCTTGGGCGGCAAATGCGTTCAGGAGACTCCGAACGTAGACCTCATTACCCGTGAGGTGGCGGCCGATGGCGTGAGCATCAACGGCGAAACGCATTAACGGTTACCAGTATAGCGGACCAGAATACCCTTCGGCTGAGTCAAAAGTCTAACATTTTCCAGGCAGTTTCCCATGTAAACTCCTTTTCCAGCAACAGTCTGCCAGCGCTGCCGATCTGCTGCCTCAGCTCCGTGCACGTCAACAGCCGTGTTACCGCACCGGCGAACGCCTCCGCGCCGTCGGCCAGCAGGGCATTCTCCCCGTCAAGGACCGGCAGGCCTTCGGCGCCAATCGTGGTGGATACCACCGGCAATCCGGCGGCCCAGGCCTCCAGAATCTTCAGACGAGTGCCGCTGCCCGTCAGTAAGGGTACCACCGCGACGCGCGAGCGCGCGAGTTCGCACACGGCGTCCACGACGGGGCCGGCGACTTCGATCCGCGGGTCGCCGGCGGTGAATCGCTCGACCGCGGCCGGGTTCTTCCCTACCAGGCGCCACACCAGGAGCGGCCAGCGGTCGCGCAGGCGCGGCCAGACTTCCCGGCGGAAGAAGCGCACCGCGGTCAGGTTCGGGTGATACTCCATGTTGCCGGAGAAGACGATGGCCTCCTCATCGCCGGCCGCCGGCAGCGGCGTCGGCGGCAGCGCGTTCGGATAGACCGCGACCCTGGCTTGGGGTGCCATGGCGCGGGCGAGAGCGGCGTCTGCCTGCGAGGTGGTGAGCACCAGCGAAAAGCGCGGCAGCCAGGCGCGTTCCAGTTCCCGCGAGGCGCGTTGGAACACGCGGTGGGCAGTTGCGGTGGCGCGGCCTTCCGCTTCGGCGCAGCGCCCGTGAAGCACGCTCTCCACGTTGTGCAGATCGAGCACCGTGCGCGTGCAGACCGGCGACACCTGTTCCAGGTAGGGCGCGCACCAGGAATGCTCGATCACGCCCAGATCGTACCGGGCGCCAGAGAGCGCGCGGGCGATCTGCGCCGAAAAGCCCGCGAAGCGGTCCACCAGCGGCGGAGTGCGCCGCACCACCCGCCCCGCATTGCGCAGCGCCCGGGCGGCGAAACCGCGCCGGTTGGGAGGCAACTCCAGCACGGTGACGCGGCGAACCAGGCGGATGGGGATCAGGCTCGCGGGATCGAGCGCTCCCGGTTGGCGGAAGACGATGACATCGACGTCGTAGTGACGCCCCAGGTACTCGAGCAGCGAGGCAGAGCGCAGCGACCCGCCCCCGGCGATCGGGTAGGGCGCTTCCGGCGCCAGGAAAAGAGCGGAGGGCCTAGCGGTCATGGGTCCTTAGCCCGCATTTCTCACAGGTGTCTGTGGGGTATGACGTGGCGCAGGCACTCATGCCTGCCGCGTCCCCACTCATGGGGACGCTCCTGGTTCGACACTGTGCCTCACCCGCAAAGTGTGTCGAGACGAGTCTCGACACGGCAGGCACGAGTGCCTGCGCCACGTCGGCTGATGGGTTGTGAGAAATGCGGGCTAGCAACACGTTAGTCAACTTACCCTCCAAAGCGGGCTCGTGCCTCCTCGTACACCTGACGGGTCAGTCGGGCGGTGCGTTCCCAGGAGAATTCCCTCGCGCGCGCCAGGGAATGCTGGCGCGCCGCGGCCGCCAGTTCGGGGCGCGACGCCATCTCCGCCAGCGCGCCCGCCAGTTCCCGCGGCGTATCGGCGTAGATCGCGGCATCGCCCGCCGCTTCCTCGACCGCTCGCGAGGCGATGACGGGCGCGCCGCACTGCATGGCTTCCAGGACCGGCAGTCCGAAGCCTTCGTAGAGCGACGGGTAGACAAACGCCAGCGCACCCGAATACAGCGCCGGCAGTTCCGAATCCGCGACTTCGCCCGCCAGGCGCAGTCCGGGCTCCGGGGGAATCTCGGGAGCGTCGGCGCGGCGCCGCCCGGCGAGCACCAGGTCCACCGCATGATGGCGCCGCATTTCGCGCCAGGCTTCCAGCAGCATGTCGAGATTCTTGCGCGGCTCCAGCGTCCCCACGAAGAGGAAGTAGGGCGGCGCCGGGGCGGGCGCCGTCGGGACGGTCTCCACCGGACGGAACCAATGGGCCGCGGCTTCCGGCACCGCCACCACGCGCTCCGGACGCAGACCGAAGCGCTCGATGGCCGCCCGCCGCACCTTTTCGCCCGGAGTAATCACCATGGTCGCCAGACCGAGTTCGAGCAGCACCGGCGTGCGCCGCCGGACGCGATGGGCGGCGTGATGCCAGCGCTGGTCCATCCACGGAGAGAGATCGTGCAGGGTGAGCACGCTGGGCCGCCGCGGGAAATACGGCACGGCGAAATCGGGACCATGCACCAGATCCGCCCCCAGCCGCCCCATCTCGCGCGCCAGTCCCCAAAGCCACCAGCGGCGCTCCATGGCATTGCGCGGGCCGCCGCCGCACTTCAAGTTGACCGGCGCAGGGGACGGCATGCGGAAGGGCTGGTCGGAGACCAGGAAGAATTCGTCCGCGGGGAAGCAGCGCGCCAGCGCCAAGCTGAGTTCGGAAGTGTAGCGCGCCAGCCCGCCGCTGGAGAGCGAGAGCGAAGCGGCCTCAATCGCCACGCGCATATGTTTTGGGGCTAAGATCCGGTCGTACGATTACCGTAGTTGCGTTCGTAATAAGTGCGGTACGCGCCAGAGCGCACGCGCGCCACCCAAGCCGAATTGCCGCGATACCATTCGATGGTCCGTGCCAGTCCCGTCTCAAAATTCATGATGGGCTGCCATCCGGTTTCGCGCATCAGTTTCTCACTGGAGAGGGCATAGCGCCGGTCGTGGCCCGGACGGTCCTTCACGTACTCGATCAGGCTCTCCGGTTTGCCGGTGAGCGTCAGCACCTGGTGCACGACTTCCAGATTGGGCAACGAACGATTGCCGCCGATGTTGTAGATCTCACCGTCGCGGCCCTGGTGCAGGATGGCCAAAATGCCCCGGCAGTGGTCCTCGACGTATAGCCAGTCGCGGACCTGCTGGCCGTCGCCGTAGACCGGTAGCGAGCGATCTTCCAGCGCATTGGTAATCATCAGCGGGATCAGTTTCTCCGGGAACTGGTACGGCCCGTAATTGTTGGAGGCGCGCGTGATCACCACCGGCAGCTTGAAGGTGACGAAGTACGACCGCGCCAGCAGATCGCTGGCTGCCTTGGATGCCGAATAGGGGCTGCTGGGATTCAGCGGATACCGCTCATCAGCTTCGGCGGGAGCTTGCAGGCTGCCGTAGACTTCATCGGTCGAGACGTGCACGAAGCGCGCGACGTGGTGCAGCCTGGCCGCTTCCAGCAGGGTGAAGGTGCCGTTGTAATTGGTGCGCACCACCGGTTCCGGCGAAAGGATACTGCGGTCGACATGCGACTCCGCGGCGAAATGCACGATGGCGTCCGGGCGTTCTTCGCCCACCAGCGCGTTGACCAGTTGCGCATCGCAGATATCGCCTTGTACGAAGCGGTAGCGCGGGTTGCCATCGACGTCCGCCAGGTTCTCCAGATTTCCCGCGTAGGTCAGCTTGTCGAGATTGACCACGTGCAGATCGGTGTCACCGATCACCATGCGGACAAAGGCCGAGCCGATGAAGCCCGCCCCGCCGGTCACCAGAATTTTCATGCAAAGTCGCTTCCTATCGCAGTCGCGGAACTACTTGTGCTGCGTCTCCCAATCGTAATTGATCCCGGGGTCGTTGTGGGGGATGCGCCCTTCGTCCTTGGGATTGTAGAAACGGTCGGTCAGATAGACCAGCAGGGCCTCTTCGCGGCCGATGACCTTGTACCCATGGGCCACGCCGGGCGGAATCAGCACCTGCCAGGGGCGCAGCCCGCCAACGTACATCGTGTTGCGCGCGCCGTGCGTCGGCGAACCCAACCGCAGGTCCACCAGCACCACCTGCAACAGGCCCTTCACGGGCGTCCAGCAATCGTGCTGGAAGAGGTGATAGTGGAATGCCTTCACGGTTCCGGGATAGCTGACGGCCGCCGAGATCTGCGTGCTTTCCGGCGGAAACCCGGCGGCCAGGCCGCTACCGATGCGCTGCACCTCCAGAAAGTAGCCGCGGTCGTCCGGGTAGAGGGGGAAGGGCTGCACCCGGACACCCGCGATCAGATCCGGGGATTGGGGTGAGCCGATCACCGAGCCGATTCCCCTGGGACATTCGGCAATCGCCAGGTCCAGGTCGCCGGACGAAATCAGCCGCGGCCCGGCCGTGGGGAACACAGGTTGCGCCATCAACTGCGTGCCGCCAATTCGGGAGCAAGATCGGCTTTCGTGGCTTCCGACTGCGCCACCAGATTCGCCGCGCGCAACAGGGAGTCGAACGTGCCCGCGTCGGTCCACCAGCCGTCCAGGTATGAGAACGTCATGGTGCCTTCGCGGATGTAGGCGTTGTTGACGTCGGTGATTTCCAGTTCGCCGCGCCCGGAAGGCACCAGCGTCTTAATCTTGTCGAACACGCTGGCATCGTACATGTAAAAGCCGGTGACGGCGAGGTTCGATTTGGGTTTTTGCGGCTTTTCCTCGATGCCGGCAATCCGGTCGCCGGAGATTTCGGCCACGCCGAAGCGCTCCGCGTCCGGCACTTCCTTGAGCAGGATGTGGGCGCCCTCGCTCTGCCCGCGGAAACGGTCGGCCGCCGCCAGGATGTTGCCCTGGATGACGTTATCGCCCAGCACCACGCAGATCTTTTGCCCGTCGGCGAAGTGTTCGGCCAGCGCCAGGGCGTCGGCGATACCGCCTTCGCCTTCCTGGTAGGTGTAGTTGATGTGTTTCAGGCCGAACTGTTTGCCGTTGGCCAGGAGGCGCAGAAAATCGCCCGAATTCCGCCCTCCGGTGACGAGCAGAATCTCTTGAATCCCGGCATCCACGAGGGCCTGGATCGGATAGTAGATCATCGGCCGGTCATAGATCGGCAGCAGGTGTTTGTTGGTGATTTTGGTGAGCGGGAACAATCTGCTTCCCGTACCTCCGGCTAGCACGACACCCTTCATAGGCTCCTATCATACCGTACCGGCTTCCGCCGCCGCCCGGCGCCGACACGCCGACACGCCGCGAAAACCTCGACGCTGATAGAATACGCTACATGGAACTTTACAATTGGGAGCAGCTACCGGCGGAGCAGATGAACCCCATGATCGTCCGCAAGGTGATCCATAGCGGGCAGATGACGATCGCGCGGCTTAACATCCGCAAAGACGCCGTTGTGCCGGAGCACAGCCACATCAACGAGCAGATTGCCAACGTGGAACGCGGCGCGCTCCTGTTCCATATCGGCGGCGTCGACAGGCGCGTGGGCGCCGGCGAATCCCTGGTGATTCCTCCCAACGTGCCGCACGGCGTGGTGGCACTGGAAGATACGGTGGTGACCGACGTTTTCACGCCGCGCCGCGAGGACTGGATTTCGGGCGACGATGCCTATCTGCGCCGCTGAGCCTCGAAGAACGCGCGCAACCGCTCGACGCATTCCACCGCCAGGACGCCTTCGACCACCTCGACGCGGTGATTGAGGACGGGCGAATCCGCCACCTGGAACTTACTGCGCACGCCGCCGAAGCGCAGGTCGCGGGCGCCGAAGACGAGGCGTTGGACGCGCGCGGCGACCAGCGCACCGGCGCACATCACGCAGGGCTCCAGCGTGCAGTACAGCGTGGCGCCGGTGAGGCGGTAGTTGCCCAACCGCGCCGCCGCCTGGCGGATGGCCAGAATCTCGGCATGCGCCGTGGGGTCGGTGCGCGCGATGGGAGAGTTGGAACCGCTGCCGACGATCTCCCCGCCGATCACGACGACGGCGCCCACCGGCACCTCGCCCTCGTGTGCGCTTTGACCCGCCAGCGCGAGCGCCTCCCGCATGAATTCCTCGTCCGTGGTCACCGAACCTCTATAATACGGAAATCCACTATGGCCGAACTTGAAATCCATCACGAAGACGAACACACCTCCGACCCGCTGGGGCAAAAGGTCGGGGTAATGGCATCCGTTCTTGCGGTACTGCTGGCGGTGGTGTCCATCGCCAGCCACCGCACGCACACGGCGGCGATCATTCACAAATCCGGATCCAACGACCAATGGGCGTATTACCAGGCCACGCGGGTCAAGCTGCATACCACCGAAATGGGCGAAAACATGGTCCACCTGTTGGGTGCGAAGGGAGAGGTCGCCGACAAGATGCTGACCGAATACGCCGGCCAGAAGAAAAAATACGAGGAGCAGAGCCAGAAGATCCAGGAAGAGGCCAAGGGCGCCGACGAAGCGGCCGAGGCGGACGAGCACCGCGCCTTGCGCTACGACGTGGGCGAGGGGTTGCTGGAGATCGGACTGGTGCTCAGCTCGCTGTACTTCATTGCGCGCAAGGGCATGTTCCCGGTGCTGGGCGTCATCGCCGGAGTGGCCGGCGTGGGGATCGCCATCACCGGGTTCTTGATGTGAAAACCGGGGTAAAACCGGGGGTAAAACCGGGGACAGACGGAACGTTTTCTGGTTTTCCCAAGAGAAAACGGAAAACGTTCCGTCTGTCCCCGGTTTAGTGGTGGAAGTGGCGGACGCCGGTGAAGACCATGGCCGCGCCCAGGCGGTCCGCCGCAGCCACTACTTCGGCATCGCACACACGCTCCCGCCGCCCTGAACGAAGGCAGTGGCGCCGTTCTGGGCGGCTGCCTCGACGCCATCGGCGAGAACGTGGGGACAGACGGGACGTTTTCTGGTTTTCCCAAGAGAAATCGGAAAACGTTCCGTCTGTCCCCGGTTTGTCCCCGGTTTAGTGCCTGAAGTGGCGGACGCCGGTGAAGACCATGGCGACGCCCAAGCGGTCCGCCGCCGCCACCACTTCGGCATCGCGCACGCTCCCGCCGGGCTGAATGAAGGCGGTGGCGCCGTTCTGGACGGCTGCCTCGACGCCATCGGCAAAGGGGAAAAAGGCGTCGGAGGCGACCACCGTTCCGGCGACCGGCAGCACGGCCTTCGTGGCGCCGAGTTTGACCGAATCCACGCGGCTCATCTGGCCGGCGCCGACCCCCACGGTCTGCCCGGCGCGGGCGTAGACGATGGCGTTCGACTTGACGTGCTTGGCCACCTTCCAGGCGAACTCGAGGGTGGCCCATTCCGCCTCGGAAGGCGCGCGCTGCGTCTTGACGACGGCCGCGGCGCGGTCCAACCTTGCCGAGTCGGCGGTCTGCGCCAGGTATCCGCCGGAAATCGATTTCACGGCCAATTCCACAACCTGGAGATCGGCGCCGGGGGCCACGCGCATGAGGCGCAGATTCTTTTTGGCGGCCAGGACGGCAACCGCTTCGGCCGAGTAATCGGGCGCCGCGATGGCCTCGATGAAAGTCTTGGCGATCTCGCGCGCGGTCTCCTCATCGATGGGGCGATTGATGCCGATGACGCCGCCGTAGGCCGATACCGGATCGGCTTCGAACGCCTTGCGATACGCCCCGACGAGCGTATCCTGCTCGGCGCAGCCGCAGGGATTGGTGTGCTTGACGATGGCCACGGCGGGGCGCTCGAACTCGTTGACCAGTTGCCAGGCAGCGTCCAGGTCCACCAGGTTGTTGTAGCTGAGTTCCTTGCCGTGGAGTTGCGCGGCGCCGGCGATTCCCTGGCCGGGCCGCCCGTACAGCGCGGCGGCCTGATGGGGGTTCTCGCCGTAGCGGAGGTCCATCAGTTTGGGCGCGCGGATGGCGAGGTCGCGCGGTAAGGGGCCGGCCGCGTCCACCTGTTCCAGGCGCGCGCTGATGGCGGAATCGTAGCCGGCGGTGGTGCGGAAGACTTTTTTGGCGAGCCGCCACCTGGTACCCAGGGAGAGTTCGCCGCCCGACGCACGCATCTCCTCGATGACGGAGGGGTAATCTTCGGGCCCGGTCACCACGGCGACGTCCTGGTAGTTCTTGGCGGCGGCGCGCAGCATGGTGGGCCCGCCGATGTCGATGTTCTCGATGAGTTCCGCGAGGGGTGCACCGGCCTTGGCGGCCACTTCCTCGAAACGGTAGAGGTTGACCACCACCATGTCGATGGGGACGATGCCGTGAGCTTGGATCGCCGCCATGTGTTCGGGGTTGTCGCGCATGGCAAGGATGCCGCCGGCGACGCTGGGGTGCATGGTCTTGACGCGGCCATCCAGCATCTCGGGAAACCCGGTCACGTCGCTGACATCGGCGACGGGGATGCCGGCGTCGCGAATCAGGCGCGCCGTGCCGCCGGTGGAAATGAGTTCAGCGCCCATGGCGGCGAGGGCGGAGGCGAATTCGAGGATGCCGGTCTTGTCGGTGACGCTGAGCAGTACGCGAGAGATCTTTGCCATCTACTGGCACGATAACACGCGCCACGCGAACGGCTGGCCGCGGAGCCTTGCTCGAAAATAGACGTTCGCCCTCTCCGAGACAACCGCTCCCTCACGGTCGCGGCTCTGATCGGAGCCGCGACCGTGAGGGAGCGATTTCTAATGCGCCGGACCTCAGAGTTCCAGCCGGCCCGAACCCTGCCC
>Ga0208716_1000416_pt1 | contig 18102 bp, 19 predicted proteins | sample NGESurdeep092012_8_FD_184482 | JGI IMG/M metagenome (GOLD analysis project Ga0208716, IMG submission 184482) | Arctic peat soil microbial communities from Barrow, Alaska - NGEE Surface sample 415-3 deep-092012 (SPAdes) | ecosystem: Environmental > Terrestrial > Soil > Wetlands > Peat ...
CTCTTGGACTCCATCCGAGATTTTTTTACGGCCAAAAAAAGCAGGACAGTAACGACGTTGCCCTTGCGGGATGAACAAAAATGGGTGGCCGGCCGTATTGGCTATATGCTCGTAAAATCGCTGGATACCAGTGAACGGGTGCACAAAGCAATGATCTCCCGCGGCTTTAATGGCGATGTGAAACTTATGCACGACTATGCGATACAAAAGAGGGATTACGCAACGATCGTAAGCTTCGCTGCGCTCAGCGTGGTTCTAGTATTCATCTCCCAAAACATCATTAAGATCTAATCGTCATCGCGAGGATACTTTGGATACATGTTTAACAACGAGTGTCAAGATATCGTTTTACATGGAACCTTACAGCAACTTGTCGAGAAGGTCGAACGAGGCGAGATGATTCCGAAGCTGCAGGCCTCGCACGCTCCTATGTGCAAGTTCTTTACCTCGTTCTATATCATCAGTGGCATTCGCCACGTAGTACCCCTAGTTCACGGCCTCAAATGAAACAAATCGCAATCTATGGCAAGGGAGGAATCGGGAAGAGCACCGTAGCTTCGAATATATCAGCGGCCCTCAACGAGCGAGGCGTTAAGGTCATGCAAGTCGGGTGCGATCCCAAGCGAGACTCCACAAGGATTCTAGCGGGGGGCCACCTCATCCCCGCGGTCTTAGAAATCTATAGAGATAAGCTCAGACAAGGGCAGGATGCGCACGCTATTTCGCTTGACGACATCGTCTTCAAGACCCCAAGCGGCATATACTGCGTTGAAGCTGGCGGTCCTGAGCCGGGAATAGGCTGTGCGGGACGCGGGGTGCTCACCGCTCTCCAGATCCTTAAAGATCTGAAGGCGTTCGAAACCTACGAGATTGACGTTGCCATCTACGACGTGCTTGGCGACGTCGTGTGCGGCGGGTTTGCGATGCCCATCCGTGAAGGGTTTGCGAGCGAAATCTACCTTGTTTGTTCCGGGGGCTTTATGAGCATCTATGCGGCGAACAACATCGCACGGGCGGTACAACGACTCGCACGTCGGGGCGACGCTGGGCTGGCAGGGATTATCTGCAACAGTAACGGCGATGAAGCGCTGGAGCGGGCGGTGGTCCCTGCGTTTGCCAAGCGTTTGGGCAGCACGTTCGTGGAGTTTGTGCCTCACAGTTCGGTCATTCAGGCGTGCGAGCTTGAAGGAAGGGCTGTGGTCGAACACGCCCCCCAATCAGATGAGGCAACCATTTTTAGAGCGCTCGCGCTCAAGGTGATGGAAAACGATACTAAAGTTATCCCTACGCCTGTTGAGGCGCTGCCCGAACTCGAAGAGCTATACAGGAAGAACGTGCTCAAGGTCAAGGTCGAGTGACGGTTATAGGTCTAGACGTGCCAATGGAGACAATCTTCGAGTTACAAAACGTCGCATACACCTATTTGGGGAAGTTCGAGGCGCTTAAGGACGTAAACTTGACAATGACTGCGGGTGAGCAGATCGTGGTAGTAGGGGCGAATGGCAGCGGAAAATCTACCCTCCTCTCTATACTCGCTGCGCTGATCTTCCCGACAACCGGGAAGTTCAATGCGTTCGGTAACGTCGTCAAAGAGGAGGCGTTCAACTCGCTTGATGGTAATGAGTTTGGCCGTTATTTCAGAAAAAACGTCGGTTTCGTGTTTCAAAACTCAGACATACAGCTATTTTGCTCCACTGTCTTTGATGAGATCGCCTTTGGGCCACTGCAACTGGGTTTGACCCAAGAGGAAGTCAAAAGACGAACAGAAGAGATAATGTCGCTGATGGGGATCTCAGGCTTAAGGGACAGAGCCCCTCATACGCTTAGTGGGGGTGAGAAAAAGAAGGTCTGCATCGCCTCTATACTCTCTGTTAATCCCAACGTGTTGTTGCTAGACGAACCTACGGCTGGGTTAGACCCGCGTAGCCAATTGTGGCTTATTGAGCTTATCCAAGATCTCGCTAAAGCTGGCAAAACGGTCATCACGGCTACTCACGATCTTGACATTATTGAGAAGATAAGCACGAGGGCTATCGTCTTCGGTGAGGATCACACTATCAAAGCGGATGCCGATAGTAGCGCGGTGATGAACGATCTAGAATTGTTGACGTCCGCAAACCTTATTCACAAACACATGCACCGACACGCTTCGTTAATGCACGAACATCTGCACGCGCACGAAGGGTTCCATCATCACGAGCACTAAATAGGTGACTCCTTTTTAAAGATAAACAAAACAGATATTCTTCGTTAGTTGTGCAAAAAAGAGAAAAAATGAACAGCTCTACAGCTGCCCATTGTTTTTCGAATTACGACTAGTTATTGCTTTACCAATGAGGATTAGCAAACCTCCCGAGAGTATCACTCCTATGATTGCTGACAGCCAATAGGCTAAACTTAAGTTGAGAAACGACTCTCCCAGGCTTGGCAAGGCATAGTCAGGAATAGGTGCCGTCCACGTGCTGGACACACTTTCAAGCCCCGCTGGGATAAACCCAACTAGCCCTTCAAGTTCCTCTGCGCCCCATTCTCCATAAGCAGTACCTACTGCAAGCAAGCCAATCGGCACTACTACGATCATTACCGCGAGCACAATTAACAAATTCCTTAGAAGTTTGTCCATTGATCACACCTCGATTTCCGTTGGCGCTGCAGGAACGGCGTCCCTTTTTTGGTCTCCGCGTGCTTTGTAGTTGAATATGATCGTAGGATCAAAGCGAGCTATATACCCAAAGGCTAGAGCCGTTACAACTGCTTCCACGAAGCTGAAGAATAGCATGTGTTCGATCAACATTGCCGGCACAGTTATAGAGAGCCCGTACGGCATATATAATGGGGTGCCGTCGGCTGCGTGCTCGAGCATTGGTTGGAGGCCAAGCTCAACCCCAGTGGCGAACGCACCGGCAGTTAAGCCTAGATACCCTGCAACTCCCGCTGCGAGAATTCTTCGATTTGATGTAATCTCTGTTTTTCCGCTAATGAACGAGTAAACATAGAACGCAACGAACGGAATGACGAATGCCATGTTAAAACAGTTCGCTCCTAACGCGGTTATCCCCCCGTCGCCGAAAAGCAAAGCTTGTATGAGAAGCGCTACCGAAACAGTTACAACCGCGACCCACGGCCCCAATATGATTGCTATGAGCGCGCTTCCCACTGCGTGCCCAGTGCTTCCGCCTGGAATGGGCACGTTGAACATCATGATGACAAACGAGAAGGCAGCAGCTAGCGCAAGATACGGCACTTGTCTATCCTTAAGATTTTTTCGAAGCCAATCTCCTGCGTAGAGCCAGATCGGGATCATCACAAGCCACAGAATTCCGTATGTAATCGGTCCGAGATATCCGTCTGGTATGTGCAACTATATCACCACAACGAAATGCGGTGACAGTTATAAAAAACTATCGAATCGTAACACGAAAAACACATAATTATCTGAAAAGTAATAACGTAGCTACAGAAGAGTTCATCATAATAACACGCGGATGTAGTTATGACGATACACTCCTCCCTTTCGGATCAATTTACGTACCACAATGCACGAAGCCCGTTAGATCAAAGTCACAAACTAGGGCATATGTACTTTAAGCTGAGACATCGCTATATGCCCACGGTGGTTGTGTCATTTGACAGATCTATGGGATCCCTCAGATTACTACAAGCACTCGTATCCACAATACGCGTTCGCGTTGGGCCTAGTGGGAAGATTGGCACTTCGTGGTGACGAGCACATTTTAGATGTTGGCTGTGGCGACGGGAAGATAACAGCTGTGCTTGCCGCACGCGTATCACACGGTTCCGTGCTCGGCATTGATATCTCTACTGAAATGATCGCATTTGCCCAAAATATGTTCTCTCAAACTGCGTATCCTAACCTCTCATTTAGCTATGGAGACGCTTCGAACCTCACTTTTCAAAAAGAATTTGACGTTATTGTAGCATTTGCCTCTCTCCACTGGACCGCAGACCTAGTCACGGTGCTGCTAGGCATCAAGTCCAGCCTCGCGCCAGGTGGTCGGTTCGCAGCACAGCTCATGGCGAAACGATTTACAACACAAGGGAGAAGTGGGTCCTCGTTGCACCAAGCGCGAAGGGAAGTCATGGCTCGTCCTGCTTGGAGACCCTATTTTCGGGAATTTAAGAAGCAAGGGTTGGTTTATAGTGCCGATGAGTACGAAAAGCTGTTGCGCGATGCTGGTTTTACCCCACACCGCGTCGAGTTCGTTACGGAAGATGTGACGCACCCTGGGATAGAAGCGCTAAAGGGGTGCGCTCGAGCAACGTGGCATCGATATACTAGCTGCATTCCGGCCGAGCATCGCGACGCCTTTCTTGATGAAGTCGTACAGCGCTTCATTGAGCAGTACCCCCCAGATAGTGGTGGCCAGATACATGTTCGTATGAAAATATTGGAGGTCGAAGCAACAGTAACGGGCGACTGACTTACCTCAAGCTTCTGTATAGGCAGCTAATAACACGCATCAAGGAATAGACACGGAAATGACTTGCGCACGAGCTTTACCGCACGAACAGTCGTAATCAATCGGCCGCCATCAGGTTGTTGAGGACTTATCTGCGAGTTTTCTAAGTAGAACCGAAGTATTATTCACCTTGCCTGATGGCAGTACCCTCGCTAACTCTTGAAATTCGGCCAAATCCCTTGTGGACAATCCTATATGCGCCAGTGATAAGCAAAGACCTAACGGGGTTTCAAGAGATGGGACGGATGCTTCAGACAGGTAAGGTCAACAATATCTCGGTTCTAATCAGGAAGGATCGGAGCAAGCACTAAGCTGAGAGCAACGTGGACGGGTAGATAGCAAAACTTGGCCTGCGTGCGTATTTTGGTTTGTTTGGCCTCAACAAGCGATGCAATGACGATCTTAGCGCCTTAGCAGCGGAGGTAACCATTTATACCAAGATGACATCGTAGCAATTTGAATCAGCTAACCTTTCCTAATAGGTTTGCGTTATTTCCTTGTTACAATCATTCAGCAACACACTAACTCAGAATAAGCGTTATTATGGCTCACGTGCCCCTTTTTATCGATCTAAAAGACAGGTGCATCGTCATATTCGGCGGTGGGCGCGTTGGGGAAAGAAAGGCCAAGATGTTTTGCGCCTACGGGCAAACTACAGTTATAAGCACAAGCTTTACAGCTGAATTGTTAAAAATGGCAGAAAGTGGCCTAATCGACGTGATTGCAGACGACTTGAAAGATGTGAAGAAGTACCTTACAGGTGCTTTTATCGTCGTTCCGGCAACCAACAATCGCCCCCTCAACACGTATATCGCCGACCAAGCGAAGGCAATGAATATCCTCGTCAACCAAGTAGATGGCATAGGCGAGGTTATCGTGCCGTCGATTATCAATAAAGACGATATCCACGTCGGGATTTCGACGATGGGGAAAAGTCCCGCATCAGCTCGATATCTCAGACTGCGTATCGAAGAGCTCATAGAAAACGTTGCCCGGATGGTGGCTCTCCAAGACAAACTGCGAACCATTTTAAAAAAGAAGATTGTTAGTCAACTCGAGCGAAAGCGCATCCTTGAAATAATTATAAACGACTCAGGAGTGTGGACCGAACTTGCGCGTAGCTACGACGCGGGACTTCAAGCGGCACTTGAAATCGTAGAAAATGAACAATTGATGCTGCAGGCAAAAACAAAAGGGGGCCATACATGAATGGGACATGCAACCTTTCAATAACGCACAAGTGGGCAAGCCTAAATGACTTAGAGTGCGCACGCATTGACAACGTGGAGGGCGCATTGAAGGCGATGCACGCTACCGACGGCGTTAGCGAATGTGTCATCATACAAACCTGCAATAGGATTGAGCTCTACCTCTATGTGACGAACGAGTTCGACGTTAACTCATTTATAACGCGTTTCTTCCCATCTGTGTCGCCAGAACTCATTGGCCGATACGAGGCGCGCGAATCACTCAGGCACTTAATGCGACTGGCATCAGGCCTCGATTCTATGATTGTAGGTGAGGACCAGATACTCGGCCAGCTTAAAGAGGCGGTCGAAATAGCGACCAAAGAGGACACATTAGGTCCTGATCTGGGCTTAGCATTATCCAAAGCGATTAAAGTCGGAAAGCGTGTACGAACAGAGACGCACATCAACCGCGGCTCAGTGTCCGTCGGCTCAGCAGCGGTTGACCTCGCCGAACGAGTCATGGGTACCCTCGAGGACAAGGCGATTCTGAGCATCGGAGCCGGTGAGCTGGGAACGCTCGTGGCGGTCGCCCTCGCCGAGCGAGAGCTCAAGGCGATGTTTTTCTCAAACCGGACCTTTCGGCGCGCGCAAACCCTCGCCAAAAGGCTTGGAGGCACTGCGGTCCGATTTGACAATATAGACGACTATCTGTGTCAAGCAGACTTGGTAATAAGCGCTACCGCAGCGCCGCACTACATACTTCCCTATGATAAAGTACGTCGAGCGATGCAACAACGACACGGCCAGTCACTCGTCATCATCGACATCGCCAATCCGCGTGACGTTGAAGAAAGTGTCGCTACGCTCGACAACGTCGACCTACACAACATCGACGATTTACGCAAGATCACCGAACAAAACCTTAAGAAGCGACGTTCCGAAATCGGAAAAGTGGTCGCGATCATCAACCAAGAGCTCGACCTGCTCGAATGGCAATACAAGAAAGATCGCGCAAATGACCTTATTGCGAGCTTGTATCAGAACGCAGAAGAACTTCGAGCGCGCGAGCTCGAAAAAGCGTACAACCGTCTACGATGCGAGGAAGATCTAAGTAAGTACGAACAGATCTTAGAAGACCTTACAGGTTCAATCGTGAATAAACTACTTTTTGAGCTTACTGCATCACTCAGAGAGGCAGCCGCTAACGACGATTATGACTTGATGAGTTCAGCGCATAAATTATTCAAACGTCAGGAGGTTTAAGTGACCAAGCGACCCGCACGGCTTCGTAAAAAGGGCGTCAGAAATTTGGTCCGAGAGACATCACTGCTCCCAAGCGATCTGATATGCCCTCTATTTGTCGATGAGAATGCACAAAAACCTATAGCTATCCCCTCCCTGCCGGGATTTTATCGTCACACCGTCGAAACGGCAGTATCCGAGGCCGAGGCGATCACAGAACTCGGTGTTCCAGCGATCATCGTATTCGGGGTGCCACGCTCAAAAGACGAGACGGGGAGCGCTGCGCTTAGCGGCATCGTGCAAGACACTATAAGTGCGATAAAAACGGAGGTCCCAGCAGCCACCGTCATTGCTGACGTGTGTCTGTGTGAATATACAAGCCACGGACACTGCGGCATCGTCAACGAAGAGGGTCTAATCCTCAACGGCCCGACGCTTGAGATGCTGCGGCGTGTTGCAACCTCATACGCTCGCGCCGGGGTCGATATCGTCGCACCTTCGGGAATGATTGACGGGATGGTCGGCGCTATACGCGCGCAGCTCGATGAGGAGCGGTTTGACGGAGTCGCGATTATGCCTTACGCAGCTAAGTACTACTCGAGCTTCTACGCACCGTTTCGCGATGCTGTGGATTCAGGATGTGCTTTTGGAGATAGGTCCGCTCATCAAATGGACCCAGCAAATACCGACGAAGCGGTTCGTGAGGTACGTCTGGACCTAGAAGAGGGCGCCGACATTATTATGATCAAGCCCGCATTGCCTTATCTCGATATCATTTATCGAATTAAGCAGACCTTCGGTGTTCCTGTAGCCGCATATAGCGTTAGTGGAGAGTACGCCATGTTGCGCGCTGCAATAGATAACGGGAATTTGACTAATGATGCCATTCTTGAGACGCTCCTCTCAATCAAACGAGCCGGAGCCGACATGATCGTTACCTATTTTGCCAAAGAGGCGGCAAAGACCCTGGATTATGAGTGAGAGGTGGCGATGCAAACAGACGGGTCTGAGAGACTATATAAAAAAGCTTTGAAGCTCATGCCTGGTGGCGTTTCAAGCCCGGTTAGGGCGATAGATCCCTATCCGTTTTACGTCCATAAGGCAAGCGATTCGCGAATATGGGACGTGGATGGAAACGTGTACATTGATTACTGCATGGGCTATGGCCCACTCATTCTCGGTCACGCTCACCCTGCCGTGCAGGAAGCAGTGACCCAGCGTCTAAAACTAGGATGGGACTACGGAACCCCTATTGAGGCTGAGATCGCTCTCGCAGAGCGCATTCAAAAAGACCTCCCCTCAATCGAGATGCTTCGATTCGTGTCAACGGGAACTGAGGCTACGATGAGCGCTATTCGCGCCGCCCGTGGGTTTACAGGAAAAGACATTATCGTAAAAATTGAGGGGGGCTACCACGGCGCCCACGACGCAGTGCTCGTCAAGGCAGGATCGGCTGCAATCTCCACTGCGAGCTCACTCGGGGTGCCGGCCGAAGCTATAAAAAACACTCTTCAAGTCCCGTTCAATGACATTGAGGCCCTATCTGACGTCTTAGAAAAAGCTGAACCTGCGTGCCTTATCATAGAACCGGTGATGGGGAATATTGGTCCAGTGCTGCCTGAGACGACCTATCTCACAGAAGTTAGAAAAGTCACCGAAGAGAACGATACGCTCCTGATATTTGACGAGGTGATTACCGGATTCAGGCTGTGCACCGGAGGCGCTCAGTGTCTTTACAACGTCACTCCTGATCTCACAACGCTAGGGAAAATTGTCGGTGGCGGATTTCCGATTGGGATATTCGGAGGCAAAAAGGAGATTATGGAATGCGTTGCTCCATCAGGAGGGGTTTTTAACGCAGGTACATTCAGCGGGCATCCAGTTTCGCTTACAGCAGGAATTGCGACGCTTAACGTGCTCAACGAGGAGGGTTACAAACGCGTCAATGGTTTGGGTGACCTCCTAAGGAGGATGCTCGTCGACCTCCTCGAAGAACTTGACATCCGTGTTACGGTGCAAGGAATCGGCACGCTGTTTCAGATCTTTTTTACCGAAAAACCCGTTAAAAACTATCAAGACGCGCTCACCAGTGACGTCGACGCTTACAAGAAATTGGCTGCTTTTATGCGCGAAGAGGGCATTTTCTTAGCTCCTTCGCAATTCGAGACGAACTTCATCTCACTTGCACACTCAAACGAAGACGTCGAGTACACCATTCGTGCGTACGCTAACGCGTTTAAACGGCTGTATAACCTAGACGTCGACACCGCGGGCTACTAACCCCAATAACGACCGCAAACAACTGGTAGGGCGTGATCTAAATACTGCGTATTGGCACCAGAGGCAGCAAACTCGCATTGGTTCAAGCTAAGATGGTCAAGAGCTTACTCGCCAAGAATGGCGTTGAAAGCGAGCTCATCATCGTTCAAACGAGCGGCGATAATTTTGCCGATAAGCCCTTCCGAGAGGCAGGTATTGGCGCATTTGTGAGAGATATCGACGACCTCATGCTTAAGGGCGAGATCGATATTGCTGTGCATAGCATGAAGGACGTACCCACAAAAAGGCCAAAAGAGATTGGCATCTGTGCCGTTATGCCACGTGCAGCCCCATACGATGTTTTAATTTTCGAGCGTTCGTTGCCTAAAGGAGCTACTATAGGTACCTCGAGCTTGCGACGACAGGCGCAACTTGCTCGATATTATCCATCCTACAACCGCAAACAGATTCGGGGCAACGTCGACACGCGAATAAGAAAACTAAGGGCAAACGAGTTCGACGCGGTGATTCTCGCCAAGGCGGGACTAGACCGTCTCGGCATTAACATCAAAAAGAAACGTTTACCATTCATTCCATCACCAAACCAAGGGATTATCGCCGTGATGGCGAATCAGGAAAGTGACGATTTCGATATAGTCGCTAAGATCAATGACGAGCAAACATTTATTGAAGGCATGGTTGAGCGAGTTATAATGGAGACTTTAGGGGGTGGGTGCTTAGTCCCCCTAGGCATTTTGGCGCACCTAGAAAGGGAGTGGGTGCACGTCGTTGCCGAGGTGCTCTCGCTCGATGGAAAACGTATAGTGCATCTTACCGATCGCATACCTATTGATAGCTACGAACGAGCCTCGAAAGAGTTCGCCCAAAGAATGAAAGAAGACGGAGCAGCCTCGTTGATTGCTGAAGCTGTTGTATCTGTTTCAGCGCTTGACTGAAAAAGGAAACAAAAAAAACATGTCTGAAGGGAAGGTGTTCTTAGTAGGGGCAGGACCTGGTGACCCAGGCCTATTGACCCGAAAAGCCGAACGAATCATAAAAAGCGCTGATATTGTGCTCTACGACAAACTTGTCGATGACCGAGTAATCGCGCTTGTTCCTAAAAAGGTAGAGCTTATAGACGTGGGGAAGGACCCGAACCACCATAAGGTTCCACAGCATAAGATCAATGATCTGCTTGTCAAATACGCGAAAAAGGGCAAGACGGTAGTACGGCTTAAAGGTGGCGACCCCTACGTATTCGGTCGCGGTGGAGAGGAGGCCGAAGAGTTAGTCGCCCATGGAATCGATGTGGAGATAGTTCCCGGTATTTCATCAGCCGTGGCGGTTCCAGCGTATGCAGGTATCCCTGTTACGCACCGAAAGTACGCTTCCACATTTACTATCGTCACGGGCCACGAGGCCACGGGCAACGAGCTTAAGTGGGATGTTCTCGCTCAACTAGATGGCACGCTAGTTATCCTGATGGGCGTAGGCGCCCTCAAAGAGAACGTTGCGAATCTTATAGCTTTTGGCAAGCCTGCGCAAACACCGGCAGCGATCATTGCACAAGGAACTACCAGCCGCCAAAAAGTCGTTTTAGGCACCTTAGATGACATAGCAATCAAAGCTGAAACAGCCAACGTGGAAGCTCCAGCGGTGCTAGTTGTCGGTGACGTTGTAAAACTCGCAAACACATTAAGACCCCAATATGCAGACACTAGCGATCATTAGACCTGACAGACAACTAGAGGATTCAAAAAAAGTCGTCGAAGCCTTCGGTTATAGAGCGTTGGCAACCTCTATGGTCGATATCACCCCTATAAGCGACTCGCTTTGGTCCACTTTCTTAGACGACCTAGCGAAAGGCGAGGTGGACTACCTAATACTCACGAGCGCAAACGGTGCACGTATTTGTGCGCAGCTCGGACTCAACGCTGCTAGCATCCCTAAATCCACGCGCGTCGTGGCCATAGGACCCGCAACCAGATCTGCGTTGCTTAAAGAGCAGCTTCGCGTTGATCTTATGCCGTCAGAGTATAGCTCACACGGCATCGTTCGGACGCTCAGCAACATAGCAGGAAAAAAAATCTGGGTCTTACGCAGCGCTTATGGCAGCTCTGAACTAATCCAAGGTCTTAAGAAAGGCGGCGCAGCCGTTAACGAAGTCGTGCTTTATACGCTTAAAAAGCTCTGTGGTCCACTTCAACGAAACTTTATACTGGAGGTAACAGAAGGTGATGTGGCAGGCGTGCTATTTACGAGCGCCATGACGGTAAAGGCTTTTTTTGACTGCGCTGACCTAATGGGAACTCGCGACCGGCTCATCGCACGACTCGCGCATCAACTCGTTGGGGCTATTGGAATTCCTACAGCCGATGCGCTTCGTTCGTACAATGTGGAAGTCGACGCTTTACCAAAAGACGCCACATTCAGTGCACTAGTCTCAGTAGCACATGCAGCCCTGAAGAATCGCGCATTGTAGCGCGCGAAAAATTCTCTATGAATATACCTGTAGCTATATGCATAACCGTGATGGCTCCAAATCTCGCCGATGAAGGGCGTGTTATGTGCGACTGGCAAACATTGGCTCGCACCGCACCGTTGAACGAGAATTGCAGGAGGTATGCGTAAACTATTCGGGTAGACCAGTGAAGCGCGCCGGAAGCACAACCACAGCTACTGATCCTCCGCTTTAGCAGAGCCTAAGACGATGATTATTAGGGAGATCGTTTACTGTGAGCTGTTCGGTCCGAAAACTTCGCGCACGATCTTGCGAAGTTGGCAGCAAGATTGGGGTACGAGAGCGGATGGACGTGAGTGAATGAAGCGAGGGTTTGTCCTACTTGTATTCCATCGCGACCGTCTGAAATACCAGTTCCTTTTTGCAGCTGAAACGCAAATTGAGGCTTGTTATCTAGATCAGTAAGTTCGGAATAGTGAAATTCGTGGCCTCGAAACTTGGTTCCTTTTAGTCCAATGACGTTATTGCAAACAGTCGTGCCAGCAACATAACCGATAACACGCTTGTTGGCCATATCGGCATTTGCTGGAATGACGCCTACCATCTTTGAGCTTCGCCCGCCGTATGTCAGCGATTCGGTCAGATACATGAGGCCGCCGCACTCTGCGAACACGGGCAAGTCTGCTTGAGCGTGTGACGCGATCGAATCGTGCATCGAACTGTTGCGTTCCAGCTCATCAGCGAAGATCTCAGGGTATCCCCCACCTATATAGAGGCCATCAACGTCGGGAATCTCCTCATCATGTAAAGGACTAAATGGGATGGTTTTTGTGCCATTGAGAGAAAAGAGGTCAAATAAATCCCGGTAGTAAAAGTTAAAAGCCTCATCGCAAGCGACGCCTATACGCACGCGCTTCTTATTTCCAACCCCTTCTTTTGAAGAGACAAACACCTTGGGCTTAACTCTTGGCAGCTTCCCAGCGCTTTTTGCGATTTGGAGCACCTTGTCAACATCGATGCTTTGAATTGCGTCCTCAATATTATCAAGTTGTTTTCTAAAATTGCCGTCTCGTTTAAGCCCTTCAGAAGCAGGGACGAGACCCAAATGGCGCATCGTTAGGCGCATTGAATCCTTGCGTGGGACCTGTCCTATGACCTCAATACCGGTGTAATGTTCAATGGCTTTTTTTGCCTTAGCCGCATGCGTTAGGCTGCCAATTTTGTTGAGTATGACCCCTCTTATGTCAATTCGCCTGTCAAATGAGCTATAACCCTTAACGAGTGCTGCCGTGCTCCGTGTAATGCTTCGTGCGTCGATAATGAGTATGACCGGGCAGTTGAGCATCTTAGCGATTTGCGCTGTGCTTCCAACGTCACTTAAGCTTTCCAAACCTTCGTAGAGGCCTCTTACACCTTCTATGATTCCGATATCTGCACCGCGCATTGCGTGATAGAAAGTCTCAATAATCGCATGCCGGTCCATTAAGTAGCCGTCGAGGTTACGTGAAAAGCGTCCTGTAACCTCTGAGTGATAGCTCGTATCAATATAGTCTAATCCGACTTTGAACGGCTGGACAGTATGTCCTTCCTTGGATAAAACTGACATCAGCCCGGTTGCGATTGTCGTTTTTCCCGCGGAACTCCTGTCAGCGGCGAGAAGTAGTCGGGGTACGTTACTATTTGTGTGCTCCATTGTATATTAGCGCGGCGTGCAAATAGGGGGGCTCTGAGATGTCATTCCGTTTTTGCAGTTCTTTCGCTCTCTTCTAAAAACACTGCTCGTAAAGTCTCTCCAAGTTCTGATGGCACGATGTGACTTACGCCGAGCGTCTTTGGATGTAGGTCTATCTCGACCGTTACGTGCTCGTGACCAAGTTGTTTTAAGGGCTCCACTTGTCGTGGCCCATTGGTGACTGAAAAAATGGTTTTTCCCTCTAAACTCTTCATCGGAACAGCGTGAGGAACGCCCAATAGGACCGCAAAGTCATAGTCGCTGTAGTGCTTTTCAATCAAGCGTCCAGCATTAACCCCTGTGACAGGATACTCATCCAATCCACCTGTGATGTAGTCGATGGAAACACCGATTGCTGCTAAGTCGTTTAAAATATTTTCTGCGTGCTTTCTAAGTCTCGGTAATCCAACGTTAACATCCAGATTGGCAAAAGTCTTGAGGTAATCGTTACCTATTTCGCGTGCAACGGTTGAGAGTGCGACTAGCACATCAACAAATTGATAAGCGGTCTCTTTTTTGGCATTTAAAACGATTAACCCTTTCTTTTTATGCTCTAAAAGCTCCAGCAACTTCCTGGCAGTAACGTATTTGATATCACCGCGCGAAGGGGAGATATACTCCTTGCTTGCCACTCCAGCCATTTTTTCAAGATTGGTCGCTTCGACGAGTAGCTCTTTTTGTCGGAGATACTCAGCTTGATCGATCACCCTTGCTTGAACCGCTGCGGCAAGCGTCACGATGGCGCCGTAAGTGTTGTCTCGGTAACCGGCGTGAATATCAACTTCAATTACAGGGCAGGGCGGGGTTGCGTCACGTACAGCCTGATGGATATCTTCGCCAATTATCATGCTTGCACACGAGCCGATAACGCCCATAAGTTTTGGATCGAAAAGCTCCACTGCTCGTGTAATCACCTTTGCTAGGATTTTGTCGCCTCCGAACACGAAATTGGTCTCATCCATTGCTGTCGTAATAACGCGAATCCCGTCCTCTTCGAGGAGTCGGCTATGCTTGAAGCAACAGCCTGATGGCCCGTGTATAATCACGACATCAGTTTCCAGATCTCGAAGCGTATAAAGCGCGGCGACGATTGAGCTTGGTCGAGGGTGGATTACCTGCTCAGTAGTTTTGTCTACCCCGCGCGCGTTTGATGACACTTTTTGCTACCTCCACATTTTTACACATGAAATAATGACGTCACTGATATCGGTCAGCTCGAGAGCCTTGCGTAACGCACTCTCTAGGTTATTCGTTTGTATGACCCCTTTCCCCAAAGTTCGTTCTTGATCGCTTACGAATACGACGTGGTCGAGTGAATCACTTTGGGCAAGTGATAAGAGAGCCTCTGTAGCTATTCCTTCGCAGACGTTTGACTCTAAGCCGATGATTAAGACAATTTTATGGCCAACTTTCTTGAATGTAAGTCCATACTGTATTGCTTGTTTAATCGACGCCTCATCGAGGCCAGAGTTTGAGTTATCGATGAGAAATCGTCCGTTGAATGTTGCTGCAGACATCCTCCCTAACACTCCCTTGAAGTGCGACAGCTGACTGCTAATCGTGTCAGGGCTAAGGTTCGCCGACAGTGCTGCAGCTGTAAAACACAATAGGGCGCTTTCATAACTCTTAAAGTCAAAGTCGCCGGACAGGGCAAAGTGTATTTCTCCCGATGCCAAACTTCCATCCATACGCTCTAAATCGGAGTATGCCATCGTTGCCTCATTGCTTCTTTTATCCTCGTATTGTACGTTTGCCCTCCCATCGCCAAAGGTATTAAGGCAGCATTTCTGTTTTACGGGGGGCGCTACATCTATTGGCGCGACAAGACACGAACTCTCCTTAGCGTTTGTTATCATCTGCAATTTTGCCAACGTTGAAGTCTTTGTATGTTGCGCAATTTCGTACTCAGGCAACAACGTCGTAATGATGTTTACATCGGCAAGTCCAGTTCCACCAAGCGACACCTCAAAGATGTATACCTCAGGATCGAAGTCGAATTTCTTTGTTAGGTCTATTGCAGTCAATATGCTTGCGGGGGTGATGCTCAGCCGTCTTTTAGCGATATACCTGCCATTTTCAGAAACCTCAAGTCCGAGACTCGTTAACGTTAGCAGCTTTCGATCCGCGTATGCGTTACCCAAAAGCGCTGCAGTCGACGTTTTTCCTTTGACGCCGGTCACCTCAAACACGAGAGCGTCGTTCAACTCTCCCGATTGTCGCACAAGCTGTCCCACAGCTTGGTGGTGCGTCAACACCGGGATTTCCAGCGCTTCAGCGCGCGCAACAAGTGGGGTGTTAGCGTGAACGGGTGTTATTACCACGTCAAAGGAGTCGACTACGTCAGGCGTCGGTGTATTGTGATAAATATTGAACGCAACTGCGGCCGCTCCAATTTCGCGCAGTTTTTTGCAGATCTCGCGCGCCCCGTGAATTGTATCTAAAACAGCTACGTTCTTTCCGCTGAAGTCCATGAGGGCTTTAAGCCTCTTCAAGCCTTTTGAGCGCTAAATCAGCTATACAGGGGTCGATACCAAGTGGCTCAGCATAGATAACGTCAATAGTTCTATTGTCGAACGAATGCGTGGTTCGGCGTTGGCCGTCTGTCAACCCGAGAATCTCAGGGATATCCTTCAAGGTGTGAATCCCGTGAGCGAGAAAGAGCGGAAGCACGTAAAGCGTTTTTACGTCGGTAGAGGAAAAACTTTCAATACCCTCCTCAACGGTTGGGCGATCCATATTAAGATACGCGGTTTTTATGATTGCGTCGTTCATTTTTTCTGCTAGCATGTTTGCCACAGCTTCTACGGTATTTTTGTTATAGGTTAGCTTGCTCCCGTGACCTAGCACGAGTACTCCAAAGTTTCCTTCCATTAAACTCCTCCAATTAGTGTGTGCGAATTGTTCTTTTTGATATTTAACGGTAAAGCTCACCTAAAGTAGCGCGATTGAGCTCGAATACGCAGGTTAGCAAGTTTTTGGGTTGCATCAGCCAAGTTGGGGAGAATCTTCATAGAGATGCCGACTATAAGTTGGTTTTCGCTCACTTTTGCGTATTTGCGAGAACCTACGCACTCACAGAAAATTATGCTTAGATCATCTATCATGAAATGATAGCAGCCACTTATCCACGTCATCGGTCCCATAATAAGCTTTTAATGCTTCTTTTACCCCCGCTCTAACAAGTTTCGAAACCCTACTTCCAAACGGGGTAGCGGGTCCGCCGTATAAAATCGGTTCACCCTCGCCGGTTTGTTCATAAGCGATTATAATCGCATCGCTCGTCGTGCCTGTGAATTCCAGTCCCTTGTCGATCAGGGCGCGCGTCTTTGCTTCCGTGGCGGTAATTATCGTTCCTGCGATCGCCCCTTCGCTCATTTTTTCAGAAGATATGACAATTATGTTAATAGTTCCAAACGACGACGGATTCGTGAGCCCTGCAGTCACAAAAACTGTCACGCACCCATCGCTCAGAATCCGTACGTTCTTCATCTCAACTGCTGTGAGAAGCGCGAGACAGTCCTCCTCAAGCGTCATTGATGCTGCCACTCCCTCAATATAGCTCTTCGGATCGTCGTGAGAAAAATCGTGGGGTACTTGGATGTTTAGGATATTGTTTACCGCCCTTCTACCGCCGTTCACACCACTGCTCAGGGCTTCAAAGTTGCCTTTAATCACTAATACTCGGTCCAATATCTCATATTCCACACTTATTCACCTTTAAGCAATACAAACGTAAACGTGCTATCCAACGTGTGACGCTACGTATTCTACGAGAATAGCAAGCTCTGTGAAAACGAGGCATCTCTCTCGCAAGTCCCCATACAAACGTTGTGCAATGCCCGGCGTAAAATCGCGAGACTCTATAGGTGTCTCTTCTAATATGACGAGTTTGTCTTCTGCGAGAGCTGCTGCTTCAAGGTTCTTTAAGTTTGCCGGCCCGAAGCAGATATTCGGCAGCACAACGATGCGTGCCTCCCGAATGAGTTGTAAGTTACGGCTATCCACCTCACTCGAAATTGGCGAGAATGGTGCCTCGACGGCACACTCAATGTCGAAGTACTGTGCTACCTCGTAATCGGTGTCGAGTGTATTCACCACGCCCGCAGAGACGTTCAAGCCCCGTTGGACGAGCGCATGGATGACCGGCGCCCCCTTTCCCCCGCCGGGAATGACGTGCACCTTTTCAGAGCTGCGCTCTTCCGGCGTGTGCTGCTGGAGAAGTGTTATCGAAAAAGCGTTGGTAATCGGGTGTTTTCTGACGAGCGCTGAGACGCCAAACGCTTCTGCGATGTGCTCTTGCGTTAATACCTCCTCGACGGTGCCGTCAGCGATGATCTCCCCGCGTTTTAACAGCAGCAGCCGATCACAATACTGGGCGGCAAGGTTGAGATCATGAATAGCGGCGATAACCGCAATGCCAGAAGCTGCGAGGCGCCTTACAAGCTCAAAGATCTCAATTTTGATCCCAATGTCGAGCTGAGAAGTTGCCTCATCAAGAAGGAGTATCTTCGGTTCTTGGGCCAAAGCCCGGGCAATAATGACGCGCTGCCGTTCCCCACCGGAGAGCTCGGCAATCTTGCGATCAGCAAACTGAGCGACATCGGTCCTCTCTAATGCCTTTCGTGTCACGTCATAATCATTCGTCGATTCGGTTCCGAGGAATTTGATGTGGGGGCTCCTGCCCATAAGCACGACCTCCTCGACGGTAAAATCGAAAAAAAACGTGTCAGTACTCTG
>Ga0208716_1000417_pt1 | contig 18088 bp, 17 predicted proteins | sample NGESurdeep092012_8_FD_184482 | JGI IMG/M metagenome (GOLD analysis project Ga0208716, IMG submission 184482) | Arctic peat soil microbial communities from Barrow, Alaska - NGEE Surface sample 415-3 deep-092012 (SPAdes) | ecosystem: Environmental > Terrestrial > Soil > Wetlands > Peat ...
GGTGGCGCCCACCCCCGCGAGCCCGCCCCCCGCGGCTCCCGCACCGGCCCCGCAGGCGCGCGGCCGAGGGAACCCGGCGCCGACGACGACGCCACCTGCCCGCAAGGCGAAGCCGACCGCGCCGAGACCCGATTCCACGCGTGGCCATGGCGTCCCCCCGGGGCAGCTCGCGTACCAGCAGTAGGGCGAGCAACGGGAGCGAACGAAGACGGCGCGCCGGACGTTCTGGTCCGGCGCGCCGTCTTCGCTGTGTACTGCACTCACGCGTCCACGCCCCCGGTTGCCCCGGTCGGCCGCCCGCCTTACCCTGAGGACGGGAGTCAGACCCTCACCGGAGTCGGACGGTCGTCCATGAAGAAGCTCTTCCTCGCCGCCGCGATCGCCTGCGTCTCGCACGCCCCGCTCGTCGCCCAGGCCCCGGACAGCGCCCGCTGGCAGCGCCAGGCCCGCAACGTCACCATCGTCCGCGACGACTGGGGGATCCCGCACGTCTTCGGACGGACCGACGCCGACGCGGTGTTCGGGCTGATGTACGCCCAGGCCGAGGACGACTTCAGCCGCGTGGAAACGAACTTCCTGACCGCGCTCGGCCGCCTGGCCGAGGCGGAGGGGGAGTCGCGCGTCTGGCAGGACCTGCGGATGCGGCTCTTCATCGACCCCGACTCGCTGCGCGCGCTGTACCGGGCGAGCCCGCCGTGGCTCAAGGCGCTGATGAACGCGTGGGCCGACGGGCTCAACTTCTACCTGTCCCGGCATCCCGAGGTGCGGCCCCGGGTCCTCACGCGCTTCGAACCGTGGATGGCGCTCTCCTTCAGCGAGGGGAGCATCGGCGGGGACATCGAGCGCGTGGACCTCCGCCAGCTCGAGGCGTTCTACGGGAGCCAGACAGGGGCCAGGAGCCAGGAGCCAGGAGCCAGTCCCGAAGGACAGGGGGACAGGGGCGAGGAGACGGGGCTCGCGGACGTCGAGCCCTCAGGCTCCAACGGCATCGCGATCGGGCCCTCCCTCACGGCGGGCCACCACGCGATGCTGCTCATCAATCCGCACACCTCGTTCTTCTTCCGGGCCGAAGTACAGGTGGTCAGCGGGCAGGGGCTCGACGCCTACGGCGCCGTGACGTGGGGGCAGTTCTTCGTGTACCAGGGCTTCAACGAGCGCATCGGGTGGATGCACACGTCGAGCGGGGTGGACAACATCGACGAGTACCTGGAGACGGTCACGCAGCGTGGCGGCCGCGCCACGTACCGCTACGGGAACGCGGACCTGCCGGTCGGGGCCTCCCCGATCACCATCCGCTACCGGGCCGCGTCCGGCTTGGCGGAGCGGCGGTTCACCGTGTACCGCACGCGGCACGGACCGGTGGTGCGGCGCGCCGGCGACCGGTGGGTGAGCGTCCGCCTGATGAACGATCCCCTGCCCGCCCTGATCCAGTCCTACAGCCGCACCAAGGCGCGGGACTACCGCGCGTTCCGCCGGATCCTGGACCTGCACACCAACTCGTCCAACAACACGATCTTCGCCAGCGCGGACGGGGACATCGCCTACTTCCACGCCAACTTCATCCCCCGACGCGACACCACGTTCGACTGGACGAAGCCGGTGGACGGCAGCGATCCCGCCACCGACTGGCACGGCGTGCTGTCGGTGGACGAGACGCCGCGCCTCCTCGATCCCGCGAGCGGCTGGCTCTACAACTCCAACAACGCGCCGTGGTGGGCGGCGGGGCCGGACAGCCCGCGGCGCGAGGCCTTCCCCGTCTACGTCGAGACCGGCGGGGAGTCGGCCCGGGGACGGCACGCGGAGCGGGTCCTCGCCGGAGCGCGGGCGTTCACGCTCGACTCCCTCGTCGCGGCGGCGTACGACAGCTACCTGCCGTGGTTCGAGCGGACGATCCCCGCGCTGGTCGGGGCATGGGACGTCTCCGCGGCCGCCGATCCGCTCAAGGCGAAGGTGGCGGACCAGATCGCGCTGCTCAGGACGTGGGACCTGCGCTGGTCGGCGGCGTCGGTCCCCACGTCGCTGGCGGTGTTCTGGGGCGAGACGATCTCCCGGCGGGTGGGACGGGACGCGCGGGGTGCCGGGCTCCCGGTCGAGGACTACGTCGCCGCGCGGGCGCCGGCGGGCGCACTGCTCGACGCGCTGTCGGCAGCCTCGGACACCCTCGCCGCGGCCTTCGGCTCGTGGCGGACGCCCTGGGGCGACATCAACCGCTTCCAGCGCCTGACCGGCGACATCGTCCAGCCCTTCAACGACTCCGGGCCGAGCATCCCGGTGGCCTTCACGTCCGCGGTGTGGGGCTCGCTCGCCTCCTTCGGGGCGCGGGCGTGGCCGGGGACGCGCAGGTGGTACGGGACCAGCGGGAACAGTTTCGTCGCGGTGGTCGAGTTCGGGGACAGCGTGCGGGCGCGGGCGGTCACCGCCGGCGGCGAAAGCGGCCATCCCGCCGCGCCGCACTTCAACGACCAGGCCAGCCGGTACGCGACGGGGGCGCTGCGGGAGGTCTACTTCTACCGCGCGCAGCTGCGCGGGCACACCGAGCGGGAGTACCACCCCGGGAGCTGAGGGAGCCGTCGGCCATGAGCCATCAGCCATCGGACATCAGCGGGGCGCTCTCCTCTGACGGCTGACGGTTATTTCCAGCCCTTCCCCTCCAGCACCGACACGCAGTGGCCGCAGAACGCGGCGCCCTTCACGTCCACCTCGTCCACCGTGCTCGACGCGTGCATCACGCAGTCGTAGTACGCGCAGTGGACCAGGCCGAACGCGTGCCCCAGCTCGTGGATGCACTCCTTGATCGCCCGCTCGACCAGCACCCCTTCGTCTCCGGGCAACCCGTAGAACTCCGCGCGCAGGCGGTAGGTGGAGACCACCGCCCCCGGCCCGTCGAGCTGCGCCTGGCCGAAGACGAAGGTGAGGACGGGGATGAAGAGGTCCACCGGGACGATGCCGAGGATCTTCGACGCGGGGTCCGGCCGGTGGCGCAGCAGGGCGGCGAGGACGAGCGTCGCGTGATGCTGCTGCCGGCTCGGGACGAAGGAGGGGGTGAGGTCCAGCGGGACGGCGGACGCGTGGATGGGGTTCGGGAACACGTCGGCGACGCCCGCGACGAGCGCATCCGACCAGCCCGGCGTCGGACCATCGACGTAGGCCAGGTGGATCGGGGCCGCCACCTTACCGTCGCAGCCCGTACCGCTTGAGCTTGTTGTAGAGCGTCGCCCGGTCGATGCCGAGCACCTTGGCGGCCTGCGTGACGTTCCCGTCGCACTCCCGCAGCACACGGGCGACGTGGTCCTTCTCGAGCGCGGCGAGGGAACGGGCCTGGGGCTCCCCGGCGCCGTCGGTCTGCGCCGCGAGCGGCAGGTCCCGCCCCTCGAGCGCCTGCCCCTTCCCGACGACCATGGCGCGCTCGATGGCGTTCTCGAGCTCGCGGACGTTGCCGGGCCAGCGATGGGCCAGGAGCGCCGCCTCCGCTTCGGGGGCGATCGCGCGCACCGGCCTGCCCATCGCGCGGGCGTACTTCTCGACGAAGAACCGCGCCAGCGGCAGGATGTCCTCCGGGCGCTCGCGGAGCGGCGGGACCTGGATGCTGAACACGTTGATGCGGTAGAAGAGGTCCTCCCGGAAGAGCTCCTCCTCGACGAGCTTCTCCAGGTTCTTGTGCGTGGCGCAGATGAGGCGGAAGTCGGAGGCGATCTCCTGGTTGCCGCCGAGGCGCGTGAAGCGATGCGTCTCGAGCACGCGCAGCAGGCCGATCTGCATCTTCGGCGTGATGTCGCCGATCTCGTCCAGGAAGAGGGTGCCCCCGCTGGCGAGCTCGATCTTCCCCTTGCGGCGGTACTGGGCGCCGGTGTACGCGCCCTTCTCGTGGCCGAAGAGCTCGCTCTCGAGCAGCGTCTCCGGGATCGAACCCGAGTTGACTGCGACGAGGGGGAAGTAGCGGCGCCGGCTCTGCGCGTGGATCGCCCGCGCGACCAGCTCCTTGCCCGTCCCGCTCTCCCCGCGGATCACCACGCTGGAGTCGGTCTCCGCCACGGTGCGGATCATCTCCTGCACATGCTCCATCGGCGCGCTCACGCCGACGATCGGCGTGATCGCCGTGAGCTCCGAGACCTTCTCCTTGAGCCGGACGTTCTCCTCCGTCAGGGCGCGGGCCTGAAGCGCGTTGCGCACCAGGTTCGAGAGGTCGTCCGGGTCCACCGGCTTGGTGACGTAGTCGAACGCCCCGAGCTTCAGCGCCTCCACCGCCGTCTGGACGGAGGCGTACGCCGTGAGGATGATGATCGTGGCCGCGGGGTCGATCTCCCGCACCCGCTTCTGCACCGAGATGCCGTCCATCCCCGGCATCTTGAGGTCGAGCAGGACGATGTCGAAGGGGCCCCGGTCCATCGCCCGCAGCGCCGCCTGTCCGTCCTCGGCGGTCTCGACCCGGAAGCCGTCCTCGCGGAACCACTCCTCGAGCGAGCTGCGCACCGAGAGCTCGTCGTCCACGATGAGGATGCGATGTTCGGTCATGACGGCCTCGCGCCTCCCTCGCCGCCGGCGGCCCCGGCCGCCGGTCGCCCCGGCGCCTGCCGGGGCAGCGTGATGGTGAACGTCGTCCCACCGCCGGGACGCGACTCGACCTCGATCCGCCCGTCGTGCCGCTGCACGATCCCGTACACCACCGCGAGGCCGAGTCCGACGCCCTTCGCCTCCTGCTTGGTGCTGAAGAACGGGTCGAAGATACGGGGCTGCACCTCGGGGGGGATCCCCACCCCGGTGTCCCGGATGCTGAGGCGGACCGATTCCGGCTCCGCCGCGTCCGCCCACGTCCGCACCGTGAGCCGGCCGCCGTCACCCATCGACTCCACGGCGTTGACCAGCAGGGCGATCAGCGCCTGCACGATCTGGTCGGGATCGCACACCACGCGGTCGTCGGCGAGGGTGAGCTCCCGTTCCGCCACGATCCCCCGCAGCTCGATGTGATGGGCGACCAGCTTCAGCGCCCGGTCCACCAGCTCGTGCAGCGCGGCCGGGCGGAGCTCCGCGCTCCCCTGTCGCGCGTAGGTGAGCAGCCCCCGGACGATGTTCCCGCAGCGCATCGACTCCGCTTGGATCATCTCCAGGGTGTCGAGGAGCCGGTGGCGGTCCTCCCCCTCGGGGAGCAGGCGGCCGATGCGGCGCGCCGTGAGCTTCGCGTAGGTGAGGATCCCGGTCAGGGGGTTGTTCAGCTCGTGCGCGACCGTCGCCGCCATCCGGCCGAGGGAGGCGTTCTTCTCCACCAGCACCAGCTGCGCGTTGAGCTGCTCGAGCTCGCGCGTCTTCTGCCCGACCCGGTCCTCCAGCGTGCGCGACCACTCCCGCAGTTCCGCGTCGGCGTCCCGCAGGCTCCCCGCCATGCGGTTGAAGGAGGCCGCGAGGAGCCCCAGCTCGTCGCTGCGGTGCGCGTCGATGACGACCGACAGGTCGCCGGCGGCGAGCCGCTCGGTACCCCGGCGGAGCGCGGCCGTCGGCCGGTAGACCGACCGGTACATGATGGCCGCGACGAGCGCCATCGAGAGCAGCACGACGCCCGCCGCGAGGGCGAGCGCGCGCCGGCGCGCCGCGACGGCCTCCGCGTCGAGCGCCTCCAGCGACATCTGCACGTCCAGCACGCCGAGCACCGAGACGCTGGCGGGATGCGCATGGCACGCGGCCGTCGCGCAGCGGCTGTCGTTGAGGATGGGATTGACGATCCCGAGCACGCGGTGCGCGTCGGGCTTCCGGTAGATGCGGGCCCGCTCGGTCGTGGGGACAGCGCTCAGGGGCTTCGCCGCCGCGTGGCAGGAGTAGCAGGCCTCGGCCTCGCGGTCCACTTTGGAGCCGATCTCCCGCTCCGCGCTCGAGAAGGCGATGACGCCCTGCTTGTTGTAGATGCGGATCGCCTCGACCCCCGGCTCCCCACCGAGGATCCCGATCATCTCGTGCGTCCGGTCCCGCTCGTTCCGGAGCATGCTGGTGTACAGGCTCTGGCGGATGAGGTCGCTCGCGCGATACGCCGCGGCCTTCACCTGGCCTTCCACGGCCAGGGTCTGGAAGTGCTGCACGAGCGACGAGTGGACGGCGAAGAGGATGAGGATGGAGAGCGAGAGCAGGACGAACAGCCGGACGCTGAGGGTGGAGAGGGCCGCGCGCAATCTGGACGGCAGTGCCATCGGGGCTCCTTCCGCGACTCGCTCGGCCGCACCGGCGCGCGGGCGACCCGCCGCGGTCCGCTCCTCCCCCGCGCCCGACCGGAGCGGGTCGGGCCAGGGGCTAAATCTGCACCGGGAAGAGCGTGGCGACCAGCGCTTCGAAGCGCTCGCGGCCGAGGACCGGCTCGATCGCGGTGGCTGGAAGGCCGCCGTCGGCGAGAAGGGGCCCGGCGACCCGGCCGTCCGCGGGGTGCATCACGACGTCGAGCTGCCCGTGGACGGCGCGCACCCGGCCCAGATACCAGCTGAGCAGCGCCTCGTTGCGGAGGAGGCCCACCGACGCCGCGAGAGGCTCGTGCGGACGCACCCGGAACCACCACGACCCGCCCTCCTTCCCGCGATCGCCGGCCGGGGCGAGGGACGGGCGGGGATGCGCCTCCAGCACCTCGCAGGCGATCGGGCAATGGAGCGCGATCGCCAGGCGACCCCGGTCGATCCACGCGCACGGCGCGCCGCGCTGGAACCACACGCCGGCCCGCGGCAGCACGACGCCATCCACGGGCTGGAGGAGACGCAGGGTGTAGTCGTCGAGGCCGATCCTGACGTCTCCGTCCGCCCCGGCCTCCAACCAGAGCCCCTCCTGGCTGTAGGCCCGGTCGAGGTGCAGGGTGCACCCGGCGCCGAGCTGCGCCAGGAACCGCGCCGCGGGGTCGTCGGCGCCAGCGACCGCCGGGACGCCGATCGCGGTGCCCGCCGCGGCCGCCGCGCTCGCCCCGCCCCGCAGCGCCTGGTACAGCGGGCACGCCTCGCAGTCGAACTCCCGGTCACAGGGCCGGTAGCTCAGCACGCCCGCCGTCACCCACACGCAGGGAAGCTCCGACGCCATCCGATCGGGTTCGGGCTGCACGACGCCCTCCTCGCGTACGATCCGGCGCCCCGTCAATCGGTGAGGAAGCACTCCCGGGCCACCGTCTCCCACTCCTCCGGCCCGAGGGCGCGCCCGAAGCCCTGCACCGGCACGCCGCCGTCGGGCATCACCACGCCGAGGCCGCCTCCCGACAGGCGGCGGAGCCGCTCGGCGGTCTGCTGCATCCACGCCGACGCCAAGTCCCCCGAGAGCAGGTTCCGCAGCGCGGCGCGGCGGTTCGGCACCCGCACCTTGAGCAGCCAACCCCGGCCGTAAGGATCCTCCGCCGCGAGCCCCGGCGCCGCGACCAGGGCGTCGTTCACGGCGACGACCGTCCCATCCACCGGGGAGAGCATCGGCAGCGCCCGGTCCGCGCCCCGCACCTGCCAGCCGCGCTCCCCCTGCCGCAGCGTGGACCCGACTGCGGGGAGATCGAAGCCGTCCGGGGCCCCAAGGAGCCGGACGGTGAAGTCGTCCAGCCCGACCGTGACCACGTCGCCCGCCTCGTCCGAGGCCCAGCTGTGGCCCTGGTGATAACCCCTCCCGCCGGCGAGCGCGAACCACAGCGCCGGAAGCGTCCCCGGCCGGCGGGCGTTCGTTCCCACCGACCGGGTGGCACGAGGATTGAGCCACCGTACCATCGCCACCAGCAGGACGAGGTACGCGATGACGATGAGGTACTCGACCCCCTTCGTCGCGAAGATGTCCCCTTGCATCGTCAGATTCCTCTCAGGCCGCGTGCCGCGCGGCGGCCGGCTCGATGACGGGCTGCTCCCCATGATCCATCGCGAAGTCGAGCACCGGCATCCGGTTCACCACCCACCGGAAGACCCAGAGCTCGGCGCTGATCACGGCGAGCGTCACGACGATCTCCATCCACGACGGCACGTACCGCACCGGTGCGTACCACTTGAACGCGATCACCGACACGTTGAGCCGGTTCAGAACGATCCCGATCAGCGTCAGCACCGCCGCGAGCCGCACCGTAGGGATGCTCCGCTGCCGGAACCCGCGGGCGAACAGCACCGCCGGCACCACGACGAAGCCCGCGATCTCGAACACGAACCATGCGCCCCAACCGGTGAAGAGGTACTGGCCGCCGTGTCCGTGCACGAACACCAGGATCTTCGCGAAGAGGTACACGAACATCACCGCCATGCAGATGCGGGCGAGCCCGAAGACGATGTCGTCGTTCGTGGCCCGCAACTTCGCCCCCGTCCGGTGATGGAAGACCTTGTGCGTGATGCTCCCCTCGACGATCACCATCGAGAGCCCCGAGAAGATGCTCGAGACCAGGAACAGGACGGGGATGAACTCCGAGTACCAAAGCGGGTGGATCTTGTCGCGAGCCATCAGGTAGAGCGCGCCGAGGCCCGACTGGTGCAGGATCGACAGCGAGATGCCGAAGATCACCGCGCCGAGCGTCATGCCGCCCAGGACCTTGCGCACCCGCTTCCAGCCCAGCCACTCCGCCACGGCGGGCGAGAACTCGACGAACTGCGCCATCATGTAGAGCATGAAGTGCCAGGCGACCAGGAACAGCACCGAGCTCACGCCGAACGAGTTGCCGATGACCGGGTTGATCACGTTCCACGGGCGGCCGAGGTCGAGCAGCAGCGCGCCGGCGTAGAAGACGTACGCCAGGAAGCCGTTCAGCACCGTGACCCGGACGATCGGGTGGTACTTCTCGATGCGCATGACGTAGACGAGGAACGTCAGCACGTACGCCCCGCCGGCGAACGCCACCCCGGTCACGACGTCGAAGCCGATCCACAGCCCCCACGGCACGTCCTGGGAGAGGTTCGTGATCGTCCCGATCCCGAACGCGAAGCGCCAGGCCAGCAGCACCGCCGACGTCGCCATGATGAGCGCGGTGATCACGTTGAACGGTGTCACCACCGGGCCCTTGGGCCGCATCTCGGCCAGGAGGAACTTCACGAACCGCCGGAACTCGGGCCCGAGCTGCGGACCCCCGATCGTCCTCAGGCCGGCCGTCATGCCTCACCTCCCTCGTCCCCGCCCCGCTCCCCCTTGTCCGTCGCGCGGCTCAGCCCCAGCAGCAGCGGGGGCACGAGCGTCAGCACCAGCGGCACGGCGTACAGGAACTCCTTCGTGTAAGTCGGATAGGCCTCGTTCGCCACGTCGGTCCGGAACCCGATCTGGTCGAAGGGCACGGCGCTCAGGTAGAGCCAGCTGGTGCCGCCCGCCTCGCGCTCGCCGTAGATGTGGCTGATGTACCGCCCGGGCTCGGTGTAGATGCGCCGCCGCGCCTCGTCCAGCAGGTTGTTGCGCCGGCCGAAGGTGAGCGCCTGCGCCGGACACGACGCCACGCACGCCGGCTGCTCCCCCGCCGCGACCCGCTGGAAGCAGAGCTGGCACTTCTGGATCCGCGGCACGGCGCTGTGGTACTCGAACTTCGGCACGTCGAAGGGGCATGAGACCATGCAGTACCGGCAGCCCATGCACTTGTTCGAGCGCCAGATGACCGGGCCGTCGGGCGTCTTGTACATCGCCTTGGTGAGGCACGCCGCCGTGCAGGCCGGCTGGACGCAGTGCATGCACTGCCGCTTCACCGTGATGGCGCGCCCCGCGACCACGTGACGCTGGACCGCCGTCCACCGCTTCTCCGTGGTCTGGCGGTTCGGACCCAGCGCCTCGTCGAAGCTCGGCTTCTCCAGCCCGTTGGCCTGCCCGTTGGCGTGCGCGCAGCCGAATTCGCACATCCGGCACCCGATGCAGCGGGTGGTGTCGACCAGCACGCCCACCGGATCGGCGCCGTCCGCCACGCTGGGTGGCGGCTCCGCCGCCCGCGCCGAGCGGGCACACGCGGTCGTCCCGGCCGCCACTCCGAGCACCTTGAAGAGATCCCGCCGATTCATTCCCACCTCCCCCATCCAGCGCGGTCCGCGGACCGCGTCTCGGTGTTCACTCGGTGCGCGAAAGGAACCGGTCCTCGAGACCGGCCCAGACGCTCGCATCCAGCTCGCCGAGGATCCCGACCGGCAGCTCACCCCCATCGGCCATCACCGTCCCGAGGTGGCCGTGCATCGCCGCGTCGTGCAGGTACGCCCGCAGCTCGTCGTAGCGGCGCCGCGCCCACTCCGCGGCCCGCTCGCCCGAGAGCCAGCGCGATACCGCGTCGGCTACGTGCTCGGCCCGGATGCGGTACAGCCAGCCGCCGTCGTCCGCCTGAAGGCCGCGCCACGGCGCCCCGCCGCCCATGCGCAGATTCACGGCTTCGACGCGGCCCGCGAACGGCGCGCGGACCGTCAGGTGGCGTCCGTCGCGCGCGATGCCGACGAGCGGATCGCCCCGGTCGACCTCCTCGCCCACCCGGCGGAGCTCGAACGAGCACCCCTCGCCCGCGAGCCCCAGCAACATCGGATGGACGCCGACGAACACCTCGCCGGCGCCGCCCAGACGACTCCACGTGAACGTCGGCTGGAGGTAGATCCCGGCCGGGACGAGACCGGCCATCGCCGGCAGCGCCTCGGCCCGCGAAAGCGCGCGTTCCGCCGCGGGCTCGACGCTGAACCGCTTGCTGAAGACGAAGCGGTCGAGCAGCACGAACACCACGAAGGTGAGGATGACGAGGGTCATGACCATGGTGGTCCCCCGGCTGAGTGCATGAATCACGAACTCGGCGACCCCGGCCTGGATCCGACTCGAATGCCGGGGGCGCCAGCCCCTTCCTAAGGCAAGGGAAGGGCCAGGAACGTGGCGTTCCTCAACAAGATGTAAGTGATTGCTGCGTCGTGTCTTAGGGATCCATGAAAGAGGAGTGAAATACTCTGCTATCGTCGCGGTCCTCGGCGGTAAGAGCGCGGTGCTCCTGCACAGTTCTGGGATGTGGTTGATACATATGGAGTTAGCTTGTGTAGAGAAATTCAACGGTACCAGTCGTAGAATTCCACGACAGTCGGCACGTTCCAGTGTACATATTCCCTGCACCGCGGACGTCAGGTGGCGAGGTCTTCTTCAACACCACGATCTGCCACATGCCGCCGAAGATGGACGCCTCTCGATGGACGAGGGCGAGGGATGGTGTGGTCGCGAGCACGCCGGGCAGGTCGAGCATCAAGCCCGTGAGATGGCGGTGCGTGAGGGCATGGATCAGACGTCGCAGCAGCGAGGGGCGGCCCCGGTCGGGGAGCATCTTGTCCCAGACCACGGCGCGGCCTCCCAGACGCAGGGTACGCTCCACCTCTCGCAGCGCGGCGACGGGATCCGGCACCACGGCCAGGATGAGGTGTAGGATGGCCGCGTCGAAGCGGCCGTCCGCGAAGGGCAGCGACGTGGCGGAGGCCTGGACGAACGTGACGGGGACGTCGAGGCCTCTGGCGCGGCGACGCGCCCGCAACAGCATCGCCGAGGTCAGGTCGAGCGCGTCGTAGCGCGCGTGATCCGGCAGGTGGGGAAGATCGAGGCCGGTCCCCACGCCGACGACGAGGACCCGCTCGCCGGGCCGCGGCGCGAGCGTCGCGAGGGAACGACGGCGCGCGGCGCCGGTCCCGCCGACGAGGACGTCGTAGAAGAGGGCCCAGAACCCGTACGCGCGCCTGAGGGAGGCGTCGCTCATGACCGGAAGCGAACCGTGCTCCTGACGCTCTGCAAGGGGAAGCTGCACCGCGCCACCGTCACCCAGGCGGAGCTGCACTACGTGGGCAGCATCACGATCGCGGCCGACCTGATGGCCGCGGCGGGCCTCGTCCCGTGGGAGAAGGTGCAGGTGGTGGACGTGGCGAACGGCGCGCGCTTCGAGACCTACGCGCTCGCGGGCGCCGCCGGCTCGGGCGTGGTGTGCGTGAACGGCGCCGCGGCCCGGCTGGTCCAGGTCGGCGACCCGGTCATCATCATGGCCTACGCGCAGCTCACGCCCGAGGAGGCGCGCGACTTCCGGCCGACCATCGCGCTCCTCGATCCCGACAACACGGTGCGCGAGGTGCTCACCCCCTCGCAGACCGACGACCTGGCCCGGCATCCGGAGCTGGCGGAGGAGTGAGCGCCGCGGGAAGCCCGGCCCCCGCCGCGGCGCGGGCGGACGCCCGGCCCGCCGCACGGGCGGACGCCGCGGCCCCCACCGTGGTCGTCGTCGGGGCAGGTTTCGGCGGCCTGCGCGTCGCGCGCGAGCTCGCCGGCGCGCCGCTGCGGGTCATCCTCCTCGACCGCCACAACTACCACCTCTTCCAGCCGCTCCTCTACCAGGTCGCGACCGCGGGGCTCGAACCGGAGGGGATCGCGCGTCCGGTGCGGGCCATCCTCCGCGGCCAGCGCAACTTCGAGTTCCGGATGGCGGAGGTGCAGGGTGTGGACCTCGATGCGCGCACCGTCCGGACCGACGCGGGCAACGTCGCGTACGACCATCTCGTGCTGGCCCTGGGCGGTGAGACGAACTTCTACGGCGTCGAGGGCGCCGCTCGACACGGCTTCGGCCTCAAGGACGTGGACGACGCCGTGGCGATCCGCAATCAGGTGCTGCGGTGCTTCGAGGAGGCGACGCTCGAGGCCGACGCCGCGCGGCGCCGCGCCCTCCTCACCTTCCTGGTCGTCGGCGGCGGGCCCACGGGCGTGGAGATGGCGGGGGCGTTCGCGGAGCTGGTGCGCGTCGTGCTGGTGAAGGACTACCCGCGGCTCGACCTCGCCGACGTGCGCATCCTGCTCCTCGAGGCCTCCTCGCGCCTCCTCGCGGCGATGCCGCCTCGGCTCTCCGCCACCGCGGCGGACACGCTCTGGGCCAAGCACGTCGAAGTGCGCTTCGGCGCCGCGGTCGAGGCGTACGACGGGTCCGGCGCCCGGCTCCGCGGCGGCGAGACGATCCCGGCGCGCACCCTCGTGTGGGCGGCCGGCGTCCGTGCGGCGGCGCTGGCGGGGACGCTGGGACTCCGGACGGGGCCACAGGGCCGCGTCGCCGTGACGCCCACGCTCCAGGTGCCGGGGCATCCCGAGGTCTTCGTGATCGGCGACGCGGCGTGGGTGGACGACGGTGGCCCGCCGCACCCGATGATGGCCCCCGTGGCGCTCCAGATGGCGCGGACGGCCGCGCGGAACATCACGCTCGCGCTCCGGGGGCGGCCGGGGGAGGCGTTCCGGTTCCGCGACCCCGGCTCCCTCGCCACCATCGGACGGCGCGCGGCCGTGGCGCGGGTCCACGGCCTCTCGTTCACGGGATTCCCCGCGTGGGTCGTGTGGCTCGTGGTGCACCTGGTCCAGCTGATCGGGTTCCGCAACAAGCTGGTGGTGCTCATCAACTGGGCGTGGGACTACTTCTTCTACGACCGGGCGGTCCGCCTCATCACGCGGCGCTGAAGGGGTAGGCGCTCCGCGTCCCCGTTCGTACCTTTGGCACGCGCCCGGACCCGACCCGCCGGGCTCGCGGAGCCCGCGTCCCCGGTGAAGACCTCCGACTTCGACTACGACCTCCCCTCCGAGCTGATCGCGCAGGCGCCCGCCGAGCGGCGCGACGCGAGCCGGCTGCTGGTGCTGCGCCGTCAGCCGTCAGCCGTCGGCCGTCAGCAGGACCTCATCACTCCTCACTCATCACTCCTCACCCATCACCCATCACTCATCACTCATCACGTCTTCACCGACCTCGCGAATCTGATCCAGCCCGGCGACGTCGTCGTGGTCAACGACTCCCGCGTCATCCCCGCCCGCCTCCTGGCGACGCGCGCCGGCGGCGGCGCGGCGGAGGTCCTCCTCGTGACCCGCGAGGCCGACGGGACGTGGCGCGCACTGGTCCGTCCGGGGAGTCGCATCCGGGCGGGAGGCGTGCTGCAGCTCGACGGCGAGGACCGCATCGAGGTGGTGGAGCACCTCGCCACGGGGGAGCGGCGAGTGCGGCTCGTGGGGGCTGGCGGGGACGCCGCCGTCCTGGCGCGCCGCGGCCGCATCCCCCTGCCGCCCTACATCCGCCGCGCCCCGACGGCCCTGGACGCGGAGCGGTACCAGACCGTGTACGCCGACGCGCCGGGCTCCGTCGCCGCCCCGACGGCGGGGCTGCACTTCACGCCGGAGCTGCTCGCGGCGATCGAAGCGCGGGGCGCGCGGGTGGCGCGGGTGACGCTGCACGTCGGTCCCGGCACCTTCCGGCCGGTGGCCGAGGAGGACCCCACGAAGCACCATCTCGACGCCGAGGCGTACGTGGTGCCGGACGCGGCAGCGGCGGCCATCGCGACGGCCCGCGCCGGCGGCGGCGCCGTGTGGGCGGTCGGCACCACCGTGACCCGGACGCTGGAGGCGTGCGCCGCCCCTGACGGCACGGTCACGGCCGCCGCGGGGTGGACCTCGCTCTTCATCCGTCCCGGCCACACCTTTCGGGCCGTGAACCACCTCGTGACGAACTTCCACCTCCCCCGCTCCACCCTGCTGATGCTGGTGGCCGCCTTCGCGGGGCGCGAGGCGGTGCTGGCGGCGTACCGCGAGGCGGTGGCACGGCGGTACCGCTTCTACAGCTACGGCGACGCGATGGTGATCCTCTGATGTTCGAGTTCACCGTCGAGGCGGCGGCGGGCGCGGCGCGCGCGGGACGCTGGACCCTTCCCCACGGCGCCGTGGAGACGCCCTGCTTCATGCCCGTAGGGACGCAGGGGACGGTGCGCGCGCTGTCGCCTCGCGACCTCGAAGCGGTGGGGGCCTCGATCGTCCTCGCCAACACCTACCACCTCTTCCTGCGCCCCGGGGAGGAGACGGTCGGGAAGCTCGGCGGGCTGCACCGCTTCATGGGGTGGCCGCACCCGCTCCTCACCGACTCGGGGGGCTTCCAGGTCTTCTCCCTGGAGGGGCTGCGGCGGGTCTCGGAGGAGGGGGTCGAGTTCCGGAGCCACCTCGACGGATCGCCGCGGTTCCTCTCGCCCGAGAAGGCGGTCGAGGTGCAGTGGGCCCTCGGCGCCGACGTCGCGATGGCCTTCGACCACGTGATCCCCGGCGGCGCGACGCGCGAGCAGGCGCGGGATGCGCTGGAGCGGACGCTGCGGTGGCTGGAACGGTGCAAGGCGAGATTCGAAGAGCTGAAGCGAGAGGCCAACAGCCAACAGCCATCAGCCATCAGAGGAGAGGCTGCCGATGGCCGATGGCCGATGGCCGATGGCCGGTCCCAGACCCTCGTCCCCATCATCCAGGGCGCCACCTACCCCGACCTCCGGCGCGCGGGGCTGGAGGGCATTCTCGGCGCCGGGGCCTGGGACGCCTTGGCGGTCGGCGGCCTCTCGGTGGGGGAGCCGAAGGCGGCGATGTGGGAGGCGCTGGAGACCCTCGAACCCATCCTGCCGAGGGGACGGCCCCGTTATCTTATGGGGGTCGGGTTCCCGGAGGACGTCGTCGGGGCGATCGCGCACGGGGTGGATCTCGCGGACTGCGTGGCGCCGACGCGGATGGGGCGCAACGGCACGGCCTTCACCGACGACGGCCCCGTCAACATCCGGAACGCCCGGCACCGGGACGACGGCGCCCCCCTGGACGCGGCGTGCGATTGCGAGACCTGCACGACGTTCTCGCGCGGGTACCTGCGCCACCTCTTCGCGGCGGGGGAGCTGCTGGGGCTGCGGCTGCTGTCGCTCCACAACGTGCGGTACCTGATCCGGCTGTCGGCGCGCGCGCGGGCGGCCATCATCGGCGGGACGTTCGACGGGTGGAGCCGCGCGTGGCTCACCCGCTACCAGGCCAAGGAGCCGGCGTGACCCATCTCCCGACCTTCGCGATGCTCGCCCCGTCCGGCCAGCAGAGCGGCTCGGCGCTGTTCATCTTCCTCCTGCAGATCGTGGCGTTCATCGCGATCTTCTACTTCATCCTGATCCGCCCGCAGCGGCAGCAGGCGAAGAAGCACGAGGAGCTGCTCAAGGGCGTGAAGCGCGGCGACGAGATCGTGACCGCCGGCGGGATCGTGGGCGAGGTGGTCCACGTGAAGGAAAACCTGGTGACGATCAAGTCGGGCGAGGCGAAGCTCGTGGTCGAGCGGGAGCGGATCACCAAGGTGACGGCGCGGAACCCGGCGGCGTCGGCGGAGTGAGCCTGCGGCCGATCCACCTGCTCGGCTCGCCGGTCCTGCGCGAGCGTGCTGTGGAGGTCACGGCGGTGGACGGCGAGGTGCGCGCGCTCCTCGCCGACCTGTGGGACACGATGCGCGTCGCGGACGGCGTGGGGCTCGCCGCCAATCAGATCGGGGTGGCCCGGCGGGTGGCGGTCGTCTCCGCGGAGGGGCAGGACGTCGCGCTCGTGAACCCGGTGATCGTGGAGCGCGAGGGGAAGGCCAAGCAGGAAGAGGGGTGCCTCTCCATCCCCGACCTGTACGCGGACGTGTCGCGGCCGGCGCGGGTGGTGGTCGAGGCGGCGGACGAGACGGGGGCGGTGCGGCGGATCGAGGGCACGGGCCTCCTCGCCCGGGCGCTGCAGCACGAGATCGACCACCTCGACGGCATCCTCTTCCTCGACCGCGTCGGACCATTGAAGCGCCGCCGGCTGCAGGCCGAGTGGCAGAAGTCCCGCGAGGGCAAGACCGGTCTCCTCCGCGAGGTGACGCCGGAGGGCGCCAGCAAGGACTAGCCCGTGCGCGTCCTGTTCTACGGCACCCCCGACTTCGCGGTCCCGTCGCTGCGCGCGCTGCTGGGCGAGGGCTTCGACGTGGTCGGCGTGGTGACGCGGCCCGACCGGCCCACGGGACGCCATCGCTCCACCGCCACCCCATCGCCCGTGAAGGTCGCCGCCCTGGTGGAGGACCTCCCCGTCCTCGAGCCGGAGCGGCCCTCCGCGCCGGAGTTCCTCGAGCAGGTGCGGGCCCTCGCCCCCGACTGCGGCGTCGTGATCGCGTATGGCCACATCCTCCCGGCGGCGCTGCTCAGTCTCCCGCGGCTCGGCCACGTGAACGTGCACGCGTCGCTGCTGCCGCACCTGCGGGGCGCGGCACCGATCGAGCGCGCGATCCTGGAGGGGTGGACGGAAACGGGGATCAGCGTGATGCAGATGGACGCCGGGATGGACACCGGGCCGATCCTGCAGCAGGCGCGGACGCCAATCCTCCCCGACGAGACGGGGGGCGAGCTGCGGGCGCGGCTCTCGGAGATGGGGGCGCTGGCGCTGGTGGAGGCGCTGACGCTGCTGGACGAGGGCGGGGTGACGCCGCAGCCGCAGGACGGGACCCACGCCTCCTACGCGCCGAAGCTGAAGAGCGAGGAGGAGCGCGTCCACTGGACCCGGGGCGCCGCCGACGTGGCGCGGCAGGTCCGCGCCTTCGATCCGCGGCCGGGGGCGTGGTGCGTGTGCCGCGGCCAGCCGCTGAAGCTGTTCGGCGCGCGGACCCTGGCGACCGGCGGCGCGCCGGGCACCGTCCTGGCCGCGGGGGAGACGCTGGCGATCGCCTGCGGGGACGGCGCGCTCGAGGTGAGCGACGTCCAGCCGGCGGGGAAAGCGCGGATGACGGCGCGGGCCTTCGTGAACGGCCGCGGCGTGGCGGCGGGGGACGTGCTCGGGTGATCACCGCGCTGCCGCGCCTCCACGCGGTGACGGACGATCGGGTCGTCGCGGAGGGGGGCCTCGCCGCGCGGGCGGAGCGTCTCGCCGCCGTGGCGGGCGGGGAGCTGGCGGTGCACCTGCGGAGCCGCGCCCTCGAGGGCGGGGCGTTCCTCCGCTTGGCGTGCGAGGTGCGGGAGGCGATCGCGCCGCACGGCAGTTGGCTGGTGCTGAACGACCGGGCCGACGTGGCCCGCGCGGCGGGGGCGCGCGCGGTGGTGAGCGGGCGTGAAGGGCTCGCGGCGGCGGACGTGCGCCGCGCCGCGCCCGGGCTCGCAGTGGGGCGCTCGGTGCACGACGCCGGCGAGGCGCGCGCCGCGGCCGCCGAGGGCGCGGACTTCCTCGTGGCGGGCGCTGTGTACGCAACGGCCTCGCATCCGGGCGCCGCGCCCGCGGGGCCAGGACTGGTGCGCGACGCCGCGGCCGCGGGGCCGCCGGTGCTCGCGATCGGCGGCGTGACGGCGGAGCGGACGGCGGAGGTGCTCGCGGCGGGGGCGAGCGGCGTCGCCGCCATCCGCGCCCTGTGGGA
>Ga0208716_1000419_pt1 | contig 18032 bp, 14 predicted proteins | sample NGESurdeep092012_8_FD_184482 | JGI IMG/M metagenome (GOLD analysis project Ga0208716, IMG submission 184482) | Arctic peat soil microbial communities from Barrow, Alaska - NGEE Surface sample 415-3 deep-092012 (SPAdes) | ecosystem: Environmental > Terrestrial > Soil > Wetlands > Peat ...
AATATAGGCGCTCGCGCCAATCGCCAGCCATCGCGGTGAGCACCGCGAGCGCAGAGCTGACCGCCACATAGACTCCCGCCAGCGTCCACGCGGAGGCCGGCGACACAGTTCCGAGAGGGCGCACCACAGAGATCGCGCCGTAGAGCGCGATCAGCAGGAACGCCACCGAGTGGACCAACGCCACGATGGCGCGCTTCCGGGTGGTCAGGATGACGTAGCGATGCATCGAGAGTGGCATAAGGCTTTGCCTTGTGCATCCGAGCGAAGCTCGGACTTATCCGCTGGTGCCCAATCCGATGCCGTCCAACCCGTCCGTGCGCATCCACCCATCCCTGACGATGAAGATGCCGGGGAACTTCTTCTCCCATCCCGCGTTGGCCGCGGGCACGTACTGGCGCGCGTTGGCCTCCAGCGCGCTGGTTCCCGGAACATATGCCGCGATGCCTACCGAATGCACCAGCGCCGCGCCCGGGCACGTCAGATCCTGCACGCAGCGGAACATCTTGTACTTTTGCGCGGCGGCCGCCATCAGGAGCGATCCGGTCTGTCCCTTGCACGCCTTCAGCGCCACGCCCGTATAGCCCATCTCGCGCGCCAATAGCAGCGTATCCAATCCGGTCAGCGATTCGTCGATCACCACCGGACGGAGTTTCGCCGCCTCGAACATGGTGCTCCGCCGGTTGGCCGCCAGATCCCGCGCGGTCGGCTGCTCGATGTACTGCACGCGTTCGAAGGCGCTCGCCGCCTTGCCCTTTAACTGGCGCTCGAAATCCAGCACGTACTGCACGTTGGGGCAGCGCTCATTGAAGTCCAGCGAATACACCCAGTCTCGAAAGCCGCGTTTGGCCTGCGCCGCGGTGGTCACGCGGTCGACCGCCGCCACGCGGTCCACGTCCCAACCCAGATCCGCGCCGTTCAGCTTGATCTTGATCGCGGTCACGCCGTTGTACGGAATCCACTCCTCCAGGGTTTCCGGCAGGCCGTCGCCTACCGCCTTCTTCACTTCGCCGGCGGAGAGCGCGTCGCTCGCGCCCACGGAGTGGTACATGCGCACGCGCGGAGCCGGCTTCCTGGCGATGTACTGGTCCAGGTACTCGCCGCGAAAATCCCGGTTCAAGTAGTGCGCCAGATCGTTGCGCACGAAATCCTGGCCGCACACGGCATAGCTGCTGCGGCCGTGCAGCTTGCCAAAGGCATCGTGAATCGCCGCATCCACCGGACTCGCCGTCACCAGCACGCACAACTTGGGTACCGGCAGCGGCAGCTTCATCTCGCGCGTGACTTCCGCCGCCGCCTTGAGATACTCGGGTTCCAGCGCGTAGTTCACGTCCAGCGGATGGGCGTACGCGGTGAAGCCGCGCGTGATGTGCGCGATCTTTTCCGTCAGGCTCTTCATGGCGCCGAGCGTCACATCGTAATCCACGCCCGGGGCGGGGAAGCTCCACACGTTCCCCAGGGACATGGACGCGCCGCCCTCCGCCGATTTGCCGCCCCGCAGGCTCAGCCGGCAGCGCACGTTCAGAAGGGTGACGCGATCCACCTCTTTGCCGCCGAACTTGTAAGGCGCGCGGTAGAGGTAATCCTGAAAACTGATGGTGAGTTCGTCGATGCGCGCGTCGGTGGAGGGGGCCGCGGTGAGGATTGCCGGCATGGCCAGGAACGCGCGCCGCCTCATAGGCCAGCCTTGGCCAGCATGCCGCGGACGTGCTCCAGATCCTTCTTCATGGCCGCCAAGACATCTTCCTTCGGTATCGTGAGCGTCCGGCTTCCATTATTGGCGCCTCCCAGCGGATACTCGAAGTGGATTTGCAGCGGGCCCTCGAATGCCGTCTGGGCCACCATGTCGAAGAACTCCGGCAACTTGACCATGCCTTCGCCGATCGGCTTCCACTGCGCCTGGTATGCGCCCTTGGCGTCCTTCCCCCAGGCGAAATCTTTCACCGCGATGCCGCGCAGATGGTCGCCGGTGATCTTGAAGCTATCGATCCACCCGCCCAGCCCGCCCTCGATCACGGCGTGCGCCACGTCGAAGTTCACGCCCACCGCCTTCGGATCCAGCTCGCGCATCAGATACCAGAGATCCCAGATCGACGCGCCCACCACGCCCACGCCCGAGTGCGTGTGATACATGGCGCACAGTTGGTAGCGCGCGTTGAGCGCGGCGAGTTTCGCCAGACGCGGCTTCATGGATTCCAACTGCGCCTCGTAGGGCTTGCCGGCGTCCCACTTGAAGGCGCCGAACCGGTAGTTGCGGATACCGAGTGCCGCGCACGCCTTCAGAATCTCCTCGGCGAACGGGGTGTCGGCATCGGCGATATCGGTGCTGACCATGGGCACTTCCAGCCCATGCTTGCGCAGCGTGGCAACCAGCGGCGGAAGATCCTTGGCCACGCTGGCCGGCTCCACATGCCCGCCCTTGCGCAGGGTGATATCCACGCCGTCGAAGCCGAGTCCGGCGGCCGCGGTGGCCAGCTCTTCGCCCTGCACAAACTGCAGGTGCTTGGAGAACACCGATACCTTGAGTTTCGCCTTCGCCTTTGCCGGGCGGCTCAGAAGCAGGGCGCCCGTGGCCAGCAGCGCACGCCGCGAAATGGAAAGCCTGTCTGTATCTTTAGCGCTCACGGACTTATCATAACCCTATGACCGTTGCCCGCCGCACGTTCCTGCTTTCCGCTACCGGCGCCGTCGCCGCCCATGCGGTCCCCCCTTCGGACCAGGTGACGCTCGGGGTGATCGGCTCGGGAGGCCGGGGCACCTTCGTCATGGGCGTCTTCCAGAAGGACGCGGCGCTGCGCGTGAGCGCCATCTGCGACGTCTACGAGCCCAATCTGGAGAACGCGATTTCGGTAGCATCTAAAGTCCCCGGCACGCATCCCAGGGTCTACCGCAATTACCGCGAACTCCTCGCCGATAAAGACGTGCAGGCCGTGCTGATCGCTACTCCCGAGCACTGGCACTACCAGATGGTGCTGGACGCGCTGGCCGCCGGCAAAGACGTCTACGTGGAGAAACCGCTGTGCCAGACTCCCGAGCAAGGTGTGGCGCTGGTGGAGGCGGAACGGAAAACCAAACAGATCGTTCAGGTGGGCATGCAGCGCCGCAGCTACGACCTATATAAGGAAGGGCGCGCGATTGTGGCCGCCGGCAAGCTCGGCGCCGTGCGCATGGTCCGCACCTGGTGGCTGAATAATTATCTCGGCGGCGCGCCCGCCACCAAACTGGCCGGCCCGCTCGATTGGGAGCAGTGGCAGGGCCCCGCGCCCCACCGCGCACTCGATCCGGACCGCTTCCGCAACTGGCGCCTGTACTCCGATTACGCCGGCGGCATCGTCGCCGACCAGGGAGCGCACATCTTCGACGGCATACAGATGCTGATGGGCGCCGGATTCCCCAGCGCCGTCACCGCCGCCGCGGGCAAGCCCCACAAGCGGGGCGTGGACCAGCCGGAATCGGTGGTGGCCATCGCCGAGTATCCCGAGGACTTCGTCGGCGTCTTCACCGTGAACTATGCGGCCATGCAGTACCAGAGCCGCAACGATCAACTCAATCAACTGGATGGCGACCAGGGCCGCATGGACATCGGGCGCGAGGAACTCAAGGTATTTCTGAAAGGCGCGGAGGAACAGGCGGCGATCGAGAAGAAATCCGAAAAAGGCTTCGGCTGGGCCACCGATCTGCACGTGCAAAACTTCCTGGAATGCGTGCGCACCCGCAAGACGCCGGCGGCTCCCATGAAGCTCGCGTTTCAGGCCGCGCTGGTGGTGCAGATGGCGAACCTGTCCTTGAGGCACGGGCGGCGCATCCGTTGGACCGGCGACAAGGCTGTCTGAGCAGCCTTCCAGGCTGCCATGCCCCCATTCGTGGGGGCATGCTTCCTTGCATGGACGCATCGCGCTGCTAAACTGAACTTGATGCCGCAATCGTATACTCCCCTCCAGGCGCCGCAGCGCCTTCTGTTCGGACCTGGACCCAGCATGGTCGCGCCCCGCGTCTACCAGGCCATGGCGCAGCCCGTGGTCGGCCATCTCGACCCGTTCTTCTTCCAGGTAGTCGAAGAGGTACGCAGCCTGCTCGGCTACGCCTATTCCACCAAGAACCAGTGCAACATCGCCATCTCCGGCACCGGCAGCGCCGGCATGGAAACCGCCGTGGCCAACTTCATCGAGCCCGGCGAAACGTTCGCTCTCCTCACCAACGGTTTCTTCGGCGACCGCATTGGCGAAATGGCCCGCCGCCACGGCGGCGAAGTCGTCCGCCTCTCCAAGCCCTGGGGCGAGCCCTTTGACCCGCAGGAGGCCCGCGACTTCATCCGCCGCGAACGCCCCCGCGTGGTCGCCTTCGTACAGGCCGAGACTTCCACCGGACTCTACAACCAGGCGAAGCCCATCTGCGAAGCGGCCCACGAAGTCGACGCGCTGACCATTGCCGATTGCGTGACCTCGCTGGGCGGCATGCCGGTGATGGTCGACGAAAACGGCATCGACATCGCCTACAGTTGCTCCCAGAAGGGGCTCGGCTGCCCTCCCGGCCTGTCGCCGGTCACCGTCTCGCCGCGCGCCCTGGAGCGCCTCAAGTCGCGCCAGACGCCGGTCCAGTCCTTCTATCTCGACCTGCAGCTTCTCGACTCTTTCTACACCGGGCATAAGTATCACCACACGGCATCCGCCACCATGTTCTACGCCTTGCGCGAAGGCCTCGCCATGGTCGCCGAGGAAGGTCTGGAAGCGCGTTGGGAGCGCCACCGCCAGAACCACGAGGCCTTCGTCGCCGGCATCGAGGCCATGGGCCTGAGCATGCTCGTTCCCGCCGGCCACCGTCTTTGGACGCTCAACACGCCGCGCATTCCCGAAGGCGTGGACGATGCCAAGGTCCGCCAGTTTCTCCTGGAGAAATACAGCATGGAGATCGCCGGCGGCTTCGGACCGCTGGCCGGCAAGGTCTTCCGCATCGGCACCATGGGCTACAGCTCCACCGCCGAAAACGTGCAACTCATCCTGCAGGCGCTCGCCGACGCCCTGCGCCACGCCTGACGCCCGGGTGTATTCTAAGAGCGAGGTGCTCTAAATGAGGACTTCGCTCTGCCTCCTCTTGCTCGCAATCGGGGCGATGCGGCTGGCCGCGCAGCCCGAACAACGCCGCTTGTACCCGCCGCGGACCTTTCCCCCCGATATCATTTCCCAAGAAGAACTGCCGCGCGACATCCTCCGTGTCGCCCACATCAGCCACGTTCGCGTGGACTTCGAAAACGACCAAACGCGAGTGCTGCGCCTGACGCTGGGCGCCGGCGAAATGATACTCACGCATGACGACCGCGCCGGCGTGCTCGTCTGCATCGCCGGGTGCCGCATTCGTTTCACCATGCCGGACGGCAAGACGCAGGATGTCGAACTCAAAGCCGGAGAGACCCGGTGGCTGCCGGACGCCCGCCGCGTCACGCGTAATCTCGCCGACGCCCCGGTTGAGATGCTCTACATCGAAAGCAAGCGCCCGCGGACGTAGGCAACGCTCCCGACCCAGAGGGTGCCCCGGTCGCGGCTCCGATCTGCGATGCTCCAATCCGAGCCGCGACCGTTAGGGAGCGGTGCCCTGTATCATGGAATGCATGCTGACTCGTGAACAGGCCTGGGACATCGTCTGCGAATTCACCAAGTCCGAGGGATTGCGCAAGCACGCGCTCGCCGTCGAAACCTGCGTCGTTGCCTACGCGAAGCAGTTGGGCGAGGACGAACTCAAATGGAGCGTCACCGCCCTACTGCACGATTTCGATTGGGAGATCCACCCGCAAGCGCCCGACCATCCCATGCTCGGCGAGCGAATTCTGGCCGAACGCGGCGTCGATGAGGAGACGCGCCGCGCCATCCTCTCGCATGCCAACTACAGCGGCGTGCCGCGCGTCTCTCCCCTCGAAAAAGTGCTCTATGCCTGCGACGAACTGGCCGGCTTCATCACCGCCATTTCCTACGTCAAACCCAACCGCAGCGTCTTCGAAGTCGACGGGGCGTCGGTCAAGAAGAAGATGAAGGACAAGGCGTTCGCGCGCAGCGTCAGCCGGCAGGACATCATCGAGGGCGCGCAGGAACTTGGGCGTCCGCTGGAAGAGCACGTCGAATTCTGCGTCAAGGCGATGCAGGCGCGGGCTGCCGAGCTGGGTCTCGCAGGAAACTCCGCAACCTCCGGTTAGACGGCTCTTCGAACACGCGGGAAGGCAACATGCTCGCGCTGGCCAACCTGCGCCTGTCGGTGGCGGACGCGTGCAACGGCATACGCTATTTCCTGTCGCTTTCTGCCAGCATCGCCGCCACCATCGGTCGCAGAAGCGGCAAGTCGTTCACCGCCGTAGACCAGACTTCCTCGATATCGACGCCGAAGTACTCGTGCACCAAAAGGTTCCGCATCGCAATCACATTGTTCCACGGAATTTCGGGATGCGCGACGCGCAGCGCCGGGCTGATCGAACGTGCCGCCTCGCCGACGATTTGAAGATGGTGTACCACCCACACCTGCAACATCTCGTCGCTTTCGAACCGCTGCCTACCACCGCCGATCCGTTCCTCTATCCGCTGAATAGAGTCCAGGATGTCCTGAAGACGGCCAGCGTCGTCCCTCACAGGACTACCGCTTCTTCGATCACCCGCTGTCGAATCCGCGGCTTCAGGCCGTTATGGCTCGCCACGTCCACTTTACAGCCCAGCAGGTTCTGCAACTCCTCGATCAGAGCAGCGTGGTTGAGCAACCCACGTCCCGGCTCAAATTCCACCAACAGATCCACGTCGCTCTCCGGTCCATCCTCGCCCCGCACAACTGAGCCGAAAACCCGCACGTTCCGCGCCCCATAGCGCGCCGCGATCGCCAGGATCTGCTCCCGCTTTGAGATCAGACTGTCGTAGCGCCACACCAGGGTCTTCCTCCAACACCAGTATAGGTGACCAGCCCCGATGCCGGTTTCCAGCGTGTCGTCCGCCGCCGTCGGCCGGAAAACGTGACCTCCAGAATTGAAATATATGCAGGCAGCAGCAGCAGCGCGGTGGCTTCCAATTACTGCCCAGGTCCGGTGAGGTGGTGAAGGATCACGCAGAGCGCCAGGAAGAAGCGCAGTCCGGTAAGTGCCGGAAAGTCGCGGCGCTTCACCGCACCTCCGCGTAGCCGAACAGCAAAGGCGCCCGCATCGAGCTTTCGATCGCCACGTCCATTCGTTTCCACTGCACCGCTTCCGGCGGCAGCGCCGCGCGAAACTCCGAGAGATCGTTATCCCGCCGCGCCAGCGCTACCGGCGCCTCGACGCCGTTCACCCGCACCCCCAGTCGAAAATCGCGCGTCTCGAAAACGCCGAGATACAAGTTCTCGCCGGAGCCCCGCGGAGCGGCGATGCGGATGGTCCCCGCGCGATCCATCCGGCGGCACCCGTCGAGGGCCTCCCGCCAACCCGCGCCCACGTAGTCGCCGAAAACGGGATCCCCGATGTTGACGAAGCGCGGCTCGTCCTGGGTCCAGAGCGCGCCCGCGCGCGCCGTCTCGTTGTGCAGCATCTGGCCGTCGAAGCGGTAAACCACGGCGCCATTCGCCGTCAACGCCCTCTTCGCGATCGCCTGCGGCAGTATGTACTTCGAGAGCAGGTCCGGCGCCGCCTGAATGCGCGCCTCGCTGCCGGGGGCGAGGTACACGCCCGGGATCGATTTCGCGCGGAACGGCAGATCCGCCACGCCGCTCCAGAAGAGGTCGCTATCGATTCCCTCCAGCAGAATGATCTTCCCTTTCGCCGCCTGATGAATCTCCTCCACCCCGAGCACCAGATCTTCCACCCTCTCGGCGCGTGCGTGCTGCCACCGGGTGACGGTCCACGACGCCTGCACGGAAGTCCCCGTATAGACCACGACGACGAGCACCGTCGCGATTCTTCCGGCCGCTCCAAACTTGCGCGCACTTCCCAGCGCATACGCGCCCATGATCGCGATGCCGATCGAGGGCACCGCCAGGTAGTAGTCCATCTTATGATCGGGCAGCGGCAGATACGGTAGCAGCGGAAGCACAAACCACCCGGCGCCAAGCAGCCCCGCGGATTCGCCGCGTCGCAGCCCCCAGCCGATCAGCGCAAGCAGGCTCGCCGCCACCAGCGCGGCCGCCAGTTCGGGCATCGGTCCCAGCGCCCATCTCCAGTAGGTCCAAAGCGTCGCACCGATCGCGGCATCCACGCGCGGCGCGTAGACTCCGGCGTGCGGCGGCGGCGCGAAATAAAAGTGCACCAGCACCGCCGCTAGAGATACCGCAAACATCGGCAGAATCTTCTTCAGGAAGGGGCGCGCCTGGAACACTACATACAGCGCCGCTAGCGCCGGATAGACCACGTTGATTTCGAGCGCCGCCAAACCCAGCACGAAGGCCGTCCAGTGGGCCATCTCGTGCGCCCGCCGGCCGGTCTCGATATGGCGCAACAGGAAGTAGAAAGCCAACAGAAAGAAGAAAGCGCTCAGCACCTGGTTGTAGATCGAACTCCACCCCATCGCCGGAGCCAGTCCGCTATTGACCAGCCAGAGAATCTGCGCGCAGAGCCCGGCCGGCGCCCACGCCACCAGACGCCGCACGATGCTCCCCAACAGCAGCAGGCTCGCCGACTGCGTCAAAAACGTGCAGATATGGAAGGGCAGCGGCTCCACGCCGAATATCGCGCCGAGCCCCAGCCAGAACGCATTCTCGCCAAGCGGCCGCATGTTGCCGTGCGCCTTGGGAGCCAGCAGCGCCCCCGCCAGGTCCCGCGCCGAGTGCACGTCATGCCGCAGATTCAGCCAGCCGAAATCGTCCTGATAGAACCAGGTGGTGAGTCCCGGCCAGTAGAGGACAAGCAGCAACAGCACGGGCAACACAAGCCAGGCGCTGTGGCGGATTTGCGGCATCCTCTGATCGTAACTTACGGCGATAATGAAACCATGCAACCCGGCACACAGCCCGGCACCCATGAAATTGCACACGTCAGCGATACCGCACTGATGACCGCCGCCTGCCGCGACCGGGGTCGCGCGCGGTCACCTGGATTGCCTGCCGAAGAGATGCACACCGCCGGGGTCGCCGCAACTCGCCGACCATCTTCCGAAACACTTGTAACTCAACCTTTTTGCTAAACTGCGCACAATAGGCGAAAGTCGGGACCAAACGTTCCTTCAGGAGTAATTCAATCTGTGACGGGTATGAATAGAGTAACCAAGACCCTGTTGTCCGGGCTGTGCCTGCTGGCGCTGGCCGGCTGCAAACCCGCGCAGCCCGCCAAAGGGCCGGCCGCTATGCCCATCGTTCCGGTGTCGGTGGCCAAGGCCACGCAGGAATCCGTGCCCACCGAACTGCGCGTGGTCGGCACGGTGGAAGCTTCCGCCATCGTGCAGATGAAGTCGCAGATTGCCGGGCAACTCATGCGCGTGGGCTTCACCGAAGGCCAGAACGTTGCCCAGGGCGACCTGCTGTTTGAGATCGACCCGCGTCCCTACGACGAGGCGCTGCGCCAGGCCGAAGCCAATGTGGCGCGCGACCGTGCGCAGATCACCCAGATGGAAGCTACTCTCGCCCGTGACGCAGCTCAAGCCAAATACAACTTGAGCGACGCCGATCGCTACGCCGAACTCGCCCGGGCCGGCGTGGTTTCGCGCTCCCAATCCGACCAGGCCAGGACCTCTGCCGATGTGGCGCGGGAATCGGCGCGCGCCACGTCGGCGAGCATCGAAAGCGCCAAAGCCAATCTGGATAGCGATCTCTCGGCGGTGGCCGCGGCCAAGCTCAACCTCATTTACTGCCAGATCCGCTCGCCCCTGTCCGGACGCACCGGCAACTTACTCGTCCACGCGGGAAATCTGATCAAGGCCAATGACGTTCCCCTGGTGGTGATCCATCAGGTCTCCCCCATCTTCGTCAACTTCAACGTGCCGGAACAACACCTCGCCGCCGTGCGCCGCCTCAACGCCAATCACCAGCTCGCCGTCCGCGTGTTCGCGCAGGACGATCCCACACGGGGCGCGTCCGGCACCCTCTCCGTCATCGACAACACCGTCGATACCGCCACCGGCACGATTCACCTCAAGGCCACCTTCGATAATAAGGACGGCGTCCTGTGGCCGGGCCAGTTCGTCACTTCCGTCCTCACCTTGGACACCATCCAGGGGGCCACCGTCGTGCCCGCCGAAGCCGTGCAGGCCGGGCAGCAGGGCCAGTTCGTCTACGTCGTCGGGCCGGATAGCAAGGTGGCCATCCGCGTGGTCACCGCCGGCCGCGCCTTCGGCAAGAAGATGGTGATCGAGAAGGGCATCGCTCCCGGCGACACCGTCGTCACCGACGGCCAGTTGCGCCTCTTCCCCGGCGCGCAAGTGCAACTCGTCGATCCGGCGAAACTCGACGCGGGGAAGTCATGAACCTCTCGCGCATCTTCATCGAGCGCCCGGTGATGACGGCGCTCATCTGCTTCGCGATTCTCCTCTTCGGCGCCATCGCCTTCCGCGAGTTGCCGGTGGCGGCGCTGCCCAGCGTGGACTACCCCACCATCCAGGTGGCCGCCGCGCTCCCCGGCGCCAGTCCCGAGACCATGGCATCCACCGTGGCCACGCCGCTGGAGCGCGAGTTCTCCACCATCGCCGGCATACAGTCGATGAACTCCACCAACTCTCTCGGCAACACGTCCATCACGGTGCAGTTCACGCTCGACCGCAAGATCGACGCCGCCGCGCAGGACATACAGGCCGCCATCTCCCGCGCCGGCGGACGCCTGCCGCCCAGCATGCCGCGCCCGCCCTCCTACAACAAGGTCAACCCCGCCGAACAGCCCGTCTTTTACCTCGCGCTCGATTCCTCCACGCTGCCCATGTACACCGTCAATGAGTACGCCGACACCCTGCTGGCGCAGCGCATCTCCATGGTCGGCGGCGTCTCGCGCGTGCAGGTGTTCGGCGCGCAGAAGTACGCCGTGCGCGTGCAGGTGGACCCCGACAAGCTCGCCGCCCGCGGCATCGGCATCGACGAAGTGCAGCGCGCCGTCGCCTCTAGCAACACCAACCTGCCCACTGGACGCCTCGATGGCGACAAGCAGGCGTTCACCATCGAATCCAGCGGCTCGCTGGCCAACGCCTCCGCCTACCGCCCCATCATCGTTGCCTGGCGCAACGGCACCGGGGTCCGCCTCGAAGAACTCGGCAACGTGATCGATAGCGTCGATAACGACAAAGTGGTCGCCTGGTACGACAACAAGCGCGCCGTCATCCTCGCCATCCAGCGCCAGCCCGGCACCAATACCGTGGAGGTGGTGGACAACGTCAAACGCCTGCTGCCCCAGTTCCGCAAGGAAATTCCGCCCGCCATCCATCTCTCCATCGCCTTCGACGCGTCGCAATCCATCCGCGGCTCCATTCACGACGTGGAGTTCACCCTGCTGCTCACCATCGCCGTCGTCATCCTGGTGATCTTTCTCTTCCTGCGCAATCTCTCCGCTACCCTGATTCCAGGCTGCGCCGTGCCGTTCTCCATCGTGGGAACTTTCGCCGTAATGTACCTGTTGGGCTACAGTCTCAACAACCTTTCGCTGATGGCTCTGACCCTCTCCGTGGGTTTCGTGGTGGACGACGCCATCGTCATGCTGGAGAACATCGTGCGCCACATGGAGATGGGCGAACCGCGCCTGCTCGCCGCCGTGAACGCGGCGCGCGAGATCGGATTCACCATTCTCTCCATGACCTTTTCGCTGGTCGCCGTGTTCATCCCGGTGCTCTTCATGAGCGGCATCGTGGGGCGCCTGCTGCACGAGTTTTCGGTCACCATCGTGGTGGCCATCCTGATCTCCGGGTTCGTCTCGCTCACCCTCACGCCCATGCTGGGCAGCCGCTTCCTCAAACCCGAACACCACGGCAGGCACGGTCTGGGGTACCGCGCCCTCGAAGGCGGCTTCAACCTGTTGCAGCGCTGGTATGAGGTCACGCTCGGCATTGCCATGCGGTTTCGCCTGGTCACGCTGAGCACCGCGGTCCTGATGCTGGTGGGCACCGTCTACCTGTTCATCACCATGCCCACCGGCTTCATCCCCAGCCAGGATAGCGGGTTCATGTTCGCCGGCACCTTGGGCCCGCAGGACGCCTCGTTCGATTGGGTAGCCGCGCACAACCATGCGGCGGGCGAAGTCCTGCGCGCGCACCCGGACGTCCGGAGCGTCGGCGTTTTCGTGGTGGGAGGCAATAACGCCTTCATGTTCGCCAACATGAAGCCGCGCGAGGAAAGAACCCACTCGGTAGACCAGATCATCGAACAGTTGCGCCCCCAAATGGCCGCCATCCCCGGTCTGATGGTCTTCATGCAGAATCCTCCGCCCATCACGGTGAGCGGCCAGAATTCGCCCAGCGCCTACCAGATGACCTTGCAGAGTGTGAACCTCAAGGAGATCTATCAGTGGGCGCCGCAGCTCACTGGTAAAATGCGCGCGCTGCCCGGCTTCGTCGACGTCAATAGCGACATGCAAATTTCCAGCCCGCAGGTGATGGTGGATATCGACCGCGACCGCGCCGTCTCGCTCGGCATCACGCCGGATCAGGTACAGGACGCGCTCTTCAGCGCGTACAGCGCGCGCCAGGTCTCGGTGATCTACGCTCCCGCCAACCAGTACTTGGTGATCCTGGAGGTGTTGCCGCAATACCAGCGCACGCCCGAGGCGCTTTCCAAACTCTACCTGCGTTCGGGCAACAACGCGCTGATACCGCTCGAATCGGTGGTGCGCACCCATCGCCAGACCGGCCCGCTCTCCATCAACCACTTCGGACAACTGCCCGCCGTCACCGTCTCCTTCAACCTGCGCCCGGGCTTCTCCCTGGGACAGGCGGCGCAGCAGGTGGACGACACCATCCGCGAGATGCGCATGCCGGCCACCATCGGCGCCAGCTTCCAGGGCACGGTGAAAGAGTTCCAGAGTTCCTTTGCCAATCTTTCGATTCTGCTCGGGGTGGCGATCCTGGTGATCTACATCGTGCTCGGTGTGCTGTACGAAAGTTTCATCCACCCCATCACGATTCTCTCCGGGCTCCCGTCGGCCGTCTTCGGCGCGCTGTTGACGCTGGTCATCTTCCACAAGCAGCTCGATCTCTACGCCTTCGTCGGCATCATCATGTTATTCGGCGTGGTCAAGAAAAACGCCATCATGATGATCGATTTCGCCATCGACTCGCAAAAGAAGGGGCACAGCGCCTACGATGCAATCTGGGAGGGCTGCCTGCTGCGTTTCCGCCCGATCATGATGACCACCGTGGCTGCTCTGTTCGGCACCCTGCCCATCGCCCTGGGCTATGGCGAAGGCGCAGACGCCCGCCAGCCGCTCGGCCTCGCCGTAGTCGGCGGCCTGGTGGTCAGCCAGTTCCTGACGCTCTACATTACCCCGGTAATCTACCTCTACCTGGAACGCCTGCAAGAGTGGCTGCGCGCCACGCCGGAAGCCGCGGAAGCCGTCGACGTGGCATAAGGCAGCAGAGCCGCAACCAAAGCTGGAAGAATGCCCCCACGAATGGGGGCCGCCCAGGGGGCACCCGGCCTGAAAGGCTACGCTACGGTCGCCGGCGAAGGCCATGCGAAAATCGTCGCGGCGCGCAAAGAAACAAAACGTAAATATTATAAGGCTCGGCCTTGTGCATCCGAGCATAGCTCGGACGTGACCGGGTACGTGCTCGCGCGGCTCATGTTGGCGTCTTCGTCCAGGCCAGCACCCTATCCAGCGCGGCGATAGTGGCGGCATCGAGCTTGGCGCCGGGAGGCCGTATATCGGCGCACGCTATCACGCCGCGGCGGCGCAGCACTTCCTTGCGGATGGCCATGCCCAATCCCTCCTGGAATTCGAAACGCATGAGCGGCACGTAAGGATAGAAGGCCTCGGCGGCGGCATCCAGATCGCCGGTGTGGAACAGCTTGACGATCTTCACCAGGATTTCGGGATAGGCAAAGCCGGTCATCGCGCCGGTGGCGCCGGCCATCAGCTCCTCCAGCAGGAAGACGCCGCCGAGTCCGCCGAAGATGGCGATGTCACAGCCCTGCGCCGCCTCGCGGATGCGCGATGTCTTGAACGGGGTGGGCGGGTCCTCGAGCTTGATGGTGTTGGCGGCGGCGACAACGCGAGCGATGCGCACCAAGAGCCACGGCTCCATGGCGAAGCCCGAGATCGGCGGATAGTCCTGGATGACGATGGGGATCGCGACGGCGTCGGCGACGGCGGCGAAGTGGCGCACCACGGCGTCGGAGTTGAGCTTGGGCGAGCGCGGCGGGCTGATCATGACGGCATCCGCGCCGGTCTCGCGCGCGAACTTCGTGTAAGCGACGCAGGTGCGCACGCCATCGGCGGTGGCGCCGGCCACCACGCGCACGCGCCCATCCACGTGGCGGACCACGGTCTCTAGCACGCGCACCCGTTCCGCATCGTTCATGCGCGCCACTTCGCTGGTGACGCCGAGCGCGGTGAGGCCGTTGACCCCCGCGCCAATGAAGAGATCGATTACGCGCTTGAGACTTTCCAGATCCAGATCGCCGGCCGCGGTAAAGGGCGTCGGCAGGACGGAATAAACGCCTTCCAGCTTCAAACGGCTTCCTCCAGAGACGAATTGCGAGTACTCTGTTACTGTACCCTGTAAGCGATTACTTCTCAAGGAAACCACATGCGCAACCTCGTAGCTTGCATTCTTCTTCTCGGCTCCGCCCTGCCGGCAGCCGATCTCGGCGGCACCTGGCTGATGGAACAAGCCGGCCGCGGCGGTAGTCAGGTGCGGAAGACCTACTACTATTTCAAGGTGGAAGGCAACAGCTTCACCGGACAGATGGTGAGTTCCACGGATAGCCGGAAGGTTCAGAACGGCAAGATCGATGGCGATACCATCACCTTCGAAACTCTGGGCGCGTTCAACGATCGTCCGAACCAGATGCGCGCGGCATTCAACGGCGAGGAATTGACCATTTCGGGTGTTGGCGGACGCGGTGGGCGCGGTGGTCCTCCTCCCGCCGGTGCGGCAGGGGCCGCACCTGGGCGCGGACCGGCCGGAGCACCTGGTGCGGCGGGCGCTGCTATTCCGGGCACCGTGATCACGGGCGCCGCGGCGGCGGGACGGGGTCCTGGCGGCGGACGCGGCACGCCTCCCGTCTACAAGAAGATCTCCGCGGTGGCGGCGATTCCCGCCGAACTGTTGCCCACCCACAAGCCGCTGCCTTCGGTGAAACCGCTGCCGCCCAACAAGCTGGCGCTCACCCCGCCCATGGGCTGGAACAGTTGGAATAAATTCGCCGGCCGGGTGGAAGACAAGAACGTCCGCGAAATGGCCGACGCCATCGTCTCTAGCGGCATGCGCGACGCGGGCTACATCTACGTCAATATCGACGACACCTGGGAAGCCGGCCGCGACGCCAACGGGAATATTCTGACCAACGAAAAGTTCCCCGACATGAAGGCGCTGGCGGACTATGTCCACTCCAAGGGTCTGAAAATCGGCATCTACTCCGGTCCCGGCCGGCTGACCTGCGCGGGTTATATGGCCAGCTACGGTCACGAAGAGCAGGACGCCAAGACATGGGCCGCCTGGGGCATCGATTACCTGAAGTACGATTGGTGCGCCGCCTCGGGCGTCTACACCAAAGAGGAACACGCTCCGGCCTACGAGAAGATGGGCCTCGCCCTGCGCGCGTCGGGACGCCCGATCGTGTACAGCCTCTGCCAGTACGGCTGGCTCGACGTTGGGGAGTGGGGCGCCTCGGTGGGCGGCAACCTGTGGCGCACCACCGGCGACATCCGCGACTCATGGGACTCCATGGCCACCATCGGTTTCAACCAGAACGGCCGCGAGAAGTATGCCGGTCCGGGCCGCTGGAACGATCCCGACATGCTCGAAATCGGCAACGGCGGCATGACCGACACCGAGTACCGCACGCACATGAGCTTGTGGAGCATGCTGGCCGCGCCGCTCCTGGCCGGGCACGACGTGCGCACCATGAGCGACTCCATCAAGGAGATCCTGCTCAACAAGGAAGTCATCGCGATCGATCAGGACAAGGCCGGTCATCAGGGCGTCCGCGTCCGCCAGGACGGCGAACTGGAAGTGTGGAAGAAGCCGCTGGCGCAGGGCGTGGCGGTAGCGCTGTTCAATCGCGGCAAGGACGCCGCCAAGATGACGGTGAAGTGGAGCGAGGCCGGCGTCACCAAGAAGAGCCCCAAGGTGCGCGATCTGTGGGCGCACAAAGACATCCAGGCGCCCGGCGAGTATGCGGTCGAAGTGCCTTCGCACGGCGTGGTGATGTTGAAGGTGAACTAGGGAGGAGTCTCTGGAGTGGCTCGACCGCTCCCTCACGGTCGCGGCTCGGATCGGAGCCGCGACCGTGAGGGAGCGATAGGAGATTAGCGTGAAACCCATCGTTCTGCTGGGGCTGGCCGCGTTTGCCGCGTACGGCCAGCCCGTCGAAATCCGCGTGGACGCCGCGTCCACGCTAGGGCCGTACAAGACCATGTACGCTTACTTCGGCTACGACGAGCCGAACTACACGTACATGAAGGACGGCAAGAAGCTGATCGGCGAACTGCAGGCGCTCAGCCCCGTGCCGGTGGAGATCCGCGCGCATCATTTACTGGTGACGGGCGACGGCACCCCGGCTCTGAAGTGGGGATCCACCAACGCGTACACCGAGGATGCCAATGGCAAGCCGGTCTACGACTGGACTATTACCGACCGCATCTTCGATACCTACATCCAGGTGAAGGCGCGGCCCTTCGTCGAGATCGGCTTCATGCCCGAAGCTCTCTCCACCAAACCGCAGCCCTACGTGGTCAACTGGCCGGCGCGCGACGGGGGTACGGGCTGGAGCTATCCGCCCAAAGACTACAACAAGTGGGCCGAACTGGTGCGCCAGTGGGTGCTGCATACGGTGGCGCGCTATGGCAAGGCGGAAGTGGAGCAGTGGAGTTGGGAACTGTGGAACGAGCCCGATATCTTCTACTGGCGCGGCACGCCGGAAGAATACAACAAGCTGTACGACTACACGTCGGACGCGGTGAAGCGCGCCCTGCCGTCGGCCCGGGTGGGCGGTCCGGGCACCACGGGAGCGGGCAGCACAAAGGCCGCGGCGTTCCTCAAGCAGTTCCTGGAACATTGCGCGCGCGGCGCCAACGCCGCCACCGGCAAGACGGGCGCGCCGCTCGATTTCATCAGTTATCACGCCAAGGGTTCGCCGAAAGTGGTGAGCGGGCACGTGCAGATGGGGCTCAATAAGGAGATGGTGGATGTGCAGCGCGGCATGGAGGCGATCAATGAGTTCCCTCAGTTCCGCGCGCTGCCCATCGTGCTCAGCGAGGCCGACCCGGAGGGCTGCGCCGCCTGTTCCGCGCGCACCTATCCGCAAAACCTCTACCGCAACGGCCTGATGTACCCGAGTTACACGGCGGCGGCCTACAGCAATATCTTCAAGCTGGCCGATCGCTACCACTCCAACATGAAGGGCATGCTCACCTGGGCGTTTGAGTTTGAAGGCCAGCCCTACTTCGATGGGTTTCGTACGCTGGCCACCAACGGCGTGGACAAGCCGGTGCTCAACTTCTTCCGCATGGCGGGAATGATGAAGGGCGACCGCGTGAAGGTGGAAAGCGCCGGGGGCGTGGGGCTCGACAAGATCCTGGCCGCCGGTGTGCGCGATGCCGCCGATATCGACGGCATGGCAACGCGCGCCGACCGCGAGATGGCGGTGCTGGTGTGGAACTACCATGACGATGACCTGGCCGGCGCCGCCGCCGCGGTGCGCGTTTCGATGAACGGCATTGCGAAGTCCGCCGCGCGCGTGCTGGTGCAGCACTACCGCATCGACGACGAGCACAGCAACGCATATACCGTCTGGAAGCAGATGGGCTCGCCGCAACAGCCAACGCCGGAGCAATACGCGCGCCTGGAAGCTGCCGGACAACTGCAACTGCTGGGGTCGCCCGAGTGGCGACAGCCGCAAGACGGCAAACTGGCCCTGGATTTCACGCTCCCCCGCCACGGGGTTTCACTGATTCGCCTGACCTGGTAACC
>Ga0208716_1000421_pt1 | contig 17959 bp, 19 predicted proteins | sample NGESurdeep092012_8_FD_184482 | JGI IMG/M metagenome (GOLD analysis project Ga0208716, IMG submission 184482) | Arctic peat soil microbial communities from Barrow, Alaska - NGEE Surface sample 415-3 deep-092012 (SPAdes) | ecosystem: Environmental > Terrestrial > Soil > Wetlands > Peat ...
AACTCCGCGACCTGGCGGCCGACACGGTGCAGAACCAGAAAATGCCGCTACGCCCCACCGTGACCGACCAGTTGCTGATCAAGGTGGCGGCGGGCCGCAGCTGAGCGTTCCGCTCCTGGGCGCCGTCAGTTTCGCGTGCGGCGCCGCCTTCGCGCTGTCGGGGAGTACCGCGGTGCCGGCGGCCTCGACATTGTTCGTCAATGAGCCAACCCCACCGCCGAGCTACACGAGATCGCTACTACAGCAAGACCTTCTCGATGTTGCCACCCTCGTAGCGCTCGCCGGTCACCTTCGCTCTGACGAAGCTGATCACCGATGCGACGCGGCCGCCCGGGGTGTCCCAGTACTCGGCGGAATGCCCGTTGAACTTGATCAGCACGATGCTGGGGTCCTCGGGGCCTTGCGGCAACCAGGCCTGCACCCATTGATTCCACAGCTGCTTGGCCTTCGCCCTGTCGTCCACGATTTCGGCGTCGCCGTCCAGCGAAATCCAGCTGTCGTTGGAGGTGAGCGTCACACCGATGTGCGGGTTCGCGGCGATGTGCGCCACTTTCCGCGAGTCCTTCTCCGCGAGGAACCACAGGTCGCCGTCGAGCTCGACTTCCTGTTGTGCCATCGGGCGACTCACGAAATGCCCGTCCGGATCGACAGTGGTCAGCATCCCGATGCGAATGTCCTTGGCCAGGTCAGCGACCTTTGCAATCTCCGAATTCGTATCAGTCACGAGGAAGATCCTTTCGTGTCCGTTTCCGAGGACCGCGACTCAGGGGCCACCGCGCGGTCAACCCTGAAATACCCGCGGGGCGGCTGTGTCAATCTCACGGTCAATTCCGAACGTCACATCCCTCGGTGAAGGGGCGACCATCAGGACTTGGGGACAACCTTGACGCAACCGTCGGCCTTGGTCCCTATGCGACAACCCAGGCAACGCGATCTCCGCTGGGCCACCCCTCGCCGGCTCAGCGGCTGCTGCTGTTGTGCTGCACCGGAATCAGCACAACCCGCAGCGGGATCCGGATTCGGCTCGCCCGCGGGAACGGGCGGGCGCCGCGCGCCCGGACACCCTGCTGAGGTCGTGACGCCGACCGGTCAGGAGCGCACGGAATGACGCTTGCCCAGGCTGATCCATAGCAACAGGACGATCACCGCGCCGATGAACGCACCCACGATGCCGGCGGGCTGCAGGAAACCGTCCTGGGCGTCCTTGTGGAACAGCAGGTAACCCAGGAATCCACCGACGAAGGACCCGACGATCCCCAGTACGATCGTCATGACGATCGACATGTCCTGTCTGCCAGGCACAACCAGACGGGCGAGGGCTCCCGCAATGAGGCCGATGACGATGATGCTGACGATGAGACCAAACATGACGTGCCTTCCGACTGGCGAACGTTCCAGACGTCCGACGGCGAGATCGGCCTTGTCCGGCCGACGATCAACGGTTCGCTGACCTAGGCCAACTCAAACACCCCTAGGGCTGGTCCGGTACACCCCTAGGGAGGGTATTGTCGGAGGATGCCGCCGCACGCCCAGGCCCCGATCACCGTCGCATTGGTCGACGACTACGACGTGGTGCTGCTGGGTGTCGCGCAGATGCTCGACCAGTACCGGGACCGGGTGGTCGTCGCGGAGATCGACAGCAACGAGCCCCTGGACGACCCGGTCGACATCGTGCTCTACGACTCTTTCGCGCAGCCAGAATCCGATCACGAGGAGATCCGGGTACTGGTCGAGAACCCGCGGGCGCGGCGAGTGGTGGTCTACACCTGGAACTTTCACCCGGATCTGGTGGACAGCGCCCGCAGGCAGGGCGCACGCGGCTACCTGTCGAAGACGTTGACCGCGCGCGATCTCGTCGCGGCGCTGGAAGCGGTCCATGCCGGTGAGGTCGTGGTGAGCGATCAGCCGCCCCGGGCGCGCAGCACCATTGGGCTGAATTGGCCGGGGCGCGGGGAGGGCTTGACCGACCGGGAATCGGAAATCCTCGCGCTGATCACACAGGGTAAGAACAATGCGGACGTTGCGGCGCTGACGTTCCTCAGCCCGAACACGCTGAAGTCGTACATTCGCAACATCTATCGCAAGATCGATGTCGCCAGCCGCACCCAGGCGGTGCTGTGGGGGGTCAACAACGGCTTCACCCCCGACCACCATCGGATCGACCACTGGCGCGGGGGGCCCTGACAAGATCTCGGCCGCTCGACCCCCCGCCGAGCGGACCCGAGTACCTCAGCGGCGCTTGCGCTTCCGGCGTTGGCTTAGGGGTCCAGGCGTTGAGCCAGGCGTTGGTCACCCTCACCATCGCGGTGCGTGGCACCGGGTCGCGGTCGACCTATACCCGTTCCGGATCGAGATCCGCCGAATCCAGATAGGCCGGATCGGGTCGCCTGGGCTCGTGCCGCCTGCCGCTCCGCAGTATTGCGGACGCCTTGGCCCGGACGAATCCCGCCAGGCCTTGCACGGCAGGGTTGTCCGCCGCCCTGGCAGTCAATCGCTTGATCTGTTCATACCTTTCACGCCCGGCCCTGGCTCCGAGCACGTAGCCCACAGCGATGCCCAGCACCAACCGAACCATGACCTGCGACCTCCTTCGACCGTCACGCCGCGACGGCGAGACTCCTGGTGAAACGTTCCCTACTCCCAGGGCCGGCAAACAGCCGTGGTCACCGCCTCACTTCCGGGCAACCGTCCGGCCGGCCGCGCCGGCACAGCCGTGCCCGGACCGACGTCACGTGACTTGCTGGTGATCGAGCTCGGATCGGCGAGCGTCGTGGCCGGGGCCAGCGCCGTTCAATTCGCAATCAGAAACACGCGCAGGGCACGGCCACGAAATTACCGGCGCCCTGGTCGGTGATCGTCCAGACCCGGACGTCCTTGTCGTCCGGCCCCGGATCCTTCTGATGGAACCGGACGGTGGCCGAGACTTGCGCGCCACCACCGATCAGGCGATGAACCTGGCCGTCCTTCAGCACGGTGATTTCGGTGGTTCCCACGAAATCGGTCAGCGCGGCCGGACATTGACCGCCAACCGCGGTGACCGTGTAACTCTGACCGGAACCCACCGGTGGGTCGAAAGTCATATGATCTCCTCGCCTGAGTATCGGCATCGTATCGGCACCGCCTGCATTATCGGTGCAATTGACCGAGCAGCGCCGTCGTCCTTCGGATCACCGATGCCACCCGGCGGCCGAGCCAGCCCCCTTTCCCACTACCCGACCCGGTGCCACCCGTGCCTGTTCGGGGGACAGATCGGCCGCCCATCCGTCGGCGCCGGCCATTCCACGGTGACCATCTGCGCGCCTTCCTCGTCCAGAATGGTCACCGCCCCGACGAAATCCGGGTCGCCCACGTTCCACGCATGCACGACGGGCCAATCCACGACCGTCACGGCGATGTCCTGTTGGACGGCCCGGAATCGATGACCGACAAGGGCTCACCATCGACTCGCCCGCACGGCGGTCCGACCGATCAAGTCCGATCGACACCTGCAGCTCCGTCATCACCAGGCCCATACTTCCGCCGTGACGGCCCTCGAGCTTGTCCGTGAGGGCTGCGCAGCGGGGAAAGAGTTGATGGTCGACGCCGCCGATGTCCCTGGGGCACATCCCTACGGGTGGTACGAGGGGAGTCGCGTGGGCCTCAGGACCGGACCACGCGGTGACCCACCTGTGTCGGCGGTGGGCCGGCCGGGTGCGGATCGCCGGCGACGGATAGCCACCGAAGTGGATGCTCGTCGAACAGATGCCAGAGCGCGGCCGAGTCGGCGGACTCCTGACTTTCCCATTTCTGCTGCTCATCGCAGAACTGACACGAAAAGGCGAATTCATCCATGTGAGCATTCCTCTCGTGGGTTGCGCGCACACTCGACGGCGAACCGCGGTGACCCACCACTGCTCGAGACCTATTGCTCGGGCGTGGATTGACCTGACCCGGCCGAATACCCGCGGGCGCCGCCCGCGAAGGCGCCGACAGGGCGACGATGTTCGGTGTTCCGAAGCTCGGAGGTTATGTAAGCCCGCAGGAACCGCTCGAATCCCTCAGGGTCCTCCGTTTTCCACCTGAGGACGGCCCTGGCAAGACCGAGTTCCGCGGCGCGTCCGCGGGCATCCGGATCGGTGTCCTCGGCCACGATCGCATCGGCCAGCGGGCGCGCTCGGGGTTGATAGAACCCGAACACCGCGTCCTCGAGATGGGCCTGGCTCAGCGGTTGCTGCTCATTCCGCGCCCTGCACAATGCTTCCCACAGTCGGCGTGCCGCTGCGGACGCCGAGCCGCCCTCGAAGTCCCGCTGCTCAGAGATCGCGTTGACGCCCGACCGGTCCCGCATCCGGGAGCCACCACCGCCCACATCGATGCGGGTCATCGGGCGTCCTGCCAGCCCGGGCCGGACACCAATCTCGGCCGCCATCCACCTCCGGCCGCGAAATCCTGGTCTGAGGGCGGGAGTCGCAGCACTGGCATACCGGGGGCCCTATCCTCCGCGTCGCTTCGGGAGGGCGGCCACCGGGAACTTCCGTGGAGATGCCTGGGTGGTCGCCAAATCCACCATCATGGAATACCGCAGTCACTCAAAATCGACGGTACCGATCACTGCCGGTTCTGTCACTGATTGTCCGTTCTATCACCTGGATGCGGAACGCTGCACGATGTCGAGTGCCCGCCAAAGGAGCCATGGAGCAGGGGCCGCGACCCGGGAATGGGCGACGGGTCACCGGTGAGTAGCCCAACGGTGTGATGGATGCGATCACTCTCGGTGAACGCTGAGCGGTGGCGCGGACACCGGTCGACAGCGAGATGCAGTTCCCCATGACGGATGCTGTGCTTCGGTCGAGGTACAGCGATGCCGCGGGTGCACACGAGCAAGGCACGGGTCAGGGTCACGGAACGTGGGCTAGCGTGTTGGCATGACTTCGCCGGTTCCTTTGGATGGTCGGCTGCAAGGAGCCGGTCAGCGGCTTGTCATTGCATTCCTGCAGGGAATCGAACCTCCGCCCGCGGGTCCTCGTGACGTGGTACAGGAACAGGACGCGGTCGACGCGGTCGTGATGGTGCTGGCGACTATTCAGGAGCAACTGCAGGCTTGCCAAATCCGTCCGGAGGTCGGTTCCCGGATGGCGGCGTTGTTGATGCTCGTTCGCGACTTCATTCGACCCCTGCCCGCAGCCGCCACCGCCGACGGTCGCGACCTGTTGACGGCGGATCTTGCCGAGATGGTCGACGTGGTCCGGCTCATCCGTGGTTCGCGGGTGAGTCGGAGCGGTGACGATCACCGTGGCGAGGGGGCGACCGACGAGTAGGCGGATGAGGTTTCGGCGGGCTCACGTTCGTTTGTGGCTTGGTTAAGGTGTGACTCCGCTGTCGGTGATCAGGGTGCGCCAGGGACCGTCGGGGACGTTCTCGGCATCCACGAATCTCCAGTCGACGTGATCGTCCTCGCCGTTGAGGTCCGAAAAGCCCAAGCAGCCGTTGAGCGCTGGGCTGACGTCCATTCCGGCTGAGTTGAATTTGGTGTTCTCGGGTCGTTGGTCGTCAGGTCCGAAGACATAGTCGGCGTCGTTGTACTGACCTGGTCCGGCGTCCTGGATCTGGCCGTAACAGGTCCGTGGTCCGTTGCTGATCTGAACCCACCGGTTCTTCATGTAGGAAAAGGCGGGATCTGTGTCATGGCCGCCGTATCCACGTTCGGCGGCCCACGGGATGACAGCGGCCCGGCGTGCAAACGCCCCAGGGTCGTTGATGTCGTCGAAGGGCAGGTCGAGGTAGAACGGGTTCTCCCGCGGCGTCATCGAGGTGGGGAAGTATCCGTTCTCCGCCGAGCGTGGCTCGGTGGTGCAGTCGCGGTTGATCACGACGCCGTCGCAGCCGCCGTAGTGCGCGGCCCATTGCGAGTCGTAGGTGGAGTACACCTGACTGCCGTCGCTGGCGTTGGGGTCGAAGATCTCGCCAACCCAGAACGTGGTGGCGACGATACCGGTGTGCATCGGGTACGCCGCAGGCAAAGGGTCGGGCGGCTGGGCGCCGGCGGTCGAACACGATGCCAGCAGGACGGTCATCGTCGCCAGCATCATCATTCGGCGGCGCAGCTTCGCCCGGCGCCGGCCGGACGATGCTGAGCCGGTCATGGTCCTGGTGCCCATATCGCCGGGTCCTCCCCTCCGAGTCGCCACAGTTCCACGCCGCCGAGACCGTATTGCTTGGCGAGGTCGAATTTCGCCGCCGCGCTGCGGCCGTTCTCATACCAGACGTCGTGCTGGACTCCGTTGACCGTGTAGGAGAAGTGCGGGGACTGGGCGCCGACGTCCCAGGCTTCGTCGACCTGGTCCTGCGCGGCCAGGGTGATCACCTGCCGCCAGGTCAGGTTGGTGGCGGTGGTCCCGACCCAGTCGTATCCGAAAAGGCCCACTCCGAGAAGGAGTTTGTGAGCCGGGATTTGGGTGATCGAGTATTTGATGACTCGCTCGACCCAGTCGTAGGGGGCGATCGGGCCGCTCGGGCCGGTGCTCCAATGCCAGTCGTAGGCCATCAGACAGACCAGGTCCGCGGCCTTGCCGATCGCGGCGTAGTCCTGGGACTTGTTGCGGGCGTCGTAGCCGGCGTCGTCCTCCTTGACGTGCACCGTGACATACAGGACCTTGCCGATCTGGTGGATCGCCTGGCCGAGTTCGGACACGAATTCGGAGAAGCTGGAGCGGTCATCGGGGGTCAGGTCTTCGTAGTCGATTTGGATGCCGTCGAGGTTGTTCGACTGGATCAGGGAAATGATCGATTGGATATGGACACCCCGCAGTGTCGGGTCCTTGATCACGGTTGACACGGTCGCCGGATCCCACAGACCGGCCGTGGTGTTGGCCACGGTCGGGACCACCTTGATGCCGAGGTCGTGCAGATGATCGGCCAGCGCCTGCTCGCCGGCCGGTTTCAGATCGGGCTGCAATTGAACGGCACCGTCCGCGGCGACCGCGTACGACCATGGCGAGGCGACCCCGATCTGATGACCGTGAAGGTCCAATGTGGTCCGTGCTTCCTGCTCGTCCCAGTACGGCACGGCCCCCACCACGAGCAGTCCCTGGTCAACGCCCGGAGCGGACGCGCTGGACCGGTCCGGGTTCGCGTTTCCGATGGGCACCCCGAATCCGATCATGATCGCGACCAGCACCCCGACCAACAGCACCAATGGTCCCCGAATCCTCCGGCGCCGGGCCCGCGATTCGACGACGTCGGAAACGCCGTGCTTCACCCCGCCAGCAGCTGATCGGCCAGGCCGGCACTACGCGCGGCAGGCGCGAACACACTGCCCTCCGCGACGTTCACGATGATCTCATCGAGCGTCGTGGTCGGGTCGAAGCCGACAAGCTGGCGCGCCTTGGTGTTGTCCGGCACCCGCCGCCGCATATCCTCATAGCCCTCGCCGTAGGCCTGGTCATAGGGCACCAGGGTGATAGAGCTGTCGCTGTCGAGCACCTGGACGATGCGACGAGCCAGGTCCAGGATCGAGACCTCGAACGATCCGCCCAGGTTGAACGCCTGACCACGGCTGGTGCGGTCTTCCGCGATGGCCACCATCGCCGGCACCACATCACGAACATACGAGAAGCAGCGGGTCTGCCGTCCGTCACCGAACACGGTGAGCGGCTGTCCGCTCAACGCCTGCCCGACGAGATTCGGTACGACCATGCCGTACCTTCCGGTCTGGCGCGGACCGACCGTGTTGAACAACCGCACGATCGACACCTGCAACCCGAACTCGCGCCAGTATGCGTGCGCGAACGCCTCGTCGATACCCTTTGCCGCGGCGTAGGTCCACCGTGATTTCAGCGGCGAACCGAGAATTCGATCCGAGTCCTCCGGCAGGCTGTCCGCGGCGTTCTTGCCGTAGATCTCGCTGGTCGACGCCAACAACAAGGTGCTGCCCTCGGCCAAGCATGCGTCCAGAACCACCTCGGTGCCATGGATGTTGGTCCGCAGACTGTCCAACGGGTGGTCCACGATCAGGTGCACCCCTACGGCGGCCGCCAAGTGGAACACGCGGTCCGCGCCTCGGACAACCCTGTCGACTGCGCGGCGATCCAGAATCGTCCCCTCGAGGAAGGACAGCCGCGGATGATCGATGACGGCCTGCAGATTCTCCAGCCTGCCGGTCGACAGGTTGTCGATGACGGCGACGTCGTCGCCCCGCCCCAACAGGTACTCCACCAAATGACTTCCGATGAAGCCCGCCCCGCCCGTCACTGCAGTTCTCATGAATTTCTTCCTTTTCATTCTCGGATTCCGGCATTGCTGTGGGGATTTCCGCAGCAATGTTGTGCGGTCACGTCCGGTCCAGCGCGCCCCCGGCGCGCTGGACCGGACGTGCTGTCAGCCGCGGGTCAGCTCGGGCGAGACAACGAACGGCGCCAGGGCGACATCCCCTGGGGGAATGCCCGTTTGGGGGCTTCGTCCGCCCTTACCGGGTCGGCTCGGGCCGATGGGTGCGGGGACCGTGTTATGGGTGGTGATCCTGTCGCCCTTGCGCTTGTGCGGTCCGTTGTTGGCCGCCAACGGCGCCGAAAAGGCCGCGGCCTCGAATACCGGTGCCACGACGGCAGCGGAACCCGATCGCAACGCGGCGGGCGCGACAGCAGTGGTGCCGGTCTGGACCATGCTCAGGTCGTCGGTGGTCAGGGTGCCGTTGTTGAACAGGTTCAGCCCGAAAGTCACCGCGGTGGCGGTGGGCGGCATCGGGGGGGTGACCCAGGTCGCCTGCGTGTAGGCCGCGGACGGGGCGAACCACGGGCTGGAGGTCCAGTACTGCCACAAACCGTTCGCCGTGCGGTAGTAGAGAGCGAACTGGGTCACCGCGGTGGACTTGTACCACTCGCCGATCGAGTAGGTGGTGCCCGGTGTCACGGTGGGCGCGCACTCCCCGAGATCAAGACTGGGAACGAGTTTCGCATCCCCCGAGGAATAGTTCGCCACGGTCAGTTTCACCGCGTTGGTGCCCGTGTGCGCGTCGGGGGTGACCGCGAAGGTCGGCGTGTTCGTCCCGTAGCCGCCGGCCAGGTAGCACGCCGGCAGCCCGGTCCCGGAATTGAACGTCTCCATCGACGGATTCTTGATGGCGTTCACCCCGGGCGGCGCTGCCGGAGCCACCGGCCCGGCAACGGCCGGCTTGGTGGTGCCGCCGATCACAGCGCCGACCGTCTTGACAACCGTGCCCTTGGACGCCGCCCGCGGCGCGAGCCAATCGACGAACTGCTTGAAGATCGCCGAGGTCACCGACGGCGCAACGCAACCGGTGGTGGTGACGCAGACGTGGTGGAACGTCAACTGCACCCAACCGCCGTTGTTCTTCGCCTCGGCCTGGGTCACGCTCCTTTGCAGGTCGGCCAACGTCCACGTGCTTTCCACCTCGTCCGGCGCCTTGGTGTAATACGGATCCGGCGGTGGCACCGTCTCCCCGACCGCGCAGTTGGTGCAGGAGAACCGGGTCTTGAGATCACCCAGGCCGCGGGCACTGTTCTCGCCGCAGTTCTTCACCGCCGTCTCGACCGCCGTGGTCGAGGACGCGAACGGATAGGCGAAATTCGCCACCGGGATGCCCCAGTTCGCCCAGTTCACTCTGTCGTTGCAGATCTGCCTGGTCGCCTCGTCGATGGACACCGCGGCCAGGTCGGGATGGGAGATGGTGTGACCGGCGATCTCATGGCCGGCCGCGACCATGGACTGCACGTTGGCCAGCGTCAAATAGTTCGGGGCTCCGATGAATCCCGAATTCATGAAGAAGGTGCCCTTCATGCCCTTCGACGTCATGTACTGGGAAGGCGCCAACTGGTCGGCGTTCGAATCGTCGAACGTCAACGACACGATCGTGCCGGTCGCTGCGTTCGCCGGTGACGCCCCGCCGACAACAACCATCATTCCCAGCACAAGGAGGGCACTCATCGCGACGTTCACGACACCGCGTCCAACGAACGTGGCCCTCGTTGATCGTTCCTGACCCCCGACCGGGCGCGTCACAGCGCGATCCGGTTGGGCAGATGGGACAGGCGATAGGTCGCGTCCAGCACCAATGGCTGGTCCGTGAGCCAGGACAGGTCGACCGAATGATGCGCGGTGTGAACAAGCACGATGTCGGCCTGGAAGCCGGCCGGGTCGTCGACGCCGATCAGGGTCGTTCCCTCGGCCAACGTCACGGAGCTGAAGAGCGGGTCGTAGTAGGCGACCGTGACGTCGTCGGCGATCAACTCCGACAGCACCTCCAGCGCGGGGGACTCCCGCAGGTCCTCGACATCGGGTTTGTAGGCAACCCCGACGACCAGCACTCGTGCATCGGCAAGACCTCGTCCCGCGTTGGAGAGCACTTCGCGGATCCGGGACACCACCCGGTGCGGGCGCCCGGCGATGGCCGCCATCGCCTGCTCGATCACCGGACTGCTCAACCGTTCACGACGCAGTTGCCAGAGCAGGTACTGCGGATCGCACGGGATGCAATGGCCGCCCACGCCGGGGCCGGGAAAGAACGGCATGAATCCGTACGGCTTGGTCGCCGCGGCGTCGATCACGTCGATCACGTCCATCCCCATGACCTGGCAGATCTCGGCGAATTCGTTGGCCAGGGCAATGTTCACGGCGCGGAAGGTGTTCTCCAGCAACTTGGTCATCTCGGCCGCATCCGGCGAAGGCACGATGTGCACGTTCCTGGCATAGCTGCCCAGCACGGCTGAGGCGCGCTTGGCGCATTCCGGGGTGACACCACCGACCACCCGCGGGACGTCTTCCTGCGCGTGCCGGTCATTGCCCGGATCGATCCGTTCGGGGGTGAACGCCACGAAGACGTCCCGACCTGCAGTCAGGCCTCGAGCATTGAGCGGGCCGACCAGCATGTCCCGGGTGGTCCCCACGTACGTCGTCGACGTCAGCAGAAGCACCTGACCCGGCACTGTTGCCGCAACCACGGTCTCGCACGCACTTTCCAGAATGCGGAGATCAGGAATGAGGTAGTGATCCACCGGCGTCGGAACACAGATCAGAACCGCCGCCGCCGTGCTCAGCCGACGAGTGTCGCTGGTCATCTCGAATCCCGGATCCGCCAACGCCACGGCCAACCGATCTCGGTCGGAGTCCAACAGGTCGGCACGCTCCTCGGCGATGACCGTCAGCCGGCGTTCGCTCACATCAACGCCGAGCACCCGCTGCCCCGCTGCGTGCAGGGCCAGCGACGTCGGCAGGCCTACGTAACCGAGGCCGACGATGGCGATGTCAAAGGCAAAGCCATGCTCCGCCGAAGGACTCTCCCGCATAGAGGCGGGCGCACCGACGAGACTCATTTCCCCGGGGCCACCAACCGTTTCCCTACTGATCAGACCTGGCGCTGCCATTTGCCTTCACTACCCCTTCGTAGATTCCGAATTAGCCGTCCCGATGAAGCGCCCCTTTGGACGCGGCGACCGGCGTGCTGCTGGGCAGACATCACCCCTTTGCCCGTTCGCTACCAATTCTGTTTAACTGTGTGTGACACCCACTGTCAAGCAATCCGCTCAGCTGCACCCAAACGGATTACTTCTTACCCTTTAGTGGAGTGGGTACCTACGAGGCGATACGGTGGGTAACATTGGACCGTGGCCGGTGCACTTGGACTTCACCGAGAACGCCCGGACAGTCGCGGCGAGCCGGCTGGAGCTCCATCCAACGCTCTCGGGGAGCGCCATCCATGATGCGGAGACCTTTGTGACTGCAATACTTCTCGTGCTCGTCCTGGGGGTGAGCACGACGTTCTGGTCGATCGTCGGGCTGGGACGGGTGGTGGACGGCCGACGGCGGCGCCGAGTCACGCAGCGCGCCTATCCGTCCAACTCGCCGAGCACTGGGTGTTGTCGTGACGACAACACCCAGTACCCCCTCGTGGACGGCGACAAACCCCGGCCGGGTCGGGTCAGCCCGGCCGATGTTGCCGTTCTGGTGGCGGCGCACAATGAAGAACTCGTCATCGCCGACACCATCCGGGCCGCATCGCGCCTTGTTGCTACGAGCAACATCCACATCATCTCTGATGGGTCCACCGACACCACGGCGAGCGTGGCGACATCAGCCGGCGCCAACGTCCTGGAGCTCAGCCCTAATCGGGGTAAGGCCGGCGCCCTGGCGGCCGGCATCGAGCATTTCGAATTGTGTCAGCGCTACGCGGTTGTGTTGCTGTTGGACGCGGACACGCACCTGGCACCGGACTACCTGGAAACCGCGCTCCCGCTGTTCGACGATTCGGAGGTCGTGGCGGTGGCGGGACGAGCCCGAACCATCGACGACCGCGGGTCAGCGACACGGCTGGGTAGATTCTTGGTGGCGTATCGCGAACGTCTGTATCTCATCGTGCAGCTCTTGTTGAAGTTCGGGCAGGCTGCCAAGTGGGCCAATGCCGTGACCATCGTGCCGGGCTTTGCCAGCATGTATCGGACCAACGCCCTGCAGCACATCGATGTCACCGGCGCAGGTCTGGTCATCGAGGACTTCAACATGACATTCGAGATTCACGCGAAGAAACTGGGCCGCATCGAGTTCCATCCATCCGCCGCGATCGCCTACACCCAGGATCCCGATACGTTCGGCGACTACCGAAAACAGGTGCGCCGGTGGATCCTCGGATTCTGGCAAACCGTGCGTCGCCACCGATTCCACAGCGGAGTTTTTTGGGCCGCGTTGGCAGTTTTCATCGTCGAACTTCTCACCAGCAGCCTGATGTTCGTGCTCATCGTCCCCGTGCTGGCGGCCTCGATGCTGGCCGAGCTCGTTCAGACAATCGCACCGGACCCGGCTAGTTGGTCGGCCTGGCTGGCTGATCTATTGCAGCCGCAGAATGTCATCTTCGGAGTGCTGATCCCCGACTATCTGCTGACGATCATGGCCGCGTGTGTGCTCCGCCGGCCACGGTACCTTCTGCTCGGCATCGGCTTCCCGTTGATGCGAATTGTCGACGCTGCACTGTGTTTGCGAGTGCTGCCCGTGGCGTGGCGAGCACAGTCGTCCGGCGTGTGGGTCAGCCCCACCCGGCGCGCCAACACATCGCCGATCGCGCCGGAGACGAGTTCGGAATCAGGGTCGACGCTTCTGGCGCCCGCATCCGGCGTGAGCTGAGGCCGTCGTGCTCAACCGGCGATCACCGGCCCAGGAACACAGACCGCATTCGCGCAGCTGACCCCATCGAGAGCCCGTCGGTGGCCTGGGCGAAAGTCAGGTGGCAGTACCGGGCTTCCGGTCAATCAATCAGCGCGTGCGGGAAGTGGCTGGATCGGGCAATTGTCTCCGACGCAGCCGTGCCCTGGGCGAAGATCAGATCCAACACTCCCAAATGTGCCACGAACGGTTCGAACTGCTGCCGGTACCGGGGATGGGTGAATTCTTGCGTACGCACCTTCAGTCCGGCATCGGCCACCCGAGCCCAGTCGATGTACTCCCGATCGGTACCCCAGGTGCTGGTGATGTGCTCGTCACCGCCGACCGCGGTGGTCAACTGAATCAGTCGGTCGGTGTTGTCACCGTGGTGCGACAGTTCGGATGCCTTGACGATCTTTGTTCGGAATTCGAGATATTGGAAAAGCTTTGCCATCATATCCGTGTTGAAATCGACCAGCATCGTGTGTGGGTGCCCGTAGACCTCAGCGACCAGCGGGAACACGTCGCCGAAGAATGGCGAACGGCAATACTCCTGCTTGAGGATCCGGAGGTGGTAGCCGCGCCAATCGTCATTTTGGACGAGTCGAACGTCGCACAACCGCTGACGATGTCTCGCGCTGTACACCGGCACAGACAGGAGCATCGGACCGTTCCTGGCCCGTATCCTCTGTCGGTTGTGGTACTCGGTGCGGGTGAACTGAACGGTGTCATACACGACGTACACATCGCTGGCGGATATTTTGGCCATCAACTTCGTCCAGGGAATGAAATTCGGTTGATGAAGACACACGGCTACCATCAGAAAACCGCCCGAAGCGTCATGAAGCCTTCTGCACTGTCCACGGAGATCTCGCGACCCCGGAGGCGTGACATGAGCTCGAGACTCTCCGGGCTGCCATGGAATTCCGGCTCCCGGATTTGCGACGCATGCAGACGCAGCGCCGACAGCTTGACTGCAAGAAATTCCGTGATATCCACGTAGAAATTGGCATGGAACTTCTCCCGCTCCAGAGACCAGAAAAGGCTGGTGTTGTCGTAAGCCAGGACGTAGGGAACAAGATGGCGCTGACCTCTGACGCCGGGCCTGGTGGCGGTGATGCAGGCTCGAAACAGCGCCTCGTGGTCCTGGTTGTAGCTGAAAGCGGGAATGAGCATGAGCGTCGGCTCGACTTTCTCGATCGACAGGCGCGCGTCCCGTTCGATGAGCCTGACCAGTTCCCGGCGAGGCAACGTGTCGAGGGCCAGGTGGACGGCGTCGTCGGTGTACACGACGTCCCAATCGTCGACTTTCAGCAGCTTCATCACCGCTGAGAACTCGCGAAGGCGGGTGCCACTCGTGACCCTTCGCATCGCGGGCCCTTGAGCGTCGGAGGCGTAGTGGTCGAGCGACCCCACCGAGATCAATGAGACGAACACCTGCCCGCCAAGGTCCTTGATCCGCGCGATGGTGCCTGCGCAGCCGTATGTCTCGTCGTCGGCGTGCGGTGAGATCACCAGGACACGCTGCCGGCGGAGGAACTCGTCTCCAATCGACTCCATCAACGGCGCCTATTCCACGGTGACCGATTTCGCGAGATTACGGGGTTTGTCGATGTCGTACCCTCGCGCTCTCGCGATCTCCGCGGCCAGGATCTGCATGGGCACGGTTGCGACCAGTGGTTGGAAGAGGGCCGGCACTCTCGGCAGTTCTATCAGGTAGTCGGCGAAGGGAGCCACCGTGTCGTCGAACTCCTCGGCGATGACGATGGTGCGGGCGCCTCGCGCCTGGATTTCCCGGATGTTCGACAGCATTTTGGCGTGCAGTATCGGCCGGAATTTCGGTGAGGGCATGGTCACCACGACCGGCAGGCCGGACTCGATCAGGGCGATGGGACCGTGCTTGAGTTCGCCGGCCGCGAATCCTTCGGCATGCATGTACGCGAGTTCCTTGAGTTTGAGCGCTCCTTCCAAGGCAACCGGGTACCCCACATGGCGACCGAGGAACAGCACCGCCCTGGAGTCGGCGAGGTCGCGCGCGAGCTCACGGACGGGGTCCATCAGGGTCAAGGTCGTTTCCACCGCAACTGGCATCTGTGACAGGAGTGCGAAGTCGTGTTCAATCTCCGAAAGGGTCTTCGTTCCCCGCGCTTGGGCCAGTGCCAGGCCGACCAGGTAATTCGCCGTCACCTGAGCCAGAAAGGTCTTGGTCGCTGCGACGCCGATCTCGGGTCCGGCTCGGGTGTACAGAACCGCATCCGATTCACGAGGTATCTGGGACCCGTTCGTGTTGCACACGGCCAGGACCCGGGCCCCTTGACGTCGTGCGTATCTCACCGCTTCCAGCGTGTCGGCCGTCTCACCGGACTGGCTGATCGCGACGACCAAGGTGTCGCCGTTCAGGACCGGGTCGCGGTAGCGGAATTCGCTGGCCAGTTCGACCTCGACAGGTAGCCGCGTCCAGTTCTCGATCACGTACTTTGCGACGAGCCCGGAGTGGTAGGCGGTGCCGCACGCGACCACGTGAACCTTGTCGACACACTGCAGTTGCCGTTGGTCCAGTTGCTGCTCGTCCAACACGATGCCCGATCCGTCGAAATGTCCCAGCAGGGTCCGCTCGACTGCAGCCGGCTGCTCGAAGATCTCCTTCTCCATAAACGTCGAATAGCCACCCTTTTCCGCGGCGGCGAGGTCCCAGTCGACGTGGAACTGTCGGTAGTCGGGCTCCGAGTTCGAGAAGGAGGTGATTTCGGCGCGGTCCGGGGTGAGGACGACGAGCTGGTCCTGGCCGAGTTCGATGGCCTGACGGGTATGCGCAATGAACGCGCTGACATCGCTGGCCACGAACATCTCGCCGTCACCGACACCGACCACCAACGGCGAATTCCTGCGGGCCGCAACCAGTACCGAGGGAACGTCGGCGTGGGCGGCGACCAAAGTGAATGCCCCCTCGAGCTTCCGGCAGACCACCGCCATACTCGCTGGGAGGTCTCCCGCAGTCGGCCCGGACCCAAACGCGTTCGCCAGCAGATGCGCCACCACCTCGGTATCAGTGTCGCTGGACATCTCGATGCCGGTGGACTCCAAATCAGCACGCAAACGCGCGAAGTTCTCGATGATGCCGTTGTGCACAACGGCGACCTTGCCTGACTCTTCCGTATGCGGGTGCGCATTTCGATCGGTCGGGCCGCCATGGGTGGCCCAGCGGGTATGTCCGATGCCCGTATGACCGCTCAGAGTGTCTGGCACTGGATCCAGGCAGCCCTCCAGGTTCGCCAGCTCACCGGCCTTCTTCACGATGCCAAGACCACCGCGCTCGTTGACGATGGCGACGCCTGCGGAGTCGTATCCGCGGTACTCCAGACGACGCAATCCCCCGAGCACCAGCGGAAGTGCCTGACGCGAACCCGTATACCCCACGATGCCACACATGGGCGCAACGCTAGCCGCTGCGCGGTCTGACTGGCTCGCCCAAACGGGTTGGATATACCCCCTTTCGTGGCGATCTCGGTGACTCCAGGCTGCTGGGTCCTCTGATCAGCGCTATCGCAGGCGTCGGCGAAGTGCCGCGAACGGTGGCTGAACGTGACCGAGACTGGCCGGAGGTTCAACAGCGAGAACATGACCCGCCCACAGCCACCGCTCGGCGTCGGATGAGCCTCACCGGTCGCACGTCGATCGGAGGCTGGACGTGGCTGTCGCCGTGGTCGACTCGACGGGCGATCCGATTAGTGCAGTAAGGCAGGTGCTTTCGTTCAAGCCGTGGGCTTGTCGGATGGACCGGGTTGCCAGCAGCGGACGCCATCCGCCCTCGCCGATCTCGGCCAATACTGGGTCGTTCGACCTGCCCCGTTCGGGTGGCATCTGGATCCAGTCACGCCTCTTTTGGGGGCGTTTGATCACCGGGCAGTAGTCGCGATGGTACATTCACGCATGTAGGCCGAATGGGGCGTCAGACCCCGTACGCCGCCGAATCAGCTTACCGAGCGTGGGGGAGGGTGTTGTGCGAGATTGGATCAAGCCGCCCTGCCGCGCTAGCTGGCCCGAACCGTCGCAACCGAACCCCTGCAGGGCGGGCAAAGGGCCTACGCCGGCGCGCATCACCCGTCCGCAGCCATCGCGGTCAGCTCTCGATCCAGGGGAAAGGCAACCACTGCATTCGACCATCACAACAACGCATTGCCGCCCGCGAACACATTTTCGCCGACGGTCCCATTCGACCAAGCGTCACTGGGTCCGCCCGTCTCGCCGAACATCGCCCATCAAGCCTTGCCGGATTCGGTCAAACCCCGGTCGCGGTTTGCCAACGGCAGTCACGGCAACCATGCGAATCATTTCCTGCACTACACCTGTTGGCGCGCTACCTCTGTCCCAACGATGGGAGCAGCAATGATCACGATGGGTGTCTCGGTGCCGTTTCTTGGTCAGCTTGAACGAAGTCCCGACGGGTTGCTGTGGGTCGTGCTGTACCGCGGGACTGCGGTGATCCACAAGGAGCCGGTCAGGTCACGCCGGCGCGGCCGGAGCAGGCTCTTCGACATCGTGCTAACGGCGTCTGAACCATTCCCGGCCGGGCTGGACCGGCGCCCGCTGGACCTGGATCCATGCACGCGGCGGATCCGCACGCGGCGTGAGGAAAGGGGCTCCGGCACATGAGACGCGCCAGAGGGTGCCACCACCGGCAAACGGGGGGCACCGCGTGGAATAGCGACCGGAGCGGCCGCGTGCTGGGGTTCTCGTTGTCGGCGTTGGCGAGGCGAGTGGGGTGACCCGGCCTTTCGCCGACGAACCGGTGTGGGTGCCGGTGCACAACGTGTTGATCTGTGATGCGCGGCCA
>Ga0208716_1000422_pt1 | contig 17959 bp, 16 predicted proteins | sample NGESurdeep092012_8_FD_184482 | JGI IMG/M metagenome (GOLD analysis project Ga0208716, IMG submission 184482) | Arctic peat soil microbial communities from Barrow, Alaska - NGEE Surface sample 415-3 deep-092012 (SPAdes) | ecosystem: Environmental > Terrestrial > Soil > Wetlands > Peat ...
GGCAGAGCCCGCCGGCTGGGACCTCCCGCTCGCCTCGCTCCTCGAAACCGACTGAGCCCAGCCTCCGGCGGGCCCGGCGCGAAGTTGTCCCTGCTCACGGTTCCGCAATGCTCGACCCACTGTCATATGATCGGCATCGAATCCTCCGGGGCGAAAGGTAAGGAAAGGAAACGGCTATGGCGCTCGTTGACATGTTCCTGAAGCTCGACGGAGTCGACGGCGAAAGCCCCGATCCCCAGCACAAGGGCGAGATCCAGATCGACGGTTTTCGCCTGAATGCGGTCAGCCCCCGCGATGCCTTCACGAGCCAGGCCGCCGGCGCGGTCCGAATGTCGCACATGACGATCCGCGCGAAGGTCGACAAGTCGACTCCGAAGCTCTTCACGAAGATCGCGAAGAACGAAAAGATCCCGTCCGCGGTCCTGACGTGCCGCAAGGCGGGCAAGGAGCAGTTCGAATACTTCAAGGTGACGCTCTCCGAGGTTCTCGTCGTGAAGGTTCAGGCCGGCGACCTCGAAGCTGGTCAAGGTGACGTGATCCCGCAGTGCGAATTCGACCTTGCGTACGGGAGGCTCGAGATGAGCGCCAAGGAGCAGACGACCCAGGGTCCGACGTCGGGTCCTGTCATGTTCATGTTCAACCTGATGTCGAACTCGTGAGAGACGTTGGTGAGGAGCCTCGACATGATGATCGCCGTCACGCGTCTGTCGGGATGAGCTTGAATTCCGTCGTGCACGGCCTATGTTTGCAAGCGAGATCGAGCGACGAGAGAACGTCATCAACGGAGAAGGGCGAGAAACCACTACCATTACGAACATCCACCTGGCCGGGTGAAAGGAGCAGTTTATGGCAGTAGACTATTTTCTAAAGATCGACGGGATCAAAGGCGAGAGCATGGACTCCACGCACAAGGACGAAATCGACCTCCAGTCCTGGTCGTGGGGCGAGACGCAGACGGGCTCGCACGCGTTTGGAGGAGGCGGCGGCTCCGGGAAGGTCAGCATGCAGGACTTCCACTTCGTCATGAATGCCAACCTTGCCTCGCCGAAGCTGTTGCTCGCCTGTGCCAGCGGCGAGCACATCAAGGCGGCGTCGTTGGTCTGCCGCAAGGCGGGCAAGGAGCAGCAGGAGTACCTGAAGATCAAGTTCACCGACCTCCTCGTGTCCAGCTTCCAGACGGGTGGCTCGTCGGGGGGCGAAGTCCCAATGGATCAGATCTCGTTGAACTACGCGAAGATTGAGTATTCGTACGCGAAGCAGAAACCAGATGGCACTCTTGACGGCCCCGTGACGGCGGGCTACGACATCAAGATAAATAAGGCTATCTGAGTCGCTCGACCTACTCCTGGCCCACTCTCGAAGGCCCTCACCGCCCGGTGAGGGCCTTCACTTTCCCGCGTTCATGCCACGGCGGCGGGAGATGACGGCCGGAACTCGAGCTGGCGGGCCTCGAAGAGCGCCACGTCGCCTTCGTCCACCTGAAATGTCTTGAGCCCGGCCCCACGAGACAGGTCGTCGGCCAGCGGGACCCAGGCCGTCATCCTCCCGAGCCGGAGCTGGTCGTCCGCGTTCCGGCATGTTCCCTCGTATAGAGCCGGCACGTACACGTCGCCGACCGTGCCGTCCAGGGCCTCGACCTTCGCGCGGGCCCAGACGAGGTCCCGGAGCTTGGACGGGGGGCTGATTTCCACGCGGCGGATCTGCTCGAACGGAAGCCACGTGTACTTGTCCTTCACGATCAGCTCCAGGACGGGCCCGATCACGTCGTCGCAATCGCGGAAGTCGGCGAAGGGCCGTCCGTTCAGCGTCCCCTGCAGCGCGGGACGCTCTTCTTCTGCCCGGTCGAGGACGATCCTGGCCTCGGCGAAGCTCCCCTCACGGATCCGGTTGATGGCTTCCAGGTGCCGGTCAACATACGGGGGTGGCTCGTTCAGGAAGTGGGGATGGAGGCCCTCCGAGAAGAGGCGTTCCCGCGCGCGCTCGGCCTGGATGTTCGCCAGGTACACCTGAACCGCGAGGGCCTCGTTCGGGCCCGCTTGCCCGAGGACGTCTATCTGCTTCTCCGCGCGGTCCCATTCGCCGGCGAACGACAGGAGCTCGAACAGGAAGATGCGCTTTGGGCCGTCGGCCGGGTTCGCCCTGACCTCGGCCGTGAGGGCCTGGATTGCCGCCTGGAGTTGACCGGCCTGATAAAGTTCGCGTGGTGTCGGCATGGTCTCTCCTCGCTTCCGCACTAGTTCTTGACCGGAGTACGCGCCGTCGCTATCCTTTCCACATTCTAACTGTTGACGCTTGGATGGCATAAGCATCTCTCGCTAGCCGGAGGAAATCGTCGCGATGCCGTCAGCTCCCGTTTTCAACTTGGACGCCCTGCTCGCGCCGATCGCGGGGGAAAATCCGAGTGGAGAGAACCTTCAGTACTCGGGGCTCCACGACGAGATCCGCGAGGCGCGTCGCGCCGACGACGACGTTCCCCAGGGGGACTGGGTTCGCGAGCTGAAGGTCGCGGACTGGGAGAAAGTGGCCGAGCTTGCCGGTGAGAGCCTGAGCGGCAAGACGAAGGACCTCCAGATCGTCGCCTGGCTTTCCGAAGCCGCCGTGAACATGAACGGATTCCCCGGCCTGAGGGACTCGCTGAAGCTCGCGGAAGGCCTTCTCGAGAACTTCTGGGACACGTTGTATCCCGAGATCGACGAGGGGAACGATCTCGAAGCGCGGGCCAACGCGCTCGCGTGGATGGACCGCCAGGCCGCGGATGCCGCCCGGAAGATCCTGCTGACGAAACGCTCCGGCGCGAACTACAACTTCTTCCAGTGGGAAGAGGCCCTGCAGTACGACTTTCCAGCCGACACGTCGAAGCTCTCCGGCGACGCGCTTCAGCAGCTCGAAGAGAAGCGCGCACGCGCCCAGATGGACGGGAAGATCACGGGCGAGGAGGTCCGGAAAGCGAAGAGCGAGACGCGCCGCGCCTTCTACGAGGAGCTCTCCGCGGACGTCGCCGAGAGCTGGGCGGCTCTGAAGGCCCTCGACAAGCAGATGGACGTCCGCTTTTCGCGCCAGACCCCGGGACTCGGCAGCCTCACGAAGACTCTCGAGGCAATCCGGAACCTGCTCGAGAGGATCGTCAAGGAAAAGAGGATCGAGGAGCCGGACCCGTCCGACATGGCGGAAGGGGCGGAGGGCGAAACATCGGGAAGCGGCGCGGGCGGGCCAGGCGGGTCCATCCGGGCGCGGGACCAGGCGCTCGCGCAGCTCGCGCAGGTCGCCGATTACTTCCGGCGGACCGAGCCGCACAGCCCGGTCTCGTACCTCGTTCAGCGCGCCATCGCGTGGGGGCAGATGCCGCTCGAAGCCTGGCTCGTCGATGTGATCAAGGACAACAACGTTCTCGCCGGTCTGCGCGAAACTCTCGGCCTAAAGGGCGAGTCCGGCAGCACGGGAACCTGAGGGAGGGAACCATGCCGAAGAAGGAAAGTATCCAGCAGAAACTGAAGAGGATTCGCCCTCCCCGCGTCCAGATCACGTATGACGTGGAGATCGGCGGGGCCATCGAGATGAAGGAGCTGCCGTTCGTCGTCGGCGTCCTCGGCGACTTCTCCGGCCAGCCCGTCGAACAGCTCCCGAGGCTGAAAGATCGGAAGCTGATCGAGATCGACCGCGACAACTTCGATCAGGTGCTCGCGGCGCAGGCGCCGCGCCTGGCGCTTCGCGTCGACAACAAGCTGTCCGACGACGGCAGCAAGATGAACGTCGAGATGAAGTTCAACAATATGACGGACTTCGAGCCCGATCAGGTGGTCCAGCAGGTCGAGCCCCTCCGAAAGCTCGTCGAAGCGCGCCAGAAGCTTCGCGACATCCTGTCGAAGACCGACGGTAACGACAAGCTGGAAGCCATGCTGACGGACCTCCTCAAGGACCCGAACGCCCAGAAGCAGCTCGGAAAGCAGCTCGGCGTCGTGACGGACGAGGAAGGGAAGAAGGAAGAACCCCATGAGTAAGAACCCCGATAAGAGGGCCGAGTCCGAATCCGTCGTTCAGGAGCAGGACGGGGGTCTTCTCAACAAGATCCTCGAGAGTGGGCGTCTGGCGCTTCGCGAGGACCAGGTCGACAACGCCAAGAACATGCTGGCCGAGTTCGTCCAGCAGGCCCTTCAGGGGCAGGTCGTCCTCTCCAAGGACCTCGAACACACGATCAACGCGCGCATCGCGGCGATCGACAAGCTCCTGTCGGCTCAGCTCAACGAGGTCATGCACCACCCGGACTTCCAGAAGCTCGAGGGAAGCTGGCGCGGCTTGAAGCATCTCGTGTTCGAGAGCGAGACCTCGACGATGCTCAAGATCCGCGTGCTGAACGTGTCCAAGAAGGACCTCCTGAAGGACCTCGAGCGGGCCGCGGAATTCGACCAGTCCGCGCTCTTCAAGAAGGTCTACGAAGAAGAGTACGGAACGTTCGGCGGCGCCCCGTTCGGCGCGCTGATCGGGGACTACGAGTTCGGCAACCACCCGCAGGACATGTCGCTCCTCGAGAAAATCTCGGGCGTTGCCGCCGCGGCCAACGCGCCCTTCATCTCGGCGGCCTCGGCTGAGATGTTCGGCTGGCAGTCCTATACCGAGCTGACCGAGGTGCGCGACCTCGCGAAGATCTTCGACCGGACCGAATATGCGAAGTGGCGCTCGTTCCGCGACTCGGAGGACTCCCGCTACGTGGGGCTCACCCTCCCCCACACGCTCATGCGCCTCCCCTATGGGACGAACACCGTCCCGACCGAGTCCTTCAATTTCGAGGAGGACGTGGACGGCAAGGACCACAAGAAGTACCTTTGGGGAAACGCCGCCTACTCGTTCGGGACGCGCCTGACCGAGGCCTTCGCGCTCTATAACTGGACCGTCGCGATCCGCGGCGTGGAGGGCGGCGGGCTCGTACAGGGGCTTCCGGCGCACACCTTCCAGACCGACGAAGGCGACGTGGCGCTGAAGTGTCCGACCGAGATCGCGATCACCGACCGCCGCGAGAAGGAGTTCTCGGACCTCGGCTTCATCTCGCTCGTTCACTGCAAGAACACCGACTACGCGGCGTTCTTCGGCGGGCAGTCGGCCCAGAAGGCGAAGAAGTACGACACCGATTTCGCGAACGCGAACGCGCGTCTCTCGACGCAGCTCCCCTACATCTTCGCGGTGTCCCGTTTCGCCCACTACCTCAAGGCGATCATGCGGGACAAGATCGGCAGCTTCGCCTCGCGCAAAGACGTCGAATTCTTCCTCAACAAGTGGATCTCGAACTACATCACGCCCGACGACACGGCCTCGCCGGCCGTCAAGGCGCAGTTCCCCCTCCGCGAGGCCCGTATCGAGGTCGCGGAAGTTGCCGGCAAGCCCGGCGTCTACAAGGCGATCGCCTTCTTGAGGCCGCACTTTCAGCTCGACGAGCTGTCGGTCTCCCTGCGGCTCGTGGCCGAATTGCCGAAGTCGATCGGGGGGTAAGGGACGGGACGGCCGAAGGCCGGCGAAACGTCGCCGGCCCCGGCACCCGCCCCGGCGACGCACCATGCCGAGGATCGACGACGAGATCCGCATCAACCTGTCGGTCCTCGACCGCCTCGTCGATTTCGAGCCCGAGGCGAAGGCCGAGCCGCCGGCCTCGCGCTCGAAGGCCCTTCGCCAGGTCAAGCAGGCCCTCAAACGGGACCTCGAGTGGCTCCTCAACACGCGCCGGGTGCTCGAGGTGCCCGACGAGCTGCCGCTCCTCGCCGATTCTCTGCTCGCGTACGGCCTTCCGGACTTTTCCAACTCCAGCGTAAAGAGCGCCGAGGACCAGCACGACCTCACGCTCGCGCTCGAATCCACGCTCAAGCGGTTCGAGCCCCGCCTCGAGGATATCGTCGTCAGCGTCGCGAACGCATCCGTGCTCGAGCGCGCCTTCCGCTTCAAGATCGAGGCGCGGCTGCGCATCGATCCGGTCCCCGAGCCGATCTCATTCGACACGACGCTTCAGATCGGGAGCGGCAACTTCGCGGTCAAGGGCGACTGATGCGCAGCGATCTCCTGGAGTACTACGAGCGCGAGCTGAGCTTCCTTCGCCAGATGGGGGCCGAGTTCGCCGACAAGTACCCAAAGGTCGCGTCCCGCCTGCAGCTCGAACCGGACAAGTGCGAGGACCCGCACGTCGAACGGCTTCTCGAGGCCTTCGCGTTCCTCGCGGCGCGCGTGCGCCTCAAGATCGACGACGAGTTTCCCGAGATCACGGAATCGCTCCTCGGAATCCTGTACCCCACGTTTCTCGCGCCCGTGCCCTCGATGTCCGTGGTCCAGTTCGTCCTCAATTCCGAGCAGGTGAGCGTGCAAACGGGGCAGACGATTCCGAAAGGCTCGACGCTCGCGTCCGCCCCCGTCGACGGAATCCCGTGCCGCTTCCGAACCGCTTATCCGGTCACGATCTGGCCCGTCGAGGTGAGGGCCGCCCGCTTCGAACAGGCGCCCGCGGTCACGATCGAGGGCCGCGATGCGCGGACGATGCTCCACCTCGACCTGCGCATCATGGGAGGCGCCGCGCTGTCCGAGCTCAAGGAGAAGTCGTCCGACGGCACCGAGCGCCCACTCTCTCGCCTTCGTTTCTACCTGCAGGGCGAAGGCAAGGTCGTCCACTCACTCTACGAGCTGCTCTTCAACGACGCTCTCGCCGTCGAGCTTCGGCCTCAAGCCTCGGCGCCCGACTCCGCCGCGGTTTCCCTGGGGCCGGAGGCTCTCCGGCCGGTCGGCTTCGGCGACGACGAGACGCTCCTGCCGACGCCGGATAGGCTCTTCCGGGGGTACCGCGTCCTTCAGGAGTACTTCTCCTTCCCGGAGAAGTTTCTTTTCGTGGATCTCGACGGCCTCGACCGGCTCAAAGGGCTGGCCTTCACGGACACGCTCGACGTGCGAATCCTCCTGGGACGTCCCTTCGCCGCGGAACGGAGCGTCTCGGCGCAGACCTTCCGCCTGCACGCCACTCCGGTGGTCAACCTTTTCACGCAGATGGCAGAGCCCATCCGGGTGACCCATCTGAGCCACGAGTACCGTGTCATCCCGAACCTGAGGCGACCGGGGGCGCACGAGGTCTGGTCGGTCGACAGCGTGACGAGCACGGGTGCCGACCTCGAGACCGTGCGGACGTATCAGCCGTTCTTCGCGTTCCGCCACGACGCTGAGCGCGTAGGCCAGCAAGCCCTCTGGCACGCGAGCCGGCGCCCGTCGGAGCGCAAGGACGACGAAGGGACCGAGGTCTTCCTCACGCTCGTCGACATGAACTTCGATCCGACCGTGCCCGACACCGACACCCTCACCGTGCACGTGACCAGCTCGAACCGCGACCTTCCCGGCCGCCTCCCGTTCGGCAATCCCGAGGGGGACTTCCAGCTCGAGGGGCCCGGGGTTTTCACCGCGATCCGAAGCCTCGTGAAGCCGACCGCGAGCCTCCGGCCGCCGCTCCGGCGCGGGGCGCACTGGAGGCTCATCTCGCACCTCGCCCTGAACGTCCTTTCGCTCGTCGAGCGCGAGGGAGAGAAGGGCCCGGAGGCGTTGCGGGAAATCCTGCGGCTCTACGACATCTCCGATTCGTCGGTCACCCGGCAGCAGATCGACGGGATCTCGAAGCTCTCCGCGCGCCGGGTCGTCCGGCCGCTCCGCGACACACACCCGGGGTTCGTGAGGGGACTCGAGGTTTCGATCGACTTCGACGAGCAGAACTTCGTCGGCTCGGGCGTCTACCTCTTCGCGTCCGTGCTCGAGCGCTTTCTCTCGCTCTACGCCTCCGTGAACTCCTTCAGCCAGCTCGTTGCGTCGACGAAGCAGCGCGAGGGGGTCATGCGCCGCTGGCCGCCGCGCACCGGCGACCAGATCGTGCTTTGAGCGAGCGGCTGCGGACGTGCCCCGAGCACTTTGGGTTCTTTCAGGCTGTCCGGCTGCTGGCGCGGCTCTCGCCGTCGCGTACCCCGGTCGGCCACGACGGACCGCCCGCGCGCGAGACCGCGCGATTCAGGACCCGCGCCACCCTGGAGTTTCCGCCGAGCGAGATTTACGACCTCACCATCGATCCCGACGACCCCGAGCGTCCCCCAGAGCTCACCGTCGCGATCGGCGGGACGACCGGGCCGCTCGGCGTTCTCCCCATCCCGTACACCGAGCTCCTCATCGAGCGGATCCGCTACAAGGACTACGCGCTCTGGGAGTTCCTCGACCTCTTCAACCACCGCTTCCTGTCGCTGTTCCACCGCGCCTGGCAGAAGTACCGCTTTCCCGTGGTGTACGAGAGCGGCGGCGACGATCCCTTCACCGCAGGCCTCTTCGCGCTGATCGGCCTCGGCACTGGCGGGCTCCGCGAGCGGCAGAGCGTCTCCGACGACGCGCTCCTTCTTTACGCCGGTCTCGTCGCGCAGCGCCCGCACTCGGCGAGCGCGATCGAGGGAATCCTCCGCGATTACTTCGGGGTCCCGACCGCGACACGGCAGTTCGTCGGGCAGTGGCTCGACCTCGAGCCGGAAGATCGGTCTCGTCTGGGGTCCCGCAACAGCCGCCTCGGCGTCGACCTCGTCTGCGGCGACCAGGTCTGGAACAACCAGTCCCGCTTCCGGATCCGGCTCGGCCCGCTGGGCTTCACCTCCTTTCAGGTCTTTCTGCCGCGCGGAAACGGCTGGACGCCGCTGAACGATCTCGTCCGATTCCTCGTCGGCGTCGAGTACGACTTCGACGTGCAGCTCGTCCTGAAGAAAGAGGAGATCCCCGAGTGCCACCTGAGGTCCGGCGCCGCCGCCCCGCCGATGCTCGGCTGGACGACGTGGCTCAAGAGCGCCCCCTCGCCCGACGATGCCTCGGACCTGATTCTCGAGTCCATGAACTAGGATAAGAGCCCGTCCAAAAGCGCGAGAAGAGGAAGGAAGCGTCCATGAGCGCGAATCTGAAATCCCTTATCGGCCGACTGAACGATACCTGCCGGAATGCCCTCGAGGGGGCTGCCGGACTCTGCCTGTCGCGGACGAACTACGACGTCGACGTCGAGCACCTGCTGGTCAAGCTGGGCGAAACGCCGGACACGGACTTTCACCGGATCCTGCGCCGGTTCGAGATCGACGAGTCCCGGCTCGCGAAGGACCTCGTGCGATCGCTCGACCGGCTCAAGACCGGGAACAGCCGCACGCCGGCTCTCTCCCCCCGACTTCCGAAGCTCGTCGAAGAAGCCTGGCTCGTCGGCTCGATCGATTTTGGCGCCTCCCGAGTCCGCTCCGCGCACATTCTCCTCGCTCTCCTCGAGAAGGACGAATTCGCCCGTCTCGCGCGCGAGATCTCCAAGGAGTTCGCGGCGATCTCCGTCGAGACGCTCCGAAAAGAGCTCGACAAGATCGTCTCCGGCTCGGTCGAAGACCGCGACGCCTCTTCGCTCGGCGAGGCGCCGGCCGACGACGCGGCGGGCGGTGCGACGGGCGTCCCCGGCCGGACGAAGGCGCTGGATCAGTACACCGTCGACCTGACGGCTCGCGCGAAGGCCGGCCACATCGACCCGATCCTCGGGCGAGACTTCGAGATCCGGCAGATCATCGACATCCTCATGCGCCGCCGCCAGAACAACCCCATCCTCACCGGAGAGGCCGGCGTCGGGAAGACGGCCGTCGTCGAGGGGTTCGCGCTCCGCATCGCCCAGGGAGACGTTCCCGGCCCGCTGAAGAACGTCGCCGTGAGAACCCTCGACCTCGGGCTCCTTCAGGCGGGAGCCGGAATCAAGGGGGAGTTCGAGAACCGCTTGAAGACGGTCATCGAGGAGGTGAAGGCCTCGCCCCAGCCGATCGTCGTCTTCATCGACGAAGCGCACACGATGATCGGCGCGGGCGGACAGGCGGGCCAGAATGACGCCGCGAACCTCCTCAAGCCCGCCCTCGCGCGCGGCGAGCTGCGGACGATCGCCGCGACGACCTGGGCCGAGTACAAGAAATACTTCGAGAAGGACGCCGCTCTCGCGCGGCGTTTCCAGGTCGTCAAGGTCGAGGAGCCGACCGAGGCGGTCGGCATCATCATGATGCGAGGCCTCACGGAGCCTCTCGAGAACCACCACAAGGTCCGGATCCTCGACGAGGCGGTGGAGGACTCCGTCCGGCTGTCGCACCGCTACATCTCGGGTCGCCAGCTTCCGGACAAGTCCGTCTCCGTTCTGGACACGGCTTGCGCCCGCGTGGCGATCGGCCAGGCCGCGACGCCCCCCGCGGTCGAGGACGCGCAGCGGGCAATCGACCACGGCGCCGCCGAGATCGAGGCCCTCGCGCGCGAGGAGGCGACCGGCGTCGACCACAAGGAGCGCCTCGGCGAGCTCGCGGCAAAGAAGGCGGCCGAAGAGGAGAAGCTCGCCGGCCTGAAGGCGCAGTGGGACAAGGAGCGGGACCTGATCGGGAAGATCCGCGAGGTGAGGTCGAAGCTGGAGGATCTGGCCGCCCCGAAAAAGAAGGGGGCCGGGTCAACGGGCGCAAAGTCCGCGGGACCTGAGGCAAAGTCCGCGGCGGCCGACGCGGCACCCGCCCCGCCCGCGGCGCCGCCCCCGGACCCCGCGGCGCTCCGGGCCGAGCTCGAGACCCTCAACAGGGAGCTCGAGAAGGTGCAGGGCGAAACGCCCCTCATGCAGGCTTGCGTCAACTCGCAGACCATCGCCGAGGTCATCTCCGGGTGGACCGGGATCCCGGTCGGGAAGATGCTGACGGACGAGATCCACACGGTCCTCACGCTGAAGGACCGGCTCGAGCAGCGCGTCATCGGCCAGTCGCACGCCCTCGAGGCGATCGCGAGTCGGATCCGGACTGCCCGCGCGAACCTCACGGATCCGCGCCGGCCCATCGGCGTCTTTCTGCTCGTCGGGCCGAGCGGCGTCGGCAAGACCGAAACCGCCATCACGCTGGCCGAGGCGCTCTACGGCGGGGAGCGGAACCTCATCACGATCAACATGAGCGAGTACCAGGAGGCGCACACGGTCTCGTCGCTCAAGGGCTCGCCTCCGGGCTATGTCGGCTACGGCGAGGGGGGCGTCCTGACCGAGGCGGTTCGACGCCGCCCGTACTCCGTCGTCCTCCTCGACGAGGTCGAGAAGGCGCACCCCGACGTCATGGAGCTCTTCTACCAGGTCTTCGACAAGGGGATTCTCGAGGACGGCGAAGGGCGGGAGATCGACTTCAAGAACACCGTCATCATCCTGACCACCAATGCCACAACCGACACGATGATGAAGCTCTGCGCCGATCCCGAGACCGCCCCGGAGCCCGAAAAGCTCGTGGAGACGATCAAACCGGAGCTGAACAAGATCTTCAAGCCGGCCCTCCTCGGGCGGATGGTCATCGTCCCCTTCTACCCGATCTCGGACAAGGTCATGCGGCAGATCATCAAACTCCAGCTCGGGCGGATCGGGAGCCGGCTCCAGGAGAACCACAGCGCCTCGTTCAGCTACGACGACTCCGTCATCAACGAGATCCTGGGGCGCTGCAAGGAGGTCGAAAGCGGCGCACGCAACGTGGATCACATCCTGACGCGGACGGTCCTCCCCGAGATGTCGGGCGAGTTCCTCTCCCGGATGGCCGAGGGCCGGACGATGTCGCGCGTGCGCGTAACCGTCGGCGACGGCGGAAACTTCCTCTACGGGTTCGACTGATGCCATGCTCGAACCCGAGTCTCGGTCGCGGACACCCCGCTGGGGTATTCTTGGGCGTCGTCCGGAAGAGAACCAGGGGGTGCTGAGTGGCCTACACGCAGGCGGGTCGCAGGCTCGTGGTCAAGACGCCGCTCGGGAAGGACGATCTTCTCCTGAGCGGCTTCTCGGGACACGAAGCGATATCCCAGCCCTTCTTTTTTCAACTCGAGTGTGTCGCCGAGAACGCCAAGACGATCCCCTTCGACGGCCTCCTCGGACAGAAGGTTACGGTCGAGATCAGTCTGCCCGGAGGCTCCAAGCGCTTCATTAATGGCTCCTGCCTGAGAGTCGCACAGGGCGCGCGAGACGCCACGTTCACGCGATATCTCCTGGACCTCGTGCCGGAAGCCTTCCTCCTGTCCCGGAAAACACAGAGCCGGATCTTCCAGCATCTCTCGATTCCCGACATCCTGAAGAAGGTCCTGAAAGGCTTCCCCGTCACTTGGGAGATCCAGGGAACGTTCCATCCGCGCGACTATTGCGTGCAGTACCGCGAGTCCGACTTCGCGTTCGCGAGCCGGCTGATGGAAGAGGAGGGGATCTACTACTTCTTCAAGCACAGCGACGGCAGTCACACGATGGTCGTCGCGAATTCGCCGGGAAGCCATTCGGATGTTTCTCCGGGCCCGAGCAATCTCATCTTCGAAGCCGTCGGGGGGGGGACCCGCGAGGAGGACCGCGTCAATGCCTGGGAGAAGGCCCAGGAGCTCAAGTCCTCGAAGGTCGTGCTGTGGGACCACTGCTTCGAGCTGCCACACAAGCACCTCGAAGCCCCGTCGCCCATCCAGGGGTCCGTCGCCGCAGGCAAGTCAAGCCACAAGCTGCAGCTCGGAGCCAATGCCCCGCTCGAGCTCTACGATTTCCCCGGCGCCTACGCACAGCGCTTTGACGGAATCAACAAGGGAGGCGGCGAGCAGCCGGCGGAGATCCAGAAGATCTTTCAGGACAACTCCCGAACCGCGGACCTGAGGATGCAGTCAGAGGCGGCCGCCAGCGTCCTCGTGCACGCCGCGAGCAACTGCCGCCAGATCGTCTCGGGCCACAAGTTCACGCTCCAGCGCCATTTCGAGGGGGACGGTTCCTGGGTCGTCTACCAGGTCGGCCACACCGCGTCCGAGGCCGCCGACGTGCGTTCCGGCGGAGGCGGGTTCACCTATCAGAACCACTTCTCCTGCTTCCCGGTCGCCCTGCCCTTCCGCCCGCCCCGCGTCACTCCCATTCCCACGGTCAGGGGATCGCAGACCGCCGTCGTCGTCGGGCCTCCCGGCGAAGAAATATTCACGGACAAGTACGGCCGCGTCAAGGTGCAGTTTCACTGGGACCGCGAGGGCAAGAGCGACACCGACAGCTCGTGCTGGGTCCGAGTCGGGCAGCCCATCGCGGGGCGCCGCTGGGGCGCCTCCTTCTGGCCGCGGATTGGCCAGGAGGTGATCGTCGATTTCCTGGAAGGGGACCCGGACCAGCCGATCATCGTCGGGAGCGTCTACAACGCCGACCAGATGCCGCCTTACCTCGGCGACGGCCCGGATTCGAAACACAAGAACGACAACAAGCTGACCGGGGTCAAGTCAAACACGACGATGGGGGGTGAAGGGTACAACGAGTGGCGCTTCGACGACGCGAAGGGCAAGGAGCAGATCTTCCTCCACGCCGAACGGAACATGGACACCCGGGTGAAGGGCGCCTCGATGGAGAGCGTCGGCGGCGACAAGCACCTGACCGTGGGCGGAGAGAAGGACGGGCAGACGTGGGGCGACTACAACGAGCTCGTCTACAAGAACGTGCGCCTTCACAACAAGGGCGGCCTGCAGCAGACCGTCGGTGGCGGCATGTTTCTCACGATCGGGGGAGAATCGGAGGACCCGGGAGACCTGCAAACCGTCGTTAAAGGCGATCGGGCGGCGCTCGTGGAACAGAACGAGCACCTTCACGTCAAAGGCTCGGCGAAGGAGGCGATCGACGGGGGTCTCGGCCTGACGGTCGGAGGCGATCTCGACGCGAAGGTCGAAATGAAGCTCGCCGCCGAGGCCGGCCAGGAGATCCACTTGAAGGCCGGGATGAAAGTCATCATCGAGGCGGGAATGCAGCTCACCCTGAAGGGCCCCGGCGGCTTTATTGACATCGGCCCGACCGGCGTCGCGATCCAGGGGACGACGGTCCTGATCAACTCCGGCGGCTCGGCCGGCTCCGGAAGCGGCGCGAGCCCGGCCTCGCCCGAAGACGCCAAGGAGACCAAGCGAAAGGACCCGACCGTCGCCGACAACGCGAAGACGGGCTACAAGTCATGTTAGTAGTGAAGGGCTCGACCCGGGGATCGCAAGGAAGAGAGGCTGGATAACAGATGCCGATGGCCGCCAGTTTGACGAGTACGACGGGCCACGGCACGCCACTCGGCCCCGGGCCCGGCTGTCCCACCGTCCTGATCGGTGGTTTTCCCGCCTGGCGGGCCTTGCCAGCGGCGATGGCGAGCGCAGTCCAGGGGTCCTCGAACGTGATGAAGTCGTTCATGGTGAGGCCGCAGATGACGCCGGCCGACGGGACGGCCAGCCTCGTCCAGATCTCCCAGTCACTCATTCAGGGCGGGGCCGCCGCGGCCGGTGCCGGTGCGCCCGCCGCGGCGGCGACCGCCGGCAGCATGGTGGCCACCCTGAATGCGGCGAACGTGGCGCTGACGGCGGTCTGGAGGGCGGCCGTCGCCGTCCCAGGTGCCCAGCCGGCCGCCAACATCGCTTACACCGAGGGGATCAAGGCGGCGGCGGCCGCTGCCGCCAGCGCCGTCATGGCGTCGATGGCGGGCCTCTCCGACATGCACATCTGTCCTATTCCCGTGCCGATCCCGCCGCACGGACCTGGCTTCGTCACGATGGGGAGCAAGACGGTCGTGATCGGGAATCTCGCCGCGGCCCGTCAGGGAGACCAGGTCTTCGAAGCCTGCGGCGGCCCCGATCCGATCGCGATGGGCTGTCCGACGGTCATGATCGGGGACTAGCCGTACATTCCCTCCCTGGACGCGATCGCCAACGCCGTCAACCCAGCGGGGACCGTGATCAACTGCGGCAACATCGTCGACGCGATGCAGGCGGGCGGTCCCGGCACGACCGCGATCGTGGGGACCGACTACTCGGGCGGGACGGCGTCGCACATCGTGGTCATGACCAACGAGGGCGGCTCCGTCCCGCTTGTTGGTGAAGTCGTCTCGGATCCCGCACGGATCGAAATCCTCGCGAACCGCTGAGACGTGATTTCCTTGCCCGAATAGGCATCGAAGACATTCGCCATGACGACCCTTGGCCAGCGCTCCTCCTGGACCGGCGACCCGACACCTACCGCCTGCGGAGAAACTCCAGGACGTCCAACTTGATCATGACCTCGTAGTCGGGGTGGCTCGCGTCCCCGGGGAACTGGAGCCGGGTGGATCCGGAGAAGCCGTGACCGAGGGGAACGGTGACGGAGCCCCCGCGATCGAGGATCTGGAAGGAGAGCCCGTCGACGCCCGGGATTGGAATATCCCGGCCCTTGATGAGATCGAACGCGGCCTGGCGCGTGGGCTGGTTCGCCACGATGATTCCGATGCTCGATCCGACCACGATGCTGGTCATGGTGACCATGACCGCGCGCTCTCCCGGCGAGGCGCGATTCCATTCGGCGCGCAAGAGGCGGAGCCGGCGCAGGCCCTCGTCGTGGGCCTGTTCGACCAGGCGTTGAACGGGGGGAAGCTGGTAGACCGCGCCGGTGACGTCGGAGAAATCGCCCGGCCGCGGGGTGGAAGGTCCGGCGCCTGGAGTGAACAGAGGCCCGGCGGGGCGCTGAAGGGGCTGAGACATGATGGTCTGCCAGGTGGTCAGGAGCGTGCTCCAGTCGGGCCGAAGCCAGAGCCCGACGATCTGTCGGGCAGCCATCCGCGTTTCGAGCTCCCGGGCCATTCGTTGGATGTCCGGGTCGAGGTGGAGTTCCTGATCGAGGAGGTGGAAGCGAGGAGGGCGGTAACCGAATCCGGACGAATCCATTACAGTACCTCCTTCTAACCTAGGGATTTGTCAATCCTACTCCTGACCAATGGTCGAAACCACCAGAGCCTCGATGAGGCGAACTCCTGTTTCACGGAAGGTTGCCGAGTTCCTGGAGGGAAGGCGCATCGCGGTCGCGGGAATGTTGCGCGACACGAACTGACCCCACCTTCCCATGCGCGGGCCGCGCGGATGACGGCGCTCCCCCAAAGAAGATGAACCGCGCCAACCGAGACAGTCAGGACCCAGATGGCCACGACGACGCTCTTTCTCTGGGGCCGGGGCTCCTTCGAGACGAGATACGCGGCAAGCGTCGCCAGAGCGAGACCGATGCACCAGAGGGCGGGCGAGAATGCCCACAACCGTCCTGGGACGACCCAGACGAACCACGGAACGAACGGCACGACGAGGTCTCGCCTCGCCGCCAGCCGCCACAGGACGGTTGCCGGCAGCACCCAGGTCCACAGAACCACGACGAGCGGCACCCCGTCCACGACGCGCCGCCCCGTCATCGCGGTCTCCTAATCGACGGCCTTCCTGACGGCATCGACCAGGTATGGGTCGTTCCCCACAGCGGCGATGCAGCGGACGAACGAGTCGTCGAACGAGGCATCGAACGAATCCCCGTGCACGGCGGATCCTTTGTACGTCCCGCTGTAGACGAGCCGCTGCGTCTTGGTCGCGACCACATCGAGCTGGATCTGGACCGCGGTCGAGTAGTGCGACCCGAAATCCGCCGCGATCTCCGCCATCGTGTCGAGAAGGCGCACATCGAGCCGCAGCTCAGCCGATGCCTTGTCGGTCCACCTTTGCCCCGCGCCCGTCACGAGGGCCTCGAGCCCTCCGAAGAGGACCCCTTGGAGGTCGTCTCGAGTCTCGACGATGTTCGTAGCGAGCTCTCGCCGGTAGACGCCAAGAGAGGTCTCCGCCCTCTTGTCGATGAAGTCGCCCCGGCAGAACGCGTAGGGCCTCGGCAGCGAAGCCAGAGCGCGCGTCGTTTGCAACCCTTTCTGGTAGTCCGGCTTCACGCTCGTGATCGTCCTGTTGACGTGGCCGCACCGTGCCAACGCCAGGAGACCTCCGCACAGCGTCACGAAGAGGATGGCATTCTTCGTCATTGAATCCTCGGACAGGGCGCGTCGCGGCGCCTGGCCCTAGGCCCGCAGCTTCTTCAGAGCCTTCGCGAGGTCGCTGTCTTTCCCGACCGCGTTGATGCAGTTGACAATGGCCGCGTTCATCGACTCCTCCACCATGCTCATCGTTCCGACCATGGCGCGCTCTCTCTCGTCCTTTCCGTTGTAGATCTCCGAGAAGAGCGTCTGGGACGTCTTCACGTCCACGAAGTCGAGCTTGATCTGGATCCCCGACGACGCGCCGACGGTGACGAAGCCCGCGTTCCGGCCGGTGTTGACGCCGAGAATCTGCAGGTCGACCCGGACCTCCGCAGCGTTCGCGTCGACCCACTCATGGCCGGAGGAGGTGAAGAGCTTCCCGAGACCTTCGGCGACGACCTCCTCGATGGGACGGGCGCCGAACACGTTGAACGTGTGAACCCCCTGCTTGAAGGTGGAGAGCTTGCTGATGTCGGCACGCTTGTCGGCCACCTTGCCCCGCGCGAACTTGATCCCCGGCTGGACCTGACTCAGAGCGGTCTGCTTCGACACGCCGGCACCGAAGTCGGGCGTCAGCTTGAACGTCTCCGTGTGAGTGCAAGCAGCGACGAGGACTGCCAGGGCGATGACTGAAACGGCGGATGTCGACCTCTTCATGTCCTTCTTCCTCCTCTGCGGTCGTGCTCGCTCAAGAGCACGGCTCGTTACCAGCGTCGCAGCGCGAACTGTTTGTCTGAGATCATACTACCCGCCCCTTTTCGATGTTCAGACGGAGGCCGTATGAAACGAATTGGCTGGTTTCCTTTGACCGGCGTTCTCCTCATGGTGCGCGTTTCCGCAGGCGCGCCAAGTCCGCCTTCCTGGTCCAGCGGCGGGCCGTTTGGCGCTCGGGTCACGGCGCTCTCCTTCGACGCCGCCACCCGTACGCTCTACGCCGGAACATTCGACTCGGGAATCTTCAGGAGCACCGACGGCGCCCGCTCATGGTCTCCTCTTCCGAACCATAATTACGGAATCGTATCGGCCCTTGCGGCGGATCCTTCGAATCCGAACGTCCTGCTCTTAGCCGCAGTCAGGGAAGACGTCAGCAGGACCGTGGACGGAGGGCGCAGGTGGGGCAAACCGACGGGTATCCCAGGCTACATCCG
>Ga0208716_1000424_pt1 | contig 17948 bp, 14 predicted proteins | sample NGESurdeep092012_8_FD_184482 | JGI IMG/M metagenome (GOLD analysis project Ga0208716, IMG submission 184482) | Arctic peat soil microbial communities from Barrow, Alaska - NGEE Surface sample 415-3 deep-092012 (SPAdes) | ecosystem: Environmental > Terrestrial > Soil > Wetlands > Peat ...
TCCCAGCACGAGGCTGGATGCTGGGATCTCGACGCGTCGGGCGGCTGCTGGGACCGGCAGGAGCTGGCGGAGCACCGAAAGGCCTGCCTCCACCGTGCGGCGGACCCCGCCTTCCTCCTGGATCACGAGCACGGGCGGTCCCTCGACCTCGCCGGGGCGCCACAGATCCTGGCGTTCGATGAGTCGACGCGCCTGGGCGACCTCACACCCGAGGCCCACGATGACGTATCCGGCGACGTTCGGGTGCCGTGCGAACCCCGCCAGTACACGCTCGAGCTGCAGGTGCTCCGGGCCGTTCTCCGGCATGGCGCATCCGCCCTTGTGCGTCAGCGCGAGCACGCCATCCACCGACGGGTAGGCAGATAGCTCGTCGGCAGTGATCCCGTCCGCGATTCGACGGCTGACCGATGCCGAGCAGTTGGCCATGCTGATGACCGCCACGTAGTTGCGCGTGCCCACCCGCCCGTCGGGGCGCACATAGCCAAGAAACGTGCGTGGTGTGGCACCCACGTTCGCGGCCTCCGGCGCCGCGCCCCCGGCGGTCGCAACGGCGTACGTCCGATCGAACGCGCCGACGGCGCAGTTGTGGCCGTGAACGTGGCTCCCTGCCTGGATCTCCCGTGTCGCGACGCCAATCGGCTGACCGTACTTCCGGATCGGTGCCCCCATCGGTATCCTCACCAGGCTGACCTTGTGCCCCGCCGGGATCGGGTCAAGCACGGCAACCTCGAGGTCGCCGAGGCGGATCGAGTCCCCGGCCGCGAGCGGCGTCACGGCCACCACAACCTCGTCCTCGGGGGCGAGGCGCAGGACAGCGGCCGAAGGTGGGTGCCGGTTCGGGCTCACCATTCCCCGATGATCACTCCGGCCCTGCGTGGTCCGTGCACGCCCACCGCGAGGTCGCCCTCGATGTCGGCGCTGCGGCTGGGGCCACTGACGAGGTTCACCGCCGATGGCGGGTCACCCTCCCGCGCCATGTATTCGGCGAGGAGGCGCAGGCCGTCGGGGACGGTCCTCACAACCTGCGACGGGCGCACGAGCGCCAGGTGGGCCGTCGGCAGCAGGCTCGGCAGCCGACCGGTGGCGGGCGTCGCGTAGAGCGCGATCGTCCCCGTCTCTGCAACGGCCCAGGCGCACGTGGTGATCCCGAGGTCGCTTGCCGCGGCCAGGGTCACCAGCTCCGCCTGTGTCCGGGTAACCTCTTCAGCGCCGGGAACGTCACCGGCGGCAGCCGCGCCGTTGGTGCCTGCGGCGGCCTCCCCTGCGCGAGCGCCCGTCGGCCAGGGAACGTGCTCCCAGCCCTGTTGCGCCAGCAGCCCCGGCAAGTCCAGAGACGCGAGGTCGGCCGTCGACCAGGCGAGCACCCGACAAGAGGTCGCCGGCCCGCCGTCCTCGACCATGATCCTGGCGGCCTCGACGATCGTGCGACGGACCTCGTCTCGCCCGCCGCGGACGATCCAGGCATCGCCTTCCAGACCCCGCCAGCTCTCGACGAACTCCGCCACGAGTGCGTCGCGCCCGCTCGCCTCTGCGAGTGATCCTGCGCTGGGTTTGCGGGTCACGACCCGGTCCTCGGGGCACGCCGCCGCGCCCACCACTCGTGGAACGACTCCCTGGCGAGCGGAGGCGCGTTCCGGGTGGCCGTCCAGCCTCCCACGAGGCCGGGCGCGCCCTTCAGCCGGCCGTCCCGGACGTAGACCCGCTGGCCCAGGCGGGCGATGCGGCCGGTAAAGCGGAAGCCTGCCGGGTTGGCCCAGAACCGCCCCCAGAGCTCGAAGGTCAGCCGGTCCGACCACGGCTCCATCCCGCGCTCGACCTCGGTCCGTCGCAGGGCCAGGATGTGGCGGGGCAGGTCGATCTCCATCGGGCAGGCGTCGGCGCAGGCGTAGCACAGGGCGCAGGCCGACTTGGGCAGCTCGGGCGCCCGCTCCAGCCCGCCCAGGAGCGGGGTCAGCACCACGCCGATGGGCCCGCTGTACATGCTCCCGTAGGCCTGGCCGCCGATGGTGCGGAAGACCGGGCAGACGTTGAGGCAGGCGCCGCAGCGAATGCAGGCGAGGATGTCCACGAACTCGGTCCCGAGCAGCTCGTGGCGCCCGTTGTCGAGCAGGACCAGGTGGAACTCCTCCGGACCGTCGAGCTCGCCCTCGCGTCGGGGACCGGTGATGAAGGTCGTGTACGTGGACAAGCGCTGGCCGGTGCCGCTGAGCGCGGGCTGCTGGAGCAGGTCAGCGAGATCTGCCCAGGTCGCGACGATCTTGTCGATGCCCACCACCGCGATGTGGACCCGGGGCAGCGATGTGGTCATCCGACCATTGCCCTCATTCGTGATGAGCACGAGCGTCCCCGTCTCGGCGACGAGGAAGTTGCCGCCGCTGATGCCCATGTCGGCGGCGAGGAAATCCGCCCGCAGCTGGCGCCGCGCGAAGGCGGTCAGCTCGGGCGTGGCGTCGCCCACCGGCGGGTCGACCGCGCACGCGGCGGCCTCCTCGTCGAAGAGGGCCCGGACCTGCTGCCTGGTCTTGTGCGAGGCCGGCACGAGGATGTGAGCGGGACGCTCGCCGGCCAGCTGGATGATGTACTCACCAAGGTCGGTCTCGCGGACGTGCAGCCCGGCGTTTTCGAGCTGCTCGTTGAGGGCGATCTCTTCGGTGGCCATCGATTTCGACTTCACGACTCGCTGCACGCCCCGTCGCCGGGCGACGTCGAGGACATAGCGGCCGACGTCGGCCGGGCCGGCGGCCCGCACCACGTGCCCGCCGCGCGCCTCGACCCGGCGCGTCAGCTCGTCGAGCAGCGCGTCGACGCGCGCCAGCGAGCCACGTCGAGCGATGACGGCACGCTTCCGCATCGCCTCAGCTGCGGGGTAGGTCGCGAAGACGGCCTCCTTCTTGACCGCGAGACTGCGGGTGCTCTTCGCCACGGCGGCCCGCATCGCCGGGTCGGCGAGGGCCCGCCGCCGCCGTTCCGGCCAGGTGGCCCCGGCCGGAGGCAGCTCACCGGGCATCGGGGTCCGCCTCCTGGCTGCGCGCGGTGCGCTCGATGTCGGCGGGCGTGAGCCGATGCCGGTCCGCGAGATCCACGGCCTCGGCAAGATGCAGCATGGGGAACGCGTCCCCCTGCCTGTCGAGGCGCCCGCCGAGCTGCATGAGGCAGCCCAGGTCCGCGCTCACCAGGCAGGTCACACCGTCGCCCCGGGCCGTTGCCAGGTTGGCCAGCTTTGCGTCGGCCATGGCCGCGGAGATGTCCGGCTCGAGCAGCCCGAAGCTTCCCCCGAACCCGCAGCACTGCTCCGCATCGTCCAGCTCCACGGGCTCGACACCGGCACGGCGCAGGACGCTTAGCGGCGCCTCCGTGGCACCGAGCAGGCGGCGCATGTGGCAGCCGGTGTGGCTGGCGACCTTCAGGGGGGTCGAGCTGCCAGAGGCGCCAGCGTATCCCGGGCCACCCGACGAAGCCGGGCCGCCCGATTCGGCGCGGGTCCCGACCCCTTCTGGCTCCGGCACGGCCTGGCGGTCGAGCCACTCGCTGAGCTCGACCACGCGGTCGGCAAGCGCCTCGGCCCGGCGGCGCCAGCGCGCCGCGGTGGCCGGCGTCCGTCCCCTCTGCAACGCGTCGCGCTCGAGGAGGTCGGGCATCTCGTGCTTGATCATCGCCGCGCACGAGCCGGAGAGCGCGATCACCGTCGGCGGGTCGGCCGACGGACTAGCGGCGTCGCTGGGCTCGAAGGCACGCACGAGTTGCCGGCCCATCGCGGCGGCCTCGCGGTGGTGACCGGCGTTGTAGGCGAACTGGCCGCAGCAGGATTGGCCCCCGGGAAACTCGACCTCGACGCCGCGGCGCTCCAGCACCTGGACGGCCGCGACGCCAGCTCGCGGCCGGAAGAGATCCACCATGCAGGTCACGAAGAGTTGAGCCCGCACCACCGTTTCACGCCTCGCGGTGACGGTCATTCAGACCAGACGGGCCATGCCCGACGCAGTCCGATTCGAAGCCCTCGGGTCCCGGTCGACCGGGACCCGAGGGCTATGGTTCGGGCGGCTACTTCTTGTTGCCGGCCGCCAGGTCGTACGAGACGTAGACCATGTGGGTCCGGGTGTTCTCGTAGAGGCCGTGCTTTCCGTCGGCGCCCCCGATGCCCGACTTTCGCCAGCCCGCGTGGAATCCCTGCATCGCCTCGAAGTTCTCGCGGTTGATGTACGTCTCGCCGAACTTGATCTCCTTGCAGGCGCGCATGGCGACGTCGAGGTTCGTCGTGTAGATCGACGATGTGAGGCCATAGACGGAGTCGTTCGCGTAGGTGATCGCCTCGTCGAGGTCGTCGAAGGTGACGATCGGCATGACGGGCCCGAAGATCTCGTCCCGAACGATCGGCATACCCTGCCGGCAGTTGCCGAGCACCGTGGCCGGGTAGAAATAGCCCTCCGGCCTGCCCGCGTCCCGCTTGCCGCCGGTGAGGACCGTGGCGCCGTCGGCAATGGCCTGCTTCACGCGACCCTCGACGAGCTTGAGCTGATCCCCGCTCACGAACGGACCCATGTCGAGTCCTTCGTCGACGAGGGGATCGCCGTATTTCGTCTCGCTCATCGCCTTGACGAACTTCTCGGTGAACTCGTCGGCGACGCGCTTGTCCACGTAGACGCGATCGGCGCAGTTGCACACCTGGCCGGTGTTGATGACGCGGGATGCCTTGATCGACTCGACGGCGAGGTTCATGTCGGCGTCGGCCATGACGATGGCCGGAGCGCTGCCGCCCAGCTCCAGGTTCACCTTGATGATGTTCTTCGCGGCAGCTTCCATAACCCGGACGCCCGTGTCGACGCTGCCGGTCACGCTGACCATGCCGATGCTAGGGTTCGAGGCGAGCTCCTGCCCCACGACGGCACCGGACCCGCAGACGAGATTGAAGACACCGGCGGGGAGCCCAGCCTCTGCCACGGCCTTGGCGAACTCGCCCGCGTTGTTCGGCGTGATCGAGCTCGGCTTGATGACGATCGTGTTGCCCGTCAGGAGGGCCGGTGCAACCTTGCGCGCGATGACGAAGAAGGGGAAGTTCCAGGGCACGATGCCACCGATGACGCCGATGGCGTGCCGGAACATGAGGATGTGCTCGTTCGGCCGATCGCTCGTGACGACCTCGCCCTCGAGCCGGCGGGCCCACTCGGCCATGTAGTCGATGTAGTCCGCCGTGAAGCCCGCCTCGACCCGGGAGAGGCCAAGAACCTTGCCCTGCTCCTCGGAGATCACCCGCGCGAGGTGCTCGGGATCCTTCCGGAGCGCGGCCGCAATCTTGCGCAGATACCCGGCGCGCTCGATGGGCGCCAGCTTCTCCCAGTCGCCCTGCGCCTTCTCGGCGGCGCGGATCGCCTCCCGGGTGTCCTCGATCGACGAGTCCGGGACCTCCGAGACGATCTGCCCGGTGGACGGGTTCTCCACCTTGACGGTCTTGCCGCCCTGGGCGTCCACGAATCGCCCGTCGATGTAGTTCTGGTACCGGCGCAATGCGACGGCCGTGGCCATGGCAACCTCCAACTGGGACCATGCGGTGAGCGCCCTCGAGTCTGGAACCGCCCAGCGTCGAGTTGCCAGTGCCGTAGGTCACCGGGAGTCGCGCCGTGCTGCGCTCCGTCGAGACTCAGGCCCCGGGTCCGCTCCATCGTCTCCACGCCGACTGCCTCAGAATGTGGCTGCGAGCGTGGGCGGCAAGGCGTGGACGGAGGCGTCGGCAGCACAACAGGTGGACACGACGCGCGCAGGTCGTGGGTTGGTCGGGGGGCCGTCTTGCTGACTGTGTCGGCCCCTGCGGCGTGTTCAGCCGCTGACAGCGTTGGGACTCAAGGGTGGCGTTCAGGTCATCGAGGTCGCGCGACCCGAGGCATGCGACTGCGACGCTGAGAAGAGCGGGCTCCGTGTCGTGCAGCAACGAGCCGGCGACAGGTCGGGGCGGGTCGAGAACGAGCCAAGACCCCCAGACCCTGTGCCACTCCTGCGACTCCCGGTAGGGCGACCCATCGCCGTCATTTCTCCGGGGCCGAGCACGACAACCCGAAGCCGCCGGCTAGCGGGTCGGGGCCCTTTTCGTTATCTGTGCTGCCCGGGCGCAGGGCACGCTCCCCGTCCGACCCGAGGCCGCATGAAGCCTGGCAGGGTCACTTACGAGGCAGGCCCTTGGATCGGTCAGCCCGCTGGCCGTCGGGCTCCGGGCTCGCCGGGCGAACAGACGCGGGACACTGTGATGAAGTGTTTGCCGTCCCCCGCCGGGAGAGAGAACCCTTCGGGCTCCCCATCACCGACGTCCAGGATGAGCTGGGTGTGCTTCCACACCTCGTATTGACGCTCGTCGATGTAGAAGGGACAGCCGCCCAGCTCACCCAGAAGGACGTCGTGGTCGCCGACGATGAGCTCGCCGGCATCGAAGCAGATCGGGAGGCTGCCGTCGCAGCAGCCTCCCGACTGGAAGAGCATCAGGGGCCCTCGCTGGGCCACCATGCGAGCGATCGCGTCGAGTGCCGCCGGCGTGGCGACGACCGGAGGCTCAGCGATACGCCCGTCGACGCTCACGCTCCGATCAGAAGAACCCGAGAGCGTCCGGGCTGTAGCTGACCAGCAGGTTCTTGGTCTGGGTGTAGTGCTCGAGCATCATCTGGTGGTTCTCGCGCCCCACGCCGGAGATCTTGTAGCCGCCGAACGCCGCGCCGGCAGGATAGAGGTGGTAGCAGTTGGTCCACACGCGCCCGGCCTTGATGGCCCGGCCCATGCGGTAGGCGCGGGTGCCGTTGCGTGTCCACACGCCGGCGCCCAGGCCGTAGAGCGTGTCGTTGGCGATCGCCAGCGCCTCGGCATCGTCCTTGAACGTGGTCACGGCGAGCACGGGGCCGAAGATCTCCTCCTGGAAGACCCGCATCCGATTGTTACCCTTGAGCACCGTCGGCTGGAAGTAGTAGCCCTCGGCGAACTCGCCGCCCAGGACATTCCGCTTGCCGCCGATGAGGCACTCCGCGCCCTCCTTGAGGCCGATGTCGACGTACCCGGTGATCTTCTCGAGCTGCTGGGCCGAGTTCTGGGGGCCGAGCATGGTCGCGGTGTCGAGCGGGTTGCCCTGGACGATCTTGCCGATCCGCTCGAGGCAGCGCGCCATGAACTTGTCGTAGATCGACTCCTGGATGAGCGCGCGCGAGGGGCACGTGCAGACCTCGCCCTTGTTGAACGCGTACAGCACCAGGCCTTCGATCGCCTTGTCGAGAAACTTGTCCTCTTCGTCCATCACATCGGCGAAGAAGATGTTCGGCGACTTGCCGCCAAGCTCCGTCGTGGACGGGATGATGTTCTGCGCCGCGTACTGCATGATGAGGCGGCCGGTCACGGTCTCGCCGGTGAAGCCGATCTTGGCGATGCGCGGGCTCGAGGCGAGCGCTTTGCCGATCTCGCCGCCCGGGCCGGTGATGATGTTGAGGACGCCAGGCGGCACGATGTCGCCGATGACCTCGGCCAGCTTCAGGATCGACCACGGCGTGGGCGACGCCGGCTTGATCACGCTGCAGTTGCCGGCGGCCAGCGCCGGAGCGATCTTCCACGCGGCCATGAGCAGTGGGAAGTTGAACGGGATGATCTGCCCGACGACGCCGAGTGGCTCGTGGAAGTGGTAGGCGACGGTGTCCTTGTCGATCTCGGTGATCGTGCCCTCGAGCGAGCGGGTCGCGCCGGCGAAGTAGCGGAAGTGGTCGACCGCCAGGGGGATGTCGGCGCCGAGCGTCTCGCGCACCGGCTTGCCGTTCTCCCATGACTCGGCCACGGCCAGCATCTCAGTGTTGGCCTCGATGGCGTCGGCGATGTGGTTGAGGACCGCGGCGCGCTCGGCGAGCGACGCCTCGCCCCAAGCGCCCTTGGCCTTGTGGCCGGCGTCGAGGGCGAGCTCCACGTCCTCCGGGGTGGACTTGGCCACCTCGCAGAACTGCTTGCCCGTGGCCGGGCTGATGTTGCCCATATACTGGCCCTTCACCGGAGCGACCCATTTGCCCCCGATGAAGTTGTCGTAGCGGGGCTTGAGTGTGACGACGCTCCCTGGCTTTCCGGGGGCCTCGTAGACCTTGCCCATCTGGGCCTCCCTCGCTGGACTCCGCGATGGGGTCGGGCTGTGCGCGGCGGCCCTCCGGGTGGCCAGCGACACTTCTCTCATTGTGGTTCGCGGTCCGGTCACCCTCGGAGCCTGCGCCGCGACCCACACCCCGACCCGTTGTGCAAACGCTGACGACAACGGGCGTCACGAGCTGCTCGGGACCGAGCAGGAGCAGGTCGAACTCCTCCGGACCATCGAGCTCGCCCTCGCGTCGGGAACCGGTGATGAAGGTCGTGTACGTGGACGGGCGCTGGCCGGTGCCGCTCAGGGCCGGATGCTGGAGTGGGTGTTGCGTCAGTCGACGATCGTGTGGCTCTGCTCGCGCATGAACTGGGCCGGGTAGTAGAGGCTGAGTCCGGCCTTGCCCGTGGAGCCCGAGCCCTTTCAGCCGCCGAAGGGCTGGACGCCCGGCCAGGCGCCGGTCGTCGCGCCGGCCCGCCGGTTCACGTAGAGGACGCCCGCCTCGATCTCATCGAGGAAGCGGTCCACCTCCGCTGGGTCCTCGCTGTGGCGCGTTCGGTGACCGCGACATCCTGGTCGGCGTGGTCATCATGGTCGTGTTCGCCATCGCCGCCGTCACCGTGGGGGCGCGATCGTTCAGCCGCGCAGCGGCGTAGCGGTTCGCAGGCGGCGGTGTGCCGCGGCGAATGTCCTGGGCGCTCGCCTCGCACGATCTCGCCCGTCGTGTGGGGGGCAGCAGCACGGCGTGCCACTAGGTCTTGGACCCCGACTTTGTCCCGTCAGCCTCGCGGCACCGGCAGCGGTGGGCAGCAATCGTGATGGCCCCTGGTCGTTCGTCCAGAGGCCATCGGTGGTTGTTACGACGGGCGGGCTACTTGCCCTTCTTACCCTTCTTGTCCGGCTTCGCCTTCTTGTCCTTGGCCACGCTGGTCTCCTTCGAGCAGGTTGACGCTGCACAGGCTAGAGCATCGGTGGGCCATCCGTGGCCCCTCGCCACCGGGGGCTCCGTGGCCGTGGGGGTCGGAAACCGCGATTCGATCACGCCGCGGCGGCGTGGTACTCGTGGATGAGCCCGCGGAGCTACCTCGTCGTTGGGCGTCGCTCGCGCTGAGGATGTCGCGCTGGACTCCCGTGCCACCATGGTGTTGCCAATTGTGCCTGGGCGGCGAGGGGCGCCCCGAGCGTGCGCCCAGGGCGCCCCGCCCGTTGCGTCGACCGGCGAGCCTTCGTTCAGCCGTAGGCGTGGACGTGGTTCTCGGCGGCTCGCCCGCCGAGAACCACGTCCGTTAGGCCCGCCCGGCCGCCAGGTCGTATTGCAGGTAGACGACGTGGGTTCGGGTGTACTCGAGCACGCCGTACTTGCCGTCCGCCCCACCGATCCCGGACTTGCGCCAGCCGGCATGGAACCCCTGCATGTTCTCCATCATGTTCTCGCGGTTGACGTATGTCTCCCCGAACCGCAGCTCCCGGCACGCTCGCATGATCACGTCGACGTTCTTGGTGAAGATCGACGAGGCGAGACCGTAGATCGAGTCGTTCGCCCAGGCGATTGCCTCGTCGAGGTCGTGGAACGTGACGATTGGCATGACCGGCCCGAAGGTCTCCTCCCGGACGATTGCCATGTCCTGGCGGCAGTTGGCGATGACGGTCGCCGGATAGTAGTGGCCTTCCGGCTTGTCCTCGGCACGCTTGCCGCCGGTCACGATCTGGCCCCCGTCGGCGATGGCACGCTCCACGCGTCCGCTCACCGCGTCGAGTTGCCGTGCGCTCACCATCGGACCCAGGTCGCGGCCCTCGTCGACGAGCGCGTTCCCATATGTCGCGTTGCTCATGGCCGTGGCCAGCCGCTCGGTGAACTCGGCGGCGACCCTCTCGTGCACGTAGGTCCGGTCGGGTGCGCCGCACACCTGGCCCGTGTTGAGGAGGCGACCCGCCTTGATGGACCTGACCGCCAGGTCCAGGTCGGCGTCCGGCATCACGATGACCGGGTGGCTGCCGCCGAGCTCCAGGCTGACCTTCGTGATGTTCTTCGCGGCGAGCTCCATGACCCGGGAGCCCGTCCTGATGCTGCCCGTGACGGTCACCATGCCAATGAGTGGGTTCGAGGCCAGCTCCTCGCCGACGATCGGGCCGTAGCCGCACACGATGTTGACGACGCCGGCGGGAACGCCCGCCTCATCGAAGATGCGGCCGAGCTCGAGCGTGCTGTTCGGCGTGATCTCGCTGGGTTTCACGACGATGGCGTTGCCCGTGAGGAGGGCCGGCGCCACCTTGCGCGCGAGCACGTAGAGCGGGAAGTTCCAGGGCACGATCCCGCCGATGACGCCGATGGGCTGCCGCAGCAGCAGCTGCATGTCGTTCGGCTCGTCGCTGGCGATGACCTCGCCCTCGATGCGGCGGGCCCACTCCGCCGTGTAGTCAAAGTAGTTGGCCGTGCCGTTCGCCTCACCCCGGGCCTGGTCGAGGGGTTTGCCCTGCTCCTCCGACAGGACCCGGGCAAGGTGCTCCGCGTCCGCGCGGATCCCGGCGGCGATCTTGTGCAGGTAGTTCGCGCGCTCGATCGGGGCCAGCTTCTCCCACGCGCGCTGCGCCCTATCCGCGCACTCGATCGCTTCCCGCGCATCCTCAACGGACGAGTCGGGCACGTCCGACACGGTCGCACCGGTGGCCGGATTCTCCACCGGCAGCGTCTTCGCCCCCTGCGCACTGACGAAGTGACCGTTCACGTAGTTCTGGTAGAGGCGTGTAGCGACAGCCATCGTGATCCTCCGTGTCGACCGGCCGCATCCGTAGACGCGGCCACGACCATGGGGCAGAGCGCGGAGCCGGCGATCAGCAGCCCGCTGGCTCCGCGCCCGCCACTGACGCCACAGGCAGGCGAACCTAGCCCAGGACGAGCGCCGACAGGCTCAGGTCGGCGTGGGTGGGACTTCCGGGCTCCGAGCAGCCCTGCTCACCGAAGGCGAGGTAGCCGACCGTCGGCAGGTGGCCGGCAGTGTGCGCGATCTCGGCGGGGATCTCCCGGATCCGGTCGCCGAGGGCGATGGCGCGCCCACCGCAGTGAGAGAGCAGGATGGCCTTCGGGTGCTCGACCCCGAGCGTCGCCTTGTAGACGGCGTTGCCCGCCTCGGCGACGAGGCCGTTCACGGATGCCTCGGCCAGCTCGAGCTCCATTCCGGGGCGCATGGCCGCCCCAAAGTCCATCGAGCCGTCGACGCTGCTGTTGGTCGGGTGGGCGGAGTACCCGACCCCGGCCTGCCGGAACAGGAGGGGGTACTGCACGCTGAACGAGACGAGTGCGCCACCGCAGATCTCCGCCTCGGGCTTGGCGACCCACGCGGAGTAGACATCCATGGCTCGCCGGCCGTCGAGCTCGAAGACCGTCCGTCCGGTGGCCTTGGTCACGATTGCCTTCTTGCCCGTCGGCCGATAGCCGTTCGTGAAGGCAACCCCGACCGGCCCGCCGATCGCCGCGAGAGCGAAGTGGTTCGTGTAGGCGTGGCCGTTCGCGATCTGCTGGAACTTGCCCTCCGGGGAATGGTCCGAGGCAGAGCCGCCGACGACCGGCACGCCCGGGGCCACACTGGCGATCCCGCGCAACAGCTCCTCCTCCGGTCCCATGAAGGCGAGGGTCAGCAGGGCCCCTGGGGCGCCGCCGAGCTGCTTCACGACCTCTTCGGCAGCCTTCCTGCCGGCCGCGAACGCATCATCGCCCACAGGCACGACGGTGGCCGCCCCCGGCCGGTCGGCGATCAGCATCAGGCTGGCCGCCCCGCCGGCGCTGGTGATCCAGCCATCGTCCCGGAACACGCCGGTGGACGACGAGCCGCCCCACATGGGGATTCCGCCGAGCAGCTCGGAGACGCTGCTTGCGAGGACGTCCGTGTCGTACTGCGACGTGGCGAAGAGGATGGCCAGGGTCGGCGCGCCTTCCAGCCCGGCCTTCGCCTGTGAGACGAGCTCCGCCGCCGCCGCCCGCGGATCCGTGGACGTCGTGCTGCCGGTGCCAATGCCGCTCATGAGATTGCCTCCTGCATCGTTCCCGAACTGACATGCCCGGAGCCGGGCAGCCGTCCCAACTGACTGATCTGGCCGAGGATCGCCGCCCCGAGCAGCGAGGACTGGTCCTGGAACTGGTACTCGAAGTCGCCGGTCCAGCGGCGCCTGGCTTCGAGCATTCCCCGGATCCTGGCCCCGCCGCCGGAAATCCCGACCCTGTGGCCGAGGTGGACGACCTCGGCGACCTCTGCAAGGTGCCCGCCCAGGTATCTCGCGTTGCCGCGGACGATGCTGAGCAACAGGTCGTCGCGGGTGGTCTGGAGCGTCAGGCCGCTGAAGCGGCCCGTAAGAGGCTCGAGGGAGTACCGGCTGCCGCCGATGTAGGGGACGTACTCGGGGAGATCGGCTTCACGGGCGTCCGGATCTGGACCCAGGAGGAACGCATCAAGCACGCCGGGAACGTAGTGGCCGTAGAACTCGTCCGCGTCCAGCTCGCTGCAGGCGGTCCGGCGGAACCAGTCCAACGCCTCGCCGCCGGCATTCAGCACGAAGAACGTGAGCCACCGACCCGGGATGACGTGGCAGCGGACGTTGAAGGTTGCGGAGGCGATCGGGCGGTCGGTGCACACGCTGGCGATGTCGCACGTCCCGCTGATGATGTTGATGTCGCCTGGCTCCGTCAGGCCTCCGGAGAAGGCCGCGAGCACCGCGTCGTTGCCACCGCAGAGGACAACGCAGCCACGAGGCAGGCCAAGCTCGTCGGCGATGGCGAGCCGGATCGGGCCGATCGGCTCATGGGACTGCCGCAGCGGCGGCAGCATGCCCTCGTCGATGCCGGCGAGACCGAGGACCGTCTGGTTCCACGTGAGGTCGTTGCGCGCCGTGTTGTAGAGACCGGTGATCGAAGCCGTCGACGGATCGATCGCCCAGTGGCCGGTCATCCGCTTGACGAGATAGGTGTTGCAGTGGCCGAACTTCGCGGTGGCCGCCCAGATGTCCGGGTGCTCGTCCCGGAACCAGAGCATGGACGACAGCGACGAGCCGCCGGACACGGGAAGATTGCACGTCTCGGCCAGGAACCTCCTCTCTCCCACACGGGCACGGATGGCGGCCGACTGCGCGCGCGACCGCCCGTCAAGGAACAGGACGGCAGGCGCGAGCGCCGTGCCGTCGCCCGCCATCGGCGTAAGTCCCGGGGTGGTGACCGACAGCGAGACGACCTCCACGCCGGCCAGGCTGGCGGACGCGTCCCCACAGCATTCGCGCAGCGCTTCCCACCAGACCGCAGGCTCGACGTCCGCCTTGCCGTGGTCGTAGAGGTGCGGGGCGTAGCGGCGCTGCGCCTCGGATCGCTTCACCAGGTCGGGACTGAAGACGGCGATCTTGAGGGCGGTCGTCCCGACGTCGATGGCCAGGATGTCTCCGCTCACGGCAGGAGTCCCACTGTGCTGAGGAACGCCTTCAACGCCTGGACCTGCCCTGGGCCGAGAGGGAGCAGGGGCCGTCGCGGGATTCCGCCCCGGAAGCCTGCCAGCGTCATGGCGGCCTTGACGCCCGCCACCCCGTGGGCCCCGGAGATCGCCGCGTTGATGCGACTGACCCGATCCTGGAACGGGACCCCATTCGCCGCGTCGCGGGCACGTCCGTAGGCGAACAGCTCGAGGGCAAGCTGCGGGAACGAGTTGGCGAGCGAGACCGTGCCGCCGGGCGAGCCGCTCAGCATGGCTCGGAACAGGAAGTTGGCCGAGCCCGCCAGGACCTGGAACGAGGGGCCCTGGAAGGGAAGGAAGCCTTCGATGCCACTCGAGGCGCTGTCCTTGAGGCCCACGATGTTCCCGTGGGCTGCCAGGCGTCCGACCAGGTCCGGGCTCAGGGTGACGCCGCAGAAACCCGGCGCGTTGTAGAGGAGGAGCGGGATCCGCGCATCGTCTGCCAGGGACGAGAAGAAGCGGTACAGGACCTCGTCGGTCATCTGGGCCCGGAAGTAGCCCGGCGACAACACGAGCCCGAAATCGGCCCCGAGGTCCGCCGCGGCCGCCAAGAAGCGCTCCGCTTCACGCTGGCCGTCGTACGCGGCACCGGCCAGGACCACCTGCGCCGGCCCCTTGTGCGCGACGACGATCTCGAGCACACGCAGCTTCTCGTCTTCGGCCAGGCTCCGGTTCTCTCCGTTGGACCCGAGCGCGAGGTAGCCGAGGATCCCGCTCTGCGCGTAGCGCGCGAGGTTGAACCGGAGGGCGTCGTAGTCCACGTCCTCGTTCGGCGCGAAGGGCGTGCTGATCGGCGCGAACACGCCGGCGAGCTTCGACTTGACGTCCCGGGGGGCCATCACATCGCCTCGAGGATCTCGCGGTGGCGACCCTCGGCCGTCTCGATCGCGTCGGCCCCGAGCTCGCGGGCGATTTCTCCCGCGACAGCGCGCACCCGTTCGCCGAAGTACTCGAGCCGATCGTGGATGAGGAAGTGGGGACCGGCGATGCTGATCGCGCCGGCCGGCCGGCCGTCAGCTCCGACGATCGCCGCGCCTACGCACGCACCGAACGGCTCGTTCTCGCGGTCATCGGTGGAGTAGCCGCGACGCTGCGTCCTGCGGATCTCCTCCCGGAACGTTGCCAGGTCACAGATCGTCCGGTCCGTCCGGGGCAGGAAGTCCATCCGCACGTAGATCCGTTCGCGCTCCTCGTCGGGAAGCGCGGCGAGCATGGCCTTGCCCAGCGACGTGGAGTGAAGCGGCATCGTCTGGCCGACAGCGGAGACCAGCTGGATGCTGTTCTCGGCCTCCAGCTTGTCTACGTAGACGACCCGGAGGTCCTCGATCACACCGAGGTGGACGGTTTCCCCGAGCTCATCGCGGAGCGCAGTGAGATGCGGGCGAGCGACGCTCCGGAGATCCAGGCCGGCCGTCACGCGGTTGGCCAGCCACAGGATCTTGCCGCCGAGTCGGTAGCGCCGCGTCGTCTCGTCCTGGATTACGTACCCGGCCTCGACGAGCGTCCGAAGGAGGCGTGTCACCGTTGCCTTGTCGAGGCCCGCCTGCTGGCCGATTGCCGATGGGCCGAGCCCATACCCGTCCCCGCGCGCCAGCGCTTCCATGACATCGAGGCCGCGACTGAGGGTCCGAGTCACTGATGTTTCATCCAGTGAACCTACGGTACGGTGTGCGCACCCATTATAGGCGACGGTTCACGCGTTCGACGCCTATCCGCGCACCCGGAGAACTAGGACGCACGCAGAACGGTGGAGGCGCGGCCTTTGGGTGCAATGCCGGTTCAGCTCCGACCGACAGGACCGAGGTCGGCCAAGGCGACCGTGATCGCTTCGGCGGCGCGGCGCTTCATCTCGACGAGCGATTCGCGGCTGTAGAAGGCGGCGTGCGGGGTGAGCACCACATTCGGCAGGCTCAAGAGTGGGTCGTCAGGAGTGATCGGTTCCCGCTCGAGGACGTCGAGCGCGGCCCCGCCGAGGTGGCCCGATCGCAGCGCATCGACGAGTGCCGCTTGATCAACCACGCCACCCCGCGAGGTGTTGACGAGGTACGCTCCGGACTTCATCCGGGCGAATGCCGCGGCGTCCAACAGGTGACGCGTCGACGGATCGAACCGGGTGGTCACACACACGAGGTCACTTGTCGCGAGCAGCTCTTCGAGCTCGACCAGGCGAACGCCCTCGACGGCTGGCCGGGTAGGATCGGCGGCCACGACACGGAAGCGGAACGCGAGCGCCCGACGGGCAACCGCGGACCCGATCCGCCCCAGGCCGATGACCCCGACCTGCTGGCTGCTGCTGCGGCGCAGCTCGCCGCCGCCGCGGAAATCCCAGGTGCCCGCGTGGACGGCGCGGTCGAGCCCAACGATTCCCCGAGTCAGCGCGAGGATGAGCCCGAGAGTGTGATCGGCAACCTCGTCAACGCCGTAGTCGGGCACGTTGACGACCCGGAGCCCGCGTCGTGCTGCCGCCGGCAACTCAACGTTGTCGAGGCTGGCACCGTAGGTTCCAACGACCCTTACTAAAGGAAGCGCCGCCAGCACCTCGTCGGTGATCGGAGCGTACTGGGCGAGCAACGCGACGGCCCCGGCCCCCGCCGTGGCGACCTGGTCGGCCGTGCGGCACTGGGCGAGCTCCACCTCGTAGCCGGCGCGAGTGAAGATCGCCCGTTCGATCTCAATCGTCGGGTGGTCGCAGTCGGTGATGACGATTCGGGTCATTCGCGCCCTGTGACAAAGTTGCTCGAGGCAACGCACCGTCGACCCAACGGCTCCCGTTCAGGCAGAAGTTCAGAGATTCGATCCGGGGACGACTGGGAGCCCGAAGCCCTCACGTCGGGACCCGCGCCTGCCAACCTCGCTGCCGGGTCACCGGCCTCCTGGCTCACCAGCGAGTCTGCCGAGCGGCGCACCCCAGCGACCAGTGCCAAAGGTCGGCGATCGGACTGCCAACGCGCAGGGTCGGTCTTCACCCCCGAATGGAGCGAACCAGAACGCCCGGCGCGCGCCGATGACTCGTGACCCGCAGGCCAACCCTTAGCGCTCGGTCATCCTCGGCAGGGCTCGGCGCGGTGACATAACGCGGACACTCCTCCGCCCGCGTCCGCTATGGTCGCGACCGAGCTGTGACTTGCGTCGCCTTTAGGCTCGCCTGGCGGTAGGGCCGCACGACCGCCGTGATGTCGAGGTCGCCGAGCTCGCTCGCCGCCGCGGTGACGAGGTGCTGGGCCTGGAGCGTCAGCGGCGTCTGGACCGCCGATACCCCGAATAACCCGAGGGCCAGGTCGAGGTCCTTGCGCAGGTCGCGGAGCGCGAAGAGCGTGGGCTCGTGGCGGTCCTCGACGAAGCCGGGGCGGCGGGCGGCGAGCACGGGCGCGAGGCGCGCCAGCACCCAGAAGACGTCATCGGGGTCGAGGCCTGAGCGCTCCCCCGCGACCTGCAGCTCCGCAGCCGCGAGGATCACATCGGCGAGCATGCTGTTGGCCACGAGCTTGAGGCGCGCGCCGCTGCCCAGAGGGCCGACATGGCGGACCGTTCCGAAGGCTTCGAGGAGCGGACGGGCCAGGCCGACGTCGCCCTCGTCCCCGCCCACGAGGATCGCGGCCTTCCCGTCCCGCACGAGGGGCGGAGCGCCGAGGATCGGGGCGTCGACGAGACGACCGCCCGCGTTCGCCACCTCCTCGGCCAGGACTGCGACGAGATCGGCGCCGGCCGTGCTCATCTCGATGAAGAGCCTGCCCTCCGCCGCACCCAACGCCCCGGACGGCCCGAGATAGGCGGCCCGCACGGCGTCCGGGCCGGTCAGGCTGCTGATGACGATGTCCGCGTCGCGGGTTGCCAAGGCCGGCGATTCCGCGACGCGGCCGATGCCCAGGGCCACGGCCCGCTCCTTGGTCCGGTTCCACAGCGTCAATTCGAAGCCGGCTTGGGCGAGTCGAGCGGCGATGGCCGAGCCCATCTTGCCGGTTCCGAGGATCGCGACTCGGGAGCGGGGCGCGGCCACGGCGTCGCTCGTCCGGGGAAGATGGATGTGCTCCGCGCCCGAGTTCGGGCCACGGTGGATTTCGGATGTCGGCATTGCGGAGCTCCTCAGTGTCGCGATGGCCGCCCGCCGACGGCGACGAGCGGATGGACCGGTCCACTGCCGGCACGTGCGGCGGCCGCGGCGTTGGCGATCTCGGCCAGGTCGTCTTCGGTCAGCCGGATCCCGCTGCCCCCGACCCAGCCGTCGACCTGTTCGGGGCTTCGCGCGCCGACGATCGCGCCAGTGACGCCAGGCCACGCGAGGACCCAGCCGATCGCGACGGCAGACACGCTCGTCCCATGTCGCGCGGCGATCGGTCGCAGTGCGTCGCGCAGCGCGATGTTGGCGCTGAGCGCCGGCTCGC
>Ga0208716_1000428_pt1 | contig 17913 bp, 16 predicted proteins | sample NGESurdeep092012_8_FD_184482 | JGI IMG/M metagenome (GOLD analysis project Ga0208716, IMG submission 184482) | Arctic peat soil microbial communities from Barrow, Alaska - NGEE Surface sample 415-3 deep-092012 (SPAdes) | ecosystem: Environmental > Terrestrial > Soil > Wetlands > Peat ...
GCCCGCTGCCGTGCCGGGCGAGGAGCGCATCGACGACCTTGGCGACGATCAGCGTGCCGGCGAAGTAGCAGAGCGCGGCGAGCCAATCGGAGTGATACCAGGTGGTCGCGAGCGTCGTCATCTCATGGGGCCGAGGGGCTCGGCTCGGGCTGCGTGGCGGCGGGCAGGTCGTTGCGCACGTCGTAGAGCGTCGCACCGCTGGCGTAATCCAGCATCGCGACGATGACCAGTGGACTTGTGCTCGCGACGTCGAGCTTGCCGGTGACCTGCCAGATGAAGCGATAGCTCGGCGTGACCGTGCTGGTGACGGTCTGGCCGGCGATGTCGTGGGTGAAGGTGTACGGGCGCTGCTTGGGCACGAACAACAGCTGGATCTCCTGTGGGTCGACGGAGCTGCCGCGGAAGACCCGTTTCGCTTCGCGCAACGCTTGCCCCGAGGTCTTCAGCTTGGAGTCGCCCGGCACCATGATCGTCGCCCAGGCGAAGGACCATCCGCGCCATGGATGCGTGACGAAGTCGTTGCGTTGCGAGGGGGCCGTGTAGCGGTAGGCGATCAGCGCCGGAAAGAGGAAGACGAACGCCGCCAGCACGAGCGCGACGATCGCCCAGAACAGCTTGCTGCGGCTAGTGAACATGGCGCTGCCTCCCTGGCCCGCGATTATTCGTCACGCGCTCCCAGGGTGTCAATCGACCGCCCGGCCGAACACGTGCTGGTACAGGTCGGGCCGCACGGCGGCGCCGGCAAAGACCGCTTGTGCCGCCCGCTCCATCTCCGCGTAGTACGCTTCGTCGAAGAACGGGTTGAGGTGGATCAGCCAGAGCTCGCCGGCGCCGGCGGCGGCGGCAAGCTCGGCCGCGCCTTCGGCGGCGACGTGCGCGGCGATCGCCGTCGCGGCGAGGCCGCTGCGCGCCGCCGCTTGTTCGGCGTTGCCGTGGTACCACGCTTCGTGGAGCAGCACCGCGACGCCATTTGCGAACACGGCCGTCTCGGGGTCGGCGAGCGTGTCGGTCACGAACGCGAAGTCGTCGTCGACGCGGTAGCCGACGGTGATGTCCGGGTGCTGCTGCGCGCGCACCCGGATGGCATGACCAGCGACCTCGTTGACGCCGGCGTGAACGGTGGCGAGCTCGACGTCGGGGAGCTCGCCCCACGCGCGCGGATTGTAGGGATTACGGATGAGCTCGGCGATCCCCCTCTCGGGGTCGACGCCGTTGAGCCCCATCTCGGGCACGTGGACGGTGAGCTTGCGGCCGGCGAATATGCCGGGCAGGTAGGCGAGGCCGCAGACGTGGTCGAGGTGGTAGTGCGTGAGGAAGAGGTGCAGTTCGCGAGCTGCGGCGAGCATGCTCGAGCCGGGAGGCTCGAGCATGCGCCGCAGCCCGGTGCCGGCGTCGAAGATCAGCAGCCGGCCGGCGCTCTCGAGAGCCAGACAGGTGGTCTCGCGGCGGCCGGTGGGGATCCATCCCTGCGTGCCCAACAGTGTGAGTCGCAACACCTGCCTCCTCATGCAGTGTGGCGTCATGACCGAGCGCGGCGGACGGCATTGTATGTGTGCAAACTACCGCCGGACGGTACAATACTAACCGCCGCGCTACTACGGTACGACGTGCATTGTCGGGGGGCGCATGAACGAGCTCACGAGCAGCGCATTCGACAACCTGTCGCTGGACGACACGGCGCGGCGCGTGCTTGGCCCGGTCCGCGACCAGCTCATCGCCGCTGTCGCCGATGGTGAGGCCGCGGCGGCGCTCGAAGCGCTCGAATCTGAGGCGCGCATCATCGCTCTCGATCACACGATCGCGCTGGGCATGCTCGTGCCGGCGCTGTGCGCCGGGCTTGGGGCGTTGCGGGAGGCGATCGCCGCGACCGACTCGCCGGAGGCCGAGGAGGCCTGCCGGCGGCTGTCGGCGCTCGAGCGCGACGCCGTGGCCGCCGTGGGCATCGGCTATGCCGCCGGTCTCGAGGAGAAGGTCGCAAGCCTCACGGTGGAGACGGAGCGCCTGTCGCCCTGCGATGCCGTGACCGGCGCGATGAAACCGGCGGAGATCGTCGAGCAGCTTGCTCTGGAGGTCAACCGCTGCCAGCGCATGGACCTCTCGCTCGGTCTTGTCGAACTCGCCGTGGAGGGCGCCGACAAAGCCGCCGTCAAGGCCGACAACGCGGCGAATGAGTGCCTGCACCGCGTGGGCGCGACCTTGCGCGACAACCTGCGCCGCTACGACAGCATCGGCCGCACCGCGCGCGGCGAGTTCCTGATCATCCTGCCCGACATCAGCCGCCGCGGCCTGCTGGGCTCGGTGGAGCGGCTGCGCCGAGAGCTCGAGAGCGAGGCCGGCGGCGACGGGGGGCCGCGCTACCTCTTCGCGATGGCGCACTTCGACTACGTCGACGTCGGCACGCGGGAGATGCTCGCGGTGCTCGACCAGGGCATGGACGAAGCGCGCGCCGGCAACGACCCGATGGCCTACCTCTAGCGTCTGCTGAACCTCTCAGCTGATCGTTTCGCGCATCCGCGCCACCGCCTCGCGCACGATTTGACGCTCGTTAGGGTAGGCCATGTGGTCGAGCGCGCCGTCGTAGGTGAACCAGCGCGCCTCTCTGACCTCGGCGTCGTGCCGGGTGGTGTCGCCGCCGGTGGCGCGCACGAGAAAGAAGTGGACCACCTTGTGCACGCGCAGGCGGTCGCCGTGGGAGTGGAACCAGTACTCGATTGCACCCAGCGAGGCGACGACGACACCGTCGACGCCGGTCTCCTCGCGAATCTCGCGTAAGGCGGCACTCTCCGGCGTCTCGTCGTGCTCGATGCCGCCTTTCGGCAGCGCCCAGACCGTTCGTCCGGCCGGATTGATGAGGCAGATCTCGAGCTCGCCCTCATCTCTGAATACGACACCGCCGGCCGACGTTTGCTCCTTGACGTCCACAGCACTCCTCGGGCGCCCGCCGGAGTGGCGGGGGTCGTAGGGGGCCCCGCCCCATAGTATATCTTTGGTCCGTTCCATCCGCGTTCTCCGGGGAGGTGTGGCGCCGGCGTGTTCGCCGCGATCGGCAGGTTCTCGTACAAGCACCGGCGGAGCGTGCTCGCCGTCTGGGTGACGGCGTTCGCCATCGCCCTGGTGGCGAGCACACAGCTCCACAAGGAGCTCAAAGGCGGCGGCTTCGCCGATCCCACGTCGCCCTCGCAAGTCGCCGCGACCGAGATCCAGAGCAAGCTCAAGATGGGCGTCTCGAACGTGAGCATCGTCTTCACGAGCCCGACGCTCGACGCTCGCGGTGCCGAGTTCCAGGCGCTCGAGTCGATGGCGCTCGCGAAGATGACGCGCGCCGACTTGCCCGACCTCGCCGCGGTGGAGACGGCGGCGACGATCGGCGACAGCTCGCTGATCTCCCGGGACTACCATGCCGCGTTGGCCGTTCTCGTGTTCAACGTCCCGATGGCGCAGGTACAGGGCGAGATGCCACATATTCGCACGCTCCTCGTGCCCACGGCGCTCACCGCCTACTTCACCGGCGAGCCCGCGCTCTACAGCGAGATGGAGATGCTCTCGCAGCACGACCTGCGCGTCGCCGAGGCTTACACGCTGCCGATCGCCCTGCTCGTGCTGCTGCTCATTTTCGGCAGCGCCACAGCGGCGGCGCTGCCGGTGGTCACCGGCGGGATGGCGGTGACCGTCACGCTGGGCAGCCTTTGGGGGCTGGCGCACGCGGCGAACTTTTCGATCTTCGTGATGAACACGGCGACCTTGCTCGGGCTGGCGGTCGGCATCGACTACGCCCTGCTGATGGTCGGGCGCTTCCGCGAGGAGCTCGCCGCAGGGGAGCCGGTGGCGCGGGCGGTCGAGACGACCGTCGCCCGCGCCGGCCGCTCGATCTTCTTCTCGGGTCTCGCCGTGATCGTCGGCCTCTGCGGCCTGATCAGCTACCCCTACATGTCGCTGCGTTCGATGGGCATCGGCGGCGCCGTCGTCGTCCTCTTCTCGGTCACGTCGGCGCTGACGTTGCTGCCGGCACTGCTCGGCCTGCTCGGTCAGCGCGTGAACTCGCTGCGCATCTTCTACCGGCCCGGCCGCCAGGGGCAGTTTTGGCGTCGCTGGTCGGATTGGGTGATGGCGCATCCGATCAGGGTGCTCGTCGGCACCGTCGCCGTCGTGCTGCTGTTCGCTTGGCCGGTGGTGCGCATGACGCTCGAGATCCCGAGCGAGGCCTCGATGCCGCCGGGATCGGAAGCGCGCCGGGGCTACGAGATCCTGCGCGCGCAGTTCGACCCGGCGGCGCTCTCGCCGGTCGAGGTGCTGCTCACCTGGCCCGGCGAGAGCAGCCCGCTCGCGGCCGGCACGGTGCAGCGAGTCTACGACTTCGGGCAGCAACTGAAGGCGCTGCCCGGTGTGCGCGACGTGCAGAGCGTGGTCACGCTGCAAGGCATGTCGTCGCCGCCGGCCGTGACCCGGTTCTGGACGCTGATCGACCACCCGCGAGCCGGCGCAGTGTCCCCGCCGCCGGCGTTTCCCTTCCTGCTGCTCACCGGTGCGTTCGGCGAGCAGATGCGACACTCGGTCGAGCTCCTGCGCTCGGCCACCACTGCGCCCGGCGCTGTGATGTTCCGCGTCGTGCCCGCGTCGGCGCCGACCTCCGCTTCCGCTCAGCGCCTCGCCCACGCCATCCAGCTGCGGCCGGCGCCGCCGGGCATGCAACTCTACGTCGGGGGCGTCTCCGCCGGCCTTAGGGACTACCTGCACGGGCTTTTCAGCCGCTTCCCGTGGATCATCGCTTTCGTGCTGCTCGTGACCTACATCGTCCTGATGCTTCTTCTGCGCAGCGTCCTGTTGCCGCTCAAGGCGGTCGTCGTCAACCTCCTCTCACTGCTGGCGAGCTACGGCGCTCTCGTCTGGGTGTTCCAGTTCGGTCACCTGCAGTGGCTGTTCCACTTCAAGAGCAGCGGCAGCGTCGACGCCGACATCCCGATCCTGCTGTTCTGCACGGCGTTCGGCGTCTCGATGGACTACGAGGTGTTCCTGCTCAGCCGCATGCGCGAGGCGTGGCTGCAGAGCGGCGACAACCAGTGGAGCGTGGGCTTTGGGCTTGCCAGCACCGGACGCATCGTCACTAGTGCGGCGCTGATCGTCGCCGTGGTCGGCGCGTCGTTCACGCTGACGAGCGTGATCATCACCAAGGCGCTCGGCGTCGGCATTGCCGTCGCCGTGGCCCTGGACGCGACGATGATCCGCATCCTGATGGTACCGGCGGCGATGCGGCTGCTCGGGCGCTGGTGTTGGTGGGCGCCGGCATGGCTGGAGCGGCGGCTGCCGCACATAGGGGAGTAGGAGGCGGGAGCGGGTTGTTCGCGGCGCTGGGCAGATTCTCGTATCGGTTCCGATGGTACGTGGTCGTCGTCTGGACGGCGATCTTCATCGCGGGCCTTGCCGGTGTCTCGCTGCTGCCCGACCTGCTCAAGGGCAGTGCCTACGTCGCCCCCGATACCCCGTCGCAGGCGACGGCACTGGCCATGCAGCAGCGCATCGGCAGTGGTATCTCGCAGGTCACGATCGTCTTCGCGAGCGCCACGCTCACGGCCGACAGCCCGTCGTTCAAGAGGCTGGTCGAGCAGGCACTCGCGGGCTACACGAAGTTGGCGTTCCCCTACCTGAACACGATCAAGACCACCTACAACACCGGCGACACGACGATGATCTCTGGCGACGGCAAGGCGACCGTCGCCTGGCTCGTCTTCGACATCCCCATGGACCAGTTGCAGCCGCACCTCGAGCAGATCAAGGCGGCACTGCACGCGACCGCCCTGAAGACGTACTTCACCGGTGAGCCCTTCGTGTACCGCGATCTCGAGACGATCGCCGCCAGCGAGCTGCGCTCAGTCGAGGCGTTCGCCTTCCCGATCGCGCTGCTCGTGCTGCTGCTCGTGTACGGCACGTTCTTTGCCGCCGCCCTGCCGATCGTCGGCGGCGGTACTGCCGTGGCGGGCACGCTGGGCGTGCTCGCCCTGGTAGCGCCGCACTACGACCTCTCGACGATGATCATCAGCATCGTCGCCCTGCTCGGCATCGCCGAAGGCGTGAATTACTCCCTGATCATGGTCAACCGGTTTCGCCAGGAGCTGGCGCACGGCGAGAGCGTGCCGGCGGCGGTGGAAACGACGGTGCGTCGCGCCGGACGGACGATCTTCGTCTCCGGCGCGGCCGTCGTGATCAGCCTCGTCGGTCTGACCACCTTCAGGTACCTGAGCCTGCGTTCGATCGGCATCGGCGGCGTGCTCGTGGTGCTCTTCTCGATGCTCGTCGCGCTGACACTGCTGCCCGCCCTGCTCGCCATCCTTGGCGGGCGCGTCAACTCGTGGCGCTTGCTCTGGCGGCCCAGCCGCGAAGGGCGGCGCTGGACCGCCTGGTCCGCCTGGGTGGCGCGGCACTCCGCCGCCGTGCTCGTCGTCAGTGCCGCGCTCGTCGTCTTTGTCGCGTGGCCGGTGATCGGCATCAAGCTTGGCGTGCCGAGCGCCAGCTCGCTGCCGAGCCAGGCGGAGTCGCGTCAAGGCGACCAGATCATCCGGCAGCGCTTCGACGCCGGCGCGCTCAACCCGATCCAGGTCTTCGTGACCTGGAGCGGCGGAAACACGGATCCGTTCGCGAACGAGAACCTGAAGCGCCTGTACGGCTACGTTCAGGCGCTCGCCAAGCTGCCCGGCGCGGGTGTGATCACGAGCATCGTCAGCCTGCCGATACCGGGTGCCGACCTGTCGATGTACGAGAACTTCTGGCCGGTGATGACCACCGGCAGGCTGCCACCGGGCGGCGGCGTGCCGGGGGCGTTCACACCGGCGTTCATCCTCAGCCAGGCGACGCCCGAGCGCCGTGCCGTTTCGATGCTGCTGAAGAGGAGCACGACGGCGCCGGGCGCCGTGCTGATCCGCGTGGCGCCGACCGCCGACCCGGCGTCGGCCCAAGCCCGGCAACTCGCGGCGAGCATCCTCAAGCTCACGCCGCCGCCCGGTATGTACGTGCGCACGACCGGTGTCACCGAAGGCATGCGCGACTACCTTGCGGCGATGACGAGCCGTTTCCCCTGGGTCGTCGTCTTCGCCTGCTGCGCCACGTTCGTCGCCCTGGCCTTCTTCTTGCGCAGCTTCGTCCTGCCCCTGCAGGCCGTTGGCGCCGCCGCCTGCTCACTGCTCGCCGGCTTCGGCGCGATGGTGTGGGTCTTCCAGTACGGGCACATGGAGTGGCTGTTCGGATTTCGTAGTCTCGGTGTCGTCGACGTCGATCTGCTGGTGGTCATGTTCTGCATCATCTTCGGGGTCTCCATGGACTACGAGGTGCTGCTGCTGACGCGCATCCGCGAGGCCTGGACAGTGAGCGGCGATAACCGCGCCAGCGTCGAGCTCGGCCTCGCCGCCAACGGGCGTGTGATCGGCAGTGCCGCGACGATCGTCGTGATCGTCGCGGCGACGTTCGCCTTCACCAGCGTGATGATCACCAAGTCGATCGGCGTCGGACTGGCGGTCGGTGTGGCGTTCGACGCCTTTGTCGTGCGCATGGCGCTCACGCCGGCGACGTTGCGGTTGTTGGGACGCGCCAACTGGTGGTTGCCGAGCGCGTCCCGGGAGGACGACGTGCCTCGCCTCGGCGAGGCCTGACGCGCCGTTCGCGACCTAGCTTCGATCGAGCTCCGCGATCGGGAACGGCAGCGCGGTTCCCGCGGGGATCGGCCGCGGTTCTCGACGCTGACGCGCACGTCGGCCAACTCTGGTGTGTCGGCGAAGCGATAGATCTGACGCAACGTGCCCCCGCGCTCTTCGCGCTCACGCGGTGTGGGCTGATTCCTCCAGGTCCGAGTACACGACGGTGGATGTCGGCGCGCGCGGCGACCGTCAGATGGACCCACCCTGCCCGAAGTCGGCCTCCGGCCACTGCTCGCCGAGGAGGCGAGCGAAGATGACGCAGTCGTGGAGCTCGCCCGAGGCGGCATCGCGACAATGGTCCGGGAGTACGACCTCGCGCACGAATCCCGCCTTTTCGGCGACGCGCAGCGAGGCAAAGTTGTCGGGATCGACTTCGAGCCAGACGCAGCGCAGACGGAGCTGGTCGAGCGCCCAGAGTGCGAGCAGCCGGACGGCCCGGCTTGCGAAGCCCCGTCCGCGGGCCTCTTGCCGTACCCAGTAGGCGATCTCGACCGCGTCGGGCACCGCCAACCAAACGGGCAGGGGATCGTCGCCGGCCACCGTCGGCGGAGGGCCGGCGAGCAGCACGGCGGAGCCGACGAACTCGCCGGTCGCGGCGTCGACGATCGCGAACGCCGCCTTCTCCATCTTGCGCAGGCCCTGTTCGAACTCGTGCACGATGGCGAGGGCGCGCTCGACCGTGTACGGCCCCGGCGCCGACTCCCAGACGGCTGACTCGCCGGCGCCGACGGCAGCGGCGATGTCGTGCGCGTCGGCGTTGCGCAGCGGGCGGACGATCACCCGGCCGTCGGTCAGCATGCCTTCGAGGCTGTTCTCGGGCGTGCTCATCGTCGTCTCAGATCGCTTGCCCAGTCTCCTCCCACTGGGCGTAGAGCTCGGCGTAGCGGCCGCGCGCGGCGATCAGTTCTTCGTGTGTGCCGCGCTCGACGATACGGCCGCCTTCGACGACGAGCGTCTCGTCGGCGTAGCGCACGGTGCTCAGCCGGTGGGCGACGATGATCGAGGTGCGGCCGCTGAGCAGCACCTGCATCGCGCGCTCGATCTTGCGCTCGCTCTCGGCGTCGACACTCGAGGTCGCCTCATCGAGGATGAGGATCTGCGGGTCGGCGAGCAACGCCCGGGCGAACGAGATCAGCTGCCGCTGACCGGTGGAGAGGCCGCTGCCGCCCTCCTGCACCTCGCTGTCGTAGCCCTCCGCCATCGTCTCGACGAAGTCGTGCACGCCGACGATGCGCGCCACGCGCTTGACCTCTTCGAGGCCGGCGTCGGGGCGCGCGAAGCGGATGTTGGCGAGCACCGAGCCGCTGAAGAGATGGGCCTCCTGCGGGACGACGGCAAGCTGCTCCCGCAGGCTCGCCATGGTGACCTTGCGCAGGTCGAAGCCGTCGATCGTCACGGCGCCCCGGCCCGGATCGTAGAAGCGGGCCAGGAGCTTGACGATCGTCGACTTGCCGGCGCCCGTCGTGCCGACGAGCGCGACGGTGCCGCCCGGGGGAATGTGGAAGCTGATGTCGTGGAGCACGTCGACACCTTCGTCATAGGCGAAGGTCACGTGCTCGAACTCGACCTCGCCGCGCGTGTCGGGCAGCGGCACGGCGTCGGGTGCATCGACCATGTCGGGCTCGGTGTCGAGCACCGTGAAGATCTTCTGCACGGCCGCCATCGACGCCTGGAAGGTGTTGTAGAGCTGCGAGAGCTGCTGCACCGGGTCGAAGAAGCTGCTCAGGTAGGCGGTGAAGGCGACGAGCACGCCGATCTGCAGCGTCGTCTGCGTCACCAGGTAGCCGCCATACCAGAGCACGACGACGACGCCGAGCGCCGAGAGGAACTCGACGAACGGGAAGTAGAGGCCGCTCTGCACGACGGTCTGCATGTTCACGTCACGGTACTCCGCGTTGCGCGCGCGGAGCTGTTCGTAGTTCGCCGCTTCGCGGCGGAAGGCGAACAGCACGCGCGCGCCCGAGATCGACTCCTGCAGATGAGCGTTGACGTTGGCGACCTTGTCGCGGAGCAGCGCGTACGACCGCGCCGAGTGGGTGCGAAAGACAAGCGTCGCGACGATCAAGGCGGGAAGGATCGTGAGCGTCGCCGCGGCGAGGCGTGCGTCCAGTGTGAAGAGGACGATCACGGCGCCGATCAGCGTGAGGCTGTTGGTGACGAGCGTCGTGACGCCGTCGGTGACGAGCTGGTCGAGCGCGTCGATGTCGTTCGTCAGGCGCGAGACGATCCAGCCGGTCTTCTGCCGGCTGAAGAAGTCGAGTGAGAGCTTCTGGATGTGCGCGAACAACGTGCGCCGCAGATCGAGCACGACGCGCTCCCCCACCCAGCTCACGAGGTAGGTCTGGAGGTAGCTGGCGACGAGGTTGACGACGCCGACCACCATGAAGAGCACGATGACCACGTCGACGACGTGCAGGTCGTGTTTGGTGATGCCGGAGTCGATGGCGATCTTGACGAGGTAGGGAACGGCCAGCCCGCTGAAGGTGACGGCGACCATCGCGACGACGCTCAGGGCGGCGCGGAAACGATAGGGGTAGGCGAAGCGCGCGAGCCGCGAGAGTTTGAGCTCGCGCGCAAGATGCACGAACGCCCGCCAGCCGCGCATGTCCTGCAGCTCGGCGCCGCTGCCGTGGGGGCCACTGCCACCGCGCCAGGCCATCTCAGACGACCTCCTCCACGTCGACCACGTCGAGCGTGCAGCTGGCCGCTTCGGCGCGGCCGAACATGCGCGAATAGAGCGTGTCGCCGGCGATCAGCTCAGCGTGCGTGCCCCGCTCGACGATGCGGCCGTGGTCGAGGACGACGATCTCCTCGGCGAGCGAGATCGTCGAGGGCCGGTGGGCGATGATGAACGTAGTGCGGCCGCGCATCACTTCGGCGAGCGCGGCGCGGATCTTGAACTCGGTCTCGACGTCGACACTCGAGGTCGCATCGTCGAGGATCAGGATGCGTGGGTTCATCACGAGCGCGCGGGCGATGGCGATGCGCTGCCGTTGCCCGCCCGAGAGCGTCAGCCCGCGCTCGCCGATGATCGTGTCGTAGCCCTCGGGCAGGAAGTCGATGAACGCGGCGGCCTGGGCGCGCCCGGCCGCCTCGTGCACCTCGGCGTCGGTCGCCTCGGGTCGGCCGAAGCGGATGTTCTCGGCGATCGTCGCGGAGAAGAGGAACGGGTCCTGATTGACGATGCCGATGTGCGCGCGCAGGCTGGCGAACGTGAGCGCGCGCACATCCTCGCCGTCGACCAGCACGCGTCCGCCGCTGACGTCGTAGAAGCGCGGGATCAGGTTAGTGAGTGTCGTCTTGCCGCAGCCGGTATGACCGACCAGAGCGAGGGTCTTGCCGGCGGGCACGTCGAGATCGACATCGACGAGCACCGGCCGGCCCGGATACGCGAAGCTGACGCTCTCGAAATGCACGGCGCCGCGCGGATCAGCGAGGGGCCGCGCGTCGGCGCTCTCCGTCATCTCGAGCGGCGCGTCGAGGATCTCGTAAACGCGCTCGCCGGAGGCGATCGCGCGCTGCGCCAAGCCGGTGAGCCAGCCGAGCATCTGGGCGGGGTAGACGAGCATCATCAGGTACGAATAGAAGGCGACCAGGGAGCCGAGGCTGAGGTGGCCGCCGATCACCTGGCGGCCGCCGTACCAGAGCAACACGGCGACGGCGATGCTAGGCAGAAAGCCGATGAGAGGGATGTAGAACGCGCGCAGCCGGGCGGCGCTGATGCTCGCGTCGAACACCGCCGTGCTGCGCTCGCTGAACTTGGCGAGCTCGTCCTCTTCGCGGGCGAAGATCTTGACGATCCGCGAGCCGGTCACGTTCTCCTCGGCAACTGTGGTCACGTCGGCGATCTTCTGCTGCACGTCGCGGAGCACGGGGTGGAGCTGCCGGCTGAAGCGCAGCGCCACGCCGAGCAGTACCGGGAAGAAGGCGAGAGCGATGATCGCGAGCTTCCAGTTCAGTAAGAAGAGCAGCACAGTCACGGCGCCCATCTGAAAGAGATTGGTCGTGAAGAAGATGAGCCCGTAGCCGAGGAACATGCGCACGTTGCTGATGTCGGCGACGACGCGCGACATGAGCTGGCCGGTCTGCCAGCGGTCGAAGTACCCGAACGGCTGACGCAGGAGATGATCCCAGACGCGGTTGCGCAGGTCGTACTCCACACCCAGGCTCACCTTGCCGGTAGTCATGCGCCTGCCGACCGATGCACCGAGGCGGACGACGCCGACGCCGATCAGCGTGACGCCGTACACGATCAGCAGCCGATGGTCACCGCCGATCAGCGCCTTGTTGATGACCTGCCGGGTGATCGCCGGGATCGTGAGGCTGAGGCCCAACTGCACGAGGGCGAGCGCGAAGCCGGCGGCCATGAGCCACCTGTACTCTCCGACCAGCTTGGTGATGCGCCAGAACGTCTTCATCGGTTCCAAGGATACCCCGTCGATAACCCGGACGGATCGTCGCTTACGCGACGGCCCCCGATCGCCGAGCATACGAGGCCGCTCTGCGCGCAGCCGCTCGCCGCGCGCCTGATGACGCTCTGGCCGCGGCCGGCGGCGGCGCGCCGTGAGGGTGGGTGTACACTTGGGCGGTCGCAGCGGGCCGCAGGCCCCGCGCCGCGACCGCCCGTCATGTCGCCACCGGAAAACGCCCAACACCCGCTCGCCGACATTCCCGGCACTCGCGCACCGGAGGGCGACGTCGTGCCCGCCTGGTTGCTCGAGCCGCAGGTGGCGCCGCGCGCCGGAGGCACGCGGCGCTCGTTCCTCGGCCGCTTCGCCGGCGGGCTCGGGCACTTCGTCGAGCGTGCCTTCGCCGCCGATGCGGCGAGCGCGCAGCCGGGGCTGCTCCAGCGCGTCGATCCACGCGTCAAGCTGCTGACGCTGCTCGGGCTCGTCCTCGTCAGCGTGTTCGTCACCCGCCTGCCGTCGCTGGCGGCGCTGCTCGCCTTCGCCATCGTCCTTGTCGTCCTGTCGCGCATCCCGTTGCGCCGCTTCGCGGTGCGTGCGTGGCTCGTGGTGCCGCTCTTCACTGCGGCGATCGTTCTGCCGGCGATGACGAGCTGGGTCACACCGGGCGATGCGCTGGTCACGCTGTGGCGTGACCAGCGCATCGCGGTCGGTCCCTGGCACTTACCGCAGACACTGGCGATCACCACGGCCGGCGTCGCGACGGCGGCACGCATGCTGCTGCGCGTCAGCGCTGCCGTCTCCTTCAGCGTGCTGCTCGCGTTGACGACGCGCTGGAACGACCTGCTGGCGGCGCTGCGCGCGGTGCGCGTGCCGCGACTCTTCGTCTTCGTGCTGGCGATCGCCTATCGCTACGTCTTCGTGCTGCTGCGTGCCGCGCAGGATCTGATCCTGGCGCGGCGCAGCCGCACCGTCGGCCGCGTCAGCGCCGCCGAGGACCGACGCTTCGCCGGGGCCGCGGCCGGCGCGCTCTTCGGCAAGTCGCAGGCGATGAGCGAGGAGGTCTACGGCGCCATGGTCGCGCGCGGCTACGTGGGGGAGGCGCGCTCTCTCGACCGGTGGCGGTTGCGGCCGATCGATCTGGGCTGGGCGATGACCGCGATGCTCGTCGCGGCGGCGGTCATCGCTCTCGACATCGTCCTCGGACGGGTGGCTTGACCGCGACGTCCACCCCCGTGTTCGACCTCCGTGAGGTGAGCTTCGAGTACGGCCACGGCGTCGTCGCGCTGCGCGCCGTCAGTTTCAGCGTGCAGCGCGGTGAGCGCCTCGCCCTGCTCGGCGCCAACGGCTCCGGCAAGTCGACGCTGCTCAAGATCATGGCCGGTCTGGCCGCGCCGACCGGCGGTGCGATCAGCGCCTTCGGCGCCCCGCTCGCCGCCGACCTGCTTCGGGACACCGCCGCCGCGCACGAGTTCCGGCGGCGCGTCGGCATCGTCTTCCAGAGTGCCGACGCGCAGCTCTTCACGCCGACCGTGCGCGACGAGATCGCCTTCGGCCCACTGCATCTCGAGCTGCCGCGCGACCAGGTGCTCGCGCGCGTCGAGGACACGCTGCGCATGCTCGGTCTCGACGATCTGGCCGAGCGTGCGCCCTACAACCTGAGTGGCGGCGAGAAGAAGAAGGTCGCGCTCGCCGCCGTGCTCTCGATCAACCCCGAGGTGTTGATGTTCGACGAGCCGGCCGCCGGGCTCGATCCGCGCACACAGCAGTGGCTGCTGGAACTGCTCGCGCGGCTGCACGGCGCCGGCAAGACGATCATCATCGCCACCCACAGGCTGGACGAGCTCGGGCGCATCGCCGACCGGGCCCTGATCCTCGCCGAGGACCACACGGTGGCCGCGGTCGGCCCCGTCGCCGAGCTCCTCGCCGACCGCGACCTGCTGCTCGCCGCCAATCTCATCCACGAGCACGCGCACTATCACGGCGAGGTGCTGCACTCACACCCGCACGGTCACGTCGACGACGAAGCGCTCGAGCACGTCGAACCGCTGCCGCACGAGCACGACCACGGCGCGCCCGTCCCCGAAGGCAACGGCGCGCCCGTCCCTGACGACCACAGCGGACTGTAACTTCCTGACCGGGAATGCCGTCTAACCCTCACAAGTGGCAGACGCCGCCCGATCCTACCCCGGCCGAGCTTGCCCGGGCCGCGGCCGGCGACGCCGAGGCATTCCGTCAGGTCGTGGAGCGCTACCAGAGCATGGTCTACTCGATCGCGTACAACGTGTTCGGCAACCGGGCCGACGCCGAGGATGCGGCGCAGGAGGTGTTCCTGCGCCTCTACCGCAAGCTGTCGCGATTCGCCGGCAGCTCGAGCTTCTCGACGTGGTTCTACCGCTTCGCGCTGAACGCGGTCATCGACCACCAGCGCCGCCAGCGCCATCTCCGGGCGGCGGACGCGCCGCCGCCGGTCGATGCGGGCGAGCCGACGGGCGACGCGGAGGGCGAAGCCCTCGACCGCGTCGCCTACGGCGAAGTGATGGCCGCGCTCGGTGACCTGCCGCTCGACTATCGCGCGCCGCTCGTGCTGCGCGATGTCTATGGTCTCAGCTACCGCGAGATCTCGCGCGAGCTCGACCGTCCGCTGGGCACCGTCAAGGCGATGGTGCACCGCGGCCGTAACGCGCTGCGCCTGCGGCTGCGCGCCGCCGGCGCCACGGAAAAGGAGTGACGATGGACTGCAGCCAGTGTCGCGAGGTGATCCACCGCTACATCGATGCCGAGCTCGGCGGGCGCGACGTGGCCGAGTTCCAGGGCCATGTGGGATTCTGCCCCGACTGTGCTCTGGAGCTGAAGGAGCTTGCTGCCGTGCACATGCGTCTCGGCGCTCTGCCGGGGATCGCGCAGGCGGCCCCGGCCGGCTTCGCCGACCGGGTGCTCGGTGCGATCGCCTTGCATCCGGCGGCGACGCTCGCCGAGCGGCTCGCCGGCGTCACCGGGAGGGCGCGGTTGCCGCGGCGGCTGTCGCCGCCGACGCGCACGCTCGCTTACTCGGCCCTGGCTCTCGCCGCGGTCGCCATCGGTCTCGAGACCAGGCACCTGCGGCGCTCCCGGGAGGTGAACGTGGGATGAGGCTCGACCGCGCGCAGATCGAAGCGCTGATCCCGCATCGCCCGCCCTTCCTGTTGCTCGACGAGGTCGTCGAGCTCGAGCCGGGCGTGCGCTGCCACGCGCGGCGCACGCTGCGCGCGGATGAGTTCTGGTTCGCCGGGCACTTTCCGGGCAATCCCGTCATGCCCGGCGTGCTGATCGTCGAGGCGCTTGCACAGGCCGGCGTCGTCACAGCGCTCGCCGAGGAGGAGAACAAGGGCAAGGTCGTGCTCTTCGCCGGCATCGACAAGGTGCGGTTCAAACGTGTCGTGCGTCCCGGCGACACGCTCGACCTCAAGGTAGAAGTGATGATGGCGCGGGCGACCGTCGGCAAGGCGAAGGTCGTCGCCACGGTGGACGGCGAGATGGTTTGCCGCGGCGAAGTGATGTTCGCGCTCGCCGATGCCGAGGCCGCGGCGCAGGGTCAGCCGACGATGAGCGGCCCCACGGGCGATCGGGGCCGCTCGTGATCGGCTTGCGCCGCGGCCTCGTCAAGGGCGCCCGCATCGCTGCGCTCGGCGTCTATGTACCCGAGCGCGTGCTCACCAACGACGAGCTGTCGCGGACGCTCGACACGTCCGACGAGTGGATCGCGTCGCGCACGGGTATCCGCGAGCGGCGCATCGCACGCGCCGACCAGGCCTCGTCGGACCTGGCCGTGGAGGCGGCGCGGCGCGCCCTCGCCGCCGGCGGGCTTGCCGCGCACGATATCGACCTCGTGATCGTCGCGACGATCACGCCCGACATGTTCTTCCCGGCCACCGCCTCGATCGTCGCCGACAAGATCGGCGCCACCCGGGCGGGCGCGTTCGACCTCGAAGCCGGCTGTACCGGCTTCATCTACGGCCTCGCCGCGGCGACGGCCTTTGTCTCCGCCGGCATCTACCACAACATCCTCGTGATCGGCGCCGAGGTGCTCTCGCGCAGTCTGGACTGGGAGGACCGCCGCACCTGCGTGCTCTTCGGCGACGGCGCCGGCGCCGTGGTCGTCACGGCAAGCGACAACGGCGGGATCTTCTCTTTCGACCTCGGAAACGACGGCTCCGGCGCCGAGCACCTCTCCCTGCCGGCCGGCGGCTCGCGTCTGCCGGCAACGCACGAGACGGTCGACCGGCACGAGCACTTCATGCACATGCTCGGGTCCGAGGTCTACAAGTTCGCCACGCGCGTGATCGTCGAATCGTGCGAGAAGGTGCTAGCCGACGCCGAGGTCACCGTCGCCGACGTCGACCTCTTCGTGCCGCACCAGGCCAACATCCGCATCATCGAGGCGGCCGCCAAGCGGCTCGGCTTCAAGTCCGACCAGGTCTTCCACAATCTCGACCACTACGGCAACACCTCGTGCGCGTCGATCCCGCTGTGTCTCGCCGAGGCTGTGGCGGGCGGTCGCCTGAAGAAGGGCGACACCCTGCTCATGGCCGGCTTCGGTGCCGGACTCACCTGGGGCTCATGCCTGACGGAGTGGGATCTCTGATGGCCGGGCGGCCGACACTCGTCTTCCCCGGCCAGGGCGCGCAGACCGTGGGCATGGGCAAAGACGTTTACGACCTGCACGCCGCCGTGCGCCGCACTTACGACGAGGCAAACGCCGTCCTCGGCTACGACATCGCCGCACTGAGCTTTGAAGGTCCGGCAGAGACGCTGTCGCGCACCGACATCACGCAGCCGGCGCTGCTCACGAACTCGATCGCGCTCCTGAGAGAGCTTCGAGAGCGCGGGCTGGAGTTCGATGCCGCGCTGGGCCACAGCCTTGGCGAGTACAGCGCGCTGGTGGCCACCGGCGCGCTGCCCTTCGCCGACGCGTTACGACTCGTTGCGCGGCGCGGCGCGGCGATGCTCAGCGCGGCGGAGGAGGCGTCGGGCGGCATGACGGCAGTGCTCGGCATCGACGACGCCACCGTCGAGGCGCTGTGCGCCGAGATCGGCGGTGTATGGCCGGCCAACTACAACGCTCCCGGGCAGGTGGTGGTGAGTGGCTCGCGGGAGGCGCTGGTGACACTCGCCGAGCGGGCGCCGCGGAGCGGCGCCCGCAAGGTCGTGCCGCTGGCTGTGAGCGGCGCCTTCCACTCGCCGCTGGTCGCGTCCGCCGTCGAGGCGATGCGCGGCCCATTGGGCGAAGCCGACTGGGCCGCGCCGGAGCAACCGTTCTTCTCCGTGTGCAGCGTCGCTTTCGAGAGCTCCGGCTTCGCCGATCTGCTCGCCCGCCAGATCGTCTCGCCGGTGCGCTTCGCGCAATCGATCCGCTACCTGTTCGGTAAGGGGTACGATTCGTTTCTGGAGATCGGTCCCGGCAGCGTCCTGAGCGGCCTGATCCGGCGCATCGAGCCGGGCGCCGTGACGGCGCGCGTCGCCGACGCGGCCACGCTCGCGGTGGCCGTCGAGGGGGGTTTGCAGTGAGTGTCGACATCGATCTGAGTGGAAGAGTGGCGCTGGTCACCGGCGCCGGTCGCGGCATCGGCCGCGAGATCGCTCTGGCGCTGGCCGCGGCCGGCGCCGACGTGGCGATCAACGACTTCGCCGACGAATCCACGTGCGCGTCCGTCGTCGGCGAGATCATCGCGCTTGGGCGAAAGTCCGTCTGCGTGATGGGCGATGTCGGTGACGATGAGTCGGTGACCGGTATGGTCGAGCGGGTGGAGAGTGAGCTCGGGCCACTGGCGGTCGTCGTCAACAAC
>Ga0208716_1000430_pt1 | contig 17799 bp, 15 predicted proteins | sample NGESurdeep092012_8_FD_184482 | JGI IMG/M metagenome (GOLD analysis project Ga0208716, IMG submission 184482) | Arctic peat soil microbial communities from Barrow, Alaska - NGEE Surface sample 415-3 deep-092012 (SPAdes) | ecosystem: Environmental > Terrestrial > Soil > Wetlands > Peat ...
CGACTCCGCGCAGAACCCCCCGTACGGCCGCAGCTTGGTGATCCGTTGGCCCATCGTCCGCACGATCCGCCACCCGCCGAAGAGTGTCCCCAGCGCGATGGCCGCGTGCGCCCACAGGATGACCCAAATCGGGATGGTGGCCATCGACGTGATGTGCAGGAACCGCAGCGGGAAGTCCTTGAACGCCAGCTGCGCCGAGAAGAGGAGCCCCACCACGATCCCCATCGTCTTCTGCGCGTCGTTCGTGCCGTGGCCCAGGCTGTACGCCGCCGCCGAGGCGAGCTGGAGCCGCCGGAACCAGGTGTCGATGTGCCGCGGGTGCGCCCGCCGGAACCCCCACCCTACCGCCACCATCATCGCGACGCCGAGCACGAAACCCATCAGCGGCGCGACGAAGATGAAGAGGATCGGCATCAACCACCCTCCGGGGATCAACGCCCCGATCCCCGCCTTCGCGATGGCCGCCCCGGCGTAGCCCCCCATCAGCGCGTGCGACGACGACGAGGGGATCGCGTACCACCAGGTGATCAGGTCCCACGCGATGGCCCCCAGGAGGCCCGCCACGATCACCGTGGGGTCCACCACCTCGACGTGGATCAGCCCCTTCCCCATCGTCTTGGCCACCGCCGTCCCCAGGCCGAACGCGGCGACGAAGTTGAAGAACGCCGCCCAGAGCACCGCCAGGCGCGGCGAGAGGACCCGCGTCGAGACCACCGTCGCGATCGAGTTCGCGGAGTCGTGGAAGCCGTTGATGAAGTCGAAGACGAAGGCGACGAGGACGATCAGGAGGACGAAGACGACGGTGCCGTTCACAATGAGGGCTCCAGGTCGTGCCGCTGCGGGTGGCGCTGCGCGCGCGTCGGGGCCGGCTTCGGCCAGCACTCAAGAAGAACACGGGGCGGTAACGACTTCGTGCACGGGGGTGTAACGGCGCGGTAACGGCGGGGGGGAGGCGCTACCAGAGAATTGGCGAGTGGAATAATCGCAATTGACGCGAGGGAACGGCCGCCGCTACGTTCGGCCCCGAGGAGACCCGACGATCCCGTGAGCAACGCCCGCATCCTGGTCGTGGACGACGAGCCGGACATCACCGCGCTCGTGGCGTACCATCTCGCCCGCGCGGGCTATCAGGTGAAGACCGCGGGGACGGGCCCGGAGGCGCTGGCGACCATCGCGGCGGAGCCGCCCGACCTGGTGGTGCTGGACCTGATGCTCCCGGGGCTCTCGGGGCACGAGGTGCTGGCGGAGCTGCGGCGGAAGGACGAGACGCGGGACGTGGGCGTCATCCTCCTCACGGCGCGGCGCGAGGAAGTGGACCGGATCAAGGGCCTCACCGAAGGCGCGGACGACTACCTCACCAAGCCGTTCAGCCCCGACGAGCTGGTGCTCCGGGTGAAGGCGGTGCTGCGGCGGCTCCACGCGCCGGCGCTGGCCGGGGGGCAACTCCTCAAGGTCGGGCGGATCACCGTGGACCGCTCGGCGCTCACGGTGAGCGTGGACGGCGCGCCGGTGGAGCTCACGCCGATCGAGTACCGGCTGCTCCTCCTCCTGCTCGAGCGGCGGGGGCGGGTCCAGAGCCGGCCGCACCTCCTGGAGAGCGTGTGGCAGGCGCAGCCCGACATCCAGACGCGGACCGTGGACATGCACGTGAAGCGGCTGCGCACCAAGCTCGGCGACGCGGGGGAGATCATCGAGACGGTGCGTGGCTTCGGCTACCGGGTGCGGGAACCGGACGGGCGGGAGAAGGGCCGGTGACGCTCGCCCGCAGGCTCCTCGCGTCGTACCTGGCGGTCGTGGCCACCAGCGGCGTGGTGCTGGTGATCGGCGCCGACTGGTCGCTGCGCTCCCGCCTGACGCGGGATGCGGGCCTGGAGCTGGAGCGCGAGGTCGCGTACTTCGCCGCCGCGGTGGACACGCGGCGGGGGCCCACCCTCGACACGCTCGTCGCGCGGCTCACCCGCGCGACGGAGCGGCGCCTCACCGTCATCGACACCGCCGGCCACGTCATCGCCGACTCCGACTTCCCCGACTCCGTGCTGGTCTCCCTCGAGAACCACCGCACGCGGCCCGAGTTCCGCGCCGCGCTCGCGGGGTCGGTGGGGCGCGACTTCCGGCGCAGCGTCTCCACGGGACGGTGGGAGTTCAAGGTGGCGGCGCCGGTCCCCGGGGGCGCGGTGCGCGTCTCCGCGCCGGTGCCGCAGGTGGACGCGGTGGTGCGGGACGCGCAGCGGGCCGTGCTCCTCGGCGCGCTCGTCGCGGGCGTGGTGGCGCTGCTCCTCGCCCTCGGCTTCACCCGCAACGTCACGCGGCCGCTGCTGCGCCTCCGCGGCGCCGCGCAGGCGATCGCGCGCGGCGAGCGGCCGGTGGTGGACACGCGGGGCGACGACGAGCTGGGGGACCTGGCGCGCACCCTGCGCGGCCTCGAGGAGAGTCTCGCCGAGCGGATCGGCGCGCTGGAGCGCGAGCGCTCGGAGACGGCGGCGCTGGTGACGGCGATGGTCGAGGGGGTGGTGGCGTGCGACGCGCGCGGCGCCGTGGTGACGGCGAATCCCGCGGCGCGCCGGATGCTCGGCTTCCGTCCCGACGAGCCGCTGCCGCTCCTCACCGAGACCTTCCGGCAGCGCGCCGCGCAGGAGGCGATCGCCGGGGCGCTCGCCGGCACCACGACCCAGGGGCTCGAGGTGGAGTTCGAGCGGCGGCGGCTCCTCCTCTCCGCCCAGCCCCTCCAGGGGGGCGGCGCCGTCTTCGTGCTCCACGACCTGACGGCCGTGCGACGCCTCGAGGTGATGCGCCGCGACTTCGTGGCCAACGTCTCGCACGAGCTCAAGACGCCGCTGACGGTCGTGCGCGGCTACGCGGAGACGCTGCTGGGCGAGGAGCCCGCACCGGAGGTCCGGCGCTCCTTCCTGACGAGCATCCTCGTGAACGCCGGGCGGATGCAGCGGCTGGTGGACGACCTCCTCGATCTCTCGCGCATCGAGTCGGGGGCGTGGACCCCGCACCCCGAGGCGGTGGAGCTGGGGCCCCTCGCCGGACAAGTCTGGACGGAGGTCGTGCGGGCCAGCAAGGCGGAGGACCGCGCCTTCACCCTCGACGTCCCGACCGACGCCGGCGCCGTCGCCGCCGATCCGCAGGCGCTCCGGCAGGTGCTCAGCAACGTGCTCGAGAACGCCGCGCGCTACACCCCCGCGGACGGCTCGGTGACGGTGCGGGCGCGCCGGCTCGGCGCCGACGTCGTCATCGAGGTGAGCGACACCGGCCCCGGGATCCCCGGGGAGCACCTCCCGCGCATCTTCGAGCGGTTCTACCGCGTGGACGCGGCGCGCTCGCGGGAGCTGGGCGGCACCGGGCTCGGGCTCGCCATCGTGAAGCACCTCGTGGAGGCGCACGGCGGCCGCGTCGAGGCGGAGAGCCGCTACGGCGCCGGCACGACGATCCGCGTGACCCTTCCCGCAGCCCCGGAGACCGCCGCCCCCACGACCTGACGTTCCCCCCGGCCGCCCGCTGCCGTTCGGCGACCCTCCGTTGCAGCTTCGTTACATACCCACCCGCGTCCCGTTACCGATGCCGCGCAAGCTTCGCGGCGTCGGGATTCGTCCGAACCGTCTCACGAAGGGAGTCAGCTCGATGCGGACCATGCCCCATCTGACCTCTCACGCCGTCTCCGCCCTCCTGCTGGCCGGCGCCATCACCCTCGGCGCCCGCCCCGCGGCGGCACAGACGACCGTGGGCGGCGTGGTCTACGCGCAGTTCAACTACCAGTCCAGCGACACCGCGAACCACACCAACGCGTTCGACATCACGCGGGCGTACATCAACGTTCTCGGCAGGTTCGGCGGCGGCGTCGGCACCCGCGTGACCGGCGACGTCTACCGGAACACCGACGGCTCGCTCGCCTACCGCCTCAAGTACGCCTTCGTCACGTGGACGCCCGAGGGGAGCCCGCTCACCGTCAAGTTCGGCCAGATGCAGACGGCCTTCGTGGACTGGGAAGAGTCGCTGTGGAACTACCGGATGCAGGGCACCGTCGCCGTGGACCGGTACGGCTACATGTCCGCATCCGACTTCGGGGCGGGCGTGGACGGGACCTTCGATCACGACCGGTTCAACTTCCAGGCCGGCGTTTACAACGGCGAGAACTACAACAAGGCGACGGGGGACCGGCACAAGGACCTCCAGGCCCGCGCCTCGTACCGGCTCCTGGGGACGGACGACGGGAGCCGCGTCGGCGGCCTCCGCATCACGGGCTACGCCCAGCTTGGCGCGCCGACCTCGGGGGGCCAGCGGAACCGCTTCCTCGGGATGCTCTCGTACCGTTCCAACGACATCACCTTCGCCGCCGAGTACGCCGCCACCACCGACTCGACGACCGGCGCCGCGGGGGGCCCCGCGAGCGTGGCCCAGAGGAAGGGCACCGTCGTGAGTGTCTACGGCGTCTTCCACGTGCCGAGCACGCGCTTCTCTCTCATCGGCCGGATGGACGTGGTGGACCCGAACACCGCCGCGACCAGCACCACCGACAAGCAGACGCGCTTCATCGCCGGCGCCGCGTACCAGCTCTCCCCGAACCTGCGGCTCCTCGCCGACGTGGACCACGTCGGGTACCAGAGCGGCCACACGATCACGGCGGCGGAGCAAGTGGCGCAGACCGCGCTCCTCTTCCAGGCGATGTTCACCTTCTGATGCCGGACACCACCATGACTCGACGGTTCCTTCCGATCGCCCTGGCGGCCGTCGCGGCGGTGAGCGCCGCCCCGACGCTGCCCGCGCAGGCCAACATCCGCGTCACGGGCGCGGGCGCGACCTTCCCGTACCCGATCTACTCCAAGTGGGTGCTCGAGTACACGTCGCTGCACCCGAACATCCAGATCAACTACGCCTCCATCGGCTCGGGCGGCGGCATCCGCCAGTTCTCCGATCGCACTGTGGACTTCGGCGCCAGCGACGGGCCGATGACCGACTCGATGATCGCGGCGGTGCACGGCAACGTCGTCCACATCCCGACGGTGCTGGGCTCCGTGGTGCCGACCTACAACCTCCCCGGCGTCACCCGGCCGCTGCGGTTCACCGGCGACCTCCTGGCCGGGATCTTCCTCGGCCAGATCACCAACTGGAACGACAGCCGGATCGCGGCAATGAACCCCGGGGTCACGCTGCCGGACCAGGACATCGTGGTGGTGCACCGCTCCGACGGCTCGGGCACCACATACATCTGGACCGACTACCTCTCGAAGGTCAGCACCGAGTGGTCGCGCCGGGTCGGGAAGGCGACGTCGGTCAACTGGCCGGTCGGCCTCGGCGGGCAGGGGAACCCGGGGGTCGCGGCGACGGTGAGCCGCACGCCGGGCGCGATCGGGTACGTCGAGCTGATCTACGCAATCCAGACCCACACCGCGTACGGCCTGGTGCGCAACCGCGCCGGCAACTTCGTCCAGGCGTCCCTCGCCAGCACCACCGCGGCCGCGGCGGCCGCGATGGCCTCCATCGGCGCGGACACCGACTTCCGGATCTCCATCACCGACGCGGACGGCGCGGACGCCTACCCGATCGCGTCCTTCACGTGGCTGCTGCTGCCCAAGCAGATGACGAATCCCGCCACCGCCCGGCCGCTGCTGGAGTTCGTCTGGTGGGCGACGCACGACGGCCAGCGCTACGCCCAGGCGCTCGACTACGCGCCGCTGCCGGCGCCGGTCGTCGCGCTGATCGAGGCGCGGCTCAGGACCCTCACCCTCAACGGTGCGCCGGTGCTCCCGGCCAACTACGGCGGGCGGCGTCGGTAGTGGAGTGACCGCGCTCGCGCCCGAACAACCGCTCGCTCGCGCTCCGCGGGTCTCCACCGCAGAGCGCTGGCGCGACCTGCGGATCGTCAGCCCGGGCGACGCTGTGTACCGCGTCGCCCTGATGCTCCTGGCCCTCGTCCTCCCGCTGCTGCTCCTCGCCATCGTGGGGGGCCTGGTGGTCGGCGCGTGGCCCGCGATCCGGCAGTTCCAGCTCGGATTCCTCTTCCGCAGCACCTGGGATCCGGTCGCCGGACAGTTCGGGGCGCTCCCCCTCATCTTCGGCACGCTGTACTCGTCGCTGGTGGCGATCGTCATCGCGGTGCCCCTCGCCCTCGGCGCGGCGATCTTCCTCACGGAGTTCGCCCCCCGCTGGATGCGCACCCCGGTCGGCACCCTGATCGAGCTCCTCGCCGGCGTGCCGAGCGTCATCTACGGGTTGTGGGGGCTGTTCGTCCTCGTCCCACTCCTCCGCGACGTGATCTGGCCCGTCGTGAAGCCCGTCCTGCGCTGGCTGCCCTTCTTCAGCGGCCCCTTCTACGGCCCCTCGGTGCTGGCGGGCGGGACGATCCTCGCCGTCATGGTCCTGCCGTACGTGGCCGCCGTCTCCCGCGAGGTGCTCCGCGCGGTGCCGCCGGCGCAGCGCGAAGCCGCCCTCGCCCTCGGCGCCACGCGCTGGGAGGCGGTCTGGACGGTGGTCCTCCCGTACGGCCGCGCGGGCATCTTCGGCGCCGTGGTCCTCGGCCTCGGCCGCGCCCTCGGCGAGACGATGGCCGTGACGATGCTCATCGGGAACCGTCACGAGATCTCCCTCTCCCTCGTGCAGCCGGGGTACACCATCGCCGCCGCCATCGCCAACGAGTTCGCCGAGGCCGTCTCCTCGCTGCACCTCTCGGCGCTGGTCTACTGCGGCCTCGTGCTCTTCGTCATCACGGTGTGCGTGAACGCCGCCGCGCGCTGGCTGATCTGGCGCGTGGCGCGGGGTTCCGCCGCAGGCAGCGCGGCGCTCTGATGGCCTCCCCGGCGACGCGGCGGATCGTGGGCGCGGCGATGACCGGCGCGACGTACGGCGCCGCCGCCCTCGCCATCGTCCCCCTCGCCGCGATCCTCGTGATGCTGCTGACGAAGGGCGCCGGTTCCCTCGACTGGGACTTCTTCACGAGGTCGGCGGTGCCGGTCGGCGAGCCGGGGGGCGGGTTCGCCCACGCCATCGTCGGGACGCTGCTGGTCGTCGGCGTGGCGTGCGCCATCGGCATCCCCATCGGCGTCGGCGCCGGCATCTTCCTCGCCGAGTTCGGCGGGGGGAGGTTCGGCTGGGTCGTCCGCTTCGTGGCCGACACGCTGAACGGGACCCCCAGCATCGTCATCGGCATCTTCGCGTGGGCCTGGATCGTGCGGCCCGCGGGCCGGTTCACCGCGCTCGCGGGGAGCGTCGCGCTGGCGTGCATCCTCGCGCCCCTCGTCGCGCGCACCACCGAGGAGATGGTGCGCCTGGTGCCGAACTCCCTGCGCGAGGCGGCGCTGGCCCTCGGATATCCGCGCTGGCGCACTTCCCTGACGGTGGTCGCGCGGACGGCGCGGGCGGGGATCGTCACCGGCTGCCTCGTGGCCATCGCGCGGGTGGCGGGAGAGACGGCCCCCCTCCTCTTCACCGCGCTCGGCAACCAGTTCTTCTCGACGAACCTCCTCCAGCCGATCGCCGCGCTCCCCCTCCAGATCTACGTCTACGCCCTCGGCCCGTACGAGGAGTGGCACCGCCAGGCGTGGGCGGGAGCGCTCGTTCTCATCCTCCTGGTGCTGATCCTCGGCACCATCGCGCGGGTGGCGACCCGGTCGCGCCACGAACGTGCATGACGTCGCCACGGCTCGCCCGATGACCGCCCCTCCGCCGGCAGCCGCCTGGTCGCCGCCGGACCCGGCTCCCGCGGCGGCGACCGCCGCGGTGCCGCGCCTCGCGGTGGAGCGGCTCACCGCCTGGTACGGCGACGCCGCCGGCATCCGCGACGTGAGCCTGGCGTTCGAGGCGAACCGGGTCTCCGCCCTCATCGGCCCGTCGGGGTGCGGGAAGTCCACCCTGCTCCGCTGTCTCAACCGGATGCACGAGCTGGTGCCGGACGCCCGCGTCGAGGGGCGCGTGCTCCTCGACGGGCATGACATCTACGCCCCCGGCGTCAACCCGATCGCCGTGCGGCGGACCGTCGGGATGGTCTTCCAGAAGCCGACCCCGTTCCCGACGATGTCCATCGCCGAGAACGTCGCGGCGGGGCTCAAGGTCGGCCCCCCCGTGTCGCGGAGCGAGCGCGACGCGGTCGTGGAGCGCGCGCTGCGCCGCGCCGCCCTGTGGGACGAGGTGAAGGACCGCCTCCACCACTCCCCCCTCGCCCTCTCCGGCGGCCAGCAGCAGCGCCTCTGCGTGGCGCGCTCCATCGCCCCCGAGCCCGAGGTCCTCCTCCTCGACGAGCCGACCGCGTCCCTCGACCCCCTCGGCGCCGCCCGCATCGAGGAACTGGTGCACGAGCTGAAGCGCGAGTTCACCGTCGTCATCGTCACCCACAACCTCCAGCAGGCGGCCCGCGTCTCCGACGTGACCTCCTTCTTCTACCTCGGCACGCTGGTCGAGACGGGACCGACGGCGCAGCTGTTCACCGCGCCCGTCCAGCCCCAGACCGAGGCCTACATCACCGGGCGGTTCGGATGAGCGCGCCCCTCGCGCCGGCGCCGCGCATCCGGCCCGCCACGGCGGCCTCCGACGGCCCCGGAGCCCCGGCGGCGATCCGTGGCTCCCTCCGCGCCGACCACTACGCGTTCTGGTACGGCGCCACCCAGGCGCTCTTCGACGTCACCTTCGAGGTGGCGCCACGCGCGGTCACCGCGCTCATCGGCCCCTCGGGATGCGGCAAGTCCACCTTCCTCCGCTCCCTCAACCGGCTGCAGGATCTGCTCCCCCGCACCCGCCACACCGGCGACCTCCTGGTGGACGGGGCCTCCATCTTCGCGCCGGGGGTGGACCCCGTCGCCCTGCGGCGCCGCGTCGGCATGGTCTTCCAGAAGCCGAACCCGTTCCCCAAGAGTGTCTTCGACAACGTCGCCTACGGGCCGCGCGTCGGCGGCACCGCCTCCGAGGCGGAGCTCCCCGCCCTCGTCGAGCGCGCACTCCGCCGCGCCGCGCTGTGGGACGAGGTGAAGGACCGCCTCGACACCCCCGGCACCGCCCTCTCCGGCGGCCAGCAGCAGCGCCTCTGCATCGCGCGCGCGCTGGCCAACGAGCCCGCGATCCTCCTGATGGACGAGCCGACCTCCGCGCTCGATCCCATCGCCACGCAGCGCATCGAGGAGCTGGTCGTCGAGCTCAAGCGCGACGTCACCATCGTCATCGTCACGCACAACATGCAGCAGGCGGCGCGGGTGTCCGACACCACCGGGTTCTTCTACCTGGGCCAGCTGGTGGAGATCGGCACCACACAGCAGATCTTCACCAGCCCCGGCGACCCCCGCACCGAGGCCTACATCACCGGGAGATTCGGATGACCCCAGAGCCCCAGCGCCACTTCCACGAGGAGCTCTCGCACCTCAAGCAGCGGCTCCTCGCCATCTCCAGCGAGGCCGAGGACGCCGTGGGCCTCGCCGTGGACGCGCTCCTCACCCGCGACCGCGAGAAGGCGCACGCCGTCATCCGGGGCGACCACGCCATCGACGTCCTCGAGACCGGCATCGAGGAGCAGGGCTTCCAGCTCATCGCCCTCCACCAGCCGATGGCGAAGGATTTGCGACTGCTTTTCTCGGCTATCCGGATCGTCAACGACCTGGAGCGGGTGGGGGACCACGCGGTGAACATCGCGCAGTCCGCCGAGCGGCTGATAGACCACCCCCAGATCGTCCCGGAGCCGGAGGTGGTGGAGATGGCGCGGCTGGCGCGGCAGATGCTGGCGGACGCGTTGTCGGCGTTCGTTCGGGGGGATGCGCCCCTCGCCCGGGACGTGTGCCGGCGGGACGACGCGGTGGACGCCCTCAACGATTCGGTGTACCGGATCCTCCTGACGCACATGATGGAGGACCCGCGGGTGATCGGGGCCGGGATGGAGCTCCTGCTGGTGAGCCGGAACCTCGAGCGGGTGGCCGACCTAGCCACGAACGTCGCCGAGGACGTAGTATTTCTGGTCGAAGGCAAGACCATCAAGCACCACGCCGAGGACGGGCGCGCCGAATGATCCGGGGCCCCGTCGTAAGGAATCCATGGCTCCGTTTTTTGAACCGCATCCGTACCCCGGCCGCCTGATCGTAGTCGAGGGGATCGACGGCTCGGGGAAGTCCACGCAGCTGTCGCTCCTCTCGACGTACCTCGTCTCGGAGGGGTACGACGCGTCCTACACGGAGTGGAATTCCAGCCCCGTGGTGAAGGACACGACCAAGCGCGGCAAGAAGAAGAACCTCTTCTCGCCGACGACCTTCTCGCTCATCCACGCCACCGACTTCGCCGACCGGCACGAGCGTTCGATCCTGCCGCCGCTCCGGGCGGGCTTCATCGTGCTGGCCGACCGGTGGGCGTACACCGCGTTCGCGCGCGACGCGGCGCGCGGCAACGACGGCGCGTGGCTGCGGAACCTCTACGAGTTCGCGACGCGCCCCGACCTCACGCTCTACTTCCGGGTGGACATCGACACGGCAGTGGCGCGGATCACCGGCGGGCGCATCTCCCTCAAGTACCACGAGGCGGGGATGGACCTCGGCCTCTCCCCCGACCCGATCACGAGCTTCCGGCTCTTCCAGACCCAGGTGCTCGCCGAGTACGACCAGGCGGCGGCGGAGTTCGGCCTCACGGTGCTGGACGGCACGCGGTCCATCGTCGAGCAGCAGCGGGAGGTCCGCAAGCAGGTGAAGCCCCTCCTCAAGGGGCTGCGGCGCGCGTCCAGCGCCCGCGCGAAGCCCGCGGGGGTGTGACGATGGACTCCCGCTTCTACGGTGCCGGCCTCGCCAAGCTCGCGGTCCAGGACCTCACGGGGCCGCTGATCGTCATCGAGGGCGCCGACGGCGTCGGGCGCTCGACCCACATGGAGCTGCTCCAGGGGTGGCTGGAGGGCCAGGGGCTCGCGGTCCTCTCCACCGGGCTGGTGCGCTCGGCGCTCACCCGGCGCGGCATCCTCACGGCGAAGGAGGGCCACTCCTTCGACCGCACGACGATGGCGCTCTTCTACGCCACCGATCTCGCCGACCGCATCGAGCACGAGATCATCCCCGGGATGCGCTCCGGCTTCGTGGTGCTCGCCGATCGCTACGTCTACACGACGATGGCGCGGGGCGCCGCGCGGGGACTGGGCCGCGACTGGCTCTCCAAGCTGTACGGCTTCGCGCTCGTCCCCAGCAAGGTCTTCTTCCTGCGCCTCGATCCCGACGAGCTGATCCGCCGCACGCTGCGGCGCGGCGGGGAGCTGGACTACTGGGAGTCGGGCCGCGACACCGGCCTCGCGCCCGACCTCTACTCGTCGTTCCGCGCCTACCAGACGCTGATCCTCCAGGAGTTCGACCGGATGGCGGAGTCCTACGGCTTCGTCACCATCGACGCGTCGCGCTCGGTCGAGGAGGTGCAGGCGGAGCTGCGGCGCGGCGTGGCGGCGTTCCTCGACCCGTCCCTCCTGGCGGGTCCGGCCGATGGCAGCGACTGACCGCTTCGCGGCCATCGACGTCGGCTCCAACTCGGTCCGCTGCCTGATCGCCGAGCAGGGCGAGGACGGCCAGCTCACCGTCATCGACGACCTGAAGGACCAGCCCCGCCTCGCCCGCGGCCTCTCGGCCACGGGGATGCTCAACGCCGAAGCGATGGACCGCGCCGTGGACGCGATCGGCCGGATGCTCCAGGCCGCGGAGCGCCGCGGCGCCGCGCGGGTCGCGCTCGTCGCCACGGCCGCGGTGCGCGACGCCGCCAACGGCGCGCAGTTCGCCGAGCGGATCAAGCGCGAGCTGGGAGTGCCCCTCGAGGTGATCGACGGCGAGACCGAGGCGCGGCTCGCCTTCCTCTCGGTGCGCGAGCACTTCGCCGTGGTGCGGGGCCGCGCCATGGTGATGGACATCGGGGGCGGGAGCCTCGAGCTGGTCCTCGCGGCGGCGGGGCTGGTGGACCAGGCCGTCTCCCTCCCCTTCGGCGCCGTCCGGATGACGGAGCAGTACCTCGCCGGCGCCGCGAAGCCCGAGGCGGGGATCCGGCGCCTCCGCAGCGCCGTGCGGCAGCGGCTCAGGAGCGCGATCCCGGCGCGTGAGTGGTCGGGCGCCAAGCTCTTCGGCTCGGGCGGCACCTTCACCAACGCCGCCCGCATCCTCGCCGCCCGGGAGCGCGGGAAGGTCCCCCTCGCCGTCCACGGCGCGACCGTCACCCTCGGCGAACTGCAGCGGGTCCTCGAGTGGCTCTCGGGGATGACCCTCGAGGAACGCCGCCACGTGCCGGGGCTCAATCCCGAGCGCGCCGACATCCTCCCCGCCGGCCTCGCGGTGGCGGCGGAGGTGCTCGAGCACTTCTCCGTGCAGCAGGTCACCGTCTCCGCGTTCGGGCTCCGCGAAGGGCTCCTCCTCCACCTCGCCCGCCCGCAGACGGCGGGGGACGAAGGCCCCAAGCGGCTCCGCGCGTTGCGGCGCTTCGCCGAGCGGTGCCGCACCGACCGCCGGCACGTCGAGCAGGTCCTCCGCCTCGCGCGGCCCCTCTTCGACGTCCTCGGGAAGCACCTCGCCTGCGTCCCCGGGGACTGGGACCTCCTCGAGGCCGCCGCGCTCCTGCACGACGTCGGCTCCCTCGTCTCGTACCGCGGCCACCACAAGCACAGCTACCACCTCATCGCGCACGCCGAGGCGCTGCCCCTCAGCCCCGACCAGCGGCGCCTCGTCGCGGTGATCAGCCGCTACCACCGCAAGGCTCCCCCGTCGAAGAAGCACCCCGAGTTCGCGGCGCTGCGCCCCGAGGAGAAGGCCACCGTCCGCCGGGTCGCGGCGCTCCTCCGCCTCGCCGACGGGCTCGACCGCGGCCACGTCTCGGCCGTCGAGGCGGTCCGGGTGCGGCTGATGCCGGGGCGGCTCATGATCGACGTGACCCCGCGCCTCGCGAGCACCGATCTCAAGCTGGAGTTGTGGGGAGCGCAGAGGAAAGCGGACCTGCTGGAGGAGCTGCTCGATCGCGAAGTGGTGGTGCGTTGCCCCCCGCTCGCGCTACCGCCCGTCCGGGGGAAGAAGCCGGACTAGCCTGCCGCCCGTCGCTGGCGCGCGCCCGCGCCGCCGGAGAACCTCACTCGCCGTAGGGGATCCAGATGTTCTTCACCTCCGTCGCCCGGCGGAGGAACTCGCGGCCCTCCCCCTGCAGCGCCGCGCCCCAGTCCCGCGCCACCAGCGAGCACCAGGTGCGCTTCATGTTCCCCGCCGCAGCCTCCTCGACCCCGCGGACCGCGCCGCGGTCCTCCTCGGAGCCGAAGAACCAGAGCCCGTCCACGTCGAAGTGCTCGGCCAACACGGCTGCGAGCGCGCGCCGGTCCCCCGTCACGATGTTCACGACCCCCGCCGGCAGGTCCGAGGTCTCGAGCACCGCGTAGAAGTCCGTCGCCGCGAGGGGATGCGCCGACGAGGGGATCACGACCGTGGTGTTCCCGAGGGCGATCGCCGGCGCCACCAGCGACACCAGGCCGAGGAGCGGCGGCGATTCCGGCGCCACGAGCCCCAGCACCCCCACGGGCTCGTGCATCGCCAGCGTCACGCCGCGGATCGGGACCTGGTGCACCGCGCCGTCCCACTTGTCGGCCCACGCCGCGTACGTGAAGAGACGTGAGACCGCCTGCTCCACCTCGCGCGTCGCGCCGCGCCGCCCGACGCCGGTCATCGCGTCGATGCGCGCCGCGAACTCCGCCGCCCGTGCCGACAGGTTCTCCGCCACGTAGTAGAGGACCTGCGCCCGCGCGTGGCCGGCGCCCCGTCCCCACCCCGCCGCCGCGTGCGCCGCCTCCACCGCGTCGCGGAGGTCCTTCCGGTTCCCCTCCCCCACCTCGCCGAGGAGCGCGCCGTCGGGGGCGAGCACCTTGCGGCTGTAGCCGCCGTCGGGCCGCCGCTGCTTCCCCCCGATGAACAGCTTCGGCGTCCGGTCCACCGCGGGAACCGCCTCCGTCGCCGCGCGCGCCGCGCGCCGAGGGGGGGCCTTCGTCACGGGGCTCGCCGCCGCCTTCGCCGCGTGCTCCCACGCCGGCCGCAGGTACTCGTACATCCCCTCGCGCCCGCCCTCGCGCCCGAACCCCGACTCCCGGTAGCCGCCGAACCCCGCCGCCGCGTCGAACAGGTTCGTGGCGTTGATCCACACCACGCCCGCCTTGAGCTTCGGCGCCACGTCGAGGGCGAGGTTGATGTTCTCCGACCAGACGCTCGCCGCGAGGCCGAAGGGCGTGTTGTTGGCGAGCGCGACCGCCTCCTCCGGCGTGCGGAAGGTCATGCTCACCAGCACCGGTCCGAAGATCTCGACCTGCGCGATCGTCGAGGCCGGCGCCACGCCGGTGAAGAGCGTCGGCGGGTAGAACCACCCCTCGGTGGGACACGCCCACGACGGCTGCCACACGGTCGAACCTTCCTCCACCCCCTTCGCGACCAGCGAGCGGATCCGCTCCAGCTGCACCGGCGCCACGATGGCGCCCATGTCCACCGCCTTGTCGAGGGGCGGACCCACCCGGAGCTTCTCCATCCGCGCGCGCAGCTTCGCGAGCAGCCGCTCCGCCACGCTCTCCTGCACCAGGAGGCGCGAGCCGGCGCAGCACACCTGCCCCTGGTTGAACCAGATGGCGTCCACGACGCCCTCGACCACGCCGTCGAGGTCGGCGTCCTCGAACACGATGAAGGGGCTCTTCCCCCCCAGCTCGAGGGTGAGCTTCTTCCCCGTCCCCGCGGTGGCGCGGCGGATGATGCGGCCGACCTCGGTGGACCCGGTGAAGGCGATCTTGTCCACGCCGGCGTGCTCCACGAGCAGCGCGCCCGTGCGCCCGTCCCCCGTCACCACGTTGAGGACGCCGGGGGGGAGCCCCGCCTCCTGCGCCAGCTCCGCGAAGCAGAGCGCGGTGAGGGGCGTGAACTCCGCCGGCTTCAGCACCACCGTGTTCCCCGCCGCCAGCGCCGGCGCGACCTTCCACGAGACCATCAGGAGCGGGAAGTTCCACGGCACGATCTGCGCGACCACGCCGACCGGCTCGAGGCCGGGGAACTCCGACGTCCGCAGCTGCGCCCATCCGGCGTGGTGGTAGAAGTGCCGAGCCACCAGCGGGACGTCGATGTCCCGCGTCTCGCGGATCGGCTTGCCGTTGTCCAGGGACTCCAGCACCGCCAGGAGCCGCGCGTTCCGCTGCACCGTCCGCGCGAGGGCGTAGAGGTGCTTCGCCCGCGCGTGGTCCGTGAGCGCGGCCCAGCCCGGCAGCGCCGCGCGCGCCGCCGCCACCGCGGCGTCCACGTCCCCCGCGTTCCCCTGCGCCACCGTGGCCAGCGCTTCGGTCGTCGCGGGGTTCACCGTCGCGAGCGTCTCCCCCCCGGCGCCCGGGACCCAGCCCCCGCCGATGAACATCCCGAAGCGGCGCCCGTGGGCGTCGAGCCACTGCTGCGCCGCGGCCGCGCTCTCGGGCGCGGGCCCCCACGGCAGGGTCTCGAAGAGGCGGTCGAGCGTCGTCGTCACGAGGTCACACCATCGGGTGGCGGTAGGCGGCCGAGTAGCGCCCGGTCGCGAAGTGTTCGAGCTGGCGCTCGATGTCGGTGAGGAGCCCGCTCGCGCCCAGGCGGAAGAGCGCGGGCGCCAGCCACGCGTCCCCCAGCTCCTCCTTCATCAGGATCATCCAGTCGAGCGCGCCCTTCGCCGTGCGGATCCCCCCCGCCGGCTTGAAGCCGACGGCGACGCCGGTGCGCTCCTGGTAGTCGCGGACCGCGCGCGCCATCACCAGGCCCACCGGGAGGGTGGCGTTGACCGCCTCCTTCCCCGTCGAGGTCTTGATGAAGTCGGCGCCCGCGAGCATCGCCACGCGGCTCGCGCGCGCCACGTTGGTGAGCGTCCCGAGCTCCCCCGTGCCGAGGATCGCCTTGAGGTGCGCCTCGCTGCACGCCTCGCGGAAGGCACGGATCTCGTCGTACAGCGCCTGCCAGCGCCCGCCGAGGACGTGGCCGCGAGTGATGACGATGTCGATCTCGCCGGCGCCCGCCGCCACGGAGGCGCGCACCTCCGCGATGCGCTCCGGGAGGGGGTTCAGCCCCGCGGGGAAGCCCGCCGAGACCGCCGCCACCGGGATCCCGCTCCCCGCCAACTCCGCGACGGCCGCGGGGACGAAAGCGTGGTAGACGCACGCCGCCGCGCAGTGGATCGGGAGTGCCGACGCCCCCAGCGCCTCGAGGAGGTCGGCCCGCACCGGCCGGCGCGCCTTGGCGCATAGCCGCCGCACGTTCCCTTCCGTGTCGTCCCCGGCCAGCGTGGTGAGGTCGATGAGCGTGATGGCGCGCAGCAGCCACGCCGCCTGCCACTCCTTCTTCACCGTCCGCCGCTTGGGGAGCGTCTCGGCGCGCCGCTCCGCGGCGCTCCGGTTCACGCGGCCGGCGAGCACCCAGTCGAGGTCGAGGGGGCCCCCGGGATTGCGCAGGGGAGGTGCGGCGCCGCCGGCGAGCCGCTCGTCGGAGGCGGGGCGCGGCGCGAGCCGCTGGTAGCGGATGGGGTCCCGGGTGGTCGTCACGTCGCCGGAGTTTGCGCGACCGGGAGGGGCGAAGTCAAATGCGGAGGAGCGGGTCGCCTCACCGCGACCACCCGACGCGCTGCGGCGCCCAGACCGCGGCGCGCCGCCGCGCGAGATACTCCTTCCGCACGAACAGCCGGATGGTGGCCGCCCCCACGAGGAAACCGCCGATGTGCGCCCAGAACGCGACGCCCCCCTCGGAGCCGCCCAGACCGCCCAGGACCTGCAGCAGGATCCAGTAACCGAGCATCACCCACGCCGGGAGCGCGATCGAGGTGAGGAAGAACCCGATCGGCACCAGCGTGTAGACCTTCACCCGCGGATAGAGCACCACGTAGGCGCCCATCACCCCGCTGATCGCCCCCGACGCGCCCACCATCGGGTACGGCGAGCCGGGGTCTGCCAGCACCTGCGCCGCCGCCGCGCCCACCCCGACCAGGAGGTAGAAGGCCACGAACCGCGTGCGGCCCATCGCGTCCTCGATGTTGTTCCCGAACAGCCACAGGAACCACATGTTGAAGATGATGTGCATCCACGAGCCGTGGAGGAACATCGACGTCAGCACGTGGCTCCACTGGCGGCCGGCGTCCATCGCGCAGACGAGCCCGCCTCCCATCTCGAACCCCGTCCCCGGCCGCACGCGGAGTGTCAGCTCCCCCGGGATCAGCCCGAGGTTGCAGACCGACGCCGCCAGCCCCGTCACCGAGCCGTCGGCCGCCACGTGGGTTCCGCCCGCCCCCTGGACGAACAGCCAAACCAGCACGTTGGCGGCGATGACGGCGATCGTGACGACCGGCGCCCGCTCGGTGACGTTCTCAGCGCGGTAGGGGATCACGCGCGGAACCTAAGGCCCGGGGAATCCACGCCACAAGCCCGCCGGAAGGTGCCGTTTTGGCAGAAAATGTCGGCTATTCAGCGGCACAGCCCTTGCCCCGCAACTCTTTGCCAAGGCAGCGCATCCCAACCATTTGCACGCGGAGTACTCGACAATGGCCGAGAAGATCATCGGCATCGACCTGGGCACCACGAATTCCGTCGTCGCGGTGATGGAAGGCGGAGACCCCGTGGTCATCCCGAACGCCGAGGGCGGGCGCACGACCCCGTCGGTGGTGGCGTTCACGAAGGACGGCGAGCGGCTCGTCGGGCAGGTGGCCAAGCGGCAGGCGGTCACCAACCCGATGAACACGGTCTTCTCCATCAAGCGGTTCATGGGCCGGCGCACCAGCGAGGTGACCGAGGAGACGAAGAAGGTCCCCTACAAGGTCGTCGCGGGCGCGGGCGAGATGGCTTCGGTGGACATCGGCGGGAAGCGG
>Ga0208716_1000433_pt1 | contig 17743 bp, 14 predicted proteins | sample NGESurdeep092012_8_FD_184482 | JGI IMG/M metagenome (GOLD analysis project Ga0208716, IMG submission 184482) | Arctic peat soil microbial communities from Barrow, Alaska - NGEE Surface sample 415-3 deep-092012 (SPAdes) | ecosystem: Environmental > Terrestrial > Soil > Wetlands > Peat ...
CCGCATTGGCGTGCTGGCAGTCCAGGGTGACGTGCGTGAGCACCTCCATGCGCTGTCCAGCCTCGGCGCGCAGGCCTCGGGCATCCGACGCCCGCGCGAGCTGGATGAGGTCGACGGGCTGGTGATCCCGGGCGGCGAGTCGACCACCATGGACAAGCTGGTTCGCGCCTTCGACCTGCAGGTGCCGCTGCGCAAGCGGATTGCCGACGGGATGCCGGTCTACGGGTCATGCGCCGGCATGATCATGCTGGCCGACCGGATCGCCGGTGCCCGACCCGACCAGGAGACGCTGGGCGGACTCGACATCACGGTGCGGCGCAACGCTTTCGGACGTCAGGTGGACTCCTTCGAGGAGGTCCTTCACATCCCTGCGATAGCTGAGCTGACGACCACGCCGCAGGGGCACCCGTCCACCTTCCGGGCGGTCTTCATCCGGGCGCCCTGGGTCGAGGAGATGGGTGAGGGCGTTGACGTGCTGGCAAGGGTCGAGGCCGGGCCGGCTGCGGGCAGGGTCGTCGCGATCCGGGCCGGCAACCTGCTCGCGACCTCCTTCCACCCCGAGGTCACCGGGGACCACCGCATTCATGAGTACTTCACGCAGATGGTCCGCGCTGCACTGCGCTGAACCACCACTGCGCTGAACACCAGGGCACCGATCAGTAGGATCGGCAGAAATCTCAAAGACGGTTCGGCAGAGTCGGTCAGGCAGGCGAGGGAGAAGCGATGAGCGGTCATTCCAAGTGGGCAACGACCAAGCACAAGAAGGGGGTCATCGACGCCAAACGCGGCAAGCTGTTCGCCAAGATGATCAAGAACATCGAGGTGGCTGCACGCACCGGCGGCGGTGATGTCGCAGGCAACCCGACACTGTTCGATGCCATCCAGAGGGCCAAGAAGCTCAGCGTTCCGAACGACAACATCGCCAACGCCGTCAAGCGCGGCAGCGGTGCGACCGCCGGCGGTGCCGACTGGCAGACGATCACCTACGAGGGCTACGCCCCCCACGGTGTGGCCGTCCTGATCGAGTGCCTCACCGACAACCGCAACCGCGCTGCCGCCGAGGTGCGAACGGCCCTCAACCGCAACGGTGGCCAGTTCGCCGACCCCGGAAGCGTCTCCTACGTCTTCGCCCGCAAAGGCGTCGTGATCGTCCCCAAGGGCGACAAGAGCGAAGACGACCTGCTCGAGGTCGTCCTCGATGCCGGCGCAGAGGAGATCAACGACATCGGCGAGGCCTTCGAGATCGTGAGCGAGCCCGGTGACTTCGTGGGCGTGCGTACCGCTCTCCAGGGAGCCGGCATCGACTACGACTCGGCCGAGGCTTCCTTCATCCCCACCGTGGAGGTCGAGCTCGACCTTGAGGGCGCCCGAAACATGTTCCGGGTGATCGAGGCACTCGAGGACAGTGACGACGTTCAGAACGTCTGGACCAACGGTGACGTGAGCGACGAGATCCTGGCCCAGCTCGATGACGACGAGTAGCGCGGCAAATAGTCACGACCAAGCACGACGAAGCAGGACCAGGAGCAGGCACCTGTCTGCGGGCAATCCGGCATGCCGAATTCCCGCTGCGGCGCGTCGGTTCAGAGAACCCGACCGCACGTTGTAAGTTTCTTCCGAACAGGTGTTCGGAAGAGTGAGGAGCTCTCAGCGTGCGCGTCATGGGTGTCGATCCCGGCCTGACCCGGTGCGGCCTCGGCATAGTCGAGGGCGATCTGGGCAAGCCGTTACGGATGATCGCCGTCGGGGTGGTCCGCACTCCAACGGCGGATGACCCGGCCTTGAGGCTGTTGGCGCTGCAGATCGAGATCGATGAGTGGATGTCGCGTTACAAGCCTGACGCCGTGGCGGTGGAGCGGGTGTTCGCCAAGGCCAACATCAAGGGGATCATGGGCACCGCCCAGGCGTCCGCCGTTCCGATGCTCGCCGCCGCACGGCTCGGGCTGCCGGTCGCGCTGCACACCCCGACCGAGGTCAAGGCTGCAGTGACCGGAAACGGGCGCGCCGACAAGGCCCAGGTCACCGCCATGGTTACCCGCATCCTGCGGCTCGACACCCCGCCCAGGCCCGCGGACGCCGCCGACGCGCTCGCACTGGCCATCTGTCAGGTATGGCGTGGCACGGCTCAGAGCCGCTTGCAGGATGCCGTGGCTGCCCAGCTCGCACAGCGAGGCTCTGCACACCAAAGCTCACACCAACCATCTGCACCCCAACCGGCGCGAGAGACAGGCAGTCGATGATCGCCTCGGTGCGGGGCGTAGTGCTGTCCGCAGGACTGGACTCCGCGGTGATCGAGGTCGGGGGAGTGGGCCTCAGGTTGCACACCACAGCGGGAACTGCGGCGTCCCTTCGTCCTGGTGCGGAAGCGACATTGGCGACAACACTCGTGGTCCGCGAAGAGTCGCTGACCCTCTACGGATTCGCCGACGAGGATGAACGAGCGATCTTCAATCTGGTCCAGACGGTCTCCGGCGTCGGCCCCCGACTTGCCCTGGCGATGTTGGCCATACACGCTCCCGACGGGCTTCGCCGAGCCATTGGCGGGGGCGATCTCGCCGCCCTTACCAAGGTCCCCGGAATCGGCAAGAAGGGCGCCGAGCGGATCATCCTGGAGCTTCGCGACAAGATCGGGGCTCCCTCCGCCGCCCCGTCGTCCGAGGCGAGAAGGCCAGCTGTCGATCAGGCAGCCGAACAGGTGCGCGACGCCCTGGTCGGCCTGGGCTGGTCGTCCAGGCAGGCCGATGACGCGGTTGAAGCAGTGAGACCCGAGGCCGGCAATGGCTCGAATGGCTCGAATGGCTCGAATGGCTCGAATGGCTCGAACGTTTCGGCCCTGTTGCGCGCCGCCTTGAGGGAGCTCGCACGATGACCGACTTCTTCGAGCAGGCCCGGGACGAGAGCTTATTCGTCGATGAGACTGGCTCGCTGATCGAGGCCACGGCCCGAATCGTCGATGCCGGTGGCGATGATGACGAGCGCAGGGTCGAGGCGGCGCTACGCCCCCGCAGGCTCAGCGAGTTTCCCGGCCAGACCCGGGTCTGCGACCAGCTGTCGCTCGTTCTCGAGGCCGCCAAACGTCGAGGTGCCCCACCTGACCATGTCCTGCTGTCCGGACCGCCCGGACTCGGCAAGACGACACTGGCCCTCATCGTCGCAGCCGAGCTCGAGCAGCCCATCCGGATCACCAGCGGCCCCGCGATCCAGCACGCCGGTGACCTGGCCTCGATCCTGTCCTCGCTGGCCGAGGGCGAGGTGCTCTTCCTCGACGAGATCCACCGGATGGCCCGTGCCGCCGAGGAGATGCTCTATCTGGCGATGGAGGACTTCCGGGTCGACGTGATCGTCGGCAAGGGGCCGGGGGCCACGGCGATCCCACTGGAGCTGCCGGCATTCACGGTGGTCGGTGCGACCACCCGTTCGGGCCTGCTACCAGCCCCCCTGCGAGACCGGTTCGGATTCACCGGTCACCTCGACTTCTACGCCGTGGCCGACCTGATCCGCATCCTTCGGCGCTCGTCGGGTCTGCTCAAGGTTGAGGCAACAGATGCAGCCATCGCCGAGATCGCCCGCCGATCACGGGGGACCCCCCGGATAGCCAACAGACTGCTGCGCCGGGTCCGTGACTGGGCGCAGGTGCATGGCCAGGGCGTGGCCGACAAAGAGGCTGCACACGCCGCGTTGGCCCTGTTCGACGTCGACGACCGGGGTCTGGACCGGCTGGACCGTGCGGTACTGGAGGCCTTGTGTCGGCGGTTCGGTGGTGGTCCCGTCGGTCTGAGCACCCTTGCCGTCGCGGTCGGGGAGGAGTCGGAGACTGTCGAGACCGTCGCTGAGCCTTTCCTGGTGCGCGAGGGCTTCATGATCCGCACCCCGCGCGGACGTGCCGCCGCGCCGTTGGCCTGGACTCATCTGGGGTTGACGCCGCCGCCCCCGGAAGCACGGGCCCAACAGCCTCTGCCTTTGCCACTCGGCGATGGCGACGGGCGCTTCGGCGGCTGACCGTCGTTCGGATTGACGCTTGGCCGTGCCGACCTGATCACATTTGGGGTCGGATGGGAGCGCTGCGTTGGTCCCCTCGGGGCTGCTCACCTAGACTCAGGGTGACGCTACGGCTTGCGCCGTCGCTCCTGCGTGTCTGGCTCACTTTGCCTGGATGCGCCCGCCGACTCTTCATACAAAGGATTGACTCATGTCTTCGCTTGTCGCGGCTGCATCATCAAGCGGTGGATCCGGCAACTTGCTGATATTCGCGTTGCCCCTGCTGTTGATCGGGTGGATGTTCTACACCCAGCGACGACGGACGAAGGAGTCGCAGAGGCTGCAGTCCACCCTGGGCGTCGGAGACGAAGTCACGACCACCTCGGGTCTGTTAGGCCGGATCACAGCGCTTGACGGCGAGATCGCGACCCTCGAGGTGAGTCCCGGCGTGGCCATCCGCTTCAACCGCCGCGCCATCGCCGGTCCGGCACCGACAGCGCCGGTTCCCCCCATTGCATCAGCAACGAACGAGTCGGAGACCGACGCAGCGTCGGATCCGATCCGCGAAACCGACTAGGACACCCCTGTGGCGATCAATCCGCACAATCGTGGACCCCTGCGCACGTTGTCCGTGCTCGTCCTGCTCATCGTCGGCCTCTGCGGTCTGCTTGGCGCCGTCAGCACCTGGGGAACGGCCCAAAAGACGCCGAAGCTCGGGCTCGACCTGCAAGGCGGCACCCAGCTGATACTCGAGCCCAAAGTCGTCGGCAACACGCCGATCAACCCGGGCCAGGTCCAGAAGGCCGTCGACATCATCCGCGCCCGGGTGGACGGGTCGGGTGTCTCCGAGGCCGAGGTCAGCACCCAGGGCAACAACATCGTGATCTCCCTGCCAGGTACCCCCGACAAGGCCACCATCGCCTCGCTGCAGAAGCCCTCACAGCTGAGCATGCGGGCCGTTCTGGTTGCGGCCTCCACGGCGCCGACGCCGGTTCCCACATCAACCGGCAAGCCCACGGCGCCTGCCACCGGCAAGCCCACGGCGCCGGCCACCGCGCCCAGTGTCAAAAGCACGGGCACGGCGACGACCGCTCCCAAGTCAGGCTTTCCCCCGGCGCTGACGGCGGCGACCACGCCGCCACCCACTCCAACTCCGACGACTGCGGCGACCCCCACTGCCACTCCCACGACCGCCGCCAAGCCCAAGAGCGCGAGCGACCTGGCGTGGGTCACCCCGGAGCTCGAGAAGGCGCTCGCCACACTCAACTGCGCCGACCCCAAGAGCATCGAGAAACTCGTAGACGACCCGACCAAACCAATGGTGACCTGCGACAACGAGTTTCCGGTCAAGTACATCCTCGGCCCGACCGAGGTACTTGGTTCCGAGATCTCGAACGCCACCTCAGGCCAGGTGCAGGGCCAAAACGGTCCCACCGGCAAGAACGAGGTGCGGCTCGATTTCAATGGGCCAGGCACCAAGTCCTTCTGTGACGTGACCTCGCGCATCGTGTCGCTGCCGCGCCCGCGCAACCAGTTCGGCATCGTGCTCGACAACCAGGTGATCTCGGCTCCGGTCGCCCAGGCGTCCTTGTGCGCCGGCACCGCGAGCATCACCGGCAACTTCACCCCCGCGTCCGCCAAGATATTGGCGGACCAGCTGAAGTTCGGTGCCCTGCCCATGTCCTTCGCACTGCAGACCCAGGACTCCATCAGTCCCACGCTCGGTGGAGACCAGCTCAGTCGTGGTCTGCTCGCCGGAGCTATCGGCCTTCTACTCGTGGTCGCCTACTCGCTGTTCCAGTACCGCGCTCTGGGTCTGGTGACTGTCAGCTCATTGATCATCGCCGGGTTGCTGACCTACGGCCTGGTAACGATGTTCGGCTGGTCCCAGGGATTCCGCCTGACCATGGCCGGAGTGACAGGCCTGATCGTCTCCATCGGTATCGTCGCCGACTCGTTCATCCTGTACTTCGAACGCGTGCGCGACGAGGTTCGCGACGGACGAGCGCTTCGGGCGGCAGTCGAGACGGGCTGGACTCGTGCACGGCGCACGATCCTGATCTCTGATGCGGTCAACTTCCTGGCCGCGCTCGTCCTGTACGCCCTGGCTGCGAGCAATGTTCGCGGGTTCGCGTTCACGCTGATGCTGACCACGATCATCGACATCGTCGTGGTGTTCCTGTTCACCCACCCCCTGCTCTCAATCCTCGCCAACACCAAGTTCTTCGGTGAGGGACACAAGTGGTCCGGTCTGGATCCAAAGCGTCTGGGGGCCAGGACCACCACCTATGCCGGGCGCGGTCGAGTCACCATTGCCGCCCAGCGAGCCGCTGCGGCCGAGGGGAACCAGTCATGAGGAGCTTCGCCGATTTCGGTAACGACCTCTACACGGGGAAGCGCTCCATCGACTTCGTGGGTCGCCAGAAGACCTGGTACACGGTGTCGCTGATACTTCTTGTCCTGGCCGCCATCGGCCTGTTCGGACGCGGCCTGAATATCGGGCTGGAGTTCCGTGGAGGCTCGGAGTTCCGAGTCTCGTCGGTCACCAACTTCAACAGCTTCGAAGCCCGTAGCAAGGCGGCCGTCGGCACCCTGAGCACCGGTTCCGACGTCGTGGTCACCAAGATCGGCACCGACACGGTCCGGGTCCAGACCGAGAAGTTCCAGAACAGTCAGACCGAAAAGGTCATGGCCGCACTCGCTCGCGAGTTCAACGTCAGCGAGAACAAGATCACCGCCAATACGGTCGGAGCGTCCTGGGGCGCCTCGGTCACCCAGAAGGCCATCACTGCGCTCATCTGGTTCCTGGTTCTGGTGTCACTTGTCCTGGCCACCTACTTCCGCACCTGGAAGATGTCGATGGCGGCACTGATCGCTCTCGCGCACGACCTCGTGATCACCATCGGCATCTACGCCCTGGCCGGCTTCGAGGTCACACCGGCGTCGGTGATCGGCTTCCTGACGATCCTGGGCTACTCGTTGTACGACACCGTGGTCGTGTTCGACAAGGTCCGGGAAAACACCATGGCGGCCGAGGGGAACGGACGGCTGTCCTACTCGCAAGCTGCCAACCAGGCGGTCAACCAGACGCTGGTCCGCTCGATCAACACCTCGGTCGTTGCCCTGCTGCCGGTCGCCTCCATCCTGGTCATCGGGTCCTGGCTGCTCGGACCGGGCACGCTGCTGGACCTCAGCCTCGCGTTGTTCGTCGGCATCTCTGTCGGCACCTACTCCTCGATCTTCATCGCGACCCCGGTGCTCGCGGATCTGCGCGAGCGAGAGCCGGCTATGCAAGAGCTCAAGAAACGCGCGACGCGGTATCAGGCTGCCCAAGGCCGTAAGACAAGCACGGTCCCGTCTGACAGCGACTCGGCCGACACGAACGGCACAAACGACTCAGACCTGCTGGAGACAGCGCGCGTGCCCAGCGGAGCTGGCTCCACAGCCGCAGGACGGCCCGTCCACCCGTATGTGCAGACCGGGCCGCGCAACCAACCCAAGCGCCCGCCGAAGTCGAAGCGATGACGGGCACAGTCCCATCGAACGCAGTGCCATCGAACGCAGTCCCACCGAACTCGGCGCCATCAAAGCCGGCGCCGCTGACTGCTCCGATCGGTGAGGTTGTTGCCAGCCGCCTTCGCGATGTCCCGGACTTTCCCGTCTCAGGAGTGATCTTCAAGGACTTCACACCGCTGCTCAGCGATGGTCCTGCCCTGCGCGCTGTCGTCCAGGACATCTCACGCCGGTACGCCGGCCAGGTTGACGTCGTCGTCGGCATCGAGGCGCGCGGTCTCATCCTCGGCGCGGCTGTCGCCTACGAGCTCGGCATCGGGTTCGTCCCCATCCGCAAGGCCGGCAAGCTGCCCGGTGAGACGCACAGTGCTGAGTACGACCTCGAGTACGGCAGTGCCATCATCGAGGTTCACGCCGACGCCTTCGCAGGAGGCAAACGCGCTCTGATCATGGATGACGTCCTGGCCACCGGCGGCACGGCTGAAGCGGCCTGCGAGCTGGTTGAGCGCGCCGGAGCCAGCGTCGAGGCCGTCGAGGTTGTTCTGGAGCTGCTCTTCCTGCACGGCCGTAGCAAGCTTGCTGGCCGCCCCGTGCACGCGATGCTCTCGGTGTAAGGCCCATAGACTGCTCTCATGGACCAGGAGAGCGTGTCGGACGTCCCCGGCACGAACACGCCTCCGACGCCTCCGCCACCCAAGAGGCCCCTGAGGCCGCTGAAGCCTGCCACGCCCCCCACGCCTTCCCAGCCGACCTCGGTGCCCACGTCATCCCGGGTCAGGGCCAGGTTCGCGCGCTTCGGTGGACCACGCACCGACACGAACCCCGTGCTGGAGCCGCTGCTCAGCACCGTTCGGTCCGCACATCCCAAGGCGGACCTCTCGGTCATCGAGCGGGCGTACGCGGTGGCAGAGAAGGCTCACCAGGGCCAGCTGCGCAAGAGCGGTGACCCATACATCACCCACCCGCTGGCCGTGACATCGATCCTGGCCGAGCTCGGCATGACCCCGGACACCCTGGCCGCAGCCCTGCTGCACGACACGGTGGAGGACACGCCATACAGCCTGGAGTCCCTGACCAACGACTTCGGTGACGAGATCGCGATGCTCGTCGACGGTGTGACCAAGCTGGACAAGGTGACCTACGGCAAGGCCGCGCAGGCCGAGACCGTCCGCAAGATGGTCGTGGCCATGGCCCGTGACATCCGCGTCCTGGTCATCAAGCTGGCCGACCGTCTGCACAACGCCCGCACCTGGCGTTACGTCTCGGAGGAGTCCGCACAGCGCAAGGCTCGCGAGACGCTCGAGATCTATGCGCCGCTGGCCCACCGGCTGGGGATGAACACGATCAAGTGGGAGCTTGAGGACCTGTCGTTTGCGACCCTCTATCCCAAGGTCTACGACGAGATCGTGCGACTCGTGGCGGAGCGCGCCCCCGCGCGGGAGGAGTACCTCGCCAGCGTGCGTGAGGCGATCACCAAGGATCTGGCAGCGACCAGAATCAAGGCGGTTGTGACCGGCCGGCCGAAGCACTACTACTCCGTCTACCAGAAGATGATCGTGCGCGGACGTGAGTTCGAGGAGATCTACGACCTCGTCGCCGTCCGGGTCCTGGTCGAGTCGGTGCGCGACTGCTATGCCGTGCTTGGCGCCCTGCACGCGCGCTGGAACCCGGTGCCCGGGCGTTTCAAGGACTACATCGCGATGCCCAAGTTCAACATGTACCAGTCCCTGCACACCACGGTCATCGGTCCACAGGGCAAGCCGGTCGAGATCCAGATCCGTACGCACACCATGCACCGTCGAGCCGAGTACGGGGTCGCCGCGCACTGGAAGTACAAGGAGGATGGGCCAGGTCAGGCGGCTGATCCGGCCACCACGGGGCGAAAGGCCGATGTCGGTCCGGTCAACGACATGGCGTGGCTCCGCCAGCTGCTCGACTGGCAGAGCGAGATCTCCGACCCTGGCGAGTTCCTGGACTCCCTGCGCTTCGAGATCAGCGCCCAGGAGGTCTACGTCTTCACCCCCAAAGGGTCGGTGGTCGCCCTGCCGGCCGGTTCGACGGCGGTTGACTTCGCCTACGCGGTGCACACCGAGGTCGGCCACCACTGCATCGGCGGCAGGGTCAACGGTCGACTGGTCCCGCTCGAGAGTCCGCTGGAGAACGGCGATGTCGTCGAGATCCTGACCTCCAAGGCCGAGGGAGCCGGGCCCTCACGTGACTGGCTGACCTTCGTACGAAGCCCGCGAGCCCGCAACAAGATCCGTCAGTGGTTCTCCAAGGAGCGCCGTGAAGAGGCCATCGACGTCGGCAAGGACGCCATCGCCAAGGCCATGCGCAAGCAGGGTCTGCCGCTGCAGCGGTTGATGACCCATGACTCGCTCACCACGCTCGCAGGTGAGCTGCACTACCCCGACATCTCGAGCCTGTATGCCGCAGTGGGCGACGGTCATGTGTCTGCTCAACACGTGGTCAGCCGTCTGGTGGCGCACCTTGGCGGACAAGAAGGGGCCACCGATGATCTCGCCGAAGCCACCACGCCCGCAGCCGGGATGTCGCGCCCACGCAGCGGTGACCCTGGGGTCGTGGTTGTCGGAGCGGATGACGTCTGGGTCAAGCTGGCACGGTGCTGTACCCCGGTGCCGGGCGATCCCATCATGGGTTTCGTCACCCGGGGCAGAGGCGTCTCGGTGCACCGCTCGGACTGCACAAACGCGGAGTCGCTGCTTTCACAACCCGACCGGCTGATCGAGGTCGAATGGGCCCCGTCAGCGGCCAGTGTGTTCCTGGTCCAGCTACAGGTCGAGGCACTGGACCGCAACGCGCTGCTGTCGGATGTCACGCGCGTCCTGTCGGACCAGCACGTGAACATCCTGTCGGCCACAGTGCACACCTCACGTGACCGGGTGGCCCTCTCCCGGTTCACTTTCGAGATGGGCGACCCTGGACACCTCGACCACGTGATCCAGGCCGTGCGAAAGATCGACGGCGTGTTTGACGTCTATCGAATCACCGGCGGCAAGTCGCCCGAAAAGTCTGAGCAGTCCGACTAGCCACCGAACTCCTGGACACCAGCACGTGCCTGAGCCAGCCATTGCTCGCGGGCCTCGAGATTCGACTGCGCGTCGGCTATCTTCTTTGCATTGCGGGATGCCTCCGCTTTCGCGAGGTCCTCGCGCAGCCCCTCAACCGCCTTCTCGAGCTGGTCCACCAGACTCTGCGCGCGCGCGGCAGCCTCGGGGTTGACGCTGGCCCAACGCTTTTCGTCGGTGTCTCGCAGAGCCTGCTCGACCCGGCGCATGGCCTTCTCGAGACGTTCCACATCCGGGCGCGGGACCTTGCCGGCCTTTTCCCACTTTTCCTGGATGACTCGGAGCTTTGCTTTCGCAGCCTCGATATCGGTCACCGGCAGGAGCGACTCCGCCTCGGCAAGGAGCGCCTCCTTGACCACGAGGTTGGCCTTGAACTCCTCGTTCTCGGCCGCGACGATCTCGTCCTTGGCGTTGAAGAAGCTGTCCTGGGCTGTCTTGAAACGAGCCCACAGGGCGTCGTCGTCGGCGCGTGACGTGCGGCCGGCCTCACGCCAGCGGTCCATCAGCCGTTTGAACGCCGTCGCGGTCGAGGACCAGTCCTTGCTCGTTGAGAGCGCCTCAGCCTCCTTGACCAGCTGCTCCTTTGCCGACCTGGCTTCTGACTGGGTGCCCTCAAGCTGCGCGAAGTAGACGCGTCGGGCCTTGTCAAAGGAGTTGCGAGCTGCGCTGAAGCGCTGCCACAAGGCGGTCTCGGACTCTCGGTCCAGCTTGGGACCGTTCCGTTGCAGGGACTTCCACTCGTCCAGCAACGCCCGCATCCGGGTGCCGCTGGTCTTCCACTGGATCTTGGCCTCCGGCTGACCCGCGATCCTCTCGGCCTCGAGCACGAGCTCCTCGCGCTTGGCCCTGCCTGCCTCGCGTGCTGCGCTGCGCTCGACGCTCTCAGTGGCCTTGCGGGCTTCAACGGCCGTGGCAATCTCAGCGATCCGGGCATCCAGCAGGGCCAGGTCACCGACCACGCGAGCGCCTGCGGTCTGCTCGCGCAGCTTGGCGAGGCCCTCCGCACCCTCCCGTGCCGGAAGCTCAGTGAAAGTCACCCGTTGCAGGAGAAGATCAGTGGAGGCAAGCAGCTCGTCGTACTTGCGGGTGAAGTAGCCCAAAGCCTCTGCAGGGGTGGCGCCAGGATAGGAGCCCACCTCGCGCTCACCATCGGCAGTGCGGACGAAGACCGTGCCTGAGTCGTCCACCCGGCCGTACTGCGAGGGCTTCGGCGTCACGGTGCCGTGCAACCGCCCGGCCAGAGAGGCCGGACTGGGGACGCGCATGGTTGCCGGAGTCGGGACCGCAGTCGCAGACACAGGAGCCGGGGCCGGCTCCTGGGCGGGGGTCTCTGCCGCTGGCGGGGTGGGGACTGCAGGGGCAGCCTCAGGCGCCGCGGCCGGCTCCTGGGCGGGGGTCTCTGCCGCTGGCGGGGTCGGGATTGCAGGGGCAGCCTCAGGCGCCGCGGCCGGCTCCTTCGCAGGGGTCTCTGCCATTGGCGGCGTGGGCGTGTCCTGCACCGTCTCCACCCTTTCGGATGTGTCCGCTGAACTGTCAGCTGAGTTATCAGCGGGCTGCTTCTCTGGCGTCTGCTCGGTCACTGTCAGGCCTTCTTCTCGGTGACATTCACCGCGAGGATGCTGATGGGCTGCAAAGGCGCGGTGTTCTGTTGGGCGTCCGGCTTGGCTGCACCGGCTGCCGCGATCTTGTCGACGATATCCATACCGGAGGTGATCTTGCCGAAGATGGAGTAGCCGGTGGGGTCCGGCAGCACGGTCTGCTTGTAGACGATGAAGAACTGGCCGCCGTTGCTCTTCGGGTCGGAGGTGCGAGCCATCGCGAGGGTGCCGGCCGGATAGGTGGCATTGGCCGGCGGATTCTCAACGCCGAAGCCGTATCCGGGGGTGCCGCTGCCGGTGCCTGTCGGGTCGCCGCACTGCAGGACGAAGATGCCTGTCGTGGCCAGCCGGTGACAGGGGCTTTCAACCCAGTAGCCGCTCTCTGACAGGCCGAGGAACGAGGCGACGGTCTGCGGAGCCTTGGTCCCGTCGAGCTCCATCGTGATGACGCCGCAGTTCGTCATGACGGTCGCGACAAATGTCTTGCCGGCCGCGATCTTCTTGTCGGGCAGCTTGGCGCTTCGTTTGTCGAGCGGGACCGCGGGCGGGGCAACACACCCGGCCACCGGCTGGACCTGAGCCGAGGCAGCCGCGGACGGCTGACCGCTCGCCTTAGCGGTCGCCCCGCTGCTCGCCACGGTCTTGTTGTCCTTGTTCAAGGCAAAGGTCAGTGCCACGAATCCACCGATGATGACGACAAGGGCCAGCACAATGCCGAGAACCTGCTTGTTTCGCCTGGAGTCCAGCTCACGCTGGGCGAGAACGGACTGACGCTTCTGGTTGCGGCGCTTCTCGCGGGCTCGGTCGCGTGCGTGGGGCGACACCTGGGCACTCCTTCTGACAGTGGACGAAGACGCTGGCTCTGGGCGCATATAGGCCGTGGCTCAGTCTAGGCGGGCCACGCTTGGGAGCACGGGGGCAGGGTCACGAGTCCGTGACGGTTAGGCTCACGATCGTGTTGACCATTGGATTCCCGGCCGTTGTCGCCGGCACCAACTGTTACATCCTTGCTCCCGCAGCAGGTGAGGAATGTCTTGTCGTCGACCCCGGCGTCGGGGTGACCGGACAGCTGGCCGAGCTCCTGCGCGAGCACCGTCTCAGGCCGGCTGCCGTGCTGCTGACCCACGGGCACTTCGACCACGTGTACTCCGTGACACCGGTGTGCGGCTCCGCAGGTGTGAGCGCCTACATCCACGGCGACGATCGTTATCGCCTGGCGGACCCCTTGTCCGCGGTGGGACCAGAGCTGATTGCGATGTTCGAACAGCAGTTCGGCCAGAAGGCGGGCTGGCAGGAGCCCACCGACGTGGTGAACCTGACCCACGGCCAGGAGCTGACGATCGCCGGCCTCGACCTGCGTGTGCTGCACGCACCCGGCCATACAGAAGGATCGGTGATCTTCGCTCTGCCTGAGGTGCCAGAAGGTGTTGCCGCTGAGGCCGGCGTCCGGTCGACCGTGCTGTCCGGCGATGTCCTGTTCGCGGGTTCCATCGGACGCACGGACCTCGAGGGAGGTGATGGGGCCGCAATGAACCGCAGCCTGCGCGAAGTGGTCCTGCCACTGGCCGATGATGTGCTCGTACTGCCCGGACATGGTCCGGCCACCACCATGGAACGTGAGCGCGCCACCAACCCCTACCTGCAAGGATTGGCGTCGTGAGCAAAGTCCGCCCGATCAGTGGCTTCCCCGAGTGGTTGCCGAGCGAACGCATCATCGAGCAGCACTTCCTGGACGTGATCCGCCAGACGTTCGAGCTGCATGGCTTCGCCTCGATCCAGACCCGTGCGGTGGAGCCGATCGAGCGCCTTTCCAGCCTGGGAGAGGACACAGACAAGGAGATCTACGCGGTCAGCCGCCTTGCGGCCGGCTCGGATGCATCGTCGCGCGACCCCAAGCTTGGCCTGCACTTCGACCTGACGGTCCCGTTCGCGCGCTACGTCCTGGAGAACGCGGGCAAGCTGACGTTCCCGTTCCGCCGCTACCAGATCCAGCCGGTATGGCGTGGCGAGCGCCCGCAGGAGGGCCGCTATCGCGAGTTCACCCAGTGCGACATCGACATCGTCGACGTGGGCGAGCTTGCCCCCCAGTACGAGGCCGAGCTGCCGCTGGTGATCGCGGACGCGTTCAGCAAGCTACCGATCGGCCCGTTCCGGATCCAGGTCAACAACCGCAAGATCCCGGAGGGGTTCTACCTGGGTATCGGCCTCACCGACGTCCAGGCGATGCTGCGAATCGTGGACAAGCTCGACAAGATCGGCCCGGACTCGGTCCGCCACCTCATGGTCGCTGCGGGCGCGACGACCGAGCAGGCCGGCGCCGCTCTTGCCCTGGCCCAGATCAACACCCCTGACGAGAGCTTCGTCGAGCAGGTGCATGCCCTCGGCGTGCAGCACGAGACCCTCACGCAGGGCCTGGCTGAGCTGGCGGCCGTGATCCGTGTGGGAGCTGAACATGCCGCAGGGCTGATGGTTGCCGATCTGAAGGTCGCCCGCGGGCTGGACTACTACACCGGCACCGTCTACGAGACCCAGCTGATCGGATCCGAGTCATATGGCTCGATCTGCTCAGGCGGCCGCTACGACGCGCTGGCCTCGGACGGTCGGACAACCTATCCCGGCGTCGGCATCTCGATCGGGCTCTCGCGACTGCTGGCCAAGATCATGCCCACCCTGTCGGCGACCCGGGCCACCCCTTCGTGCGTCCTGGTGGCCCTGGCCGATGAGACCGACCGCGCGCGCGGGATGGGTGTTGCCGCTGCGCTGCGCCAACGAGGGATCGCGTGCGAGGTCGCGCCGGTGGCCGCCAAGTTCGGCAAGCAGATCATGTTCGCGCAGCGACGCGGCATACCTTTCGTATGGTTCCCGGCCTCGGGTGAGCAAAACACCGACTCCGTCAAGGACATCCGCAGCGGCGCGCAGGCAGACGCGGACGCAGCATCGTGGATGCCGCCCGCCGAAGACCTGCGGCCCCGCGTGCTCGCCTGAACCGGATTGGCCCATCCCGCGGGGATTAGACTCGGAAAATGCAGCCCTCGGGCGGCCGATCGACGCGACAATGGGGTTGCCTCGGCGGTGGTGCATCGGCAAAGGATGTTGATAACCGTGAGGGTCGGAATTCCACGCGAAGTCAAGAACAACGAGTACCGGGCGGCCATCACGCCCTCTGGCGTGCACGAGCTGAGTCGCAACGGCCACGAGGTCTATGTCGAGAACGATGCCGGCGTCGGTTCATCGATCACCAACGAGGACTACGTCGCGGCCGGGGCAAAGATCCTGGACAGCGCCGTTGACATCTGGGCCACGGGTGACCTGATCCTGAAGGTCAAGGAGCCCATTGCCTCCGAGTACCCCCTGATGCGCGAGGGGCAGACCCTCTTCACCTACCTTCACCTGGCTGCCGACCGGGCACTGACCGAAGAGCTGGTCAAGCGCAAGATCACCGGGATCGCCTACGAGACCGTCCAGCTGCCCGACAACTCACTGCCCCTGCTGGCGCCGATGAGCGAGGTGGCCGGCCGATTGGCCCCCCAGGTCGGCGCCCAGACGCTGATGGCAGCACAGGGTGGTCGCGGCGTCCTGATGGGCGGGGTGTCCGGTGTTCAGGCCGCCAAGGTCGTGGTCATCGGCGCAGGTGTGTCCGGGATGAATGCCGCCGCCATCGCGCTGGGCATGCAGGCCGAGGTCCTGCTGCTGGACCGCAACGTCGCCAAGCTGCGGATCGCGGACGCCATCTACCAGGGCCACTGCCAGACGATCACCTCCAACGCGTATGAGGTCGAGCGGGCCATCGCTGATGCGGACCTGGTCATCGGAGCGGTCCTGGTTCCGGGTGCCAAGGCTCCGACCCTGGTCACCAACGAGCAGGTATCGCGGATGAAGCCGGGCTCGGTCCTGGTGGACATCTCCATCGACCAGGGTGGCTGCTTCGAGGACTCCCACGCCACGACGCACGCCGACCCGACATACAAGGTCCACAACTCGGTGTTCTACTGCGTGGCGAACATGCCGGGCGCGGTGCCCCACACCTCCACCTACGCGCTGACCAACGTGACCCTGCCGTATGCCGTGGAGCTCGCCAACCGGGGTTGGCGCAAGGCGCTGCAGGCCGATCCGGCGCTGGCACTTGGCCTGAACACCCACGACGGTCAGATCATCTACGGCCCGGTGGCCGAGGCCTACGGTGCGCAGCAGGTCAGCCTGGAAGACGTTCTTCGCTGAGCCTGCGGCTCCGATGAACCAGGGGTCCATGCTCCCGCCCGACCACTTCACAGTCGAGCGGGGGCACGGCGCCAACACGCTTTCGTCCCCCATGACAGCTGTCCCGAGGCCGTTGTCCCAGAGAGAGGTCCGATGTCTGCACAGATCACCGAGGTTTCCACCGGGTACTGCTCGGCCCTCGACTTCTTCTCCATCGGGATCGGTCCTTCCAGCTCCCACACGGTCGGCCCGATGCGGGCGGCCCTCTCGTTCGCCGACGACCTCGCGGCAACCGGCCGGCTGCCCGACGTCACGCGCATCAGCTGTTCCCTCTACGGCTCCCTCGGCGCCACTGGCCTCGGCCATGGCACCCCGGACGCCATCCTGGCCGGCCTCGCCGGCTTCCGACCCGAGACCTGCGACCCTCGTGATGTGCGTGGCGCCTGGTCGGCCCTGGCCGCGGAGGGCGCAACCCTCAGCCTGGCCGGCAGTCACAAGATTGAGATCAGCAAGGACGACATCAGCTTCGAACCGCGCACTCACCTGCCCGGCCATCCGAATGCCCTCACGCTCTCAGCGGGGGGCGAGACGGATGCCCTACCGCTCTTCGAGGAGACGTACTACTCGATTGGCGGCGGCTTCATCCGTCAGGACGGCGACCCGATCGAGGTTCGCCCGACCATGCGGCAACCCATGGCGTACTCATCGGGTAAAGAGCTGCTTGCCCTCTGCGAGACGCATGGCCTCGACTTCTGCGATGTCGCCCGCGTCAACGAAGAGTCGATTCACGGCTCCACGAAGCTCGATGACGGGCTCGACGCGATCTGGGACGCCATGCATGGCTGTGTCGAGGCGGGGCTACACGCCGACGGCACGCTGCCCGGTGGCCTTGGCGTGAAGCGGCGAGCGTCCGCGATTCGTGAGCGGTTGGAGGATTACGACTGTCTCCAGGGGCCCGGACGCGACAACGCGACCGAATGGCTGCACGCCTTCGCTCTGGCTGTCAACGAGGAGAACGCGTCCGGCGGCCGGGTGGTGACTGCGCCCACCAACGGTGCAGCCGGCGTCATTCCTGCGGTCGGCCACTACTATCTGCGGTTTGTGCCTGGAGCGAGTGCGGCGGGCATCCGCCGCTACCTGCTCACAGCCGTCGCCATCGGTTCACTGGTCAAAGCGAACGCGTCGATCTCCGGGGCGGAGGGCGGATGCCAGGCGGAGGTCGGCACCGCCTGCGCGATGGCGTCCGGCGCCCTCTGCGCGGCCCTGGGTGGCACGCCACGCCAGGTCGAGAACGCGGCCGAGATCGCGATGGAACACCACCTGGGGCTCACCTGCGACCCGGTCGGCGGACTCGTGCAGGTGCCGTGC
>Ga0208716_1000435_pt1 | contig 17714 bp, 10 predicted proteins | sample NGESurdeep092012_8_FD_184482 | JGI IMG/M metagenome (GOLD analysis project Ga0208716, IMG submission 184482) | Arctic peat soil microbial communities from Barrow, Alaska - NGEE Surface sample 415-3 deep-092012 (SPAdes) | ecosystem: Environmental > Terrestrial > Soil > Wetlands > Peat ...
CGCCGACGCGGCGACACAAATCGAGCGGCTGCCCGGCGTCGAACGCGTCGCCTTCACCGAGTCGCGGCCCATGTGGGCGTTTTCGTTCGAGGCGACGTTCCTTCCAGGTGGCGACACGCTACCGCGGTTGAACGGAGACACGCCAATCGCATCGTTCGTCTCGCCGGGGTACTTCGCCTCGATGGGCATGCACCTCCTCGAGGGCCGCGATATCGAGAAGAACGATCGCGTGGGCTCCGAGCAGGTGGTCGTCGTGAATTCCAATTTCGCGAAGACCGTATGGCCCGATCAGTCGGCGGTCGGGAAGTGTTTCATCCTTCAGAAACGAGACGATCCGTGCCGCCGCGTCGTCGGAGTCGTCTCGAACTCACACTACTCCCGCGTGATCGAGCGGCCGTCGATGCAGTTCTTCGTGCCGCTCGCGCAGGAAGGCGACGAGGGAAAGACGGGAATCGCGAGCGCCATGGAAATTCGTGCGGGTGACGGCCGCACGGCGGGCGTGGCAGGACAAGTCGAGCAGCTGCTTCGCGGCATGGCACAGAGCGGAATGCAGCCGTGGGTTCAAACCCTCGTCGAGCAGAATTCGCCCGAGATGCGGCCCTGGCGGCTCGGCGCCGGACTCTTCGCGGCCGCCGGACTCCTCGCACTGCTCGTCGCCGCCGTCGGCATCTACGGCACCATCGCCTACACGTTCAGCCAGCGCAGGCAGGAGATCGGCGTTCGCATCGCCCTCGGCGCACAGGGTTCAAGCATCGTCACGCTCGTACTCAAGAGCAGCGTCATGATCGCCGCGATGGGCGTCGTAATCGGCACCGGCATCGCCGTCTGGGCTGGCCGGTTCGTAAAGCCGCTGCTCTACGACACCTCGCCGACCGATCCGCTCGTGCTCGGCGGCGTCGCGCTCGTGCTGCTCGCTGTCGCGGTGGCGGCGAGCCTCGTACCTGCGTTTCGCGCGAAGCGGGTGGATCCGATGGAGGCGCTTCGCGCCGAGTAAACCAACCGTCGCTCGTCGCTCGTTGCCCGGTCGCCACTCACCCGTCGTCCGTCGCCTAGCCTTATCGGTACTCCTCCATCAGCGCATCCAGCGCCTTGCTCCCCGGGCACAGCGCCTCGAACGGCAGCTCGGCCAGCGGCTGCGCCACCGTGTGGTTCAGCGCGTGCATGTCCTGTCCCTTCTCATCGATGAAGAGAAGGCCGGTCGCGACTTCGCCGCGGGCCTGGCACGCGCGCACGTGCTCGTACGCGCCCTCGCGGTCGCGCGGGTCGTAGGCCTCGCCCGTCTCCCGGAAGCGCACGACACTGCCGTCGTGCATCGTGACCGACACCCGTCCGTCAGTCTTTTCCGGCGACGTGATCTCCTTTCGCAGCGGCACGAAATCGACGTCCGCCACCTCCACGTCGTGCTCGCGCGTGTACTTGTAGCTCTTGGTCGATCCCTCATGGTCGTTGAACGACACGCAGGGCGAGATCACGTCGATCAACGCGAACCCGTTGTGCCTCAGGCCGGCCTTGATGATGGGCCCCAGTTGCGGCTTGTCGCCCGAGAAGCTGCGCGCCACGAACGTCGCGCCGAGCGTCAGCGCGAGGAGCACGGGATCGATCGGGGGCTGCACGTTCGCCTCGCCCTTCTTCGAGGTCGAGCCCACGTCCGACGACGCCGAGAACTGTCCCTTGGTGAGCCCGTAGACGCCGTTGTTCTCCAGCACGTACAGCATGTTCACGTTGCGCCGGATCGCGTGGCAGAGCTGGCCGAGCCCGATCGAGAGCGAATCGCCGTCGCCCGAGATGCCGATGTAGATGAGATCGCGGTTTGCCGCGTTCGCGCCGCTCGCCACGCTCGGCATGCGGCCGTGCACCGAGTTGAAGCCGTGCGACTGCCGCATGAAGTACGCCGTCGTCTTCGACGAGCACCCGATGCCGCTCATCTTCGCCGCGCGATGCGGCGGGATCTCGAGCTCCCAGAACGCCTGAATGATTGCCGCGGTCACCGAGTCGTGCCCGCACCCGGCGCACAGCGTGCTCATGCCGCCTTCGTAATCGCGCGTAGTCAGCCCCAGTGAATTCTTCTTCAGCCCGGGATGCCGAACTGGCGGCTTCGCAATCGACGTCATACACCGACTCTCTTTTTTTCGAGATGATTCGTCACCGCGCTGACCACTACGTGTGCCGTCAGCGGGAGTCCGTCGTAGTCGAGCACCGGCCTCATGTGGTCGCGCGGCACGCCGAGTTCGATCGCGAGCAGTGAGCGCATCTGCGCGTCGCGATTCTGCTCCACCACGAACACCGTCTCGTGCGCGTTGAGGAAATCCGCCACCGGCTGGTCGAAGGGGAAGCCGCGGATGCGCATGTAGTCCACGGCCACGCCCTGCGCGCGGAGCACGTCCACCGCCTCGCGAATCGCGGCATGACAGCCGCCGAACCCCACGATCCCGATGTCGGCTCCCTTCTGCGTGTTCAGCTCCGGCGCGGGCACCGCCTTGGCCGCGTTCGCGAGCTTGCGTACGAGACGATCCATCACTTCCTGATATGCGGCCGAATCCTCGGTGTAATTGCCGAGCTTGTCGTGACCGGAACCGCGCGTGAAGTAGGACCCTTTCGCGCTCACGCCGGGAAGCGTGCGCGCCGCGATCCCGTCGCCGTCGACGTCGACATAGCGCGAGAACCGCTTGAGCTTCTCCACCTCCTCCGCGTTCAGCACCTTCCCGCGATCGGGACGGAAGTCGTCGTCCCACTTGAGGCGCTTCACCATCCAGTCGTTCATGCCGATGTCGAGGTCGCTCACGACGAACACCGGCGTCTGGAAACGCTCGGCGAGGTCGAACGCCTTCACCGCGTCGTAAAAGCACTCCTCGGGATTCGCCGGGAAGAGCATGATGTGCTTGGTGTCGCCGTGCGACGCGTACGCGATGGACATCAGGTCGGCCTGCTGCGTGCGCGTCGGCATTCCCGTGGACGGGCCCGTCCGCTGCACGTCGAAGATGACCGCGGGCGTCTCCGTGTAGTACGCGAGGCCGATGAACTCTTGCATCAGCGAGATGCCCGGGCCCGCCGTGGACGTGAACGAGCGCGCGCCCGCCCAATTCGCGCCGATCACGATGCCCGCCGCCGAGAGCTCGTCTTCGGCCTGGATGATGCAGAACTTCTTCTCCTTCGTCACCGGGTCCACGCGGTACTGATTGCAGAACATCGTGAACGCTTCCATCAGCGACGTCGCGGGCGTGATCGGATACCACGCGCCGACCGTCGCGCCCGCATAGACCGCGCCGAGCGCGGCCGCGGTGTTGCCGTCCATCAGGACGTAATCCGCGTTCGCGTTCATCGGCTCGAGGTGGAACGGCAGCGGACTCTGGAAATTCGCCTTCACGTAGTCGTAGCCGAGCCGGAGCGCCGTGAAGTTCGCATCGAGCAGTGCCTTCTTCTTGCTGAACTTCTCGTTCAGCGCCTGGTGGATCACGTCCATCTCGATCTCGAGGAGCGCCGCGAGTGCACCCACATAGGCGATGTTGCGCAGCAGCGTGCGGTCGCGATCACGCTGGAACGCCTCCACGCACATCTTGCCGAACGGAATCCCGAGCATGGTGATGTCGTCGCGCAGCAGCGACTCCTCGAGCGGCCACGACGAATCGTAGAGCAGACAGCCGCCCGGCCGCACCGTCGCGATGTCCTTCTCGTAGGTGCCGGTGTTCAGCGCGACGACCAAGTCTATCTCCGGCGGACGCGCCGTGTAGCCGTCCTTGCTGACCCGGATCTCGTACCACGTCGGAAGCCCCTGGATGTTCGACGGGAAAATGTTCTTGCCCGACACGGGGATCCCCATCCGGAAGATGCTCTGCATCAGGAGGCTGTTCGCACTCGCGGATCCGGTGCCGTTCACCGTGGCGATCCGGAAGGCGAACGAATTGACCGAAGATGGAAGATGGAAGATGGAAGACTCCGCCATGCTCACTTTCCTCCGCCGAGCGCAATCACATCCATCTTCGATCTTCCATCTTCCATCTTCGCAAACGCGTAAGGAATGACCAACTCGAACTTGCGCATATCCCAAGCTGCGGTCGGGCATCTTTCCGCGCAGAGCCCGCAGTGCAGGCAGACGTCCTCGTCCTTCACCATCACGCGCTTCGTCTGCGGCAGCGCGGCGGAGACGTAGATCTCCTGCGACGGGTTCAGGGCCGGCGCGGAAAGTCTCGAGCGAAGATCGGCTTCGTCCCCATCCTTCGCGATCGTGAGGCAGTTCACGGGACACACGTCGACGCACGCATCGCACTCGATGCAGAGGTTCGCGGTGAAGTGCGTCTCGATGTCGCAGTTGAGGCAGCGCGCGACTTCGCGCGCCGTCTGTTCGGGCGTGAAGCCGAGTTCGACCTCGACGCTCACCGCAGAGAAACGTTTCACGAGCTCCTCGTGCGTCATCTTCGCGCGCGGAGACGGGTTGTAGTCGTTGTTGTAACTCCACGCGTGCATGCCGACCTTGGCGCTGATCAGGTTCATGCCGGGCGCGAGCCGCTCGGTGACCGCCTTGCCTTCGCAGTGATTGTGCATCGAGATGGCGGCCTGATGCCCGTGCTCCACGGCCCAGATGATGTTCTGCGGTCCCCACGCGGCGTCGCCGCCGAAGAAGACGCCCGCGCGCGTGCTCTGCAACGTGGTCTTGTCCACCGTGGGCATGTCGTGCTTGTCGAACTCGATGCCGATGTCGCGCTCGATCCACGGGAACGCGTTGTCCTGTCCGATCGCGAGGATCACGGCGTCGCACGGGATGATCACGGTGCCCGTAACCTCGCTCTTCTGCTTGCCGTTCGACTCGCTCCACTTCAGCTGCTCGAACTCCATGCCCACGAGCGTGCCGTTCTCGTAGACGAAACGCTTGGGCGCGTGGTTCTCGACGATCGCGACCTGCTCCTCCTCGGCGTCCTCGAGTTCCCACGGTGACGCCTTGAAGAATTTGCGCGAACGGCGCGCGATGACTTTCACGTCCGTGGCGCCGAGCCGCTTCGACGTGCGGCAGCAGTCCATCGCGGTGTTGCCGACGCCGATGATCAGCACGCGCTTCCCGATCTTCTCGATATGGCCGAAGTGCACGGAGCCGAGCCACTCGATGCCGATATGAATGACGTCCTTCGAGTTGCCGTCATGGCGGCCCGGGATGTCGAGCTCCTTTCCTTTCGGCGCGCCGCTGCCGATGAACACGGCGTCGTACTTCTCCGCGAGCAGCGACTTGAGGCTGCTGACGTTCGTGCCGTAACGGACGTCGACGCCCATCCGGATGACGTAGTCGGTTTCCTCGTCGAGGACGGAAGCCGGAAGCCGGAACGCCGGAATGTTGAAGCGCATCAAGCCGCCGGCCTGCTTGTATTTTTCGTAGATCACGACGTCGTAGCCGAGCGGCATCAGGTCGTTCGCAACCGTGAGCGATGCGGGCCCGGCGCCGATCAGCGCGACGCGCTTGCCGTTCTTGGTCGCAGGCGCGGTGGGGAGCCGATCGCTGACGTCGTCGCGAAGATCGGATGCGACGCGTTTGAGCCGGCAGATCGCGACCGGCTTTCCATCGACGCGACCGCGGCGGCACGCGGGCTCGCATGGCCTGTCGCACGTGCGCCCAAGAATTCCCGGAAAGACGTTCGACTCGCGGTTGAGCAGGTACGAGTCGGTGTATTGTCCCTGCGCGATGAGCCGCAGGTACTCCGGCACATTCGTGTGGGCCGGGCACGCCCATTGGCAGTCGACAACCTTATGGTAGTAACGGGGATCGGAAACGTTGGTGGGCGGCAAGCGAAGACTCTCTCGGGAGCGGGGCTAGGGGCAGTTTGGCAGAGGGAATCGCAGATCGCAAGTTACTGCAGATCTGAGATGGGAGGGGCGAGTCTAGGGGCTGGTCTAGCGGGGAGTGGTGAGACCAGCGGGGAGTGGCCAGGGTGAGTGGGGAGTGGGAAGAAACGAGTGGGGAGTGGGGAGAAGGGCGACCGACAAATCGAGAAACGAGGAGTGGCGAGACACCGGGGTGGTGTCTCGCCACTCCTCGTCTCCTCCCTACTCGCCGCTGGTCTCGCCCCTCAAACTCGCCCCTCCCCTCTCGTTTCTTCCCACTCCCCACTCACCCTCGCCACTCCCCACTGGTCTCGCCCCTCGCCACTGGACTCGCCCCTCTCATCTCAAGTCTTGAGTCAAGGAACGATGTTCCGCACTGTCGGATACTTGATCCCAAGCTGTTCAAGGTACGTCGCATATTTCTTGGGATCATAGTAGAACGGCTTCATGAGCGGCCGGTACTTCTCCATCCTTTCCTTGTTCAGCCAGATCGGCGGCTGATCCGTCGCCGCGAAGAACGGCTTGTACTTGATGTCCTTCGTCTCGACGTTGGTGAAGTAATCCTTCGCATCCTTCAGCAGCTGAGGCTCAAGCAGGATGTCGAGCATCGTCATCGCCTGGACCTTCGCGCCCGCGATCACGCCCTTGTGCGCGATCGGCGTCGCCATCGAAATCGCATTTGCCCAGTGATGCCCCGGCAGTCCCGGAATGTTCGACGGATAGTTCAGCGTGATCGTCGGCACCACCCAGCTCACGTCGCCGATGTCGTCCGAACCGCCGCCCGTGCGCTGCGCCTCGACCGCGCCGCCGCTCAGCTGCAGCCCGCGATCGCCCTCGAGCAGTCCGGTCTCGCGCGCACCCAACTCGCGCTGCGCTCCCTTCGCGAGCAGCTGGTCCTTGTCGTCCCACTTCGGCATCCCGACCTTCTTGATGTTCGCGTACATGTCCTCGGCCACCGGGCGGCTGAAGTGTCCGCTCCAACCGGAGCCGACCATCATCACCGTGTCCACCTGTGTGCCCGTCATCATCGCGGCCGCCTGTGCCTTCTTCTTGGCGTCCTCGAACATCGCCATCGTGCGATCGTAGTCGAGGTGGCGGAAGTAGAACCAGATGCTCGCCGTCGACGGCACGACGTTCGGCTGGTCACCGCCGTCGGGGATCACGTAGTGCGAGCGCTGTGCCAGCTCCATGTGCTCGCGCTGGAATTCCCACGACATTCCCATTAGCATCGCCGCGTCGAGCGCGCTCTTGCCCCGCCACGGCGCGCCGGCCGCGTGCGCCGCCTGGCCCTTGAACTTGAATATCGCCGAGATGAGCGCGTTCGAGCCCGACTGGCCGTACGAGACGGCGAGGCTGTTTCCGACGTGCGTGAAGAGCGTGACGTCCACGTCCTTGAAGACGCCGGCGCGCACCAGCCACGCCTTGCCCGACATGAGTTCTTCGGCGACGCCGTCCCAGATCTGGATCGTGCCCTGAATGTGGTCGCGCTCCATGATCTTCTTCACCGCGAGCGCCGCCGCGATGTTGAGCGGCTCGCCGGAGTTGTGTCCCTCGCCGTGCCCAGGCGCGCCCTCGACGAGCGGATCGTGCCAGCCCACGCCGGGCTTGTTGCTCGCCTGCGGAATGTCGTCGATGTCCGATCCGAGCGAGATCACCGGCTTGCCCGATCCCCAAGTCGCGACGAACGCGGTCGGAATGCCGGCGACGTTGCGCTGCACCTTGAACCCGTTCTGCTCGAGGATTCCCGTGAGGTACTTCACCGTCTCGAACTCCTGGAAACCAGGCTCGCCGAACGAGAAGACCTCGTCCACCATCTCCTGTATCAGCTTGGCCTCGCCCTGCACGAGATCCGCGGCCTCGGTTTTCAGCTTCTCGAGCTGCGGCGTGCCGGGATACACGTACTTGATGGAATCGGCGGCATGGCTGTTGCCGCGTCCGCCTTGCGCCAGGAGCGACGCCGGTGTGAGCGGAACGGTGAGGGCCAGCGCCGCGATCGAAAAAGCGGCGGACATGAGGCGAATCGGCAATTGGCGGGGCATCGAACGATCTCCGGTGGGGTCAAGAAAAACGGCGCGAGTAGTCATCTTCGATCTTCCCTCTTCGATCTTCCATCTATGTCCTGAGCAATCTCTTGGCGAGCAGATACAAGGGATAACTTGCAGCGATCACCACCACGGCGCGAATGCTGTTGGCCTGGTCGCCGATGAACCACGCGGGATGCGGCAGCGCCGCCGCCACATCGCCGGGCGACCGGAGAATCCCCGCTCCGATGGTGTTGCCGACGATGAGGGCGAGCCCGAAGGCCACGCCCAGGACCTTCAGCAGACGCGAGGGATTTTTGTCTGGCATGAGGGCCGAACTTACGATATATGCTTGGGACATGACCAGCCTCCTGCCGCTCGTCCTCGCGTTCTCGCTCCAGCAGAGCCCCGACTCCGTCGTGGCGCGGGCAGCCAAGGTCATCGCACCGCTGACCGACTCGAGGATTGCACGGACCGCGACGACCATCGGGGAATCCCCTGTGTTGGTCGGGTGATGTGCGACGTTATTATAGGTGCGTCACCCCCCACACGACGAGGTCTGGTTTTATGTCCCGTTCACGATTCGGCATTGTCTTCTCGATCGCTCTGATCGCATCGCTCGCCGGATGGCGTTCCGGCGGATCCGTTCCGCCCGCCGATCCGGCGCGCGCGACGCTCGACAGCGCGATCCTCAAGTCGTTGCGCTGGAGGAATGTCGGCCCCGATCGCAGCGGAAGGTCGATCGCGGTCTCCGGTGTGAACGGCCAGCAGAAGGTCGGCTACTTCGGCGCGACCGGCGGCGGACTCTGGAAGACGACCGACGGCGGTGAGCACTGGGCGAACATCACCGACGGGCAGATCCACAGCTCGTCCGTGGGCGCCGTGGCGGTGAGCGCGACCGATCCGAACGTCGTCTTCATCGGCATGGGCGAGTCGTGCATCCGCGGTGACATCCAGCCCGGTGACGGCGTGTACAAGTCCACCGACGCGGGGAAGACCTGGACGAACGTCGGCTTCGGGAACTCGGACGCGATCTCGCGCATCCGCATCCATCCGACGAACCCGAACATCGTGTTCGTCGCGGACTTCGGGAAATACGGCGTCAACAGCGAAGAGCGCGGCATCTTCAAGTCGACGGACGGCGGGAAGAGCTGGCGCAAGGTTCTCTACAAGGGACCGGAGTCGGGCGGCATCGACGTCGAGATAGACCAGAAGAATCCGAACGTCATGTACGCGGCGCTCTGGGAGGCGTACCGCAAGGAATGGCAGATGTCGAGCGGCGGTCCCGGCAGCGGGATGTACAAGTCGACCGACGGCGGCGAGAGCTGGACCGAGATTACCCATGCAACGGGACTGCCGGCGGGGATCGACGGCAAGATCGGCATCTCCGTCTCGCCCGTCGACCCGAACCGCGTGTTCGCACTCGTCGAGAACGAGAACGGCGGGCTGTTTCGCTCGGACGACGCCGGCGCAAGCTGGTCGCTCATGAACAATGAGCGCCGGTTCCGTCAGCGCGCATTCTACTACACGCACGTCTTCGCCGACACGAAGAACAGGGACCTCGTCTACGTCGGGAACGTCGGGACCTATCGTTCGACTGATGGCGGGAAGACGTTCGACCAGCGCCAGTTCGCGGGCGGCGATTCGCACGACCTGTGGATCGACCCGAACGACAACAACCACGTCCTGCACGCGGCCGATCCGGGCGGCGACGTCACCTTCAACGCGCTCGCCGATGCGCCGACGTGGACGGCCAAGGCCTATCCAACGGCGCAGATCTACCACATCGTCGCCACCGCGCACATTCCGTTCTTCGTGTGCGGCTCGCAGCAGGATGCGAGCGAAGTGTGCATGTCGAGCGCAGTCGCTGGCGGCGGCGGCCGCGGCTTCGGCGGCGGTCGCGGGAACCAGCAGCCCACCACGTTCAGCCCGGGCGGATCGGAGGACGGCTACATCGCGCCCGATCCGCGCGACCCGGACATCTTCTACTCGGGCACAAACGCGAACGGCGGCGGATTCCTCACGAAGCTGAATCGCCGCACCGGCGAGGTCACCGAGGTCAGCCCGTACCCGCGCATGTTCTCCGGCGAGGAGTCCGCGGTGATCAAGGAACGCTGGCAGTGGACGTATCCGATCGTCTTCTCGCCGGTCGACGGCAAGACGCTCTACGTGGGATCGCAGCACGTCTGGAAGACGACGAACGGCGGCCACACGTGGACGAAGATGAGCCCCGACCTCACGCGCCATGATCCCAAGACGATGGGCCCGTCGGGCGGCCCCATCACGCGCGACATGAACGGTCCGGAGGTGTACGCGGTCATCTTCTCGATCGCGCCGTCAAAGCGGACGACCAGCGTCATCTGGGCAGGATCGGACGACGGATTGGTGCACGTGACGAAGGACGGCGGCGCGACATGGACGAACGTCACGCCGAAGGACATGCCGGAGTTCGGCCGCGTGTCGCTCATCGATGCAGGTGCGCAGGACTCCGCGACCGCGTACGTGGCGGTGAAGCGTTTCCTGCTCGACGACAAGGCGCCGTACATCTACCGCACGCACGACATGGGCAAGACGTGGACGAAGATCGTGAACGGCATCGCCCCGAACCACTTCGTGCACGCGGTGCGCGAGGATCCGACGCGCAAGGGACTCCTCTACGCCGGCACGCAGCACGGCATCTACATATCGTATGACGACGGCGACCACTGGGAGTCGTTGAACCTCAATCTCGCCGACATCCCGGTGTGGGACCTGATCGTCGTGAACGATGCCCTCGCGATCGCCACGCACGGCCGGAGCATGTACGTCCTCGATCGCATCGAGCCGCTGCGGCAATACAGCGAGAAGCTGATGGCCGGCAGCGATCCGATCCTGTTCCGCCCCGCGCCGGCGATCCGCGGCGCGAACCAGCCCGCGACGATCCAGTACATGCTGCGCCAACCCGCGCAGAACGTGCGGATCGAAGTGCTCGACTCGAAGGGGACGCTCGTGCGCTCGTACCCCGACACTCTTTTGGCCAACGCCGCGGATGACGGACGTGGTGGCGGCGGTGGTCGCGGCCGCGGCGGTGCAGGCGGCAACGCAGGACCGACGAAGACCGCGGGAATGAACACCTTCTCGTGGGACATGCGCTACGCGCCGCCGGTGAGCTTCCCTGGAATGATTCTCTGGGGCGGCTCGCAGACCGGCCCCGAAGCGGCGCCGGGCAAGTACACCGTGCGACTCACGGCCGACGGCCGATCTATTACACAACCACTCATTGTTAGACGTCACCCGCTGCACGAGGCGACCGACGCCGACCTGGAGGCGCAGACGGCGCTCGGCCTCGCCATCCGAGACAAGGTCAACGAAGCGAACTCGGCCGTCATCAAGATTCGAGACCTGAAGAAGCAGGTCGCCGACCGCCTCGGAAAGTCGAGCGACGCCAAGCTCAAGTCGGTGGGCGATTCGCTGACGGCGAAACTCAGCGCAGTGGAGGAAGAGATTTACCAGGTGCGCAACCAGAGCGGGCAGGATCCGCTCAACTTCCCGATCAAGCTGAACAACCGGCTCGCGTCGATCATGGGCGTCGTCACGCGTGGCGATACGCGGCCGACGGGGAATGCCGCGCCGATCTTCACCGACCTGAAGGCGGAGCTGAAGATCCAGGCCGACAGACTGCAAACGGTGATCGACAAGGACCTCGCAGCCCTGAACGCGGAACTCAAGCGGCTCGGACTCGAAACGATCAGCGCGACGAACAAGCCGATCGCGTAAGTCACGCAGCACCAGCGCAGTGCGCCGCGCCCCGCAGGCGCTGCGTCCGCAGTGAACATTAGGATTCGATTGTGTCTGGAACATCCGGCCCCCTCCGGTAGTGTCAGCAAGAGGGAGCCAAGTTCGCTGGACGCTTCCGTACTCGTCTTACTTCAAAGGAGTAAACACATGCGCAAACTGGCTTTGCTGATGGCCGTCGTCGCGATCTCCGCGTGCGACCGCTCGAAGCCCGAGCTTGAAAAGACCCTCGTGCAGGTGCAGCAGATCTCTGCCGAGAAGGACTCGTTGCTGCGGGACGTGATGGCCACGACGCAGTTCATCGCGGACGCGAACACCGAGCTGTCGAAGGTGCGCACCAGCGCGACCGCCAAGCCCAAGGTCACGGAGGCGGGCGAAAACGAAGGGAAACTCTCGCCGAGCCAGCAGCGGGCGCAGTTGCTCGTCCGCATCAAGGGAATCACGGCGAGCCTGAACGAGGCGGACTCTCGTCTTTCCGCAAGCCGCAAGCGGGTCGCGATGCTCGACAAGGACAACGTCGGCTTGAAGGGACAGCTCGCTGCCTACGACTCGACGATCACGTCGTTCAAGGCGATCATCGAAAGCCAGAAGGCCCAGGTGCTCGATCTCACGGCGCAGATCAACGCGCTGACGGTGGAGAACACGCAGCTCAAGGCGTTCAACGTCCAGCTCACGTCCGACAAGGGCGCGGTCACGGTCGAGCGCGACGTGCTCACGACCGAGAAGAACACGGTCTACTATGTGATCGGCACGAAGGATGACTTGCTCAAGCGAAAGATCATCGTGCAGACCGGCGGCATGCTCGGGATCGGCAAGGTGCAGGTGGCCGCACGCGACCTGAACCCGACCGACTTCACGAGCATCGACAGGACCAGCGTCGCGAGCATTCCGCTCCCGAACGCCGCAAAGCCCTACCGCATCGTGACCCGCCAGGACGTCGCCGCGCTCGAAACGCAGCCGGACGCCAAGGGGCGCATTCGGGATGCGATCAAGATCAAGGATCCGGTGGCATTCTGGGGATCGTCGAAATTCCTGATCGTCATTGAGCAGTAGAAACTGACAACAGCGGGTAATCGGTCGTTGGTCATTGGTTCTTGGTAATCGGCCCCGGCTACGGAGCGCGTGAATGCGCTCGTGACCGGGGCCAATTACTTACGATCAACGACCAACGACCGATTACCCGCCGTTAGTTGTCTTTCGCGACCAGCACTGCCGCCACCAAATCGCCGGTGACATTCAGCACTGTCGCGAACGTATCCGGAATCGCATCCACCGCGATCAGGATGCCGATCCCCTCCGCCGGCAGCCCGATCGCGAGAAAGAGCGGCGTGAGCATGATGAATGCCCCGCGCGGCACACCCGGCGCCGCGAACGCGAGAAACACGGCGGCGAACGCCACGGTTGCCAGTTGTTGCGCATGGAGCGGCACTCCGTAGAACCAGCCGATGAACAGCGCGCCCACCGTCCAGCTCACCGGTGCCGCGAGCTTGAACGCGGATACCGAAAGCGGCAACACGAATCCCGCAACGCTGTTCGGCAGTCCGAGCCCCCGCTCCGCGCTCTCGACGAGCGCCGGCAGCGACGCCACGCTCGAACTCGAGCTGAACGCGATCAGCTGCGACGGCAGCGCCGCGCGCGCGAACTTGGCGATAGGAATTCCCGCGAACACCCTCACCACCGGATACAGCAACAGCGTCACGACGAGACACACGGCCATGTACGCCACGATGTAAAATCCGATCGCTCCCGCAAGCGAAGCGCCGGCGCGTGCCGCGAGCGGCAGCACCAGTGCGAATATCCCGATCGGTGCCGCGAGCACGACCCAACGAACGAGTATGAGCATCGCATCGCCGAGCGCCTGAAAGAAACCCACGAGCGCAGTGCGGGCGGCCGGTGAGCTGCGCGCGATCGCGAGCGCCAGGAGAATCGTGAAGATGATCAGCGAAACCATCTGACCGTTCGCCGCCGCGGCGATCGGGTTCGACGGTATCAGCGACGTCAGCCACGCGCCGAACGTCTGCGTCGTCCCGCTCGACGCGATCTGACCCGCCGCCTCGGCCGCACCGGCGGGGAGCGCGGGCTTCGCTCCACCGGCCGGCAGCAGCGCGAACAGCGACGGCGCGAGCGGAACCACCACGGCGGCGACACCGGCGAGCAGCAGGATGAACACCATGAGCGTCCTGCCGCCGAGCCGTCCGATCGACTTCACGTCGGTCGCCGACGCGACGCCCGTGATCAGCAGCGAGACCACCAGCGGAATCACGGTCATGCGGATCGCGTTCACCCAGAGCGATCCGATCGGCGCGATGACATCCACGGCATTGAGCAGCGGCGCGCTTCCCGAAAGCGAGATCGCCGTTCCGCCCGCCACAGCCGCGCCGAGCGCGATGAGAACTCGAGTGGATTCCTTCATCTACATCATCAGGTCGCCGCCGTTGATGTCGAATGCGGCGCCGGTGATGTATCCCGCCGCCTCGGACGCCGCGAAACAAATGAGATCTGCCACCTCGAGCGCGGTGCCGAGCCGCGGAACCGGAAGGCCGGCGGCGAGCCGCTCGAGGAATTCCGGCGACGCGCTTTCGCGCGTCAGCTCGGTGTCGATCATCCCCGGGCACACGGCGTTCACCGTGATGCCGAACTTGCCGAGTTCCTTCGCCGCGGCACGCGTGAGCCCGAGCAATCCGGTCTTCGACGCCGTGTAGTGGGCGCCGCCGAGCGTGCTGACCATGCGGCCGGCCGACGACGAGACATTCACGATGCGGCCGTACTGCTGCGCCTGCATCGCGGGGAGCACGGCCTTGGTGAGCAGGAAGGGCGCGGTGAGGTTCACCTCGAGCGCCTCGCGCCATTCGTCGGCGGTGAGCTCGGGAAAGCGCGTGGTCTCCGCCATCGCCGCGTTGTTCACGAGGATGTCGATGCGCCCGAACCGCTCGAGCGTGCGGCGAGCGATCTCCTCGGGCTTCCCGGCCGCGGCGACATCACCCGGCACCGCGAACGCGCGTCCGCCGAGCGATTTTGCCACTTCTTCCGCACGTTCCATATCCCGCACGTTCACCACAACGGAGGCACCACGTTCGTACAGCCGCTGTGCCGCTGCGCGCCCCAGGCCGCGCGCTGCCCCGGTGACGATCGCGACGCGTCCCTCGAAATCTGCCTGCATCAGGCCGTATGAATGCCCGGATGAGCGGCGGTCACGTCGCGTCGCATCCGCATCCATATCAGCCCGAAGATCAGAATTCCGATCGATATGAGTTGCGCCGTCGAAAGCCCCAGGGCGACACCGGCGATCCTGTCATCCTTCGCTCGCAAGAACTCCACCAGGAACCGCTCGACTCCCGCGTACACCGCCCACACGCCGAACAGCCACCCCTCGGCGTGCTTGTGCTCGCGAAGCTTCCACACGGCCAGGAAGATCAGGAATCCGAGGAAGACCTCGAGCAGCTGCGTCGGATAGACGCCGATCACCGAAAGGGGATCGGTGCCCGGCGTGAATTGCACACCGAACTGGCTTGCCATGTTGCCGGCCGTCGAAGGCGGCGCACCTTCCGGAAACTTCACCGCGAGCCAGCCGCCGGGCCACGGCTTTCCGTAGTCGTCGCCAACAGCCCAGCACCCCGTGCGGCCCACGGAATACCCGGCGGCAAGCCCGATGCAGAAGACGTCGGCGATGTGCCAGAAGCGCAGCTTCTTCCAGCGGATCATCATGGCGCCCGCGATGACGCTGCCCGCGAACCCGCCCCAGAACACGAAGCCGCCGCGGCTCAGCAGCGAGCTCCAGCTGTGCGTGAGCGCGGCGTAGTACAACTTCGCGCCGATGATGAACCCGACGAGCGTGGCGGCGACGATGTCGGCTACCGGGTTCGCCGAAAAACCGCGGCGCTCCATTTCGCGCGAGGCGATCATCTGGCCGAGCACGAACGCGGCAGCGACGGCGATGCCGAAGCCCGTGATGGAGATCGGGCCGACCGCGAAGTTCAGCGCGTGGTGGACGGTGGCGTCGGAGGCGAGTAGCATGGTCTACAAATGTATCCTGCGCGGGCGACTACGGCGCGCACTCCTTGAGCCGGAAGCCGCCGATGCGGGTGGAGTAAGTCGTCGCGCCCTTCTTGTAGTAATCGCCGACGTACCAGAACGTGCAATCGTCGCTGGGGTCCATCGCGAGCGACGTGTAGTCCTCCCAGCGCAGCGTCGTCGTCTGCGCCGCTTCTCCATTCACGAGAATCGTCTCGCGAAAGGTGAGCTTGCCGCGCGGATCGTTCGCGAGCCGCGCGGCGAAACGTTGGCCGGCGAAGTTGGGCGTGCCGCCAAACGAATAGCCGATCCCGATATTGCCCTTCTTGTCCATTCCGATGCTCGGCATCCACCGGTAGAAACTGTCCGGCGCAAACGTACCCTGCTGGTAGAGCACCGGATCGCGCTTCTTGTCGAGCCGGAACTCGTACCAGCGCACGCCGCCGCCGCCGGCCGCGGTATTCACGGAGTGCAGCGCGACGATCGATTCGTGTCCGTTCACCCGGCGATACACGAGCCGCTGCATGATCTTGTCGCCCTGTGCATCCAACCTGCGATCGGTGCCCGGCTGCGGCACGCAGCTCGTGAGCTGCCCGCCGCACAGATAGTGATACGGCGCGACGGTGATCTTCTCGGGTCCGGTGAGTTTCGTTTTGGTGGTGTCGTTCCAGTCCACGTGGAATTTCCAGTAGTAGATCCCGTCGTCACCGACGATCTTGTTCAGTTGCGCACCACCCGCGGCCATCATGATGTTCGGCGCGCCCTTGAGCGGGAGCGCCGTTCCATCGATGTCGGCGTTATTCAGGAAATTCACGCCGTCGATCACGATGCATTGCTCCCGCGCCGGAAGCCCCTTCAGCATCTTCTCGCGCTCGACGACGCAGACGTGTTTCTGGATGAAGTCGTCGCTCGTGCTCGTGGGGAGGTAGTAGCCGTCGGGCCAGATGGCCGGGCGCGGATAGTCGGGGAAGAGCGGCCGCTTGAACTCGTACCTATAGAACGGTCCCGTGGGATCGGCGCCCTGGCTCAGCGCGTAGCACATCGAGTACGGGCCCGTGGAATCGTTCGCCGGCCGCCGGAAGATCGGCATCACGTACAGCCAGCGATTCGCGAGCTGATCGTAGCGCACCACGGCATCGCCGTTGGGACGCGCTTCACACACTCCGCCGAATCCTGCGAAGAGCGTGTTGGTCGGCACCGCGCCGTAGATCAGCTTGCCGGTGGTGTCGAACAGCGCGCCCTTCTTGGTGAACACCGCGAGGCGCGAGTTCACGATCTGCACGATGTGATTGGGTCCGACCGCCAAGCTGTTGTCCGACGGGTTGCGGCCGTCCTGCGTCGGCTGCAGGCTCGCGAAGCCGACGCCGAGTCCGTCGAAGCTGGCGACGATCGGCACCGGCGGTCGCGAGCCCTGCGCCGTCTGCTCGACCGAGGGGCCGCCCTGGATCGAGCCGGCGAGGAAAAGGAAGAGCCCAGCACGAAAGTATTTAGTCATTTAACTCGTTGTGGTTTATAGACTTACAGTTTGATAGCTATCATCTGGCATGTCCGGCGAGCATGTTCCTCAATCTACGGAAGACTCGGCGAGCCTGCTCGTTCGGGCGCGAGCCAAAGCCGGCATCGCCCAACGAGAACTCGGCGCGCGAGCGCACACCTCACAATCGGTCGTCGCGCGCATGCAAGGGTTCCCGCGTTTCACCGCGGCTGCGGACATCACGCCGGCGCGCGCAATGATGTGGAATCTCGTGACATCCGCTGGTCCGCGGGGTAGCTCGAATAGGGCCATCCCCGGAGACGCCATGAGGATTCGTTCGCGCAGAGGTGCAGGCCATCGCGTCGTCGCATCGTTCGCGATGCTCGCGTTCGTGATGGCGGCACTTGCGGCGTGCGCCAATTCCAATGCGGCCATGTCGCCAGGCACACATCTCGCGTTCGGCGAATGGGGCGGCGACCATGTCGACGTCGTTGCGAGTCAAACCCAAACCAACGTATTGCTCGGCTGCATGTCCGGCGTGTTCTCCGGCAACATCCCGCTCGACGCGAACGGCCGCTTCATCGCTAACGGCACCTGGAATCTCTCCATCGGCCCCGTTCGCCTCGACG
>Ga0208716_1000438_pt1 | contig 17680 bp, 16 predicted proteins | sample NGESurdeep092012_8_FD_184482 | JGI IMG/M metagenome (GOLD analysis project Ga0208716, IMG submission 184482) | Arctic peat soil microbial communities from Barrow, Alaska - NGEE Surface sample 415-3 deep-092012 (SPAdes) | ecosystem: Environmental > Terrestrial > Soil > Wetlands > Peat ...
AGTTGCTGGAAGCCGATAGCTCATGGCGTGATAGATTCCATAGCGATTTGTCTTGAGTCGGATCTATGTTCTAGCCCAGCCTAAAATCAGACCTGTCCATCGCACCACTGCAGCATACGATTCCACACCCACCAGCGATGAGGGTCATCTGCATTTTTTTGTCCTGTCATACTACTGACATAGCCCACATGTCCACCATGAGGCGTCATCAATAAATCAATCGCGCTGTTCTGAGCGCTGATAGCCTCTAACTCTCCCACCAAATCTGGAAGAAACATAGGGTCATCTTCCGCATAGATAATCAAAGTTGGCTTTTTAAGTCCAGATAATAGAGGTAGGGGACTACTCGCCGTGTAATATTCCTCGACGGAAGAGAATCCCAGCCTTCCAATTACCAGTTCATGGTCAAATCCTAAAATGCCCTTGGCTCGCTCGATAGCAGCTGGATCAAAAGCACCAGGATGTAATTTGTGAAGCTGCCAAGCTAACTGCTTGAGTTCTTTAGCAATCGCTTTTTCCAAATACTTCCCCAAAGGTTGACGCACAAGATAGGTCAAAGAACGGTGAGAATCTAAGTTTGGACAAATGACCGCCCCACCGGCCAATTCACCATCGTCCAAACCTAAAGCCGCCAATTGTCCTTGCTCTTCCATCTCTTGAGCTGTTTTGATACCCCAGAGCGCCAGTTGTCCCCCCAGAGAATATCCTGCGAACCAAAAGGGAGCGGGGCAGCCTAGAGTTTTGGCTTTAGCCGCAATGCGGACGAAGTCTTCTCCTTCATTCAGGCCATCAGACGTAAGAACAGAGGACAACTCAGCCGTCTTCCCGTGGGCACGCCAGTCAAATAAGACTACGGCATAGCCTTGAGCAAATGCCTGACATCCCAAAATTCTCAAATACCAAGAGCTCTCTAAACTGCCGGTGATGCCGTAGGTGCCCACTATAGTTCCCTTCGGATTCTGAGGGCAGGCCACCCAACCATAGATAGGAACGCCATCTCTACCGTAAAATATAGTTTCTTTATATTCCGGCTCTACGTAGGGAATAGTCTCCCTCCAGATTTGCTCATAGCGGAAGACCGTATAAATGGTCAAAGCCAAACCATTCGTCAGCAAAGCAGGTGGAGCATAGGAAGGAAAATGCATAAATATAAAACTAACGGGTACGGATGGAGCTAGTCTGCCACTAAATCTTTGCGATAAATGGCACATAAACGACTGGGCTGCGTGATTTTTGCCTGGAACATAAAGTTGGCGGGAACATTCACAATAATATGTTCGTTTGATTTGAAGTAAGGCTCAAACTCCCTATTCATTCCGTGAGGAGTATTCTCGCTGTAGGGAACAGGTTGAAAGATCAAGGCCAAGAAAGTAACTTTTCTACACGCGGTATTTTGACAGATTTGCTGTTGGAAAACAGGACTCTCTAATAGATTGAATAAATGCTCTTTCTTTGATTCTTGTAATTCGAAAGAACCATCAAAGTTAACCGGACGAAGAGATGCCATGAGCCATGCTTGAAGTATGTTTCCTCTAGATTATAAAGCCTGACAAGAGCTAACGGTGTCTCTAAAGAGGCAAAGTTAACGCTGAGAGAGGGCCCGCTGCAGATTCTCCATGCGCCACTGAAACATGCTCTCTAGTCCAAATCGAACCAGCGTGTCATCTAGAAAAGGATTCAGCTCAAAGTTGACAGTATCCAGTAAACGGGTTTGATTAGCCGAGATTGGGATGAATTGGTGGGTATGTTCCCAGAAAGAAAAGGGACCGCTCACTTGTTGATCCACAAAACAGGTCGGAGGCTCCCAGCGAATAATCTGCACCTGCCAATCAAGCGCCGCAGGACCAAAAAGTTCTACCCGGACCGTAAAGCGAGTCCCTAATTGACAGATGATATTAGGCTCTAACAGTCGAACTTTGGGGAAAGGAGGAGCAATACGCTCCAGTAGTGTCACATCCTCATGAGCCTTCCAAACCTCTTCTACCGGAAGGTTAACCGTTGCACTGACTTCAAATTTTGCCAAGGATGCTTAGTCTCCAAAATGCGAAACCCATAGCAGGCAATCTAACACAGATCCAAGAATGAATTACCTGATATGGAAAACAGAGCGCTGTACTTTACTCCCTTCTAGATCAGTCTTGTGCCATGAACTTTCATCATTCATCGGTGCCCAGCGTCGTTCTTCTTTGCGATAATGCCAATCCGTATCATTTTGATAATAAACCTGGATACCTTTACCTTCAAGAATGTTTAAAATCTCATTGTTGTGATAGTTATGTTCATCAAAATCAGTCAGAGCCCGTTGCCCCATTTCCGAATAAAGCTTATTCAACTCCAAAAGCAAGTTATTGATTTTAGGATTTATCGACTTGACATTGAGCCCTAGATGGTCTGCTTCTTTAAGTGTAATCGGATAAGAATGTGAGGGGTAATTGTAGTTTAGATGACTACTAATTTGCTGTGCTTTTTCTAAATCTTCCATGTGATAGGACAAAATCTCTGTGCAAAGCTTAGTAGAGAGAGAGCTAGCCCGGTCTAAAGCTCCGACAACCAGGGGATGAACATGATTGAATAAAGAATGATAGGGATTTGAATCTACTTCTTTTGATTCCTTTCGCCATAGGCCAATGGCCCGTGTCAGCTCATCTTGGCTCACGGATACCAAGCTATTGTAAGTATCTACGGGGGAAAGATCATGGGTCATTGAAGTATCAACAGCGGTCAGATAGGCGAGAGGGCCCATATGAATTTCATCTGCTCCCAAGACAATCATGGTTGCAGCGGAAGCACATACTAAGGGAACCAAGGCTGTTAATCGTTGTGTATAGTTTCTTAATAGATGAACCATCCGTAATGATGCTATACCCGCACCTCCATTTGACTTCACAAATAAGGTAATTTCATTTTGATTACCTAGCTTTTTTAGCACTTCATAGAGACCATTAACATCATGTTGACAAACACTACCGTTTGGGGAAGTCCAATAGCTTAGGAAAGATGCATTGAGTTCAGCTTCTATCTGTGCAATTATTTTTTGAGTTTTGTTAAATAGGACAGGCGGTTTATTAATCTTTTTGTGTTTACCCAACACTTCAATAGCTTGGTCCATTTGGAGCACTCTGAAAATAATTTATCTTGCACAAAACAAGACTCTGGTTAAAGAATTCCCCAGATTAATTTGTATTTATCAGTATTCAATTCATTTATAGACATATTTCCTAACAGGAAAATAAAGCTTCTATAAACCCCTTGACTTGTGGTCAAAGCGTAGGAACAAAGAAAGATCTAAATGGCAGAACTGAGCTATGATTTTGACCTGTACGCCGAGCGACTAGACAAGAGAGTGAGACTCCCATGCAAGATAAAGGTTTTTTGATGATTCCAGGACCAACCCCGGTCCCTGAATCTGTATTGCTATCGATGGCTCGCCACCCCATAGGCCACCGAACGAAGGATTTTTCAGCGGTAATGGAAGACGTAACGGAAAAGCTCCGTTGGCTTCACCAAACCAAAGGAGACGTACTAACCCTCGCCACCAGCGGTACGGGAGCGATGGAAGCGTCTATCGTGAGCGCCCTTTCTCCTGGAGATAAGGTGCTGGTCTTGGTCAATGGTAAGTTCGGTGACCGTTGGGCCAAAATGGCCAAAGCTTTTCAATGTGAGGTAACGGTTCTTTCTGAGGAATGGGGCAAAGCCATCGATCCGGAACAAGTTAAAGCAGCACTGGCTACTCCGGGTACCTATAAAGCCGTCATCATCACCCATAGTGAAACCTCTACGGCAGTTATCAATAATTTAGAACCTATTGCTGGCTATATCCAGAGTCATGGTGCGCTTTCTATTGTCGATGCCGTCACCAGTTTGGGGGCTACCCAGGTGCCTATGGATGGTTGGGGACTCGATTTTGTCGCCACAGGCTCCCAGAAAGGCTATATGATGCCTCCAGGTTTGGGATTTGTGGGCGTCAGCGCCAAAGGTTGGGAAGCAGTTGAAAAATCTACCATGCCCCGTTTCTTTTTCGATTTGCTGAAGTACCGCAAATCTTTGAAAGAAGCTTCCACGCCTTTTACTCCTGCCATTAACTTAATCTATGCCTTGCAAATAGCTCTAGGGATGATGCAGCAGGAAGGACTGGAAAATATCTTTGCACGTCATCATCGCCATAAAGGTGCAGTGCGGGCTGGGGCTAGCGCCCTAGGACTGGCCAACTATGTGGCAGAGGATAAGGCAGCGGCTCCAGCGGTTACGGCTATTTTGCCTCCTGAGGGCGTCAGCGCTGACAAATTGCGTGGCATCATCAAAAAACGCTATGACATTGCCTTAGCCGGGGGCCAAGACCAGCTCAAGGATAAAATCTTCCGGGTTGGTCATCTCGGATTTGTCTGTGACCGGGATGTTCTCACGGTTCTTGCAGCCATTGAAGGGGCCCTAAGGGAACTTGGGCATGATGTTGCCCCTGGCGCTGGGGTAGCCGCTGCCTTGAAGCTCTTGGACTAGTGATAACTTCGTGCAGAACTTGGGGACTATCAGGGTATACCGCTGATAGTCCCCAAAGAAGTGACACAGTCTAACAGTAGAATCCCTCTCATTCTGATAGCAGACGATGACAAAGTGATTCGGCTCGCCTTAAAGCGGGTTATGAAAAAAGCTGGTTACCAAGTTATCGAAGCTGAGAATGGCGAGCAATGTTTGGTGGAATATCTCAAACATGAGCCAGACGTTGTTCTTCTTGATGCCATGATGCCCGTCATGGATGGATTTACCGCCTGCAAACATCTGAGGTCATTTTCTGGCCCCGCCCCTTTAATTTTCTTGATTACTAGTCTTGAGGATGAAGCCTCGATATCCCAGGGCTTTGAGGATGGGGTGGATGACTTTGTTCTGAAGCCCATTCATTGGCAGCTCCTCCAAAAGCGGGTAGAGTACCTCCTCCAGACCAAAAGGACGAAGGAAGCTCTGCGAGAGAGTGAAGCAAGCCTTGCTGTGGCCCAGAGGGTTGCTCATATTGGCAGTTGGGATTTGGACTTAGTGACCAATAAGCTCCAGTGGTCTGCAGAGATTTACCGAATTTTTGGATTTCTAGATCACGAAGTTTCGGCCACCTATGATTTATTGCTGGAAAGGATTCATCCTGACGACCGAGTATTCGTCCAATATGCTATGGACAGAGCCCTTTATGAGCATGAGACCTTCAGCATCGACCATCGAATTGTGAGACCTGACGAAACCGAACGTATTCTGCATTCCCGTGCTGAAGTCATTTTTAACGAAGATGGCTGGGCAACTCGGATGGTCGGGATTGTCCATGATATTACAGAGCGCAAACAAGCCGAGAACAAGCTAACGTACATGGCCCATCACGATCCTTTGACAGGACTTTACAATCGGCAGTACCTGCTTGAAAAGCTTCAAAGGATTTTAAAAGTAAAGAATCTGGCAAAGGGAGCCTTGCTTTTTGTAGACCTAGATAACTTTAAGATCGTCAACGATACCCTAGGGCATGCTACGGGAGACCGACTGCTCAAGACTTTGAGCAGCAAGCTCAAGTATACTTTGCGAGATGAAGACATCCTTGCTCGCATCGGGGGAGATGAATTCGCGCTCCTGCTTGAAGAAGCTACCCCCGAAGAGGCGCAGGGAGTAGCCAAAAGACTCGTAGAATTCATTGGAGCGTTTCGCTACAGCGAAGAAGGGGTTACCTTCACTATCGGTAGCAGTGTGGGGATGGCCTACATAGAAACCAATATGGAGGCTGAAGAGCTACTTTCTCGTGCAGATAGGGCCTGTTACCTATCCAAGGCACGGGGTGGGAACCGCATCGAAGTCTATCAGCTAGGCCAGGACGAACTTCAACTCATAGTAGAAGAAGCTAGTTGGACAACCCGGATTAAGGACGCCCTGCGAGAGCAAGGGTTCTCTCTCTGGTTTCAACCCGTATTTCACCTAGCTACCCAGCAAGTAGACCACTATGAAGCCCTCCTCCGTATGCAGGGGAGCCAGGGCGAAGTGATTCTCCCAGGAGCTTTTATTCCCTCCGCTGAGCGCTTTGGATTCATGAGCCAAATAGATTACTGGGTAATCCAAGCAGCAGTCCAATGTCTGGCTGCACATCCTGAATTGCATTTAGCGGTAAATCTCTCGGGGAAATCATTGAGTGACCCAACGCTCAAGGACTTCATCAGCCTAAATTTGAGGCAGCAAAGCTTAGAGCCCAACCGTTTAAGTTTTGAAATTACAGAAACTGCTGCTATCGTGAACTTTGATCATGCCCGAGTCTTTATCAAAGACCTTAAAAACCTGGGCTGTAAATTCGCTTTAGATGACTTTGGCGTAGGCTTTTCTTCCTTTACTTATCTCAGAGAGTTGCCCGTAGACCTTATCAAAATTGATGGCAGCTTTGTCCGCAATTTAGATCAAGACTTGATTAACCAAGCTTTGGTAAGATCTATTCACGAAATGGCTAAAGCTCTAGATAAAAAAACCATCGCTGAATTTGTCGAGAATGAGGCCATTCTGCATATCCTTCAGGAAATAGGGGTTGATTACGCTCAGGGATATCATCTGGGTCGTCCCACTCCTGACCTGTGATTCATGGTATTACCGCTTGGAACGGGTGCATCACAGATGCCAATCCTCATCAAAGCTTGACGCGAGCTTAGTAATTCATCATTGCACGGAGGGTAACTTTAGCCTTAGTAACAGGAGAAAAGGGTCAATCTGCGATGCCAACGGTTACTTCTGTTCAAATAGCTAGGGCAGTTACGGTAGGCGATGTACTCATTCGTGAAAAGCTCGTTACTACGCGCCAACTGTTCTATGCTCTAGAAGAACAAAAGGAAGAAGCCCAGCGCTCTCAGAGGTACCTCCTGGGTGAAATTTTTATCCGTTGGGGCCTGCTCACAGAAGCAGAACTGATAAACGCCTTAAATCAGCAGTATTTCCTGAACGAAGGACATCGTTTTGGTACCCAGATTCATCGTTCGGTAAAGAGTAAATCAAAGCGAACGCTAGATATTGTGGGAGCCATCCTCGGCCTTACGATTACCCTCTTCCTGTTGCCCTTTGTTGCTTTAGCAATCTATTTAGAAGACCGAGGACCTATCTTTTTTTCTCAGCCTCGGATGGGCTTACGAGGCAAACAGTTCACCATTTTCAAATTTCGCTCTATGGTGTTTAACGCTGAACGGCATAAAGTAGGCCCTGGAGGAAGTGACTATAAACTTTTTAACCTGGAAGAGGACCGACGGGTCACACGGGTAGGCGCTTTTCTCCGCAAGACTTCCCTAGATGAATTTCCCCAGTTTTGGAATGTGCTCAAAGCAGAAATGAGTTTAGTGGGGACTCGTCCTCCGACCTTGGATGAAGTAAAAAACTATGCCCATGAAGAATGGCTAAGACTCTCTGTCAGACCAGGAATGACGGGCTTGTGGCAATTGAGCCACCAACGCCGCCGCAAAGACTTTGCCAGCATCCTGGCTTTAGATATGCAGTACCAGTCGGAATGGAACCTCTGGTACGACGTGAACCTTGCCCTCAAGACAATTAAGCATATCCTTTTTTCAAAAAAGAGGTGAACGGAGATGAAGGCTCTGCTGGTTTGCTCCTCCGGGGGACATTTCGCCGGGATGATGCGTCTCAAAAAGTTTTGGGAACGCAATCAGCGCACTTGGGTAACGTTCCGAAACCCCAGTACGGAGAGCAGTTTAGTGGGAGAGAAGGTCTGGTGGGCCTTTAGCCCCACCAACCGCAATCTGGTCAATCTAGTCCGTAATTTTTTCTTGGCTATCTATGTCCTCGTTAACGAAAAACCTGACCTCGTGATCACCACAGGAGCTGGAGTGGCGGTCCCTTTTCTATTCTTGGCGCACTTGTTAGGAGCGCAGGCGATCTTCGTTGAGTCAATTACCCGAGTTTACTCTTTGAGCCTCTCAGCACGGTTGGTTTCGTCCTTTGCTGAAATCTATGTCCAGTGGCCTGAACTCCAGCAGAATTACCCCAAAACAATCTATGTCGGGGCAAGCAACTCATGATTTTTGTCACCGTAGGGATTGAGCAATTCCCTTTCAATCGCTTGTTAGATTGGGTCGGACGGGCGATTTGCAAAGGCCAAATCCAGGAAAAAGTGATTGTCCAAGCTGGGGCATGCACCCAGATCGTTCCTGGAGCGATCATGGATAATACCCTTACCTTGCAAGATTTCAAGAAAATTAGCCAGCAAGCGCGGGTGATTATCAGTCACTGCGGGGAAGGTTCTTTCTTTACCCTGAGGGATTTAGGAAAACCGTTTATTTTAGTTCCTCGCCGTCATGGTTTGGGAGAGCATGTGGATGATCATCAGTGGGAAATGGCCAAAGCGCTAGACAAGGTGGGCGTTCCCCTGGGATGGATGCCTGTGGATGTCCAAGATTTTATCCAAGAGACACCAGCCTACAAGCAGATCATCCTTCCCACTTCATTTTTAGTCGACCGTATGATCAAGCGCTATACCCTTCTTGAGCGAGAAGAAGGGGTGAGCTTGGAAGGAAAAGGTATGGCGCTATAAGAAGGTATGGTCATGTTTAAAAGATTTGTCCAGAGTTGGTTCCGCACGCCAGACAAGCAAGATTTCTGGATGTTTGTGATGCTGTGCGCTATTCCTATTCTTGTTGCTACGGTGTTGCTCTGGATGAACCCTGTTTTAGCTTTTCTGATGTGAAAAAGTCCAACTACTAGGGAATCTTTAGTAGCAATAGATCACACTTTTAGGTAGGAGACCTTATTATGAAAGCCTATTTATTGGCTGCAGGTAGAGGCTCGCGCCTACGTCCCCTTACGGATGTGTTACCCAAGCCCTTGGTACCTTTCTTAAATAAACCCCTAGTTAGCTACCAGCACCATAAGTTGTTAGCCCATGCCGAAGAGGTGCGCTTCAATGTAAGCTACCTGGCGGAGCCCCTGATCCACTACGTTGAAGCCACGCCTCGAACCAGCTACTGCCATGAAAACCAGCCCTTGGGCTCAGCCCGAACGATCTGGGAAGAGCGGGCTTATTTCGCACAGACCACCTTGGTGGCCTGTGCGGATATTATGGCGGACTATGACGTTGAGCAGTTGCTCAAAAAACATCGCCAAACCGGAGCTAAGGTCACGATTGGTACCGTGACGGTCAACGACCCGCGCGCCTATGGGGTCATTGTCAGCGACGAAGAAGGAAGTATTCGAGAGTTTCAAGAAAAACCAGAGTGTCCGCTTTCCAACATGATTAGCAGCGGGATATACGTTCTTGAGCCAGAGGTATTAACCTCCTGGGACCCGTCCTGGGTGGACTTAGGGACAGACGCCTTTCCCGCTTTAGTAGCGGCAGGCATCCCTGTCTACGCCTATCCCCTGGGATGTACCTGGCAGGATGTGGGCAAGCTGGATGACTACCTCCTAGTTCAACTACAACATCTCGGCACCGGCAACCTCATCCATCCCACAGCCCAGGTGCATCCTCAGGCCATTCTGCAAAGGACTATTGTCGGAGCGAAGGCTGTGATCGAAGCTGGAGCGCATCTCACTAACTGCATCGTCTGGCCAGACACGCACATTTTGGCAGACACGAAAATCGCTATGTCCATTGTGACCTCTACGGTTGCAGTACAAATTGAGCGTCGTCATCGTGCCGAACCTGTATTGGCAGAACATCGCAAGAAGTTGGTATGTTCCTCGCCTGCCTAGCAGCTATTCCCCGCAATCTGTGGTGAATATTTTATTGTGATGAATATTTTATGAGGACACTGGGCATGCTTAGGAGGTAACCAGATTTATCCTGAGTCGGTTTTGCCATCCTAGTAAATAGGACTTCTATTCTGGATGTTTACATTCTTACGACTAATTTCCCTGCCCTTGGTCGTGCTGTTCTTACTGGCATTCCCGAGTCAAGCTCTACCTCTGTCCCCTGGAGACCGCGTCCAGGTGATTATTTCTGAGGGTGCTGAATTCGCGGGCAGTTATGTAATTAACAACGATGGGGCGCTAGAATTTCCCTATTTAGGACCTGTGCCCATAGCTGGGCTGGAGCCTGAGGAAGCTGCGCAAAAAATCTCCACAGCTCTAGTCAGTGGGAACTATTTCCAAAAGAATTTTCTCAAAGTTAATCTCCAGGTCCTTGCCTGGGCTCCGATCCAGGTAAAGGTCCAGGGTGCAGTGTTTGAACCTGGGAGAGTCCTAATCAATCCTCGTCCCGAAAGGGGCGAGAGCAAGGAAAACAATCCTTTGCCTGGGGATGGGGATGCAAACCATGAGCGCTATCTAGCTACCGCGCTACAGGCCGCAGGAGGAGTCAGGCCGGATGCTGATATAAAGCATGTCCGTTTGCTACGCGGGTCCGTAGAAAAGACCATTGATCTCTCGGGCATGGTGACGGGCGAGCCCGCAGACGACATGCCCCTCATTGCCCAAGACCTGATCATCATTCCTTCAACGGGTAGTCTCCAGCCATATCTCGCAAGGCCCACGGCGATCACACCACCAGGGATTAAAGTCTTTGTGTCCAACCTCACCGTTCCAGCCTCCAGTAATTCCAGTTCGGCAGTGGCCGGAAATACAGTGGGGATCTCCTTAGCCTATGGGTCACGATTATCTCAGGCAGTACTGGCGTCCAATTGCGCAGGGGGGACTCAATCGATCAATGCCAGTCGCTATGCGACGCTGGTGAGAACGGATCGGCTTACAGGCGTGACAAAAAATCTGGACCGACCGATCGAAGATATCCTGCGCAATTCGACCGATGAATCAAATCCTTTGCTGTTCTCCGGCGATGGGGTGGCTTGCTACGATTCCACCGCCACCAATGTCCGTGATCTGTTTCGGACCATAGCAGAGATCATCAATCCCTTCGGCCTTCTCTACTACGGATTTATCAGAAACCCATGACCTTTCTTGAGCCTACTGTTTTAGAAAAATCTCATCTGGCTCCTGGGCGGTGGGGGCGTTACACCTTAGTCTCCCTGGGCGCCAATGCCCTGATCTGGGGAGTGGCCCTGGGCTATTTGCACTTCGCCCCTACTAAATACACCTGTGAATGGTCCTTGATTTTGCCAGGGGCTGGGTCTGGGTCAAGCCTCAACATTGCTGACATCGGTTCTGTAGACTCTTTGGCTTCCTCTCCATTTGGAGGTAATTCCTCTATTGATCCTAGGGCCAATTACAAGGCAATTGCAGAGAGTTATAGCGTTCGAGCTGCCGCCGCTAGAAGCCTCAATCTTCCTGTGAAGAAATTTGGGAAGCCGCGCATCAAAATAGTAGACCAGACCTCCGTGTTGGAATTTAGCATCGAAGCCTCTACTCCCCAAGAGGCCCAAAAAAAAGCGCTAGCCCTCGATATTGCCCTGGAAAATCGGATCAACTACCTCAGGCTCAATGAAATTAATCTTCGCCAAAAGGGATTCGGAACAGCTATCGCGTCGGCTAGAGAAAGGCTAGAGCAAGTCCAAAGAAGACTTGTAGCCTATAAGACGCAGACGGGTATTGTCTCTACCGATCAGCTCAAGAGTTTAGTCACTGTGGTCGATGAGCTACGCAGGTCACAGATAGAACTTTTGGGACAACGAGCGCGGTCAGATAGCCATCTAGGCCAGTTGACGCAGAGTCTGGGACTGACCCCTCAACAGGCTGCCAGTGCTTTTATGCTCCAAGTAGACCCCCTCTTTCAGCAATATATGAAGGATTACAGTGAGGCTACGACAAGTTTAGTCATCTATCGCGCTAAATGGGGTGAAAATCATCCCCAAGTCATTAAAGAAGTAGCCCGCCAGAATACAGCCCAAACCGCCTTACGCAAACGAGCTAGTTCCCTGATGGGCAGATCGATCGATGAAGCGCCCCTGCAGAAGCTCTATCTCTCCAGCAATGGCGTTAATGGTAATAATCGGGCTGCCCTATTTCAAGACTTGGTTTCCTCTAAAGCTGATGCTAGTGGGCTCGGAGGACAGGTAACAGAAATAACCCAGCAGCTCGGGGGGATAGAAGGCCGGTTGAAAGACTTAGCAAAAAAAGAATTCGTGCTGGAGGGGCTGCAACGCGATCTACAAGTAGCAGAAGCTATCTTCAGTTCCACGCTCGCGAAGATAGATGTGGGAAAGACGGATATCTTCGCTTCCTATCCTCTGGTCCAGACCCTCCTCGATCCTGGTTTACCCGATGCTCCTAGCTCTCCCAAGAAAAACTTTGTCTGGTTAGGTACACTCTTGGCTTCGGCGCTGGTCACTACAGGACTGACTCTGCTGTGGACCCGAAAGAAGAAGGAGCTGAGCGCGTGAAACCCCAAAACTTTGAAGAGCGCGTGGTCTGGTATTCCATGGTTGGAACCTACGGCTTCTTCCTGATCGGGGGATTGTATATTTTGGCTCCAGTAGTGGCATGGGTGCTGCTTGCCTACTTCGGCTGGAAATGGTGGAATGAGGATAGCCGCACGGCCACAGATCAGAGAATCACCGTCCCTGTAAGCGTCTGGGTCTGGATCGTGGCGATGTTGGTGATGCAACTGGCGCTGATCATGGGGCATTTGGACTTCAACCTGGAAACGGACTCGCTGATCAAGTCCTCTATCGGGTGGGCTAAGGGATGGGCCCTATTAGCGTTGTTTCCCTTGATCGGTTGTCTAGAGATCCGCCCCCAGTTACTCTATCGAGCGGCTTGCATCGTTTGTCTCCATACTTTGCTGATACTACCTTTTTTCTATCTGGGCTATCTGCTCCACTTACCCGCCCGCCTCTACGTTTCTCCGCTACAGGCCATAGGAGGTCCAGGGCCAGAGTTTTTTAGTATGCAACTCTATGAGATTGACCCAGAAAATCATCAGCTACGCTTCAGGTTATTTACGCCTTGGGGGCCTGCTTTGGGCTTTATTGCTAATATATACTTCTTTTTTGCCCTCCAAGAAAAAGATAAGAAATGGCGGTGGATTGGGGTGGTCGGATGCCTTGTTATGTGTCTGATTTCTGCTTCTCGGTTAGCACTCTTGAGTATTGTGACGGTTTTCATAGTCACTTGGGGCTTGACTAACTTTAAGCAAGCTAAGACGCAAATCGCCTTGGGCTTTGTCAGCCTCGCCGCAGGTATTTTTGGCCCACAAATCCTTGCGGCCATCGAGTCCTTCACCGCAGCATTCAAAGGGGCACGGGCCGGTTCTTCGCGGGTCCGAGCTACACTGGGGCGTATTGCTGTAGACCGCTGGGAGAAGGAAGCCCCGATTTGGGGTCATGGTGTGGTAGAACCTGGTCCCCATCTAGTGGCATATATGCCCATCGGTTCACACCATACCTGGTTTGGACTTCTATTCGTCAAGGGAGCAGTGGGTTTTGTAGCTCTGGCCATACCACTCTTGTGGAGCTTTTTGGACCTAGTAATCAAGGCCCAAAATAGCGATACGGCCCGTACAGGTCTGAGTATTGTCTTAGTCTTATTTCTCTATACCTTTGGGGAAAATTTGGAGATTTTGGCCTATCTGATTTGGCCTGGCTTGGTGCTGTTGGGTCTAGCCTTCCAAGAAAGGGTCCAAAGTCCAAGACAACAAGTTTCGAGTCAGGCCGTTAGCAGTTCCACGAATTGGCAGGCACCTGAAATATGAACAATCCTTTTGCTGCGGTAATTATCCCTGCCTACCATCGCGAGCGCTTTATCGCAGCAGCCCTAGATTCAGTCCTTGCCCAAAGCTATCCCTATTTAGAAGTGTTAGTGGTCGATGACGGCTGTACGGATAGCACCGCCTATATTGTCCAACGTCTTATGGTGTAAATTCCGGAAAAGGAGTTTTTGGAACATGGCAGGTTTATATGCAATTGTTGGTAAACAAAGTTCTGATCGTATTGCCAAAGCAGCCGAGCGACTCAAGTTCTTCCCAAACGAGCAAGTCGATATCTTTTTTGAAGTCTCCCTGTCAGTAGCCTGGGTCAGCCAAGATCCTCCATCATTATTCGCCCCTGCCTACCACTTCGAGACAGGCGTGAGGGTATTATCCGCTGGGCGCGTGGCATGGGATGAGCCAGAATGGAGCCAAGCAGAAAAAATGTATCAATATGTAGGTGGTCTAAGCAATCGGCTTATACTCGATCGCTATCTTAAAGGTGGAATCGATGCGATCGAGCGGCACAACGGTTCAGCTATAGTTTTAGTATGGGATCCGCGATCACAGTGTCTTCATCTTTTGACCGATCATTTTGGCTATCATCCCCTGTTTTTGTACTCTCCAGAAACTATAGATGGCTGTGTCATTTCCACTTTTGCTGAGGCGATCGCTGCCGATTCGGAAGTCAAAACCACAGCCGATCATATTTCTATGGCAGAATTTCTGAGAGAATGGCAGGCAACACCACCCCACACCTACTACAACGAAATTAAATATGCGGGTGCTGCCAAGCACCTATGCTGGGATTTGGCCAATTCAATTTATTCCGAGAGTGAATATTGGCAACCTCACCAGGATGGATACTTTGAAAACCTGCAAGACACCGTCGATCTGTTTGCAGATGTCCTGAGCAATGCCATTCGCATTCGCACCCTGCCACGCTTGGGTAAAATTGCTACTTTTATCAGTGGTGGCATGGATTCCAGGCTATTACTCTTTGCTGCTGCCGATCGCTCGGTGATGTGTGGCGTTAATTTGTACGACGTTTCTAATCGCGAAGCCGATCTATCTCGACAACTCTGCGAGGCAGCCGGAGTGGAATACATCAGCTTTGCTAGGGATGAGGACTACTATCCACGTTGGATGAAAGAAGGAGTAAGTATCTCAGGCGCGATGTGGTCGTTGCAAGATAATCACTTCCTCGGAACGCACGACCTATTGCAGCAACTTGGCATTTCTACTGTGCTGTCTGCCTGTACCTCCGATCTCCTCTTTAAAGGAGATACCTTGGATAAGGAATTTATAAAACTATTCGGGAAATCGTTACCCTTCTTTCGCTATAAGAACCAGCGTGTTGATAGCTTCCTTCCCTATCCCGATTATCAATCGCCACCTTTCCCTCCTGCTTTCAAATCACAGATGGAACAACGTTTTACAGCTTGGTTTACGAACGTACCAACACAACTAAGGTCGGACAGCGATCGCCTCAAAGTGGAAGATAAACGCGCTCGTCCCCTTTGTTACGTCTCCAGTCTGTCCGGACAAACCATGTTTCGGGCTTTCCCATACGATGCCTTTCTGGCAGATCGAGCGATCGCCGATCTTTACAGCCGCATTCCAGCAAAATGGAAGGTAAACCGGTTCCTGTGGGGCAAGGTCGTAGCACAAATCTGCGGTCAGGATATTCTCGATGCTAACTATGGTTGGCGTCCAGGTTCTTCTACTTTAGAAAAATTTCTTGTCTTCGCAAGAGACTGGGTGCGCAGACGGCTCGGTTTAATCTCTACTGTTGGCAAACAGGGACTGGCTACAGATGGTTCTTGGCCTAATCTAGGTTGGTACGTCCTACACAGCCCTACACTCGAACAAATGTGGCAGGAAACACCTTTGAGTGATCGCCAGTTAATGACAGAACTGTGGGGGAGTGATCCTTGGCAAAAACCTCTAGACCAGTGGGCAAAATCACCTAATGACTTTTTTCGCATTGCCACCTTACTCAATTATTGGGCTGTTCGCAGGTAGCAATAGAGGATGAAATATTTCATGGAAGAGGCTTGCATTTGAGAGTAGCCCTATTACGTGAAATAGGAGAGAGGTCTAATGATGATTACAGTTATGAGCGCACATACAGGGGGAATATTATTACCGATGGCGCAAGGATGTTGGTAGTTTTCCTCTATACCTTTGGCAAAAAATTTAGAAATCCTTGCCTATTTATACTGGCCACGATTGATTCTGGATAGGGATAGGATTTTGTGCTTTACCAATTGAGGAATGAATAGAAGTGACACGAGAATTACCGATCGTGTCAAGTTTAGGAGTAAGTAGTAAAACTGGGGACGATCCTACATTTATGAAATCCCAAATCAAACCAAAAAAATGCAAGCCCAAAATCCTACATTTGCTAAGTGATAGTAATATTGGTGGTATCAAAAGCACCTCCACAAGCCTCACCAATTCCACCCTAAAAGAGCAGTTTGAATTTCTATTTCTCACCGAAAGCCAAGCCATATCCTCACTCTCAAAGATTAAGCCGGATGTGATTGTATGGCACGATCCCTGTTCATGGCAAACACTCTGGCGTTTATTGTGCTTGGGCTTTGCGACCAAATTACTGATTCACGAACATCATTATTCGGAGAGTTTTGAACAATGGAAGGTGCCCTCGCCTTGGCGGTTTCGGCTGATGTTGCGCCTTGCCTATGGCATTGCTACCAAGGTGGTTGCAATTTCGCTGGGGCAAAAGGCATGGATGCAATCGTATCACCTAACTCGACCGCCTAAACTGGTTATGATTCAACAATGTAGGTATCTGCAGCAGTTTCTCGATTTACCATTGAAGTCTATCGATACACCTTTGGTGCTAGGGGCTTATGGGCGATTCGACCAGCAAAAGGGATTTGACACTTTACTTCGGGCGATGCAACAGTTGAAAAATCCGCAAGTTGAATTACTGATCGGTGGTTATGGTGAACAGGAAGAATTACTGCGATCGCTGGCTGGTGATGATCCGCGCATTCGCTTTGTGGGGTCTCTGTCGGATGTGCCATCCTTTTTAGCCCAATGTGATGTGGTGATCATTCCTTCTAATTGGGAACCTTGGGGTAATGTTTGTTTAGAAGCAAAGGCGGCAGCGAAAGCGGTGATTGTCTCCCGTGTGGATGGGCTGACGGAACAGGTGCGCGATTGTGGCATCCTTGTGCCGTCAAATGATCCTACTGCTTTGGCGGCGGCGATCTCTCAGGTTTACTCCATGCCGCGCTCACAATTGCAGACATGGGGGTTACAAGGTCGAGCAGACGTTGCCGATGCTTGGACTGATTTCATTACAGCATGGGAAGCTCTACTGTCTGACTTATGCAAAAGATAATTAGGGCCTGCTGAAAAAGTCTATAGAGTAAATCTAGAGGCCACACGGCTCAAAAAATTAGTTGGTTCGTCGCTAAGTTTCCAAATTAGCCAGCTATTTCCTAGAAAAGCGCAAGGATTTTGAGCCTTTAGAGGCTAGCGCAAGGAATCCTGAACAATCCGCCTCCGCTGGAAGATTCCACTGATTCTGGTAGCCCAAGTATCAACGTGATGGAAGAAGGTACGGGGTAACAACCATAAGAGATAGGATGCTATCAAGGTGATTAGGGTGCGCCTCGGTTCTTCCAGCAAAATGGGCGGATGGGCTACGATGGCTCGATGAACTAAAGAGACGGCTAAATCACGGATCTGCAAACGGACAGCCGTACGAGCTAAATATAAAAGTTGATAGGCGCGGGCGAGTGATTCCCATTGAGCAACTAGTTCTGGGGCGTAGCTAAGGGTTTTCTCAACAACCGCCTCCCAGGAGGCCAGTTGTTGAAGCAGGCTTGCAGAGAGTCCATCAGCGTTCACCCGATACAAGGTGAGTGGTTCTGGAATGCCTTCAATCAACCAGGGTGTTTGGATAGCGATACGCAACCAGCATTCAATATCCTCGGCGCGGCGCAAAGACTCATCAAAGTAACCCACTTCTCCAGACGCAGTCATTGTGCCAATTGCCTGAAAGACTTCCTGGCGAACTACCGGAGCTGAACCATTCCCGACAGGATTACAGCAGAGTAG